>Ga0209567_10001265_pt1 | contig 13271 bp, 9 predicted proteins | sample COG_12_FD_184756 | JGI IMG/M metagenome (GOLD analysis project Ga0209567, IMG submission 184756) | Pelagic marine sediment microbial communities from the LTER site Helgoland, North Sea, for post-phytoplankton bloom and carbon turnover... | ecosystem: Environmental > Aquatic > Marine > Neritic...
GGTGTAACTAAACCGGCTGGCACCGACACTGCCCCCGGCACCGACACATCCCTTCCGAGCAACATGTCCACCACGCGCCCAGACGCCCCATCATAGAACCCAGCGGCCCCATCGAAGGTCTCCGGGTTGCGATATGTGCCGAAGATCATGTCGATGACCGGTAGGTCGCAGTAGTTGCCGGAGTGCGCGTCTCGTTCGTGATGAATCGCGTGCATTTCGGGGCGGGAGATGAAGTACCCGAGCCACCGGGGCGTCCGGATGTTCGCGTGGGTGAACATCGCCGTGAACGTCGCTACCAGATTGACGAGGACGGCGGCCTCTGGAGTCACGCCGACGGCCCAAACGAGCGCCAAGCTGCCGAGGAAGGTCCAGCCCACGGACGCTCAGAAACCCTACCCCGGCGCCCCGGAACGTGCCGAGCGAGGTGGCATCGATCAGCCGGTGCTCGCCAAGCCAGGCGTCCCAGACGAAGGGCAGCGCGGTCGACAAGGCGGCATAGATCAGAAACGAGGCGATGCCCTTGGCCACCCAGCCTTTGACCGTTGGGTAGCGCCGGCATGCGCAACGCATGGGGTGTAACCGGGTATTCACCGAAACCGGGATGCCGGTCGAAGGCAAGGCAGGCTCTTCGTATCGGAATATCCTGCGCGTCGGTTTCGACGAGCTACATGTGCGTGATAACTTCGCGCCCGAGGGCACCCGTTGGCAGAATCATCCATCGTCGGACGCGATCGCGAAGTCAGTCGTCTCACCGAAGCGATCGAGGACGTGGCTGAAGGCCGTGGTTCCGTCTGGTTTCTGACGGGCGAGCCCGGGATTGGAAAGAGCCGGCTCGCCGAAGAGGTCGGCCGCCTCGCTCGGGAGCGCGGGATGCGAACATTCTGGGGGCGATGCTGGGAAGCTGGAGGCGCACCTGCGTATTGGCCATGGGTGCAAGTGCTGCGCGCCGTCCTTCGCACCGCCGAGCCGGGGCAGCTCGACCCGTACGTAGCCGCACTCTCGCAGATCCTCCCCGAGCTCCCGGAGGCGCAGGCAGCGCGTGAGACCGCAGACCTCGGACCCGAGCAGGCGCGTTTCCAGCTCATGGACGCGGTCAGCAACGTACTCTCGGACGCTGCCCAGCGTTTCCCGCTCGTGGTGGTCCTCGAAGACCTGCACGTCGCCGACGTGTCAACCGTTCTGCTTCTGGAGTTCCTTGCAGCGACGATTCGACATCAGCCGTTGCTCATTGTGGGAACATTTCGGGAAGTCGAGCTGGCTTCGGCGCCGGCCGGGCCTCAGCTCATTCGCGCCGCGCAACAGGCGGAGCAGCTGGCGCTGGAACCCCTCACCGAACGAGATGTCGCCTCGTTCCTCGAGGCCACCGGAGAACGAGCCGACGCCACTTTTGTGACAGAGCTCCACCGGACCACCGATGGACATCCGCTTTTTCTCGCGGAGGTGGTCCGCCTGTGGCGCGCGCAAGGCTCCTCGGCACGGACGTCGATCCCGCGGTCGGTTCGTACGGCCATTCAGGAGCGGCTCGCCAACGTGACGCCGGTGTGCATGCGATCTCTACGGCACGGCGCCGTCGTCGGACCGGAGTTCGACATCGGGTTGCTCGAAGCCTGCTACGAAGACGACGCGGAGGACTACGTCGAGGGATGCCAAGAAGCTACGGACGCAGCGATCCTCGTCGAGATCGCGCCGCAGCGATACCGCTTCGTTCATTTCCTGATTCGACAGCTCGTGTACGCTACCATTCCCGAGGACGACCGCCTTGGCGCGCATGCCCGGTTGGCGGGAATCTTGGAACATCGCCCCCGCAACGCCGAGCCACGGTGGTCGGAAGTCGCCCACCACCTGGTCGCCGCGCGTAGATCGGGGGAAGCGTTCGACGCGTATCGGAAGGCAGGCGCACAAGCGCTTCGGCAACTGGCGTTCGAAGAAGCGGTCCAGGCCTACCAGGATGCCACACGAGCTGCCGACGAGGCGCGGGACATCGAGACGGGGGCTCGCGTCGAGCTCCTACTCGATCTGGGTCATGCGCAGACACGCGCTGGTGAGGTCTCCGCGGGCAAGAAGACGTGCGCGGCGGCGGCTGTGCTCGCAAGGACACTAGGCGACGCGACACTCTTGGCGCGCGCAGCGCTCGAGCACGGGACGGCTTTGATCTACGGGCACGTGGATCGGGAGTTGGTCGCACTCTTGGAGGAGGCGCTCGACGCGCTTCCAGCCGCAGACGGCGTACTGCGCGCTCGGGTCATGGCAAGACTGGCCGCCGCACTGCAACCCGCGCCGGAGCCGGAAGGGCCTATTCAGATCGCCCGCGATGCGATTGCGATGGCACGTCGGCTCGGCGATCGTGAAGCGCTCCTAGACACGATGCGGAACGGCGGCTCGGCCATGGTCGATCTAGGCGACCTCGAAGAGCGCGTCGTTCTCGATCGGGAACACGCCGTGCTTGCCGAGGAGCTCGGCAACCCGGTCGAAGCGTTTCGGGGCAACCTGCGATCGATCATGGACTACCTCCAGCTTGGAAGGCTCGACGACGCCTTTCGCGCCATGCACGCTTGCGAGCGCATCACCGAGGATCTCAACCATCCAGCGTATCGCTGGCGAGCCATCGCATTGCGCGTGCTTCGGGCTACGTGGCAGGGAGATTTCAAGGAAGCAGAGCAGCTCGCCGAAGAAATGCGCCTGCTGGGGGAGCGTGCCGCCGACCCGAACGCAGGCGCCGTTCACGCCATGCAAAAGACACGCTTGCTTCGGATGCGCGGTGACTTCGATGCGCAGCTACCCTGGATCGCCGAGATCGACCGGCATTGGGGGAGCTCGGAGATTGGGCGGACCAACGCCAATTTCATCATCGGCGGAGAGCACGTTGCCGCGGGGCGACTGGCGCTCGGTCTGAGTAAGTACGACCCGGAGGCCGGTCGCAAGCTCCTGCGCCACGGCGACCACACGCTTCAATTGTCATTTGCTAGGCTGTGCGTCGCTGCCGAGGATCGCGAACTCGCGGAGCAAGTCTACAGGCACTTGCTCATCACCCGAGATCATCTCGTGACCGGAGGCATGCTCTATTTGACGATCGAGGGCCCAACGACTTGGGGACTCGCCTCCATCGCCCGGTTCCTCGGGCGGAACCGCGAAGCCCGTGAGCACTACGAGCAAGCCATGGCCATGAGCCGAAGGACCGGCGGACAGCCTGTCCACGCGCTGATCGCTTGCGAGTATGCCGGGCTCCTTTCGGAAAGCGACGCGCCGGCGGATCGAAGGCACGCGCTCTCGTTGGCGCAGGAAGCCGGGGCGACCGCGGAGGAGCTCGGAATGCGGGCTTTGAAAGCGGATGTGGAGGCGCTCCTGGCGGAGCTCCACCGTGTGGAAGAGGAGAACGACCCTCCGTCTGTAGATGCTGACACCTTCACGATGAGCCAGGTCGGTGACTCGTGGTCTCTCCGCTATGGAAACGTCGAGTTTCATCTCGAGGACATGCGGGGTGTGCGCCTCCTTGCCACACTCGTGGCGGAGCCCGGACGTGAGTTTCACGTTCTGGACCTCAGCGCGGGTTCGAAGGCGCCCACAGAGCCAATCGATCGAAGCGATGCGGGCGAAGCCCTCGATGAGGAAGCGCGGCGCCAGTATCAAACGCGCGTGTCGGATCTCCAAGAGGAGCTGCAAGAGGCCGAAAGTTGGAACGATTCGGCCCGCGCCGAGCGCGCGCGGGAGGAGCTCGGTTTCATTCAGCAGGAGCTCTCTGCGGCGGTGGGTCTCGGTGGCCGCGAGCGCAAGGTTGGCTCCGCCGCGGAGCGAGCAAGGGTCAACGTGCAGCGGCGAATTCGGGACGCTATCCGCCGCATCGAAAGCCACCACCCCGGGCTCGCGAAGCACCTCGACCGGTCGGTACGTACCGGCACCTACTGCGCCTACGAGCCTTAGCCGTAGCGATCGATGCGGGGCGGAAGTAGGTAAGGATACGGTTTGCGCAGGACGTTGCGACAGATCCATCGGTCGGCCCGTCGCGCCGCCTGCACGAACTCGTACGTTTGCGCGTCGCTCTTGTAGTGTGCGCGCACTTCCTTCTCAGTGATCTCCGGCGTGAGCTCGAAAGCCTCGTTGGCAATGGGGATCAACGGCGGAAAGATGTCACCGAGCCCCTCTTTGATGAGGTTCCCGAGGAAATCCAACGCCTGCCCGCGGGTGGAGTGATAGTTGTCGAGAATCTCGCGCAAGAGGAAGCGATTGACGATGACACGCACCGGCCCCGGCAGTGCCCGCGTCTGTTCAGTGAAGTCGAACAGGTCATTGCCCTTCTCATCCCGAAGGAACGGCGTGCCGACATCGAGGTAGCGCAAGCGGTCGCCCTCGAACGCCCAGTTCGACAACTGCCCGTCCGGAGCCAGCGACGGTGTCACCGAAGCCCGGATGTGCTCGAAGATTCGACGAACGTATGGAGTGGCCTCGTCGGCCGTCTTGCCCTTCAAGAAATCGGGACCGAGAGCTCCGGGGGCCAACAAGGGCTGGACGCAATAGAGAACGTGGCCGTCGGGCCGTTCTAGGATCGGCGTCTCCGTTTCGACGACGTCGATCCCGCATGCCCCGAGCTGCTCGACGTACGACGCAATGAGAGCTGCCGTTCCCTCGGCCGCCTCGCGGGAAGAAAACGGCACGAGCCGCTTGCACGCAAAATCGCCACGCGGCGTCGTGAGCTTCACCGCAATGGTGACCTCGCCGTACCCAATGACGTCGAGGTCTCCCGAGTCGCCGGTCCTCACCGCCGCTTCGAGCCGTTGCTCGAAGGCGTCGATCTCTGAGGGGCTCGCCAGGTCCACTATGCAAACGCCTTCGTCATGCGGGCGATCAGATCCTCCGCCTCCTCGTCCGTGAGGATTAGGGGCGGCAGGAACTGAAGCACGGAACGATCGTTTCCTGCTGGGAAACAAAAAATGCCGCACTGCATGATGCGCAGGAGCGCACCCAGTGCCTCCACCTCACTGCCGAAACGAAGCCCCATGAAAAGACCTCGGCGTCGCAGCTCGAAGGGAAGTGGCTCAAACGCCTCCGCGAATCGCTCGGACAGCGCTTCGACATGCTCAAGGAAACCCGGCTCTCCAACGATGTCGAGCACCGCCTGCGCGGCAACGCATCCGAGCTCCGCGCCCCCAAAAGTCGAAATATGTACGAACGGATTCGCCTCCGAATCGAGGACTTCGTGCATCTCGCGCGTGAGTAGCGTTGCGGTGATCGGGTAGATCCCGCCGGAGAGCCCTTTGCCGGTGATGATCGCATCCGGAATCACCGCTTCATGCTGAGCTCCCCACCACAGCCCTGTGCGTCCAAGCCCGGTTTGCACCTCATCGACGAGCAAGCGCGCACCCCGATCGTCGCAAAGCTTCCGAACCGCCGCGAAGTAGCCGGGCTCCGGGATCGGCATACCCAGAGTCGCGGGGATCGCTTCGAGGACGACTGCGGCGGTCTGGTCGTCGATCGCCGCTTCCATCGCGCCAACGTCGTTGAACGGAACTTGAACGAAGCCCGGCAGGTTCGGGCCAAACGGATCCCGAAATTGGGCATCGCCAGCCGCCAGGGCAAGACCCGTATGACCGTGGTACCCGCCCTCGACGGAAACGATCTTCGAGCGGCCCGTCGCGCCGCGGGCGGCCTTGAGCGCAACATCGACCGCTTCGCCACCAGACACGCCGAACACGACCCGAGGAAGCGCGTCGTCGAGCGTTGCGGACAGTCGTGAGGCCAGCTGCGCGCGCTGGGCGGATACGAAGTGGTGATTGCCGATGTCGAGCTTGCCGAGCGCCGCAGCTACAGCGCCGGTGACCCGAGGGTTGCAGTGACCAAGACTGAAGACGCCACCATTGCAATGACAGTTGATCAGCCGAAGCCCCGTGTACGCATCTTCGAACCAAATGCCCTCACGCCTCCCCATCACCATCTGAAGGCCCATCCGCTGGTAGTACGCGAGCTTGTTCGGCGCGACGTGCTCGCGGAACACGGCGGCAAGCTCCTCGAAGGTCTCAAAAGACTGGGGGTTGGGATCCTGCGACATTGGCGGGAGTTTACCCGAGGTTGCCGGCGCGTTCTTCGGCAACGAGGACGGCGGACGGCGAAATACCTGCGCCGTATCGTTCCGGTGGCGCAGTTTCTGCGCCTCCATCTGTTGGAAAGTCGCCAGATCCTCAATCAAAGCGCCAATCTGCTAGGCACGGCACCCGTTTTGCAGCTGTTTGAGTGCTTCCGCTGTGAGCCGCGAAGAGAGGTTTCGTGAACGCATCACTCCACACGCATCGCAACTCATTCCCTAGCGCTCCTCGAGGGGTATCCAGCACTGCCTGGATAGACGGCTTGTGCGCCGATTTCTCGGGCCACTCGTTCGTACGAAAGAGCAGCGACGACTGCCCGGTGCTCGGCAAGCTCGCCTACGCGCTCGACCGCCTCGCGGCGGCCGCCATGTCGGTCCCCTACAAGCGCAAGATCCATCCGCACCTGTCGGACACGACGCTGCAGGAGTACATCGACTATCACGCGTTCTACTCTCAGCAACGCTTCCTCGACGACCCCGGTTCCGCTTTCGTCCCGCCCCCCGAGGGACACTCCGTCGTCGAGCGCGCAACGCGGCGCCGCTCCTGGGACCCCAACAGCGCATCGCTCGCCGGCATCGACTTCTACAGCCCGTTTCAAACGCTCGAGCCCCGTTTCCGCGACGAGTACGCCGCGCTCGAACCCAATGACCGCGTGGAGTCGCGTGGATGGTTCCACCGGGAGGGACCTCGCCCGGTCGTGATCTTACTGCATGGGTTTTCCGCGCCGGACTATCGCATCAACAAGATGTGGTTCTCGGCGCATAGGTTTTATGACGCCGGGCTCGACGTCGTGTTCATGAACCTTCCACTGCACGGCGGGCGTATGCCCAAGTCGGCGGCTTTTCACGGCACCGCGATCATTCAGCCATCGCTGTGGCGATTGAGCGAGGCTTGCGCGCAGGGGGTGATGGATCTGCACATCCTGATCGATCATCTAGTGAAGCGAGGAGCCCCGAAGGTCGGCATCATGGGTTACAGCTGGGGCGGCTTCCACGCTTCGATGATGGCCTGTCTCGAACCGCGCACCGACTTCATCGTGAGCGTCGCACCAGTTGTGAGCATCGCGGACCTGGTCATGAGCTGGCCGACCCGTTCGTTCTTCGAAGAAGCGCTCGAGGAGCCCGCGATGATGATCCGAGAGCTCCGAAAGATCCTCGCTCCCTTCACCCCTCTGTCGCACACGCTGAGCATCCCCAAAGACCGGGTGCTGTTGGTTGCAAGTGGCAATGACGGCATCATCCCTGCGGTGCACACCGAGGCGCTTTGGGAGCACTTTGGGCGGCCCGAGGTATACTGGAGCTGTGGCGGGCACATTCTCTACTTCGACAAGGGGCGCGTGACCGATAGAGCGTTGCGGTTTCTCCAGGACATCGAGGTGATCACCTAAGAACATGCAGGTCCGTGGGTACAGTCATCCGGACTTCCGTTCGCTGCGGGACACCGTCAAGTGGTGTACCCCTTCGTATGGCCCGGGCGGTGCGGCGATTGCGGTGTATCACCGAGGAGAGCTCGTCGCCGACCTCGCGTGCGGCACGCGCGACCGGCATGGAGCTCCCTTCGAGCCGGAAACGCTCGCGCTGAGCATGTCCACCGGAAAAGGCGTCATGGCTACCCTGCTCCACCAGATGGTCGATCGTGGCCTGGTGGATCTCGAGGCTCCCGTTGCAAAGTACTGGCCCGAGTTTGGCAAGAATGGCAAGGGCGATATCACGCTGCGGCAGGCGGCCTCGCACCGTGCGGGCCTCTACTCGATCGCACGCATCATCGATTCGTCCGAGGAGATGTTCGACTGGGACCACATGATTCGCGTCGTCGAGGACATGTGGCCCGTGCACAAACCTGACACCGACTTCGGCTACCACGCCTGGACCGGAGGTTGGATCATCGGAGAAGTGCTTCAGCGCGCCACGGGCCAGCGCTTTCCAACGCTGATCAAGCAGAACCTCGCCGACCCGCTCGAGCTCGACGGGCTCTATATGGGCTTGCCGGAAAGTGAGCTTCCGCGGGTCGCTGAGTTCCTGATTCCGAAAATTCCTCGCAAGGTCCTCCGTGGGCGGCCGCGTGGCGTCCGAGCCAAAGTTCGCCGAACCGCTTCAACCACGGTGCGGTGGCACTCCGCGGTTGGGCAGGCGGTCGATGCAATGATTCCGCCCGGGCTCGGGGACGTGCTCGGCGACCCGCGGTGGCTCACGTCGGTCATTCCATCGGGCAACGGTGTCTTCAACGCCCGCTCCTTGGCGCGCCTGTATGGCGCGTTGAGTCTCGGGGGCGCGCTCAACGGCGTACGCCTATTGTCGCCTTCGGCGCTCGCCGAGGCCACCGAGGACCAGAACCCGCACATCGGCCGGGTGATCCCCTTCCCGCTGCGCTTCAAAGTGGGCTACATGCGGCCAGTCTCGCTTGGCCTCCGCCTTTCACTGGGCAAGCGCCGCCTCGACCTGGGCCTTCCGAATCCGCACGCGTTCGGCCACTTTGGCTTTGGCGGCTCGGGTGCATGGGCCGACCCGGAACGCGAGCTCGGCGTCGCCATCGTCACCAATTGTTTCGGTGGGCGGGTCCCGGGCGATTTACGACCGGTGGCGGTGGCCACGGCTACGGCACGCTGCGCCGACCGGCGCGCGAGTTAGCCACGCCTTTGCCGCGCAAAGCGAACTGCTGTAACTAGCGCGAATGCCGATCCTCGTCCTTCTCTTTTTGGTGACGGCCGCGCTCTACGCCTCGGTCGGCCTCGGGGGCGGCTCGACCTACAACGCACTCCTGGTTCTCGCGGATACCGACTACCGCATCCTTCCATCGGTCGCACTCATTTGTAATCTGATCGTCGTCACGGGAGGCGTCTGGCAGTATCGGCGCTCAGGCGACCTCAGCCTGACGTTTGCCCTCCCCTTCGTCGCGCTGTCGATTCCAATGGCCTGGTTTGGCGGAAGCGTTCCGATCGAGCGAAACACCTTTGTCATGTTGCTCGGGCTCTCGCTTCTCGCGGCTGGCCTTGCGATGTGGTTCCAGCCAGCCGAGTCCAAAGCAGCTCCCCCAGGGTCGCCTCTGGTCAACTGGTTCGTCGGCTTGCCCGTAGGCGGCGTGATCGGTCTTCTCGCGGGCATGGTCGGCATTGGCGGAGGAATCTTCTTGGCGCCTTGTCTGCACTTGCTCAGGCTCGCTCCGGCAAAGCGCATCGCCGCAACTTCGAGCTTCTTCATCATGGTGAACTCAATCGCCGGCCTCATCGGCCAAACGAGGAAGCACGGCACGATGGTCCATCTCGAGCAGCTCACCGACTACGTTTGGCTGGCCGTTGCCGTCTTAGTTGGCGGTCAGATCGGAAGCCGGTTGAGCACCCAGGCGCTCTCCGGTCGGTTCGTCAAGCGATTGACCGCCGTGCTCGTGATCTACGTGGCTGGACGGCTGCTCTACATGAGCTTCGCGTGAAGCGCGATCAGCCTGCGCGTGCCCGGGAATTGAGGATTGCGATGATCGAGCCAGCGGTCACGACTCCGATGACGTAGGCCCCACCATGATCGAAGATGTGGCCATGCACCTGGTAGAGCCCCAGGCTCGCGCCGATGCCAACCCCGTAGCCGAACCATGGTTGCTCACGCCAATGAATCTTCTGCCGCTTGGTGATGACTGCAACGAACGGCCAAAACGAGGTCGCCGCGACATAGGCACGGTAGGGCTCTCCCATCTCCGCGACGAGCCTTCGGTCCTGGTGCATGCCACCGACGAACGCAAGCACGATCACCCCCACGAAGAACACGAACGACACGCTCGACGGTGCGAGCAGCGCGTGCGCGGCGGCCCAAATCGCGATTCCTGAGAAGAACGGATGCCGGGTTACTTGCTGGACTCCGCGCGCCGGCATGACGCGGTGCCGGAACGTGGCCATGGGTAGCCGTGGGTAGACCAAGACCGCGGTGATGAAGAGCGAGAACCCCACGACGGACAACGCCAGCAGGCCCCCGCGTACCGGCGGAATCGTGACTAGAAACGACACGTGTGGCTCGTCTAGGTGGTGCAAGGCCACGTAGTGGACGAGCGCGGCGAAAGTGACGATGGCGATCACCGAGTAGACGAAGATGAAGCCGGCCGCGCCTAAGGCACTGACCAGGTGCTGCCGGACGGGCCGCGCCGTGAGTCCGACGTGGGTTCCGCCAAACAGAAGCCACAAGAGCGCCGTGACCAAACCTTCCATCGACCCGCGGTAGCCTACGATGGTTTGGGCTCGTTCTCCAAGGGGGCCGCCCGAGGGCCACGCAATGTGGTCAGTTGACGCTAAAGACGTCGTCGTCGATCTCGGTGTTGATCGCCGTGTTGCGCCGAATTACGTCGGCAAGCGTCGTGCTCTCGGCCTCGGCGATCTCTGCGGCGGACAGCGCATTGGCGTACCAGAAGAAGTCTCCATCTCGAAGGCTCTCGAACTGATGCTTCATGACTTTGAACATGACCTCGCCGACGTGCCCACCGTTGACCGGATCCTCCGCGAGCGCCCCGACCCAGAGATCAACGTCTTCCACGCTGGCGTAGACGGACGCCAGCCGCGCCTGCACCGTGGGATCCGAGCTCACGTCCGCGAAAGAGGTCGGGATCGACAAACCCCAGTACCAGCGAGTGTCCGCATAACTCGGAAGCCCGTGATCGCGACCCCGTTGGATGTTCAGCGCCGCAAGATCAAACCCGCCCGAGCCTGGGGGACCGAACAAGAAATTGCGGACGTCGTCGACGAGCTCGGTATCGATGCGTGACATCGCCTGACCTGAAAGCCCGCGCAAGAGCGGTTCGATGCCCCCTTCGTTGATGATCCGATCCGGCCTGAAGAAGGCGTTCCTGAGCGGCAAGTGTCCTTGGGAGATCTCGAACCCGTTTTCGTCCAGTCGTAAGAGCGTGGCACTGAGGGCGCTATGTCCGAATCGATAGATCCCCGTCGAAAAGATGTTGCCAATCGCAGGGTTCGCGTAGATGTTATACCCATCGTAGGGCTCCAACGCGTTGGGCCCGAGCAACGCGGGGAGGTACTCGTTATAGGTAATGGCCTGCATCAGCGCGCCGACCATGCGACGCGCCGCCTGGTAGACCTCCTCATCGGTGAGCAAAGGATCGGCCGCTGAGATCTGCTGTGCCAAACGATTGTGCTCGCGCACGAAGAGGACGTGCATCGCCGTGAGACCGACCTGCTCGTTGGCTCTGATGTCGCCCGCGAGGAACAAGTCGGGGCGGTCGTCCCCCCCGGCGTTGGGTAGGCCGTCCGTGTTGAACGGCAGGAGGTTACCGGCACTCACGAGCAGCGTGCCGCCCAACCCCCCGTTGGTCCGCAGCGCCTCGGCCCTTTCCTGGTCCGAACCGTAGACGTTGGAGCCGTCGATGTAGTGCGTGATGTGGTTGAACTGTTGCCGAGGATACTCGGTGCTGATGCCGGTCCCGAGGTGGTGGCGGGAACGGAAGAAATCGATCTGCGAAAGGCCCGTGCTGAGGGGATCGAACCACGGGTCTCCCTTCGCCGGCCTGATGTGCGCGGGACCAAACGGGGATTTCGTTTCCGTCAGGTCGATGTCGTGGTCGAGGAACTGACCCCACTGCCACAGCATGTCACTAGCACCAAGGGAGTTGATCGCCGACTGAGTATCGGCGCATACCGCATTGCTGATCACGCGCGCAGATGGCCGGTCTGCCCCAGCCATCGCCCCGATACCGTCCTCATAGTCTGGGGGCGACATCCTTCGAAGGATGGTGCCGGCGGCACCAAGGGTGAGGTGATCGGGGTGGTTGTTGGAACCGTCGATCGTTCGGTGCGCCAAGCGTGGAGGGGGTTCGCCTGGGGGATCGACCGAGCTCGGGTCTACGAAGCGATTGGGCGAGATCTCGTCGAGCTGAGCTTGATGCGCATCGAGGGGCTCACAGCTGATCACTGCAGCGAGCAGCGTCATCAAGACGACGATCGGCAGCGTCCATGGTTCCACGGAGTTTCGCGACATTGGGGGCAACACAAAAAGCGGGGCATCTGTATATCGGAGATCGGCTCGGCTTCCAAGATGGAATGACGGGATGGACGACGTACCTGTCCTCAACGGGGGTTCCAACATGCGCTAAGGTGCTCAATTGTGCGTCAGCTCACGACCTGCCCGAGCACCTGCGTGTAGTTGTCGGCGACACAAGCGTCTTCGAGCAGGCCGCGCTCGCGCAGCATCTGGTGGAACTTCGGCAAGTTGTAGTGAGGCACGGTCATCAGCAAGTGGTGCTCGAGATGGTACTGAACGCGGTTCGGCGCGATGAACAGCCGCGCGAGCCACCCAGCCCGGACCGTCCGAGTCTGACCGATCGGGTCCGTTGGGTCCGGAACCACCGCGTGCTCGGCAATTGACCGAATACGCGCGACGAGCTTGTTGCTCGTCAACCATGCGCCGAGCCAGAGCAGGTAGAGCATAGGATGGCCGAGCCACCACAAAACCCCCAACAGTGCGAAATTGGTGACCAAGGTGCCAACCACCATGCGAATCGCGGCGCCCCGCTCCAAACGAAGCGGCAACGTGCCGGCGTCGACCTGCTCACCGCGAACGACCTTGAGGATGAGATAGGTCGTCCCGACAAGCTGCTTGAGCCCCGTGACGCCAAGCAGGTCGCGCAACACTTTGCGGGTCATGCTGGCTTTCGACACCGGGAAGCTGTTTGCAAGACTCAAGTCGGGATCCTCCTCGGTCCAGGTCTTGGCGTGGTGCTCCAAGTGGTGCGCTCGGTACATGTTGGCGCTCAGATAGATCGGATAGCCGGCCAGCCAGTTGCCCACGAAGTCGTTGAGCTCTCGATTCTTGAAGAGCGTATAGTGCGCGCTCTCGTGCATCACGACCGCGAGGCCAAGCTGCCGGGTGCCGATGATCGCCAGCGCCAATAGGACGGTCACCACGTTGGGCACATAGACGACGAGGGCCATCGAGGCGGCGATCAGGCCGTAGTTGACCAGCAACGTGAGCCAGGCGCGGTGTTCCCGGATGACACGCAGCTCTCGAATCTCATCGGTCGTGAAGTGATCCAACCACGCTTTGCCGCCAGCGCTCACGACCTAGCCTCGGTGGATATACTGCTCGAGCTGCTCGATGGTCATGTCTTGCTCGGCGACGATGCTACGCACCAGGTCGCCGATCGACAAGATACCGAGGAGCTCACTGCCCTCCATCACGAGCAGGTGCCGCGTTCGCTTGCCAGTCATGA
>Ga0209567_10001266_pt1 | contig 13265 bp, 12 predicted proteins | sample COG_12_FD_184756 | JGI IMG/M metagenome (GOLD analysis project Ga0209567, IMG submission 184756) | Pelagic marine sediment microbial communities from the LTER site Helgoland, North Sea, for post-phytoplankton bloom and carbon turnover... | ecosystem: Environmental > Aquatic > Marine > Neritic...
CGAAGTTTATTCTTCTGGGGCTGTTCGGAATGGCCTCAACGGGCCTGCTGCCGTTGTGGGGACCACGGTTTCATTGTTGCCCCCACAGCGAACACCCCCTCGGACCTTGGCTAGATCTAAATTAATATGATCGCATTAGTAACTCAATAAACGTAATCACCTCAACCACCCAAACGGTTTAAACTATAAGGTCAAAGGAAAGCCAACTTTGGGTAATCTAAGTGAGTTTCCTCTTAAATATCGTTTGTATTTGAGAGCCTACCGGTGGCGACGCATCGATCCGGTGCCATGGACACCCTTGGCAAAACCCCTGAAAGACTGTCGTCTGGGACTGATATCGAGCGCCGCCTTTGTAACTGCTGATCAGGATCCTTTTGACAATTTTATACGCATTGGCGACAGCGGCATACGTGAAATTTCTTGCGATGTTGACGTTGCAACTCTACGCGAAACCCATCGCAGCAATGCTTTTGATCACACCGGCATCCGCCTGGATCCAAACCTGGCTTTTCCGATTGACCGTTTACGGGAAATGGCCGAGGCCGGATTCGTCGGATCGCTCAACCACAGATATTTTTCGATCATGGGTTCGGTTACAGCTCCGGCTCAACTGATACAAAACACCATACCGCAGGTAGTGCCCAAAATGGTTAAAGATCAGGTTGATATTGCACTGCTAATCCCCGTCTGACCCATTTGCAACCAGACCGTGAGTCTGGTAGCGGCAGAGCTCGAACAGCAGGGGATATCAACGGTAGTCGTCCAGCTATTGCGGCTGGTAACTGAGAAGGTTCGTCCGCCCCGGGCCCTGGTGGTCCCTTACCGGCACGGCTATCCACTGGGTTCTCCCAATGATCCTGAAAAACAGCGGGCCGTAATAACGGCTGCTTTAAACCTGCTGACGAACCCGGGTTTAAAACCGCCGGCGATAGTAGAGTACAAGTGACGGAAGTCAGAAGACAGATGACTGATGACAGAGGACAGATGACAGAGGACAGATGACAGAGGACAGAGTCTTCGATTTCGGATTTGGCCCGCCCGCCTCGCCTGAGCGGCTCGCGATGGTGGGCAGGGATTGTGGCCCGCCCTGGCGCGACTGCAGAGACTAAATAGCACCAAAGCGGAACGCCTGAAAAATTGTAGCCTTTAGAAACAATCTTTAAAAAAGGTCTGGGCCAGGGATTTCGGATTGTCTGTTATTCACCGCGCAACGCGTAACTCGCAACCCGTAACACGTATCGAGCATCCAGCGAGATACCAGCGATTATTGACTAAATGCAAGTCGGGGGAGACCTATGCATTTCAAAAAACTCGAATTCACCAATGATGCCGGACAACGGCTTGCCGCCAGGATCGATCTGCCCGATAATTCCCTACCTGTTGCCTATGCCCTTTTTGCCCATTGCTTTACCTGTTCTAAAAATATAAAGGCTGCCGCCCATATCAGCCAAGCGTTGACTGCTGATGGAATCGCCGTTTTCCGGTTCGATTTTACCGGACTCGGAGAAAGTGAGGGCGATTTTGGCGATACGAATTTTTCTTCCAATGTCGAGGATCTGGTATTAGCGGCGCAATTTATGGTCGAAAAATATGAGGGGCCGAAGATATTAATCGGACACTCCCTGGGAGGAGCTGCCATCTTGCAGGCCGCTGCAAAGATCCCTACTTCCCTGGCCGTCATAACCATAGCGGCCCCAGCTGATCCCAATCATGTTTCGCTGGCCCTGGGCGATTCCAAAGAAATCATTAGAAGCCGGGGAGAAGCCAGTGTTGATCTGGCCGGCCGAACGTTTAAGATTAAAAAACAATTTCTTGACGATCTGGAATCGGTCCGCATGCAGCAAACCATCGAAAACCTGAAGCGGGCACTGTTAGTCTTTCATGCACCGACCGACGGTGTCGTCGGCATTGACAATGCCGCCCGAATTTTTAAAGCCGCCCGGCACCCCAAAAGTTTCATTTCCCTGGACAATGCCGATCATTTGCTGATGAATCCCAGGGATTCACGCTATGTAGGTTCCCTTATCGCCGCATGGGCGAGTATATATATCACTGCCGACCGCAATTAGGATTAATCTTTAAATATGGATTTATAACCCCGGTTTACTCACCTCAGCCGGTATGATTAAATGCCCTTTTAGCAAGATCTTCGCATATCCTGAAAATTGCACGGGAAGCTTGCCAGCACTATCTGTCAATCTTATCTTAAATGGGAAACGTAAAATAAGGAGAAAAGTAAAATGCGCTGGAAATGGATCCTTGGAATTATTGCGGCAGTATTTGGTGTTCTGCTGGTCGTGGTCTACATCATTGCGGCCTCATATGACTACAACAAGCTAAAACCTTTGCTCACCGATACGACCCGGGAATACACCGGTCGTGAGTTAACCCTGGGGGGCGATGTTGACCTGAATATCGGGTTACCGCCAACTCTGGAAGTTAATGATGTCGCCTTCCAGAATGCAACCTGGGGCTCTCAACCCCAAATGGCACGGCTCAAAAAATTACAGGTGAAGGTATCGATTCTACCACTGATCTGGGGCAACCTCACTGTTAACAACCTCATTTTGGTAGAACCTGTATTTTTGCTGGAGACAAACAAATCAGGTAAATCAAATCTGGATTTTGATGTCACCAAAAAGGCAGAATCCCCCAAAGCCGAAGAAAAGACCAGCGGCGATAGTCAGATGCAATTGGAACTGGAAAAAGTTGAAATAAAAGACGCAAAACTTACCTACAAAGATCACCGGACCGGCCAGACCGAGACGGTGGAATTAGCGAACCTGGATCTCAAAGCACCGCTATTCGGAGACGGGGTGGATATAGATATCAAGGGAAGTTTTAACAACACGCCTTTTGAGGTAAACGGCAATATTGGTCTTATTTCAAAAGCTCTGAGATCCAACGAAAAATGGCCCCTGAAACTGGAGGCTCAGGCGGTTAAAACCAAAGTTTCCATTGAGGGCAGCATTCAAGACCTGATGAACGCCCGGGGGATTGACCTCAGGCTGAAGGCTGAAGGCGAAGACCTGGCGCAGTTTGAAAAATTCACCGGTGAGCCGCTGCCGGTCAAAGGGCCCTTTGGCCTGTCAGGACACTTTGTGTCGCCCTCGGACCAGGAGCTGCAAGTATCTGATCTTTTGATAGAGCTGGCTGGAAGCCAGATGCAGGGTACCGTTAAAGTCACGCGCGCCGCCAAACGACCCCTGATTGAAGCAAAGTTAACCTCCAATAAGCTGGACCTAAGGCCTTTGCTGGCTGAAGAAAAGTCTTCCGGTGGCACCCAAAAACAAACCGCCGGAGCAGGATCAAAAAAGGATAAGGTATTTCCGACTCAGCCCTTTGATCTGAATGCTCTGCAAAAAATTGACGCCAAGTTAAGCCTGCGCGTCGATCAGGTAATAGGGATGTTCTCGGTCCTTGACAATTATAACACGGAAATAAATCTGCAAAACGGACATCTGATAATTAAACCAGTTACAGGCGATATCGGCGGTGGAAAATTTTCCGCCATGCTGGACCTTGTCACCCAGTCAAACCATGCCAGCCTGAAAACCAAAATAAGCGCCCAGAAGGTCAACTTGGGAGAAATGCTCAAGAAAAGGGGTATCTCCGATGACATCGAAGGCACCCTGGACCTCGACATCGACCTCGCGGGACAGGGAAATTCGGTGGCGGCCCTGATGGCGGGTCTAAATGGCTATTTTTTTGCCAGCGTGGGCAAGGGTAAAATGCCTGTCAAATATTTAGATCTGGTGGGCGCGGATCTGAGCAGCAGTCTACTGAAGATAGTGAATCCCTTTGAAGAAAAAATTAATCAAGCGCAAATTAACTGTGCGGTGTGTGACTTAAATATAAAAGACGGTATAGCCAACGGCGATGCCATTATCATCGACGACCCCCAAAAGACCCTGATCAGCCATGGCACCCTTAATCTCAAATCCGAGGCACTGGATTTTGGTATTGAGACCAAGCCCAAAGGGGGGATCGGGACCAAAGAAACCGGCAAAATAAACATCAGCCTCAGCCAAATCACCAAACCGTTTAAATTGGGCGGCACCCTTGCCAATCCATCCCTTGGCATCAGCCCCGAGCGCACAGTTTCTATCCTCGGCCAGGCACTGCTGGGACCGGGCGGCCTCGCCTCCCTAATTGTCTCGACTTCAAGTGGTGATCAAAATGCCTGCGTTGTTGCGCTTCAAAAAGCCAAAGAACAACCTCCTGACGGCCAGAAAAAATCCGGTGGAGAAAGCGCACCAAAAGGATCCGATACAAAGGAAAAAGAAGGCCTGGGCAGCAAAATTAAAAACCTGTTCAGCAAACCCAAAGAATAGATAGCAATAACCATGATCGATATTTCGAAAATTGATTATTCAGTCCTGGATCTGCCGGAAGTTCTCCACTTTTTGTTTCACCCCCGGCCGGAAACACCCCTATCACCCTTTCAGGCCGCCGGCTCGACTGGCTTGATACCGCGCGAAAAAGATATCCTGATTCCGGTCGAAGAGGAGGTCGTCATCGGCGCCCGCTTTCACATGGCAGAAAACTCCGGTGCCAACCTTCTTTTTTTTCACGGCAACGGGGAGATTGTGGCCGACTATGATGAGCTTGGCCCTGTTTACAATCAAATGGGTATCAATTTTTTAGCAGTGGATTACCGCGGGTACGGTCGTTCCACCGGCAAGCCGACCGTCAGCGCCATGATGCGGGACTGTCATATCATCTTTGAATTTGTGCAAAATTGGCTCCGGCAGAACCATTTTCCGGGACCCATTCTCCTGATGGGTCGATCCCTTGGCAGCGCATCTGTCCTAGAACTGGCCGCTGCCTGCGCAGATTCAGCTGATGGCCTTATCGTGGAAAGTGGATTTGCCTATGCTGCCCCGCTGTTGCAGCTGCTGGGAATAGATCCGGAAAAATTGGGATTTAAAGAAGACAAAGGCTTTCGCAATATCGATAAAATCAAAAATTTTAATAAACCCACCCTGATCATTCACGCCGAATTTGATCATATCATACCATTTTCAGACGGCGAGGCACTTTATAAGGCCAGTTCATCTCCGGATAAAACATTTTTGAAAATCCCCGGGGCCAACCACAATGATATTTTTATGCGCGGTTTTCAGGAATACCTGGCTGCGGTAAAAAATATTGTTGAACAGGTGAAAACAAGACCTGCATAGATCACTGTGCACCGAAACCTGCACCATAGGTGCGTGCCGTGACCCTTCTTTTAGAACCCCATTTCGCCAGATTCGGGTCGACCGAAAATTGTCAGATTCACTCCTTCCCCAATCCGTGACCCTAAATCACCGTAAGATTGCATTTTCGCTTAAGTTTTTTATCATCTGAGACGATAATATCATTATGTTCGCAGTACCGACAGACAAAATAAAACCCGGAATAATTTTAGCCGAAGAAGTACGCGATATCAACGGCCGCCTTCTGCTGGCAAAGGGCAACGAAATCGGCGACCATCACATTCGGATCTTTAAGATCTGGGGAGTTGCAGAGGTCATCGTTGAGGGGCGAGCCCAAGACAGTGATAAATTTGATCCGGAACTAAATCCGGCGATATTTGAGCAGGCCTACGATACCATTAAAACCCTCTTTCGGCATACCGATCTGGAACATCCGGCTGTAAATAAAATATTTAACCTGGCGGTGCAGTTCAGGTGCGAACATAATCGGATTGAAGTGGACAGCATGGTTGATATTGATGAGCATGCAATAGACCCCGGGGATCAAAACAAAAATTTCATGCAAAGACTTGATAAAAAAAAGATTGTCCTGCCTGAAATCCCATCTGTTGTTTTCGAATTAAATGAAGTGGTTGCAAATCCCGTATCATCTGCCGATCACATTGCCCAGGTAGTCAACAAAAGCCCGAGTTTAACGGCCTTGCTGTTGAAGATTGTGAACTCGTCCTTTTACGGGTTTCCTTCAAAAATCGGCAAGGTGTCCCACGCGGTGGCCCTGATCGGTACCCGGGAAATTTCCGGGCTTGCCTTGGGCATCAGTATCCTCTCAATTTTTAAAAATGTGCCCAAAGAAATGATTGATATGTATTCATTTTTGAAGCACAGCCTGGCATGTGGAATTTTATCGAGAATACTGGCGGCCCAAAAAAATTTCGGCCAGACGGAGCAGTTATTTGTATCCGGGCTGCTGCATGACCTGGGCCGCTTGATACTATACTTATATTTTACCAAAGAATCGCGCAATATATTGACTCGCTCAAGGAATAGCGAAAAATTACTGTACGAAGTAGAACAAGACTATTTGGGATGCGACCATGCCCAGTTGGGTCAGTATCTTATGGAACAGTGGAATCTGCCCCTGATTTTAGAAAACAGCGTATTGTACCATCATAACCCGTCAAAGGCACAGCAACCCGTTCCAGCCGCCATCGTCCATCTGGCCGATATTATCGTTAACAGTATCGGCATTGGGGGCAGTGGAGAGAAGTTTGTACCACCCCTTGACACTGCCGCCTGGGAAAATCTCGATTTACCACTCAGCAGTTTAGATGCGATCATCGGGCAGGCAACGCACCAGTTTGACTCAATGGAATCAATACTGCAGCTTTAAAGGCATAATGAATAAAAACTTAAATATGGACCCTGAAACCCTTCTAACTCGTATTGAGTACCTGGAGGAAAACCGACGTCTCATACAAAATGCGCTTGAGATGGCCCTCTCGCTGGGTGATTTTCAGGAAAATATCAACAAAGGCTACGGGCCGGAAAACATCCTGCGCGAGTCCGAAAAAAGAATACAATATTTGATCCCCTTTGAGGCCAATGCCTTTTATATTGTCGATCAGGACCAATCAGACTTTGCCTTATCGACCTGTGGACCCTCTGATAAAAAGCAATTTATTGAAGATCAGGTCAGCTACATGATCGACAAAGGCTTTTTTGCCTGGGCGATTCGTGAGAGAAGGGGGGTGACGATTTCATCTCACGATCATTCAAAACAGCTGATGCTGCATGTCATCGCCACCCAGTCGCGAATCCGGGGAATGTTTGTTGGTGTGCTGCCGGATAAAAAGAATATACTTCCCGACAAATCCATGATGGTGTTGTCGATCATTTTGCTGAATACCGCCAACGCTCTGGAAAGTTTGGAGTTTTATCAACTGCTGCGAAACCAGAACAGTAAGCTCGAAAAAATGGTTAAAGAAAGAACCAAGGCCCTGGCCAATTCTGAAAAACAGCTGCAGCAGGTAATGAAATTACAGGCCATCGGTACCCTGGCCGGTGGTATTGCTCACGATTTTAACAACATTCTCTTTCCGATAGTCGGGTATACGGAGCTGACCATTGATGATGTCTCGGAAGACAGTCAGGCCCGACAAAACCTGGAAGAAGTTCTCAAGGCGGCCAACCGGGCCAAGGAACTGGTCCAACAAATCCTCACCTTCAGCCGTCAGGGCTCTCAGGAGCGCAAAGCCCTGAAAGTGCAGTACCTCATCAAAGAGGCCGTCAAGCTGCTGCGGGCGACGATTCCGTCATCCATCGGAATCGACTGCGATATAGATGAATCTTGCGGACCCATCAAAGGTGATCCCACTCAAATCCATCAAATCATCATGAATCTGTGCACCAATGCCTATCATGCCATGCAGGAATCCGGCGGAAAACTTGAAGTGAGCCTGAAAGAAATAATTCTCAGCTATGCGCAATCCCGTGAAAGATTAGGTATCAAAGCCGGCCAGCATATCGCGCTGACGGTCAAAGATAGCGGGCACGGCATGGAGCCGCAGGTCATGGAACGTATTTTTGAACCCTATTTCACCACCAAGGAACAGGGTAAAGGTGCCGGACTGGGCTTATCCGTCATCCACGGCATCGTCAAAAATTACGGTGGTGATATTACGGTGTCCAGCCGGCCCGGCAGAGGGGCGACTTTCGAAGTAATCCTGCCCATCATTGATGAAATCCAAGAGGAAATCCAGACGGGTGAACCATCGATTGCAATTAAAGGTAAGGAACGCATTCTGTTGATTGATGATGAGGATCAAATAATTAATATCGAGCAACAAATTTTAGAGCGTCTCGGATACCAGGTAACGCCTAAAACGGACAGCGTGGAAGCCCTTGAGGAATTCGCCGCGCAACCCGATCGATTTGACCTGGTCATTACGGATATGACCATGCCTAAAATGACCGGTGATAAACTGGCACGACGGATGATGGAAATTAAGCCTCAGATACCGGTGATCCTGTGCACCGGATATAGTGAGACCATTTCAGAGGAAAAAGCATTGGCCATGGGAATTGATAAGTTTGTCATGAAGCCGATTGTCAAAGACGTATTGGCCAGCACCATCCGGACGGTACTGGACAACCGCCCCTCCCTGCCTAATTAATCCGCCCTGAAAAATAGCATTTTCAATAATAATTAATTGAGATTATATTCCTTTGGTTCTTGTTCATCCTCTTTCGCCTCCTCTATGGATTCATTGAGTTGGTCGAGCAGGCTAGTGACCGGGTCGGTAAATTTTCTGACCACCGACATCGCTTTAGATTGTGCATTCCGGTATCCGGCACGATACGCGAAGGCATACACAAATGTCACCAGGGTCAGTTGCGCCAATACAAAGAAAAAGGATTTCATGGATGATTCTCCTTTATTTTTTTCATTCGGTAATATACTTTCGGCACAGTAGGCGGACAACTTTAATCCGCCTGCGGCGGACGAGGGTTTAATTCCCCGCCCCTTGGGGCGTTTAAAATTTTTCATTTGATACCCCGTTGCTTGCGGCGGGGTTGTTCATTAGGGTGCTATCCCAAATTATGGAAACCTAAGTCAGAAAGATAAAAAAATGCAGATACATACACACAATTTTGTTGAGTCTTACAAAGGGCTGGTGGGATACGGAGCAGATCGGGAAACGGATGAAAACACCGTCGTATATTATCTTCAAAAATTTTCCGACGACAGGTTTATAGCGATGATGACCAAAAGAATGACGGATGCGGAACTGCTCGAATTATTTGAATTTATCAATCGCCTCCTGAAGACGCATCTGACCGAATCTGAGTATCACACTTTGTTTCTCAAAGAGGATCACGACCCCTGTGATTAGCTCATAGCTCATAGCTGATAGCTCATAGCAAAGACGGCGAATAATAGTTGCTTGCTACCTTCTGGTCACTGGGGATATGCGTTTACTGAACAGCCTTTAACTAAACGCCTGACCCGATCCAATTGTTAACTATCCCCGGTCTGAAACTGAATTTATAGAGGAACGAACAGGATGTTCACCGAAAAACAACTGGAAAGATACGCCGACGTCCTGTGGTGGGGGCTCTGCACCGCCCGGACGTCACCCTATAAAAAAGACGATATCGTTCTCATTCGCTACCATCGACCGGCGATCAGACTGGCTGAAATTCTATATGCCAGGCTGCTTGCCGGAGGATATCATCCCGTCCAGCGCATGAGTTCGACCACCAAAATGGAAAGGCAGTTTTATTTGCTTTCCACCAACAGGCAGCTTGTATTTTCACGACCCGGGGAAAAGCAACTGATGTCGCGGCTCAATGGAAGTATTTTTCTATACGCACCGGAATCGATCACCCATCTGAGCGATATCGATCCGGGTAAAATCGGAAAAGCCGCAGTGGCCCAAAAGGATTTGCGCGATATTCTCAATCGGCGGGAAGCTTGCGGCACCTTCAGCTGGACGTTATGTGTGTATCCCACCGCTGAACTGGCCGGGCAGGCCGGCCTGTCGCTGGATGATTACACCCGGCAAATCATCAACGCCTGTTTTTTAAACAAGACCACCCCGGTTGCCAATTGGCAGCGTGTTTATAGGAATGCACAATCCATTAAAACATGGTTAAACTCTCTAAACGTAGATTACTTCCATGTCGAGTCCAAAAACATTGATCTCGAAGTGACTCCTGGAGCAAAACGACAGTGGATTGGTATATCCGGGCGCAATATACCCAGTTTTGAAATTTTTCTATCGCCTGACTGGCGGGGTATCAGAGGAAAATATTACGCCGATCAGCCTTCCTATCGAAGCGGCAACCGTGTGGAAGGAATAAGGCTGGAATTCAAAAATGGCCGGGCAACTATGATCGGGGCCGATGTGGGGGAGGATTTTGTCAAAAAACAGCTAAAAATCGATAAAGGTGCCGATAAACTGGGTGAATTCTCATTGACTGACAAAAGATTTTCACGGATCGACAAATTTATGGCCAATACCCTGTACGATGAAAACTATGGCGGTAAAAACGGCAACTGCCATATTGCTCTGGGTTCCTCTTATTCCAACACCTATGCCGGTGACAGCAAAAAATTAACTCCGAGCCGCAAGCGTGATCTTGGCTTTAATGAATCGGCCCTTCATTGGGATTTGGTCAATACAGAGAAAAAGCGAGTTACCGCCCATTTAAAGTCAGGCGAGACCATCACCATTTATGAGAATGGACGCTTTTTAAAATAATAGTATGACTTCAGGCATTTCAAATTTGGAAACCACGAATTACAGCAGCCGAAAAAATAAGGCACTACCGATGAAGAAAATTTGTGAAAATTCGTGTTAATTTGTGGCTTCGCCCCCTGTAGCCTGGGCGGCCGGAGTATGTTAAAGCGTGCTCAGGCTTCTATCGCTGCCCGGGGAGGCGCTGGTAGGAGTGATCCGATGGATTCAACCAGTTTTTTCAAAGCAAACGGTTTTGCTAAAACCATGTCAAACGCGTTGTTTTCCATTAGCCACGGGGTCCCGGATATCGCAATTACAGGAATGGACTGTTTCTCAGATTTGCGGATATGGTTCACGACACCGTTGCCGTCAATACCTGGCATACGAATATCGGTAATCACAATATCAAAACTGCCATCATCAAACTTGCGGATTCCTTCCTGACCATCAGCTGCTGTTTCAACATTGTGACCGAATTTGGTTAACGCCTGACGTATGATCTGCAAAATTCCTTTTTCATCGTCAATAACCAGGACTGTGGGCATAGCTTTTCTCCAAAAAGTAAGGGGAGTTTCAAGGGCAGAATATTGATCTATCCTATCCAACTTTTCAAGCGATGTCAACTACATATTGTGTATTGTCGGTAAACAAACAACTATATACAGTGGTCCAAACAGTTTTGGTGAAGATGGTGACACTCAATGCCAGCTATCCGGACAAAGGGGTTATCCGGTAGACTTTTAGAAGCGGTTTCAAAACCTCAGATCGCGTCCAAAGACAAGGCGCGAATTGATGAGAAAGCGCAGTCCCGCCGAGGGCGGCATGAGCCGTACATTTCGAAGAAACTCGCAACGCCGTATTTGGGCGTTAAATGGGATTTTGAAACCACTTCTAACGATCTGGGAGGTTTTGAACATATACGAAAAGTAAGAATACTCAAGGCGTTTTATAGAAATCCATACCCGGGTGTCAAACCGCATTATCCATGTTTTTCGGATCTATCGATAAAAGTTATCAACAGATTATATCCTGATGAATTTATTGCAGATAACATGCAATTTGATCTCATGGCTCTAAAACCAACAGTTTCACCACCAAGGGATTATTCTTTAAGATTTTAAATAGATCGGAAGTTATGAACAAGTTATGAACAATCAGGCTTTATTTAATTATCTTTGGAAATCTTCCCTTTTTAAGGATTTTACTAATGGGTGCAGAAAAACTCGAAATGCTGAACAGGCGCACAAAAAAAGCGCCCGGGATTTACAGGGCGCTTAATATTTTAGTTAGTTCAGTGGCTAGACTTTGTATTTTCCGAAATCATCTTGCGACAGATTTTCAAGGTAATCCGCCCATTTTTTGCCTTCTTCGCTGGTATCGAACACTTCGGCTTCGCCATCAGTTAGTTTAGATTTTTGCATAACCGAATCTTCGACATAGATCGGGGCTTTAAACCGTAATGCCAGCGCTATGGCATCGCTCGGACGGGCATCAATATCGAAGCTCTGATCCTTGGAAACAAAATAGATCCGGGCGTAAAAAGTGTTATCTTTTAAGTCACAGACCTCAACCTTTACGATTGAAATTTGCATGGTATCTGCGAAATTTTTTAAGAGGTCATGGGTCATGGGACGATCATATTTTATATTTTGAAGGGCTGAGGCAATGGAGGTGGCTTCGAGCAATCCTATCCAGATGGGAACCGCTTGCTCATCCTCTTCTGATTTTAAAATAATTATAGGGGTATTCGATGCTGGATCCATTGTCAAACCCGCTATGCTAACTTTATGCAGCATAACTTCTTTCTCCTTTCAACCCTTCGGCTGCGGCCTGGCATTCAACCGGTTTGCCCCACAGGGAATGAGCATATGCCTTTTCAATCTTTATATCAACCAATTGCCCTGGAGACACGTCATCACAGCTTTTAGAATTGCCATCTTGATAAAAATTTACGATTTTGTTTGTAGACGTGCGCCCTGTCCACTGGGCAGCCTGATGCGTCTGATTCAAGTTGCCCGAAGTATGTCGTTTACTGAAACCCTCGGCCAGGATCGGCAAACACGTGCCGACCAGGGCCTGATTTTTCTTTTTCGTAAAAGTTTCTTGCAGATCCAGGAGAATTTGCAGTCGTTTCTTCATTTGCTGATCCGACACCTTTTTTTCGAATTTTGCAGCCGATGCGTTGGGGCGATCAGAGTATTTAAAGGCGAAAAGTCCGTCAAATTCGATCGTCCGGATCAAATCCAGGGTTTCATCAAAATCCGCCTCCGACTCGCCCGGAAACCCGACGATAATATCGGAGGTAATCGCGATAGCAGGACAAGTATCTCTGAGTTTAGCAACTTTGTCAAGATACTGCTCTTTGCTATATTTACGATTCATGCGCTTTAACACTCGATTGGACCCTGATTGGACCGGTAAGTGTATATGATCACAGAGTTTTTGATTCGTTCGAAATGCATTTATCAAGTCCTCATCGAAATCCTTGGGATGGGAGGTTGTAAACCGTATCCTCAAAAGCTGCTCAATTTGACTGACCCGCGAGAGCAATTCAGTAAAGGAACACAATCCCTCTTTTTTCCCATAACTGTTAACATTCTGCCCGAGCAAAGTGACTTCTTTGAGGCCGGACCGAGCAAGTTCTTGGATTTCATTAATAATAACATCCGGATGCCGGCTGGTTTCTCTGCCCCGCACATAGGGTACGACACAATATGAGCAAAAATTGTCGCAGCCCCGCATGATAGTTACAAACCGGGACATCTGGACTGCGGGGGCGCTCCTGCCGTTGGCTTCCGGGAACCGGGGTATTTCCGTCTGC
>Ga0209567_10001267_pt1 | contig 13260 bp, 13 predicted proteins | sample COG_12_FD_184756 | JGI IMG/M metagenome (GOLD analysis project Ga0209567, IMG submission 184756) | Pelagic marine sediment microbial communities from the LTER site Helgoland, North Sea, for post-phytoplankton bloom and carbon turnover... | ecosystem: Environmental > Aquatic > Marine > Neritic...
GGGCCGCACCGACCCCGACGAACATCTCCACAAACTCCGACCCACTGATGGAAAAAAACGGCACGCCGGCTTCGCCCGCCACCGCGCGCGCTATCAGCGTTTTGCCCGTTCCGGGTGGACCAACCAGGAGAACCCCCTTGGGGATGTGGGCGCCGAGGCGCCCATACGTCTTCGGGTCCTTGAGGAACGCAACCGTTTCCTGTAGTTCGACTTTGGCTTCATCCACGCCTGCGACGTCATCGAACGTCACCTTCGTATCGCTCTCGACGTAGACCTTCGCCTTACTCTTCCCAATCGACATGAGCCCACCACCCATGCCCTGCTTCTCGGCGAAGCGGCGCACGACAAAAAGCCAGATTCCGACGAATATCGCTGCCGGCAACACCCAGCCGAGCAGCTGTTTGGCCTTACTGATGTTGGCCGAGCTCGCGTATCTACTGGTTCTCGCCGCACTGCTGCCGTTCGGCGTGCACCGGCTCGCGATCCTCTGGCTCCGGTTCCGCCGTCCCGAGCCCCCACGGCCGCTGGCCTGGCGGGGCGACCTCCCACGCGTGACCGTACAGCTTCCTGTCTACAACGAGGCGTCCGTCGTCGAGCGCCTCCTCGACGCCGTCTGCCGGCTCGACTATCCGCGCCACCTCCTGGACGTGCAGCTGCTGGACGATTCGGATGACGAGACGTCCGACCTGGCCGCGGACCGCATTCGCGAATGGCGTCGTGAGGGCGTAGAAGTCGACCATATCCAACGCCGGGCCCGCGATGGCTTCAAGGCCGGCGCGCTCTCCCGCGGACTGCGCACGGCGCGGGGAGAGTTTCTCCTCATACTAGACGCCGACTTCGTTCCTGGTGCCGATCTGATCCGGAACCTGCTCCCGTCCTTCGGTGACCCGGGCGTCGGAATGGTACAGGCGCGCTGGAGCCACCTGAACGCAGGACGCAGCTGGATCACCCGGGCCCAGGCTCTCCTTCTGGATGCCCACTTCAGCCTCGAACACGCGGCGCGTTTCCGATCGGGGCGCTTCTTCAACTTCAACGGCACCGCCGGAATGTGGCGCCGCCGCTGCATCGCCGATGCGGGCGGTTGGCGCTCGACCACGCTGACCGAGGACCTGGACCTGAGCTATCGGGCGCAGCTCGCGGGGTGGAGGTTCGCGTATCGGGATGATGTGGAGGTGCCGGCGGAGCTTCCGGAGACGCTGTGCGCGCTCGAGGTGCAGCAGGAGCGCTGGGCCGAGGGCGCCATCCAGACGGCGCGCTCCGTGTTGCCGGTAATCTGGAGAAGCCGACATCCAGTCGGCACCAGGCTGGAGGCGACTGCGCACCTCCTGGGACACCTGGTCCATCCGCTGGCAATTCTGCTCGCGCTTACGGTGGGCACGGGAGCCTGGGCCGGAGTGGCTGGCGGCATCCTGCCCCTCTGGGTTCACGCTCTCGGTCTGGCCTTCGCGCTGATGCCATTCGTGATCTTCTACGCTGCCACCGCCCGTTTGCGCGGCTACGGGTTCGGCCGGGCGCTGCGGGCGACAGGGGCTGCCCTGCTCCTGGGCATCGGTCTCGGCGTGCCGCTGACGGGTGCGGTTCTGCGAGGCCTCGGGAGAGGCTCGGCCGAGTTCGTCCGCACTCCGAAGCGCGGTGAGAACCGTCGCCCGCGCTACGTCGCATCGCCGAAGCACACGGTGGTCGCCGTCCGCCTCGCTCTGGCGCTCCTCCTTTCGGTGTCGATGGTCTCTCTGCTATGGGCCGGAGGCGGACTCGCCCCGTTCGCCCTCCTCCTCACCGCCGGACACGTGGCGGCTTCGCGAGAGGCGCTTCGCCCGGATCCCGTCGTGTATCAGAAGCGCGTAGACCGGTAGGTAGATCAGCCACGGGAGCCAGTCCGGCTGCCGCCACACGCCGCCGCTCCTGTACGCTCCGAGGCCCCAGTAGGCCAGGAACACGAGGCCGGTGAATGCGATCCAGGCGCGTTGCCGGAACAGGGCCGCGAACGGAAGCACCCACAGCACATACCACGGGTGCACGGTAGGTGATAGGAGCAGGGCCGCACCGACCGTCCACAGGAGAGTCCGGTCGAGCGACCACCGACGCCGGGCCGCCTCGAGTGCCACCACGACCACGACTGCCGCCGCGGCGAGCTTCGCCAGCTGCACGCTGCCCAGCGCGACGACCAGTATTCTGTAAGCACCGGCATTGAACTCCCAGCGGTCGGCGAACTCCCGGAGTCCGGAGAACAACATGGGACCCGCGCCAGCGTAGACAGCGTAGAGAAGCGACGGAACGAGCAGGGCCGCAAGCGCTGCCGCCCAGCCTCGACGTCGCCACAGGGCCGGAAGGGCGGCCAGCGGCGCCAACTTGACCGAGGCGGCAAGGCCGAGCAGCGTGCCCGACAAGAGGCTCGCACCTCGCGACGGATCCTGCCGGTCGCGGCGCGGCGCTCCGGCGCGGCGATCGATCAGGCAGGCCAGCACGAGCGGGAGCAGGGCCAGCGGCTCCAGGTGGCCGCTCCAGGCCACCTCGACGATGAGGAGCGGAGACCAGAGATAGAGCAGCAGGGGCAGCGCGTCTTTGCGTTCCCGGGTCATGCGGTCGATCGTCCAGGCGACGCCGAGGTCGCACGCGACCCACGCCAGCTTGAAGACCACGATGGCGAGGCCGGGCAGCGCCAGCATCCGGAACGCCAGCTGTGCGCCGGCCGGGTAGATGGTGGGCACGGTCGGGTGATTGATGAGCGGATGCCAGACCGTCCGAATGGAGGCCAGCGCCTCGTCGGCCGGCGCGTAGCGAAACGGGTTCACACCCTGAAGCTGAACCCATCCGTCCCACATGTAGCGGTAGATGTCATCGGAGAAGTAAGGCAGCAGCGGCAGAAGTGCGGCCCGCCCGGCGAGACCGAGCCACCACACGTACCGGCGTGGCAGCGGCGTACGCGACTGCCATGATGCCGCCACCAGATAGGCGACGAATGCGGCACCGAAGAGCAGCAGCGCCGGAGCCGGCGTGTGGCGTCCACCGGGCCACCAACCGAGAGCGGCCAGCAGGGCCACCTCCAGCGCCCCCAGCACGAGCACACCGGACGGTCTCATCTCAGGCCTCGCGGTGAGAGTCGCCGTCCTCATCCCGGCTCGCGACGAAGCGGAGTGTCTCCCCGCGACCCTGAGCGAACTCGCCAAGGAAGAAGTCGATCGCGTGATCGTGGTGGATAACGGTTCCTCGGATGACACGGCGGAGGTCGCCCGCTCGCACGGAGTGCTCACGGTCTCGGAGTCCCGGGTCGGGTACGGGAGCGCCTGTCAGCGGGGCATCGTGGCCCTGGCCGACGAGGCCACCGCCCCGGATGTGCTCGTCTTTCTGGACGCCGACGACGCGGCTGCCCCGGCGCAGCTGGATCGACTCGTAGACCCGATCCGGGCCGGCGATGCCGACCTGGTGCTTGGCCGACGCCTCGCCGGAGACTCCGGATCCCTGCCGCATCATGCGCGCATCGGTAACCGACTCGTATCCGCTGTTCTGCGCCGACTCTACGGGAGCCAGACCTGGGACATGGGTCCGTTTCGGGCCGTCCGCTTCAACGTGCTGCACGACCTGGCCCTCGACGATCCCGACTTCGGCTGGAATGTGCAGATGCAGGTCCGCGCTCTGAGGAGCGGATATCGAGTGGTTGAGGTTCCGGTGGCTTGGGAGCGGCGGACTCTCGGCGTCTCCAAGATCTCGGGCTCGTTCAGAGGCTCGATGGCCGCGGCGTGGTGCATGGTGGCCACGCTGGTCCGCGAAGCGGTCCGCGGACTGCCGGAAAACTCGATCAGTCGCGAAGAGACGTGAGGAGCTGCAGCATCATCGAACGGGGCAGCTCGGTGGCCCGCTTGACCACGGCCGCCTCGGATTCCTCGACCAGGATCGGCACTGTGTCGTAGCGGATCGCGCCGTCGCGGAACGAAATGCGTCCGCGGAAGAGATCTCCGGAAGCGCGTTCGACGACCACGTACACCTCCCAGAGGTCCTTACCCTCCGAGAGCTCACCGATGGTCAGTTCGCGGCTGGCCGTATCCCAGATCTGTAGTTGTTTGGGTCCCGATCGTCCGTCGTCGCCGTTGTCCCCGCTCACTACTCCGACTCCTCGTCCGGCGAGTCCTTCCACAGTCCGAGCAGGAGATGCTCGTAGTGGTCGGGATTGGCGGTGTAGTCCTCGATCCAGGTCTCGAGGTCGGGGAGGGGAACGCTGTCGTGGAGCTTGTTCGTGACGAGCTTCACCATGGAGTCGAAGCCGAGCGAACCCGGACTGAGGTTGGCATCGCGCGCCGCCTCATCGACGAGCTCGTAGATCCGTTCATCGGACAGCGAAAGGAAGATCTCGGCGATCTGAGAGGAGCAATAGTCGAGGTATTTGTCGCGCAGGATCGGCTGATCCGATGCGTCAGCGGTTCTCTCGCGCCGCGTTCCGTCGTCTTGTTCGTTCACAGTCCGCCCCACTGCCACCACCGAGTGCGTGTGCACCCCGAACAGTAGCTATGTAGCGACGGCCTGTAGAGGCGTCAAGGAAAGGAAGGCTCAGGCGGCGGGCAGGTCGTCTTCGGCGGCCCGTTTCAACTCCTCGAAGATCGCTCGTCGAACGAGCCCGTACTTGATGACCTTGCTCAGGAAAGAGGGGTCTTGAGCATGTGTCTTCTCGACATCGGCGGCCACATCCTCGGGTAGTTGTACCACGAGTTTTACAGGGCGGGACTCCCACATCCGTTGCGTTTCCTGGCCGCGGAGGCTATGAGCTTCCTGGTCGCGGAGGCTATGCGAAAGCTGACCGATTCTGGCAGAGTCGACGGTGCTCACTGTATCTGAAACAATGGGATAGAGTTTTCCGGCAAAGCAACGATAATCGCCCCAAGTATAGAGGCATTATGCAACCGTGGCAAGCGCGCGACACTCCGGCCGATGAGATGTCGATGATCACGTAACTCATGCAGTAATAGTATGTTACGCTGGATGTAGAAAAGTCGTAAACGGTGTGGATTGCGTTACGTGTCGTTACGAAACCGAATCATGCGAGAGGACGGAAAGCGCGTGCTCATGCGCGTTTCCGAATGTCGGCGGAGGGCGGTACATACCCACAGCGTTTCCGACTTTTTCAAAAAAACTGCAGTGGTCACCCGTGCCGTTTCGCACCTCATCATCCTCAGGCTCCGGGCGAACGAATGCAGTCGCGCGAGCGAGACGATAGATTCGCGCTTCGATTCGATCCGGCGATACGCTCGCCGACAGATGAGGCCTGGAAGCGTCCACCAGAGCGAGCGGAGACGAGACGTTTGAAGCGCAGACCGATCACACTTGTGATCGCCGCCGCACTGATCGCGGCAGCCATCTGGGCAGCGGGTCGATTCCCGTACAACGGAGACAACTACGGGATCTGGTCGATCCTGCCTCCGCTGATCGCAATCGTTCTCGCCTTCGCCTTACGCGAAGTGATCTCGGCTCTCTTCATCGGGATCGTCATCGGCGGCGTCATCAGCGGCAAGCTGAACATCGTCCAGGAGTTCCTCATTCCGTCGATCGGCTCACCGAGCTACGGTCTCATCCTCCTCGTGTATCTGTGGGCTCTCGGCGGACTGATCGGACTGTGGACCCGAACCGGCGGCGCGCTCTATTTCGCCGACCGCGCCGCGGCGCGCTTCGTAAGGGGACCGAGGAGCGCGAAGTTCTTCGCCTGGCTCATGGGACTCGTGTTTCACCAGGGTGGGACCATCAGCACCGTGCTCACGGGGGCGACCGTCCGCCCGGTGGCGGACCGCAACCGGGTAGCGCACGAAGAGCTCTCGTACATCGTGGACTCGACGGCCTCGCCGGCCGCTACCCTGATCCCGTTCAACGTGTGGCCGATCTACGTCGGGGGCCTGGCGGCCGGAACCGTTCCCCTCATCGCGACCCAGCAGGACGGGATCAACTTCTTCCTGCGCTCGATTCCGTTCAATTTCTATGCGATGTTCGCCGTCCTCTTTACGCTTCTGTTCGCGCTCGATCGGCTCCCGTTCCTGCCCGGCAGGCGAATGGTGGCGGCCCAGGTGCGGGCCCGCACGACCGGCGAGCTGGACCGCCCGGGCTCGGAGCCGCTCACGTCCGAGGAGCTGACCGAGGTGCGCCTCCCCGCGGGGTACTCGACCGGGATGATCGACTTTCTGGGTCCGCTCGGAACCCTGCTCGGCGTGGCCATTATTCCCTTCGTCTACACCTTCTTCATCCAGGGCAACCGGGAGTCGCCGTCCCTGCCCATCGCCGAAGCGTTCGTGCTCGCCGTGCTGGTAGCCATGGCGATCGCCCTCGTGAAGGGGATGCGACTCCATGACGTGATGGCGGGATTCGTCTCGGGCTGCAAAGGCGTGACCATTGGGGCGATCGTCCTCGCGCTGGCCGTGACGTTGCAGGCCGTGACGCGAGAGGTGGGTACCGCCTCGTACGTGGTCGCCACGCTAGGCGGTATCATCTCGCCCATCGCCTTGCCAGCGGCACTCCTTCTGCTCTGCATGGTCGTCGCCTTTTCGACCGGCACCTCGTGGGGGACGTACGCGGTGATCTTTCCGGTCGCGCTGCCTCTGGCCTGGGCCGTCCACCCGGACCCGCTCTACCTCACGCTCTGTTTCGGCGCCGTCACCGGTGGTAGCGTGTTCGGGGACCAGTGCTCGCCGATCTCGGATACCACCATCCTCTCGTCGCTGGCGACTGGATGCGATCTCATGGATCACGTATATACTCAGCTTCCGATGGCGCTCGGCGCGGCCGGCCTCGCGGCCCTCGCCTATACGGTGCTCGCGATCGTCGTCATCTGACGGAGGAAGAGCGTGGACGAGCAGACGACACCTTCGATCCTGGTCCTGGGCGCGTCGAGCGGCTTCGGCGAAGCCGCCGCGCACGCGTTCGCCGAGGCCGGATACGACATTTACGGCGTGCATCTGGATCGGCGGGCCGGGCTCAAGCACGTGGAGGAGATCACGGCAGCGGTCGAAGCGCTCGGCCGGAAGGCGCAATTCTTCAACGTGAATGCGGCGGATGCCGACAAACGAGCGGCGGTTCTCGCGGAGATTGCCGCCACCGCCAAGCCCGGGTCGGTCCGGGTCCTGCTGCACTCGCTCGCCTTCGGCACCCTGCGCCGCTTTATGGGCAACGACTCGGCCACAGCCATCACGCCCGAGCAGATCAACATGACGCTCGATGTCATGGCGCACTCGCTCGTCTACTGGACACAGGGTCTCGTCAATCGGGGTTTGATGGGCGAGGGCGGTCGGGTGTACGCGATGACCAGCTCGGGCGGCGACCGGGTGATGCCGACCTACGGCGCCGTGTCGGCCGCCAAGGCGTCGCTGGAATCACACTGCCGTCAGTTGGCGCTGGAGCTGGCGGAACACGGAATCACGGCGAACTCGATTCGGGCCGGAGTGACGGACACGCCGGCGCTCAGGAAGATCCCGGGTGCCCTGGAAATGGCCGATGAGGCGAAGGCACGAAACCCGCACGGTCGTCTAACGACGCCCGAGGACGTGGCGCGATGCCTGGTGGTCCTGGCCAGCCCCGAGACCTACTGGATGACGGGTAACGTAATCCGCGTGGACGGCGGCGAGGACTTTGTCGGGGCGATTCCCTCGGAGTCCTGACCGGACCGGCGTGGAGCTGGAGCGGGAAGAGACATGCAAACCGAAAGAGGGGGTCATCTCGTCGTGAGCGAGCGCGCCGATTCGCTGCTCAACCTGGCGGGAGACATCGTGAAGGATCGCTGGGTGCTTTTGCGCCGGGAAGCCACCGCTCCGTGGCGGGAAGGCCCGAACGGAACCGCGGCGGAAGTCGGGCGGGGGATCGGGCTGGGACTCCTGATCGCGGCGCTCGCGCTCGGCGTTGGCGGCGCGATCCTGGCGTTACGGGACTGAGTCCCACCGCCCTCGGCGAGGCGGGTGCGCTGAAGTAGAGCGGGCGCTCAGCCGCCTCCGGTGATCAGCGCGTCCGCCGACAGGCTCAGCACCACATCGATGCGCCGGTTCTGGGCGCGACCCTCGGTCGTCTGGTTGGAGGCGACCGGGCGGCTCTCCCCGTAGCCGACCGCCGTAATCCGGTCCGCACTCAGCGCCATGTTCGCGAGCAGGTATTCCCGCACCGCGATCGCGCGCCGCTGACTGAGCGACCGGTTCAAATCGTCGTTCCCCTGTGAATCCGTGTGGCCCTCGATCATCACGGGCGTATCCGGAAACTCCCGCAAGACGCGCTGCACTTTGGTGAGCAGCGAGTAGTCCTCGGGCCGGATCCCGGCGGAGCCGACCGGGAAGGTGAAGCCGTGCAGACGCACGACCAGCTTGTCCCCGCTGATCAGCACTTCACCCTCTTCCGGGGAGAACAGCGCCTGCGCCTCGCGGAAGCGCTGCTCCATCTGCTCTCGCTCTCTGAGCCGGGCAGTCACCGTCGCCTCCCGGCGCTCGGTGACGGCAAGCTTGGATTCCAGTGAATCCGCTTCGGCACGAAGTTGCGCCACCTCGGCCTCCTGGCGCGCCAACTCCCTCTGGAGGTTGGCCCGGTCCTCGTACAGGCTTCGGACCGCGGCCACAATCTGGTCGGCGACGGGAGTGAACCCTTCCGCGAAATTCGGGTCGAAGCCGAGCTCGGCCGCCACGCGCCGCGCGTCGGCTTCGTTGTCCAGGATGACGCGTTCGAGGCCCGCATCTCCCTCTTTGCGGGCCTGCTCGATGATCAACGCGAGAAGAGCGGCGTGCAGGAACTCGCGCGCCGCCTGTTGAGCAAGAGCGCCGGCCTCCGACTTTTCGTAGCGGTCGCCCTGGAGAACGGCCTCCGCCTCCTGCAGGAGCGAGTCCGCATCCGCGAACGTAGCCGGAGCGTAGCGATCGACTTTGGCCCGTAGAGCGTCGCTTCGTAAGCGCTCGGCCCTTCCGAGGAGGTCGGCCCGAATCGCCCGCAGCTCCGCCTCCCGGTACAGCGCTTCGGCTTCGCCGGCCCGTTCGCGGGCTTCGTTCTGCCGGCCGCGCTCGATGTCCCGACCCGCGTCGCGGATTTTGGCCTCGCCGCGGTCCCACGGTTCCGTCGCGAACTCCGTGGCCTGGGCTGCCAGCGCGTCCGCCCGGGCCGTCAGCGCGTCCCGCAGGAGCACGTCCCCGATCTCGCGTAGCCCCTCCGCCTGCTCCAGCTCGTCGTTGGCGTCCGCCAGCCGCCGGCGGATGTCCTCGATGCTGCCGTCCTGCTCGTAGCGTTCGCGGGCGTCCCGCAGCTCGTTCTCGGCCTGCTCGAAGTGGCGTGGCGAGATGAGCTGGAGCTGTTCGGCGCGCGCCTGCTCCAAACGCTGCTCGGCATCGTCGATCTCCCGCTCTATCGCCTGGCCGGACGCCACGGCCGGAAGGAACACGATCAACGCGGCACCGAGGATGCGGCTCACGTGCCGCACGGCACCATCAACGCCTTCCGGCCCCGGTCGGGTCATGCGTGGACTCTCTCCAGAATCTCGATCAGCTCCCGCAAGGTCGATTCTCCCTTGTCCCGAGCGTACCAGCGCCGGGAATCGCGATAGATCTCCTTCGAGGGTCGCGCACCGGAGCGCTTCTCGCGGACCACCCACTCCTGGAGCTCGGCGGGACGCGGCGCCCAGTGTCCGACGGCCCTCGCGTCGCCATCGAGCACGATGACGACCGGAATGGAGCGCGCACCGTCGGTAAGGTACCGGTCCATCAGCTCCGGATTCTCGTCCCGCTTCAGGATGCGCAGTTCGACGTTGGAGGCGGCCTCCACGAACCGGACCACGACCGGGACTGTGTTGGAGGCGTCTCCGCACCAATCCTCCGCGATAACGAGCAGCTTCCAATTCGCGTCGATCGCTTCGACGCGCTCGATCGCCCACTCCGGCGTCTGGTGCGTATTATACACGCCCGTCCAGAGCTCGACGTTCTTCTCGACTTCGTTCTCCATGAAGTGGGACCAGGTGAGGCCCCGCTCCCAGTACTCGCCATAGTCCGGTCGAGATGCCGTCGTGGCCGGTTCTGATCTGTTCATTGGACCCCGGGATGGGTAGCTGCCGTGCTGGCGTAATGTTAAGGTATCCAGCGCAATTCGCGCCTGCCGCAAAAGATCTCGGAACGCACCGGGTGTAGCAAGAGAACCGCCCCACGGGCACGGCTGTTCCCGGCGCGCGAGCCACTGTGGAATTGAGACCCCGAACGGCATTCTAAGCAGGAGGAATAGATGGAAACTGCGACCGCGACCCGACCGGCGACCTCCGGTCACGACCCGGCGGCTGGGAACGTCGGCGCCTCCAGTCCGGCCGTCGCCGGTCCGGCGGCCCACCTGCGCCCGCCGACCGCCGTCAACGAGCCGGTTCTCAGCTATGCTCCCGGCACGGCGGAGCGGGATGCGATCAAGGAGCGGCTGTCGAGCATGAGCTCCGAGGTGGCCGAGATTCCGGTGATCATCGGCGGCGAGGAGATCCGGACCGGCAACGTCCAGGAAGTCGTGATGCCGCACGACCACGGCCACGTGCTGGCCACCTGGCATGGCGCCGGGGACGCTGAGATCGAGCGGTCGATCGCCAACGTGTGCGAGGCCTGGCGCGAATGGTCGGCCTGGAGCTGGCAGGATCGCGCCGCCGTCTTCCTGCGCGCCGCCGACCTCCTGGCCGGACCGTGGCGATCCACCATCAACGCCGCGACGATGCTCGGCCAGAGCAAGACGGTTCACCAGGCCGAGATCGACGCCGCCGCGGAGCTGGTCGATTTCCTCCGCTTCAACGTCGAGTTCGCGAGCAGGATCTACGAGGAGCAGCCGATTTCCTCTCCCGGCATGTGGAATCAGCTGGACCACCGCCCGCTCGAGGGCTTCGTCTATGCGATCACCCCCTTCAACTTCACCTCGATCGCCGGTAATCTGCCCGCCGCTCCGGCCCTCATGGGCAATGTGGCGATCTGGAAGCCGGCCCACGCGGCGCTGCTGAGCGCCTATTACCTGCAGAAGATGTTCGAAGAGGCCGGCCTGCCGCCGGGCGTGATCAACTTTCTGCCCGGCGAGGCGCGCGCGATCAGCAGCAAGCTGATCGCCAGCCCGGACCTGGCCGGGATCCACTTCACCGGCTCAACCGGCGTGTTCCAGACACTGTGGAAGCAGGTGGCCGACAACCTGGCCAATTACCGCACCTATCCGCGGCTGGTGGGCGAGACGGGCGGCAAGGACTTCATCGTCGCCCACCGCTCGGCCCGGGCGGACAGCCTGGCCGTCGCCATCGTGCGCGGCGCCTTCGAGTACCAGGGCCAGAAGTGCAGCGCCGCATCCCGCATCTACGTGCCGGACAACCTGTGGCCCGAGGTGCGCGAGCGGGTCACCGGGATGCTGGACGAGATCCGAATGGGCGACCCGGCCGACTTCCGAAATTTCGTGGCGGCGGTGATCGACAAGCCCGCCTTCGACTCGATCACCGAGTACATCGACCATGCGAAGCAGTCCGGCGACGCCGAGATCATTGCGGGCGGCAGCTACTCCGACAAGAAGGGCTTTTTCATCGAGCCGACCGTCGTGCTGGCCAACGATCCGAAATACCTGACGATGTGTGAGGAGATCTTCGGGCCCGTGGTCACGATCCACGTATACCCGGAGAACGAGTGGCAGGAGACGCTCAGAATCGTAGACGAGACATCCCCGTACGCACTCACGGGGGCCGTGTTCTCGACCGAACGCGAGCCGATCCGGGAAGCGAGCTCGGTCCTCCGCTTCGCGGCCGGCAACTACTACGTGAACGACAAGCCCACCGGGGCCGTGGTCGGGCAGCAGCCGTTCGGCGGTGCCCGAGCCAGCGGCACCAACGACAAAGCCGGCTCTCCGCTCAACCTGCTGCGCTGGGTCTCGCCGCGGACGATCAAGGAGACCTTCGCGCCGGCGACGGACTACAAGTACCCGTTCATGGAGGAGGCATAGGCATGACGCGGTTCACGGACGAGGAACTGCAACGGAAGGTGCAGGAGGGGTTCATCGTCGAGTCGGAAGCCGACATGACGGAGACCTACAAGAAGGCGCTCATCACCCAGCTCACCGTTCAGGCCGACACGGAGCTGATGAGCGCCCCGGCCTACCAGATGGCCGCCGTGGATGCACCCAGCACCAACACGATGGTCTCGGCCACGGCCATCATTCAGGACGAATTGGGCCACGCGAACATCGCGTACCGCCTGCTGGAGGACCTGGGTGTCGACACCGAGTGGCTGGTCTACGAAAGACCGCCCAACAAGTTCAAGAACCCGTACGGCTTCGACCAGCCGCTCATCAACTGGGCGGAGCTGGTGACGGCAAACGGCCTCTACGATCGAGCCGGCATCACCCTGCTCGGAGACGTCTTCCGGCACACCAGTTACGGACCCCTGAAGCGAGCCCTGGTCAAAGTGGACATGGAAGAGAACTTCCACCTTCGTCACGGTGAAGTGTGGATGCGCCGTCTGGCCGAAGCCGGAGGCGAGGCGCGCGAGCTGGTGCAGCGCGCCCTGGAGTGGATGTTTCCCATGGGCGTCGAGTGGTTCGGGATGCCCGACGACAAGAAACGCCACAACGCACAGCTCGACTTCAGGCTCAAGGGCATGACGAACGACCAGCTCCGACAGACGTGGATGAAGGCGGTCGTACCGCTGTGCGATGAGCTGGGCTTCGAAGTGCCGGCGCGCGTGAACGAGGACACGGGCGAGGTCGAGCTGGACTTCGAGCTGCCGTGCCAGTACGACCCTGACGAGCGTCGGTGGCTGTACGACGAGCACATCACGTGGGACGAGGTCTGGGATCGCTGGCGAGGTCGCGGGCCGATGAACGAGCAGTTCGTGGATTCCGTCCGAACCAGCCGCCAGAGCATGGAAGCGTTGATAGCGGCGTGACGAAGCTGATCGAGATCCGGAAGCCCGGGCAGCGAGTCGCCACGCCCGGAGAGGGTGCCGATAAGGCGTACGAGCCGGGAATGAACTTCGCCGCGGTGCTGGAAGCGACGCTGGGCGCCGCGACACTCGTGCTCGAGATTCCCGACTGGGCCGAGCCGCCGGCGTCGACCGAAGAGAAGCTGTGGCGCGCTCTGTACGAGGTGTCCGATCCCGAGTTTCCGATCTCGATCGTGGATCTGGGTCTCGTATACGATGTCGCGATCACCAGCGAGGGCGTGGCGACGGCAACGATCAGCTTTACTGCCACCGCCTGCCCCTGCATGGACTTCATCAAGTGGGACATTCGGGAACGTCTCCTGAAAGAGGCGGAGGTCCGGGAAGTAAGAGTGGAGAC
>Ga0209567_10001268_pt1 | contig 13257 bp, 12 predicted proteins | sample COG_12_FD_184756 | JGI IMG/M metagenome (GOLD analysis project Ga0209567, IMG submission 184756) | Pelagic marine sediment microbial communities from the LTER site Helgoland, North Sea, for post-phytoplankton bloom and carbon turnover... | ecosystem: Environmental > Aquatic > Marine > Neritic...
GGCATCCGAAAGGCGACCACTCAGATTGTCAAACATGCGCGCATTCTAAACCGTCAGAACGGTACCGCGCGAGAGCATCTTGATGTTTTTGTCCGGGGCAGCCTCGAGGACCTGATCGTAAATCCTCGATTCTTCACCGGGCTTCATCCCAGTGAGCCAGATCTCGGGTTCATGGTGCAAGCGCTTGAGATCATCCGTCAGCGTCCTCGGCGTGTAGTGCCCTGAGTCCGAGGCCAGCTCGGCCATTTCGTCGGGAAAGGATACCTCGATGACGAGTACTCGCAGGTCGTCACAGGCATTCAGCACCGGCCACAAGGTCTCGTTGGTCTTGGTATCCCCGCTGACGGCGAAAACGCCCCCCGAGTTCTGCACCGTGAACCCGAGTGACGGCACCGAATGCATGACATCGACGGCGTAGAAATCGCGGTGCCCGATCTTGATCGTGTCGCCGGGACTACAGACGTGATAGCGCAACATCGGGTTATGCGCATTCGGCAACCTCGAGAAGTCCGGCCAAATGACGTCGTTGAACAGGTGATCCTGCACCGCACGCAGGGTTTCCTCGCGCGCATAAACGGTCAGCGGTGTTTCGAAACTCTCGTCGAAAACCCGGTCGGCGAGCATCGGCAATCCCGCGATATGATCGAGGTGCGCGTGCGTCAGGAATACGTGCCGTATCGAGTCGAGATCCTCGAGTCCCAGGTCGCCGATTCCCGTTCCCGCGTCGATCAGCACATCGTTATCGATCAGCATCGCGGACGTCCGCGAGCCAGCACCGATACCGCCGCTGCAACCTAGTACGCGAATTCGCATAACGAGGGTTCTCTTAAACTTGTGCTTGTGGGATGATCTGTTTTAGGTCAATGTCCGCGGGCTTTCTGTGTCTCAAATCACAATTCTATTGCTGTACCTGTTGGCAGCAGCGGCTTTCACGATGAGTCGCCTGCCCAGGTTTGCCGCGCAGGCGCGACCCTATTTCTTCGTTGCATGCCTGTTGTCGGCCATCGCAATCGTGCTTCACGGCGACGCCCTTTTCGATCTTATCCTGCCCAGGAATGGCTTCGACCTGTCGATCGGTAATGCCGCCTCGATGATCGGCCTGGAGCTTGCGCTGATTGCCCTGTTCGCCGCAATCGAGCCAACGTTGCGGGGCATGAGCGCCGGACTGCTGCTGCTGTCAGCAGCCACGTCCCTGTTGCTGGGTGCCTCGGGGGACGCGAACGCGGGCACCGAGCTTGACTGGCAGGTGCGTGCACACATACTCATGGCGCTGCTTTCCTACGGCCTGTTGACGGTTGGGGCCATTGTCGCGGTTTACGCCCTCATCCAGGAACGGCGACTGCAGTCGGCACGATTTACGCCAATGAACAGCTTGTTCGCGCCACTCGAGACCACCGAAAAACTGCTCATCGGCGTAGCCGCTGCGGGCTTTGCCGGCCTGACATTGGCGATTGCTTCGGGTTCTTCCTTCATCGACGATCTCGTCGAGCAACATCTTGCTCACAAATTCGGCCTTTCCCTGCTCGCCTGGGTCATTTTCGGTGTGCTGCTCGTGGGTCGATTTTTCGCTGGCTGGCGCGGCAAGCGTGCCGTCAAGCTGTATCTCTGGGGATTTGCGACGCTGTGCCTCGCCTACTTCGGCAGCCGCCTGATCCTGGAAGAGATTCTCAACCGAAGCTGGGGTTGAGACGCGCTATCTTGACAGCCCGATGGCAGGCTGTTGAACTGACCCGGTACTGATTTTTCGGAGGCCCCTTGGGCGATGACGTTCCATTAGCAGGCCTGATCGTCCTGCTTGTTGTGCTACTGATGTTCTCGGCGTTTTTCTCTGGCTCCGAAACGGCGCTGATGAGCCTCAACCGCTACCAGCTGCGCCATAAGGCCCGCGAAGGGCACCGCGGAGCCCGCCTCGCCGAAAAACTGCTAAGACGTCCGGATCGTGTCATCGGGCTTATCCTGCTCGGCAATAATCTCGTCAATTTCTCAGCGGCTTCACTCGTTGCACTTATCGCGTTCAAGATAGGCGGGGAACCAGCCGTCGCACTGGGCGCTGTTGTGCTGACGCTCGTGGTACTCGTTTTTTCGGAAACCGCGCCAAAGACACTCGCCGCATTGCACCCGGAACGCGTTGCGTTTCCTGCCGCAATCATCTATTACCCGCTTCTCAAGATTACGTACCCGCTCGTCTGGCTCACCAATGTTGCAGCAAACGGCGTCCTGTTCCTGTTCGGCGTGCGAGCGAATCATTCCGAACTCCCGGCACTGACGCGCGAAGAACTACGTACAGTCGTGCACGAGGCAGGCTCCAGGATCGCCCGCCAGTACCGGCGAATGCTCATCAGCATCCTCGATCTCGAGAAGGTCACCGTTGACGACGTAATGGTGCCTCATAACGAGATCATTGGAGTCGACCTGGACGACGATGACGACGAAATCGAAGCGATCATCAATAATAGCGAACACACCCGCCTGCCGGTCTTCCGCGACACCATCGACAATGTCGTCGGCATACTGCATCTGCGCAAACTCGCGAACCTGGCACAACAGGAGCTGACCAAGGACAGGCTGCAGCGGCTCTTGTCCGAGCCCTACTTCGTGCCGGAGGGCACGCCGCTCAGTATGCAGCTCGTGCAGTTCCAGCGTCGGCGCGAACGCATCGCGCTGGTCGTCGACGAGTACGGAGACATACAGGGCATCGTCACCCTGGAGGACATTCTCGAAGAGATCGTCGGCGAATTTACGACTGACCCGGCGGACGATGTCGAGGACGTCATCAGCGAGGGAACAAACACCTTTCTCGTCGACGCCAGCGCCAACATTCGCGAACTCAACCGTTCGCAAAACTGGGACTTGCCGACCGATGGGCCGAAGACCATCAACGGCCTGATTGTCGAATTACTCGAGACGATTCCCGAATCGAACACCTGCCTCAAGATCAACGACTATCCGATCGAGATCGTCGAGACCGACGACAACCGTATACGCACGGTTAGAATCGGAGAACGCGCGCCCGGGGATGCCGGCTAAGACCTGCTACCAGGCGGCGTCCAGCGCCTCGCTGAGCCTGCGCACGCCGATCACTTCGATCCCCTTGCTTGCGCGTTTCGGTACGTTTCCGACGGGAACGATGGCCTGCGTGAATCCTTGCTTGGCCGCCGCGGCAATGCGCTCGGTGCCGAAGCGGACCGGCCGAATTTCACCCGCCAGACCGATCTCGCCGAAACACACGAGGCGTTCGGCCAGCGCTCGATCGCGAAAACTGGAGACGATGGCGAACAGCGTCGGCAGATCGACCGCCGTCTCATTGATACGCAAGCCGCCGACAACGTTGACGAATACATCTTCATCGCCGATCGCAAGACTGCCATGCCGTTGCAGCACGGCCAGCAATAAGGCCAGGCGGTTCTGGTCCACGCCCTGTGCAAGTCGCTTCGCGTAGTTGCCATTGCCATCGGCGACAAGCGCCTGGATCTCGACAAGCAGTGGACGACTGCCCTCCCACGCAACGGAAACGACGCTACCCGGTTCGTTGACCGAATCGCGCGACAGGAAAATGGCCGATGGATTACTGACCTCGCGAAAGCCCGTCTCGGTCAACGCGAAAACGCCCATCTCGCCGCTGGCCCCGAAACGATTCTTGACCGAACGAATCATCGTGTAGCGGCTCGCAGGATCGCTCTCGAAATAAAGCACCGTATCCACCATGTGCTCCACGACGCGTGGGCCCGCTATCGCACCTTCCTTGGTGACATGACCAATGAGAAAGACCGACACCTCGTTGCGCTTCGCAAACTGCACGATGCGGCCAACGCTTTCCCGCATTTGCGCGACGGATCCCGGCGCTGACGGCAATTGCTCGCAGGTCATTGTCTGTATCGAGTCGATCACGAGTACGCGCGCGCCGCAACGACTTGCCTGTTCCAGTACGTTTTCCAGTGACGTATCCGCGAGCAGGTTCATCGCGGCGGCATCCAGTCCGAGCCGCAACGAGCGCTGCCCTATTTGTCGCAGCGACTCCTCGCCCGTGGCGTAGCAGATCGGCAACCCGGCCATCAAACTGGCCGAAACCTGCTGCAGCAGCGTGGACTTGCCGACACCCGGATCGCCGCCCAGCAGCACGACTGCCCCGGGTACGAGACCACCGCCAAGCACCCTGTCGAACTCCGTGAAGCCGGTGCGGTGTCGAGCCTCCACATCGCCAGGGAGCTCGTCGAGGCGTTGCGCGGATACAGGCGCCCGAGCCGACTTCGCGGGTGTATTGAATGTCGTCTCGCTGAGCGTGTTCCACGCACCACAATCCGGGCATTGGCCGGCCCATTTGACGCTGTGGGCGCCGCACTCACTGCAAACGTACGCTGTCTTCGCCTTTGCCACGGCGCATATTCCCCTGGATCGGTATTTGCGGGCGGTAGACGCGACTCCTGGCCCGATTATTGTTAAATTCGCCCTGAGCGGCGAGAAGTCAATAATAGCACTGGCTCCAGGGCGCGTATGACATAAAAAATGCCAACCCTATCTCATTACGGTCGCCGGCATTTACCTATAATTTTGCCCTGAAAACAGGTACATGAACCATCTTGAAGACCGCAAACGCCCAAAAACGCAATAGACTGCTCGCGCTGTCTTTCGCCTGCGTGCTGTTTCTGCTCGTGTACGGGCCGCTTGCGCAGTGGTTTGTTGCTGCCGACAGGCTACTGTACGACACGTTCGCGCGCGTCCTTCCGAGCGATCCGCTCGACAATGCCTTTATCGTCAGCATCGATCCGCAACGCGTTGGCGGATCCGAGGTGCTGAACCAGTACGGCGTGGTGTTGCAGGAGCTACAGGGTCGCAGGGTCGGACGAATTATCCTCGCGCGGCCGCCGGAATTTCCGGAGTCTGCGGAACTTCCCGGCTGGAGCGCAGTACTTGCCTCGGACGTGCCGGTGTTCGTACCAGCGCGCCACCGGTTCTCTGAAATTTCGCCGAATACGGGCTTCGTCGAGATTACCGCCGACAGTGACGGTGTGCTGCGTCGCTCGCTGCTCTGGCACCGCAACGGCGACGTCATGTCGCCGTCGCTGCCGCTCGCCGTGGCGTTCTCTGAATCGATGACTGCCACTGCCCCTCGCATGTCGAGTACCGACGATGCGATCTACTTATCGAACTACACCGATTTGCCCCGACTCAGTGTCTCCGAACTGCTCAGTCGATCGAAATACGCGATGCTCAAGGGAGCGACCGTGTTCGTCGACGCGGACCCGGTCCTCGTGGGCGCTTCGGCAGTCCTGCCATCAGGACAGTTCGTTACGAATTCCGAGATGACCGCGGCGCTGCTGGCCGATATCGAGAATAACAGCATGATTATCGCGCCCTCCTGGGCTCGCGCGATGGAGTGGTTTGCGCCGGCGTTGCTCGCCATCATCTCGGTGCTCTTCATGCCCGATCGCAGGCGGCGCGAGATCGCCGTCATGGCAATCAGCGGCGTTGTCCTGCTTCTGCTGTTCGAGATCCTGCTGCTGGCGGCTCTGCATGTGCGCATCGACCTGGGTCGGCCGATCCTGATATTCGCGGGCGTCGCATTACTGAGCGGCTATCTCGTTACTGACGTCAAGAAGCTGTCTTACGATTCCTTCAAGAAGGGATCCGACTTCCTGTCGGCGGGGCGTCTCGAGCCGGCCTTCGCCGAGTTTCGTCGCTGCGACCCGTCGGAGACCGTGGCAGCAGTAATGTACAAGCTGTCGCTGGCCTTCGAAGAGCAGGCCAAACCGGAGCGCGCCGAAGCCGTGCTGGAATGGATGAAGCGGACGCATTCAGGACACGTGGAAGACGGCCTCGCGCGAGAGAAGCTCAGCGGTGGTACGCCGCAGAGACTGGGACGCTATGTCATTCAAAGACGCATCGGTCGCGGGGCGATGGGCGCCGTGTACCTGGGCAAGGATCCACGCATCAATCGGCCGGTCGCCGTCAAGGCAATTCCGATCGAAAAAGAGTTCGAGGACGAGGAACTCAAGGAGGCCCGGCTGCGATTCTACCGCGAGGCCGAGTCGGCCGGCCGGCTGACGCACCCCAACATCATCACCGTGTTTGATGCGGGCGAAGACAAGGGGCTGGCCTACATCGCGATGGAGTACTTACCCGGCACGCCACTCAGGGAATTTACCGACCCCAAACGGCTGCTGGCCCCGAAACGAGCACTGGAACTGTGCGCAGCGACGGCAGAAGCCCTCGACTATGCTCACAATCAGGGCGTCATCCACCGCGATATCAAACCGGCCAACCTGCTCTACAACCCGAAGGATGGAACCCTCAAGATCAGCGACTTTGGCGTGGCCCGGATCACCGACAACAATCGCACGAAGACCGGCATTGTGCTGGGAACGCCCATGTACATGTCGCCCGAACAGCTCGCGGCCGAAGATCTGACAGGCCTGTCGGACTTGTTTTCACTTGGTGTTACTCTATACGAGCTGTTGGTCGGTGAGGTGCCGTTCCGAGCTTCGAACATCGCTGTATTAATGACAAAGATTACGAGTGAAGATCCGGCCCTGGTATCGACCCGGCGCGCCGGCATCCCCCCCAGCGTCGATGCTGTCCTTGCGAAAGCAATGGCGAAAAGACCCAATGATCGCTTTTCCTGCGGTGCCGAGATGGCTATCGCGCTAAGGAACTGTGCGAGAATTTCCTGAGTTCCTGTTGAGCGACAAAGAACCGACCCAATGAGCCTGCGCGGAAAAATAGATTTTGCCGAAATAACCGACACCGGTCGGGTGCGCGAGCACAATGAGGACGCGATCGGCTCCAAGCCGGACATCGGCCTGCTGGTGCTGGCCGACGGTATGGGGGGCTACAATGCCGGCGAGGTCGCGAGCGGCATTGCCGTGCAAATCGTTACCGACCTCGCCGCAGACGGCGCCAATCGCGAAGAGCGACACGATATCGACCCGCACAGCGGCATGATGAGACAGTCAATCGTCCTGCGTGACGCCATCTACAGGGCCAACAAGATTATTTTCCAGACGGCACAGAGCCAGACGCACTGCGAAGGCATGGGCACCACGATCGTGGCGTGCATGTTCTTCGATGACAAGGTATCGATCGCTCATGTCGGCGACTCCCGGGCATACCGGCTCAGGGGCGGGCAACTGGACCAGATGACGCTCGACCATTCGCTGCTGCAGGAGCTCGTGGATCGCGGCTTTTACTCCGAAGAGGAGGCACAACGGTCCACCAATCGAAATTACGTCACTCGGGCACTGGGCGTGGAGCCGACCGTGGAGGTCGAGGTTCACGAGCACGACGTGCTCCCGGACGATGTATACCTGCTATGTTCGGACGGCTTGCCGGACATGGTCGAAGATGACGATATTCACTTAACTATCAGTACTTTTAATGCTAGTCTTGACGTGGTTGGTCAACAACTTATCGACTTGGCCAACGACCACGGCGGGCGAGACAATGTCTCAGTAATGCTTGCGCAGGTAAAAGAACCCTTTCCCGCTCGGAAAGGGTTACTTGCAAAGATTGCTGGCTGGTTTCGCTCGTAGGGATGCGGCGGTCTTAAGAGCGAGAAAAAATGGCACGTTTAATTCTTAGCCTGGACAATCAGGTTCTGGCCGAATACAACATGACCAAGGAACGCTACACCATTGGGCGTCTTCCTGATAATGATGTAAGGATCGACAATCCGGCGGTGAGCGGACATCACTCGCTGATCATCAATATCCTCAACGATTCTTTCCTCGAGGATCTCAACAGTACCAACGGTACCTACGTCAACGGCAAGCTGATCAAGAAACATGCCTTGCAACACGGTGACGTCATTACCATCGGTCACCACCAGCTGCGATTCTCTGATCAGCAGACGAACGAGTCCGAGCAGGACGAGTTTGAAAAGACCATGGTCATCCCGGCCGGACAGCAGAATGCGGAGCAGCTGGCAAAGGCTGAGCAGGCTGCCGAGGCGGCCGCTGCGGAAGCGATCGCCAAGGAAGCGGAGCCCGACGTTGCCGCCGCCGTCAAACTCGATCCGGAGGAAGCGGCTGGTCTCGAGGACACACCTCCCCCACCTCCACCTCCGCCGCCCAGGCAAGAGCCCAAGGCTCACCTGGAGACACAGGCGGGCATCGACCCTGCAAGCGCGCCAAGCGCGTTGCCACTTGCCAAGCTGCAGGTCTTGAGCGGTGCCTTCGCGGGCCGCGAGCTGGAGCTGACCAAGGCGTTGACGACGCTGGGACGCCCCGGCGTTCAAGTCGCCGCTGTCACGCGTCGCGCGGAAGGCTATTACATCGTGCACGTGGAATCGGGCAAGGATGGCGATTTCCCGCTCGTTAACGGCCAGCCAATTGGCGCGCAGGCACGCAAGCTGGAAGACAACGACGTCGTTCAGCTGGCGGGCGTGAAGATGGGATTCTTTGCGGCCTAGGCGATCTCGCTGTCTTCGCGGTGCATGACGCCGCACACGAGCTCATAAGGAATGGCGTCCGCCCAGGGTGCGACCTCCTCGACAGGCAGCCCATCGCCCCATAAAGTGGCGATGTCACCGACAGAGTCCGTTGCTTCGGGACCCAGGTCCACAGCGATCATGTCCATCGAGACATTGCCAATCAATGGCACCTTGCGATCGTTGATAAGAACCGGGGTGCCGCTTCGAAAGTGCCTGGTGTACCCGTCGCCGTAGCCGGCCGAGATTATGCCGAGCCGCGTGTTCCTGTCGCTGACATAGCTGCCCTTGTAGCCGACTTTCGCACCTGCGTGGAGGCGCTTCACTGCGATCAGCCGCGCCTCGAACTGCATAACCGGCTTGAGGCCCAGGTCGGCCCCGCATTCGCCGGGGAACGGTGAAATACCGAACAGCGCCAGGCCCGGGCGAATCCAGTTATCACCGGTGAACCCGAACTCGCCCTGCGCGTCCGCGACGGCCGGCCACCCGAACGTGGCGGGCGTATTGCCAATACTGACTGCACCATCGAAGCCCTCAATGATGGGGCGAAAACGTTGCAACTGCTGCTCGGTACTGGGCGACTGCAGCTCCTCGGCGCTCGACAAATGCGTCATGAGCCTGAGTTCCCGAACTGACTTCGAGGCCACCAGCCGGCCGATCACCTGGGTCGCCTCTTCGGGCTCGAAGCCGAGACGATTCATACCCGTGTCGAATTTCAGCCAGGCCGTTACTGGCCCCACCATCGAATCGTGCAACAGGTCGAGCTGCTCATGACAATGGACAACGGGTTCGAAGCCGCCATCAACCGCAGCCTGCAGCTCATCGCCGTTCATTACGCCGGCCAGTAACACGATTGGACTATCGATACCGTTTTGCCTGAGCTCGATAGCCTCCGGTACCCGCGCGACGGCGAATGCGTCGACGTCGGACAGTTGCTGAGCAACCGTAACCATGCCGTGCCCGTACGCGTTAGCCTTGATGACAGCCATAACGCGGGAACCCGGCGCGGCGGCGCGTACTACTTGGAGATTGTGTTCCAGTGCGCCGAGCCTGATCAGTGCCCGTGCTCCAAAACTCACTGATAACCCTCGTCCGGAAAATCACCGTAGGTGTCGGGAACCCAGTTTTCGAACTTGGTATAACGGCCCACAAAAGTCAGCGGAAAGTCGCCAATCGGTCCGTTTCTTTGCTTCGCGATAGAAATATCGGCAATGCCTTTGCGCGGCGTGTCCTGGTTGTACACTTCTTCGCGATAGATGAAGATGATCAGGTCGGCATCCTGCTCGATGGCGCCGGACTCGCGCAGATCGGACATGACCGGGCGTTTGTCAGTTCGCTGTTCGACGCTGCGATTGAGCTGCGACAGCGCTACAACGGGCAGTGACAACTCCTTGGCGAGGGCCTTCAACCCGCGGGATATCTCCGAGATCTCGGTGGCGCGATTCTCCTTGGTGCCGTCGACCTGCATGAGCTGCAAGTAATCAACAACGATCAGCCCAAGGCCGTGTTCGCGCTGCAGGCGCCTGGCACGCGCCCGTATCTCGGTTGGCGACATGCCCGGCGTATCGTCGATGAAGATTGGCGCTTCGGACATCAACTGTACGGCGGTGTTGATGCGCGACCAGTCCTCGTCGGGAAAGTTACCGGTCCGGAGATGCGTCTGGTCGACACGCCCCAGCGACGAGATCATGCGGAAAGCGAGCTGCTGCGACGGCATTTCCATCGAAAATATGGCTGTCGGGATCCTGGAGCCTATCGCCGCATTCTCCGCAATGTTGATGGCCAACGTCGTCTTGCCCATCGACGGTCGTCCGGCAACGATGACGAGATCACCCGCCTGCAAGCCCGCCGTCAACTTGTCGAATTCGGTGTAGCCGGTCGATATTCCGGTGATATTGCCGTCGGACTGATGCAGCAGATCGATTCGGTCGACGGCATCGGGCAGGATCTGCTTGAGCGACTGGAAGCCCTTGCGCCCGCGACTGCCCTTTTCGGCGATCTCAAAAACGAGCCGCTCGGCATCGTCGAGGACCTGTGAGGCGGTGCGTCCGTCGTTAGCGAAGGCGCTGCCACTGATCTCGTTACCGGCATTGATCAGCGCCCGGAGCGTGGCCCTTTCGCGCAGTATCTTGGCGTAGGCCCGGGCATTGGCCGCACCGGCCGTCTCGTTGGCCAGCGTGGCCAGGTATTCGAGACCGCCCGCCTGCTCGAGCTCGCCACGATTATCGAGGTGTTCGGAGACGGTAACGACGTCGCAGGGACTGCCGTCCTCGATGAGGTTGCCGATCGCCTTGAATATGAGGCGATGGTCCTTGCGGTAAAAGTCCTCGCCGACAACGACATCGGCAACCTTGTCCCAGGCCTCGGCATTGAGCATCAATCCGCCGAGTAAAGCCTGCTCGGCTTCGATGGAGTTCGGCGGTATCTTGAGGCGCTGCTCCGCGCCCCCGTCAGTAAAGCCGTCGCCCACTGCTCGGACCATTCGATGAGTTCCCGTCAGATTTCAAGCCTGTCTCAAAGGTACCACAGCGGGTCCCTAGTCGGCAGCTACAACGTGCACCGTGATCTCGGCATTGACGTCGCTATGCAGATGAATACCGACAGGAAAATCGCCGAGCTCCTGAATCGGCCCTTCGGGCATACGAATCTCGGCGCGCTCGACCTCGACCTGCACAGCGGCAAGCGCCTCTGCGATGTCGATAGGACCGACCGAACCGAACAGCTTGCCCTCGCTGCCCGCGTTCGCCTTGATGATGACATCGAGGCCTTCGAAGGCTCGCGAGCGTTCCCTGGCCTTCGCCAGCTCCTCGGCAGCCGCTTTTTCGAGCTCTGCACGGCGCTTCTCGATCGCCTTCATGTTCTCGGGCGTCGCCAGCGCGGCCTTGCCCTCTGGCAACAGGAAGTTGCGGCCATAGCCAGGTTTAACTTTGACGAGGTCGCCAATGCCACCAAGATTCTCAACGTTTTCCAGCAAAATAACGTTCATATTTCCGACCTTTTAAGCTTTTTTCATGCGACGCCTGAAATCAAACCAGGCGTCGGTGTAACCAAATACTGCCAGTGCCGTCATGAGCAATACCTGCAGAAACGGCAATAGCGCGTAAACCGCAATCAGGGCCGCCAGCGGCAAAATGCCTTGCCCATGCAACCAGTGCACGATTGCGAGACCCTGAACCCAGAACATCACGAACAAGACGAACGCGACGTTCTGCAACCAGGCCACGTCGATCAGGAACGCCAGCACCGAAGCCAGTGCCAGAGTCAACGCGATGACGCGCCCAAAATTCAAATCACGAAACCGACCAAATGCACCCGTTTCGCGCGGCAAGCGCTTGTACAACGCGTAGCCGAGTAACAAACCGATGATGTACAACATCCAGAACGCCAGTGCGGCCGATATTGTCATCACCTCCGCGCTGAACAACTCGGTATTCAGCTGCAGGTTGTTCTGCCTGGCCAGCTCCATCATCTGCACCAGGTACGGCTGCCAGAAAGCGACCGGATCGTCGACGACGACGTAGAAGCCAAGCAGCGTCGCAACCGCGACAATGACCGACACCTGCATCGTCAGCGTCAGCGACCGAGCCCCCAGCAGCAGCACGGCGAGCAGCAGGACCGGTACCCAGGTGCCCACCATCAGCGCCGTCATTGAAGCAACCGAAACGCCGAACAGCACCGAGACGATCAGCAGCACCGCGGCCGCAATCAGCGCCTCGATGACCGCGAGCCGGGTTCCCTGCGCGAGCACCAGCAGTACCATGATGACCCCGCTGGTGAGCTGGGGCGCCGGCAGCAACAACGTGACGGCGAGTCCCAGCACGGCATTCTGCGGTCGCAGAACGAGCCATGAGGCCAGCGCCTGCATTGTCGTCTCCGGCTAGTGCCGGTCCGTGTATGGCAGCAACGCGAGATAACGCGCCCGCTTCACCGCGGTTGCCAGCTGGCGTTGGTAATGCGACTTGGTACCCGTGATGCGACTCGGAACAATCTTGCCCGTTTCGGTGACATACGCCTTGAGCAGGTTGAGATCCTTGTAATCGATCTCCTTGATGCCTTCGGCAGTGAAACGACAGTACTTGCGCCTGCGTGAATAACGACTCATGACAATTCTCCTCAGGCGCTCTTGGCAGCCGCTTCCGCTGCCTCTTCATTGCTTTCTTCCGGCGCAGCTTTAGCAGCAGCGTCTTCAGCCGGCTCATCGGCGGGCTTTTCGGCCGACTTTTCAGCCGGCTCATCAGCGGGCTTTTCGGCCGACTTTTCAGCCGGCTCATCAGCGGGCTTTTCGGCCGACTTTTCAGCCGGCTCATCAGCGGGCTTTTCGGCCGGCTTTTCGGCCGGCTCATCAGCGGGCTTTTCGGCCGACACGTCAGCGGCCGCAGCCGGCTTCTCTTCGGAGGCCTGCGCGGCTTTTTCTGCTTCGGCGGATTCGCTGCGCATAGCAGCCTCGGCAGCCGCCTTGGCCTCACGGCGCTGCTGTGCTTCCTTCTCCTTGGCCTTTTCCTCGGCGACGGCAACGGCCATCGGCGACGCCTCTGTCACGGCCTCGTCACGGGAAATAACCAGGTTCCGCAGCACGGCATCGTTGAACTTGAAGGCGCTCTTGATTTCCTTGATCACAGGAAAGTCGCACTCGACGTTGAGCAGCGCGTAATGTGCCTTGTGGATTTTGTTGATCGGGTGCGCCAGCTGGCGTCGGCCCCAGTCTTCCGAACGGTGAACGCTGCCGCCGGATTCGTTCACCATGCCCTGGTAGCGCTCTACCATGGCAGGAACCTGCTCGCTCTGGTCCGGATGAACCAGAAACACTATCTCGTAATGTCTCATCTTTGCCCCTT
>Ga0209567_10001269_pt1 | contig 13256 bp, 15 predicted proteins | sample COG_12_FD_184756 | JGI IMG/M metagenome (GOLD analysis project Ga0209567, IMG submission 184756) | Pelagic marine sediment microbial communities from the LTER site Helgoland, North Sea, for post-phytoplankton bloom and carbon turnover... | ecosystem: Environmental > Aquatic > Marine > Neritic...
AAGCGCCCCGTCCCGCCGCTGCGGGAAGTCGCTGCGCCTGTAAGAGATGAATGCACGTCTCCCCTCCCGGACTGCTGCGGCGAAGTCCTCGATCTTGTCGACGCTGTCAGGGGTCAGCAGGCGGTGCTTGCGGAAATGCTGTGCCAGGGAGAAGTACGGTCCCCGTGTGGCATCTCGCGATGTGTCTCGCCGCTCGTAGGCATCAGCGAGACGGGGAGCCCTGCCTTCGAATTCGAGCTCGAGCAGTGTGTGGAACATATTGTTGATCGGGAAGTAGGACTCGCCGTCGTGGCGCCCAAGCACGATGTTGTGGCCCGAGCCCCTCACCTCGGGCGCTACGTCAAGGAACTCGGCCGAGGACCCGTACTCGCCGGCGGCGGTGATGTCGAGCCGGGCGATGAGGGAAGGTGCCTGGCGGTAGCCGTCGTAGTCGGGAAGCGACACGAGCCACAGCACATCGCCGGTGAAGCCGAGGAAGGCTCGATCCTTGCTGCCGAATGAGTACGGGTACGCCGTCTCCTCGTGGCGTCTCTCCTGACGCACCCGCGCCTTCCACCTCTTCACCCACTCCCATTTGACGTACTTCATCCAGTGGCGGGGGCGCTTGTCGCGTGTGGAAACCGCTGCTGTCATCATCCTCAAGCCTACGCCCGGCACTTCTCCGCCAGAGGCGGCGTTTGAGTCAGTTGGAGGCCACCTCGTATTCAGCGTCGGGCCCAGACAACCCCGGTATGCGCCCATTACGAGCGCCTCGTCGAACCACGCCCATAGCGCCCCTTATCGGAGCGGTGCGAGAATGGGATCGTGAAGTACGACACCGCTGTTGCGCGGCTGCGACAAGTGGCCAGCGACCTCGATGACCACGTCTCGTCGTGGAGCGACTCGATGATTGTCGAGGCCCACGTGTTCGGTGAGGTCGTGGCAGGACTGGACGCGGTTGAGGTGATCTGGTTAGCCCTAGTCGTTGATCTTCCTGTCGAGGAGGTCACCTGGCAGGCCCGTCCGGTCCAGGCTGAGGCGACTGTCTCGCTGCTGCGTTTTGGCAAGTACCCGCTCCGGTGGTGGTGGCGACCGACGGCGTGGCCGGTATGGAACCACAGGATCTCCAGGTCGGTGCGTTTCTGGTCTCGACAAGGTGGGCCCGATGAGGTGGCGTTGGGCCATTTGGCAGATCGCCGCCTGTCCGACCTCAGGATCCAGGGACTGCCGGACCAGAGCGTGTATCGAGCGCAGCTGCAGATCGAGCTGGAGGCGTCGCGACGGCATCTGGAACGGGTCGTCGATTCATACCATGACCGGGGGTGGCGACGGGATCACAAAGGCTTCGGGGTGTATCCCGAGGACCATCTGTGGTGGGCAACCCTGGGGTTCCTTGAACTTGACGACGCTCTTGGAGCAATCGACGAGCCCGACCTACCCGTCTGAACGGCGCGCTTCGGTGGGCGCCAGCGCGACGGTGCCCCCGATCTCCCTATGTCCTCACATCGTGCGCTCGCGACCGGGCTGGCGATGAACGTTGATCGTGACGAGCGTAGTGCCACATCGGTGGGCCCTCCCTGCCGGGTACTGGGCGCTTGCGGGTGCGCGAGATCGCTCGGGCCGGTGAGCGATATGTACGCTCGATCCGTCGCCGAGTGCTGTGAGCAGGCTCGGATTCGAGTCCTGCCGGGCCCCACTCGGTTTGATTTCGACAACGAAGTGTCGGGCGTGTGACTAGAACTCCGGCAGGCAGCCGGGGCTATCGGTGCGCCGTCATTGCTCGACCGGGGGTTGCTCCTCGTCACCGTATTTGGCCCTGATCTCGGACAGCATGGCGCCGATCGCCGTCATGTCGCCACCATCGGCAAGGACCTGCTCGATTCCGGTTTCAGCATCCACGAAACCTGCGTCACGTCCTTTCTGTGTTGCGCAAGGTGCTGTCCGATTCCCCATCCGATTCCCGGTTTGTGCTGGCGGACCGCGACAAGCTCTCCCTCGAGTCGTGCTCTGAGGTGTGGGTTGACACCGTCGAGTTCGAGCAGCTCGCCGCCACGGCGGCTGATCAGCATGGGGCGGCGCCATCTTGGGAACGGGCGGTGGATCTGTGGCGGGGCTCCTTTGTGGAGGATCTCAGCCTGCGCGCCGGAGCGGTGGAGTTCGTCTAGAGGAGGGTGATGCTTCTATTTCGCCCGGATCCATGAGTTCGCCTGGAGTAGCATCGCATGGAGAGATCACGCTGAAGCCAACCGCTCAGTCGGTTCGCTCCTGCAGGAGGATGCGCTGTGGACAGTCCGCTGACGGCAGACCAGACGGCGGCAACGTTGGCCGTGCTATTTGCGATTGCCGTGGTGTTGACCATCGTTTGGATCTGGGGGCTGGTGCGCCTCTTCACCGGGAATCACACCGCCTGGGGTGTGCTTGGGATCTTCATCAGCCCCTTTGCGTTGGCCGGCTTTCTCCTCGCACCTCAACCTGGTTCCTCGCGATACGAACGCCTGCAAGGAAAGCGTCTGGGAGCCCAGGCCCCGGTGGCATCTCTCCCTCCGCGGTACCGGCCGCCTTCGGAGGCTACTCCGCCGGTCCCCGTGGTGGAGCAAGAACCTCGTGATGGGTCGGCGCAACTCGTCCTCACCGGAACCGACGGCGAGAGGATATTCGACATGCCACGCGCTGCCGTCGCCGTTGGACGCGGTGAGGACGCGGACCTCAGAGTTGATGACGCTTATGCGAGCAGCCAGCACGCGGTCTTCGAGTGGGAAGGTGGGTATCTCCGCGTCAGAGACCTGGGCTCGACCAACGGCACGGATGTCAACGGCGACCGGCTCATCGACGCGGTGAATCTCGAGGACGGCGATGTCGTCCGCATCGGGAAGACCGTCGTGCACATTCGACTGACGAGCACAGCCCAGCCATCTGCCGCCGACACCACCGTGATGCCGGTGACCCACCCGGTTGAGAGTGGCTCAGGTCAAGCCTCGTGGCGGTCCGTGTTCATCAGCTACGCCTCCGAGGACCAGGCTGCTGTTCATCGGATCAGCAGCGCTCTTCAGGCCGAGGGATGGCAGGTGTGGTTTGACCAGCACGACCTGCAGCCCGGCCAGCAGTGGGGGCGTCGCATTTCTGCTGCAGTCGCCGGAAGCTCAGTGGTGTTGGCGGTCGTCTCACCGGCGACGCTCCAGTCTCAGTGGGTCGACGCCGAGTTGCAGCTTGCCCGCAATAGCGACAGACCGATTCTCGGGCTGGTCGTGGAGCGGACCAGTCCGCAGGCGATACAAGAACGACTCGGGCTCTACCTCGGCCGCCAGCTGATGGACTTCAGCGAGGTTGGGGAGTGGATCGGTGGCAGCGAGGTCGAAGACCTTTCGCTCACACTCGACGCGCTGGCGCGAGGCGCATCCGTGAAGCCACGGCCATCGCCGATGCGCTGGATCGGAACGACGCTCCTGGTCTTGGGCATAGCCGGCCTCGTTGCGAGCATCGTGTGGATGGTCACCAGACTCATCGGCGCGTTCGGGAGCATGGGAGAGTTCTTCGACGCTCTCGCCGGCAGGAATCCGGACCCCGATGTTGTCACCGAGGCCTGGAGAGAGGCGGCAGATGCGATCATTTCCAGCGCGTACGTGATGCCGGCGTTCCTGGCCTCGCTGGCACTCCTCGTCGCTGGAGTCGCCTTTCGGCGCGCTGCCCGCCGCAAGGCGCTGCAAGCGAGCTAAGTCGCGCCGCTCCGGCATTCGTCTCTGGGTGCAGCGAGATTCTGCGTCGGGAGTACTGGACCTCTCAACGCTACGGAACCAACTCCCGCAGCGCCCCTTCACAGCTATCGGGCACCTACGGGTGTGGTCTGCTCGGCGTGGTCGGTAGACGTCGCGGCGGTGTTGTACTCGGTGAATCAGACCGGTCTCGTTGTCTTCGAGGACCTCGTAGATGACTCGGACTTGCATTGGTGGGTGCCGGTCAGTGGTTGAGCAGCGTCTTGATGACCGTTCTGACCTGGGCGCTGGTGTCTGGTCCAACGGCGCCGAGGCGAAGGACAAGTCGGTTGCGGTTGATCGAGCGGATCAGCTCGCACTGGACGTAGCTGGTGGTGTCGAGACCAGTGTCGGCGCCGGCCTCCACTTCGACGTGGAGTGAGAGGCCGCGCCGGGCCGTCGTCAGCGGGACGACGATCACGAACGGAAACCCAGGACCGAAAGTATCGGGGGGACCAACGATCAACGCTGGGCGGTGCGCGGCCGGCTCACCGGGATGTGGCACTCCGAAGTCGGCGAGCCAGAGGTCATCAACCGATGGCATCTCTCACCGACGTGTCATCCGCTTCGGTGAGGTAAGCCTGCCATGCCTCAGAGTCCTCTCGGAGTTCAGCGAGCTCGGCGGCCACCTGATGGGCAAAGCGTTGCCGTCGGAGCGCTTCTGCGGCGTCGCGAACCGTGTCGATGAGCGATGCCCCGGTCGCTTGGCTCAAGGCGAGTAGGCGAGCGTGGGTGTCGGTGTCCACTCGGATCGTCGTAGTCCCCATACACGCAGTCTACATAATGCATGCGTCCTGTCTACACCCTCGACGTCACACCCGGCACCCACGCCGATCACCAAACACCGGCGATAGTGCACCGTTGCCAAAGCCACGCCGAACGCACCGATGGGTGCGGCCTTGATCGGGGGTCGCCGCTCTCCGTGTCGGATCGGACGACAGCGGCTTGGGCGCTCTCTGCAAGCGAGGGTCAACATGTCTGTGGGAAGCGCACCTAGGCAGGCTTCGAGGCCAGCACTTCCCCGTGGATGAAGGCGAACCATCCGGCCGGCTGGTCTGCCCAGTTGCGGAAGGCTGCGGCGAAGGCGACGAGGTCGTCGCGGGTGGCGACGCCGAGTTCCTCGGTCCGCAGCGCGTACGGTGTCAACCCGCCCGCACCGTCGGGCTGCGGGTCGCTTCGGTCTGCCCACAGGTCGGCCCACCAGCCGCGGTCGTCGGCCGAGGCGAATACCCAGCTCGAGGCGCCCGCCTGGATGTGGTCGAAGCCGGCGGCGAGCACCCATTCGAGGAGATGGCGTCCGGCGTCCGGCTCACCACCGTTGGCGCGGGCCACCGCGCGATACACCTCCAGCCAGCGGTCGATCATTGGGTCGTTGGGATGATGCGTCATCGTCCCGTAGTCGGCGTCGCGCACCGCGATGTAGCCGCCCGGTCGCAACACCCGCGCCGCCTCGCGCAGGGCCGCCACCGGGTCGGCGAGATGCTGGAGCAGCTGGTGGGCGTACACCACGTCGAAACTCTCCGCCGCAAAGGGCAGCGTGTACACGTCGGCCAGTCCGAAGCGAACGCTGTCGAGACGTTGATCTGCGGCATACGCGGTGGCGTCGTCGATGGCGGCCGGAGCCCGGTCGATCCCGACTACCGGCGAGGGGGCGACATAGCGGGCGAGACCGATCGTGATTGAACCGGGACCGCACCCGAGGTCGAGCACCTCCATTCCGGGCTCGAGATGGGGGAGCAGGAAGGCCGCCGCTTCCTCGGCCGTGCGGCGCCTGTGTGCCGCCAGGACGCTGGGGCGGTGGCTGTGGGTGTAGATCTCGTGGTCGGGGCGCATCGTCGGATTCTACGGCGGCGTCCCAACGGAGGCGCCCTGCGGGTACCCTTGCCGCCCATGAGCGAGCGTCTTACCCATCTCGAAGCAGGCATGCCCATCATCTACGGCGGTGACAAGGTCGTCTCTGTTCCGCCTGACCTCGCAGCGGCGTTCCAGCCCGGCGATCGTCTCGTCGTGGTTCAGGACACCGGGGCGCTGCTCCACATCCCGGCCGCCGACTGGGATGTCGCAGCCGGCGCAGTCGGCGCGGCCTGGACCGCCTTTGCCCAGATGGGAACGGTCACCGACGAACAGATCACTGCGTTCTACGAGGCATTCGCCGACTTCCTCGCCGACGATGATGCCTTTGCTCCCATCGCCGCTGCCAACGCCGCCGACGTCGAACAGGCTCGCCGGCGCGGCCGCTCCAGCACCCGGCTCGTTCTCTCCGATGTGATGCGGGGCGACATGGTCGAAGGCCTCAGAACCTGGGCCCGGGCGGGCTCGGGCCGCGGCGCAGTCACCGAGACCATTGCCCACGACGGGTGGCGGGTTGATCAGATCAAGGCCGGGCTCGGGGTTGTGGGGTTTGTGTTCGAAGGACGGCCCAATGTGTTCGCCGATGCCACCGGCGTGCTGCGCGGCGGCAACACCGTGGTGTTTCGGATCGGCTCTGATGCGCTGGGAACGGCTCGCGCCATCGTGGAGCATGCCCTCGAGCCTTCGCTTGCCGCGGCCGATCTGCCTCCGGGAGCGGCCTCACTGGTTGATGCGCCGTCGCGGGCGGCCGGTTGGGCGATGTTCTCCGATTCTCGTCTGGGCCTGGCGGTGGCCCGCGGGTCGGGTGGTGCCGTGGCGCAGTTGGGCGCCGTGGCCCGCCAAGCCGGCATTCCGGTCAGCCTGCACGGCACGGGTGGTGCCTGGATCGTCGCCGGCGAGTCGGCCGACGCCGAAGCCTTCGGGCTCGCCGTCTATCACTCGCTCGACCGCAAGGTGTGCAACACGCTCAATACCTGCTGCATCGTGGCGTCGCGGGCGGGCGAACTCGTCCCCGTGTTCCTGGCCGCGCTCGAGCGAGCCGGGGAGCGGCGCGGTGCGCCAGCGAAGCTCCATGTTGCCGCCGGTGACGAGGGCCTGATTCCTGCAGCGTGGTTTGAGACGGCCAACATCAGACGAGCCGAAGGTCCGGTTGCAGAGCCTCGGACCGAAACGATCGCTCCGAACCGCCTCGGCCACGAATGGGAGTGGGAGGACAGCCCCGAGGTCACCCTCAAGATCGTCCACTCGGTCGACCAGGCGGTCGACCTGTTCAATACCCAGAGCCCCAAGTTCGCAGCCAGCCTGATCTCGTCGAATCCGACGGAGCACCAGCGGTTCTTCGATACCGTCGATGCCCCCTTTGTCGGCAACGGCTTCACCCGCTGGGTCGACGGCCAGTATGCCCTCGACAAGCCGGAGTTGGGGCTCTCCAACTGGCAATTCGGCCGCCTGTTCGGCCGCGGCGGCGTGCTCTCGGGCGATTCAGCGTTCACCATCCGCACCCGAGTCACGCAAGGCGATCCCGACATCGGGCGGTAGCGTCGGCTGTTGACCCAGCCCAGGCGTCGGTCGTCTTGCTGCGCCGATTCGCTCGCCCCTGACAGGCGACCATTTGAGCACTCTGGCTCTAGGGGGGGTGGCGGTCGGGGAGTAGTGGTGAACGCAAGAGGGAAGCTTGGTATGCGCCGGCTACTTGGACTCGCAGTGGTTCTGGCCTTGGCTTCGGCCTGTGGGTCGACGGTATCGGTCTCGGCGGAGGACGACGCTGGTGCCCCGATCGACCTTGCCCCCGAGCAGACCCTCGAGGTGCAGTTGGAGACAAATCGGGCGATCAGCAACGATCCCGAAGCCTTCGCGTGGGTTGTTCTCGAGAGCGGCGTGGTGGAACTCGAATCCGTAGAGCACCGCACTCGCTCAGAACCGGAGAGCGAGTTTGTTGGCGGCTATTCGATAGCGACGATCTTCACCTTCCGCCCGACGATGATCGGCACCGGAGAGTTGGTGATCGGCTACGTGCCGGTCGGGGAGGGCAGCGCGACCCCTGAAGACACGTTCACCATTACCGTCATCTCCAAGCGGGATTAGGCGTACCGGGCATCAGGCATGTCCACAGATGGCGTCGCAGTTCGCTGGGCAGGCTGCGAGTGATCGGTCACCGGAGGGAGACGCGCGATGGCAGGGCTGTTGTGCCGTTTCCCGCAGGGCGGCCTTCTCGGCAATACTGTCGGCCATGGCCGATTGGACCAGTGCACCCGAAGTAGCGGCGGCGCTCAGCAACGCTGGGTATCTCGCCGATCCCGGGATCGCCCAAGTGGTGTTCCTCGCAGATCGGCTGGACAAGCCCATCCTTGCCGAAGGCCCCGCCGGGGTGGGCAAGACGGCGCTTGCCCTCGCAATGGCCGAGGCGACAGATCGCCGTCTGGTCAGGCTGCAGTGCTATGAGGGTTTGGATGAGGCGAAGGCGTTGTACGAGTGGGACTACCACAAGCAGCTGCTGCGCATCCAGAGCGACGAGGGCAAGACCTGGGATGAGCTCGAGGGCAATATCTTCACCGATGACTTCCTGCTGTCGCGGCCCCTGCTCGACGCGATCACGTCCGAAGAGCCGGTTGTGTTGCTCATCGACGAGGTTGACCGGGTCGAGGTCGAGACCGAGGCGCTGTTGCTCGAGGTGCTCGATGCGTTCCAGGTGACGGTTCCCGAGCTCGGGACGATCACCGCTCGGACCCGACCACTGGTGGTGTTGACCTCCAACAACACTCGAGAGCTCTCGGAGGCGTTGAAGCGACGGTGCTTGTTCCTCCACATCGGCTACCCGTCCGTTGATCGAGAGCGCCAGATTCTGCTGACCAGAGTGCCGGACCTCTCTGAGGAGCTGGCAACCCGGATCGCCAAGGTGGTGCGCAGTATCCGCCAGGTGCCGGTGCGCAAAGCCCCATCGGTGAGCGAGAGCATCGACTGGGCGCGCACGCTGCTGGCGCTCGAGGTCGAGGATGTCGACGCCGGCATCACAGCGGAGACCATGAACGTCCTACTCAAGTACCAGGCGGACATCGACAAGGTTCTCAAGGAGCTCGACGTCGCGGCTGCGACGGAGGCTTAGGTGCTCCACTCCCTCACCGAGTTCGTGGAGGAACTCAGGGCCGTCGGGGTGCCGGTTTCGATGGTCGAAACGCTCGATGCCGCCGAAGCGCTGCGCTACATCGACCTGTCGAACCCGGAGGCGCTGCGGGCGGGTCTGGCAGCCACGATGGTGAAGAACGAACGCCACTACGTCGCGTTTGAGACGGCGTTCGACGTGTTCTTTGGTCTCAAGGCCGCCCCGCTCGGAACCACAGATGATGACGATCAGGCCGGAGAGCGACCGGTCGGATCCGGGGGCGAGGGGGCGGCGGGTGAGGGGGGCGGTGGCGCCGACTTGGAGGCCGAAGCCCTGTTCGAGGCCATCTTGCAGGCGTTGCGCACCGGCGACGAGGCGGCGCTGCGGCGACTGGTGGCCCGAGCCGTCGACCGGCTTTCCGGACTCGAACCGGGCCGTCCGGTCGGTGGCCGCTATTACTTCTATCGTGTGATGCGCCGCCTCAATGCCGAAGGATTGCCCGGCCGGTTGCAGGAGGAGGCCGACCCCGCAGGCGACCCCCTCGCCGAACGGCTTGCGGTTGAGGACGCCAAAGCGCTGGCGGATCAGTTTCGCACCGAACTCCGACGAGAGATCGTCCGCCGGCTGGTTGCCGATCGTGGGACCCAGGCCGTAGCCCGAACGTTGCGCACGCCGCTGGTCGAGGACATCGACCTCATGCATGCCACTCGGGATGAACTGGCCCGCATCGAACGTGCCGTCGCGCCGCTGGCACGCAAGCTGGCAACGCGGCTCGCTCAACGTCGCAAACGGGGACGCAAGGGCCGGCTCGATGTGCGTCGTACCATTCGCCGCTCGCTGGCGCACGGTGGGGCGTTGCTCGAGCCGAAATTCCGGCCGCCACGCCGCTCCAAGCCGGAACTTGTGCTCTTGTGCGACGTCTCGGGCTCGATGGCGACCTTCGCCCGTTTCACCATGCAGTTCACGTACGCCATAGGGCATCAGTTCTCGAAGGTGCGGACGTTTGCCTTTGTCGACGGTATCGACGAGGTGACCGAATACTTCGGCTCGGGGTCCGATTTCTCCGAGGCGCTGCTCACGATGGGCCGCGAAGCGGCATTGGTGTGGCGAGACGGCCATTCCGACTACGGCAATGCGCTGGCCCGATTTGATGAGGTGTACTCCGAAGCCATCACGTCGAGGACGACGGTGATTGTCACGGGGGACGCCCGCAACAACTACCGCGAGAGCGGAATCGACGTGTTGGCCGGTATCGCCGAGCGGGCTCGGGCGCTCTACTGGCTCAACCCGGAGGCGAGCCGCTATTGGAACACCGGCGACTCGATCATGGGTTCCTACCTCCCCCTGTGCACCGACACCTATGAGGTGCGGACCCTGCGTCAGCTGGAGGGCTTTGTCGAGCGAGTGGCCCTACCGACCGGCCCCCCGGCTCGGAGCCACGTCGGCGGCGAATATGCGACGACTTCACCCTTTTTGGCGTAGGAACTGCTCAAGTTGTCGGGGCCTGAATGTCGATACCAGCCAAGAGGACGGGCACGAAAGCGCCGACGGCGCAGAGGTGGAGTTTGAGATGCTTGAAGAGCAAGTAGCGGCACCGAGAGTGCTGGTCATTGAGGATTCACTCGTGATCCAGCGCCTCATCGAGGTCTGTTTGCGACCGGCCGGTTTCCAGGTGGAACTGCGGGCAGATGGGCCGTCCGGGCTCGAAGCCGCCCGTGGATGGAAGCCGGATGTCGTTGTCCTCGATGTTGGACTCCCCGTCATGGATGGTTGGGAGGTGCTTTCCAACCTGCGTGCGGACCAGGGCATGGACGGAGTCAAGGTGCTGGTACTGACGGCTCACGCCCAGGACCAGACCAGGGAGAAGGCAAAGGAGAGTGGGGCCGATGGGTTCCTCACCAAGCCATTCCGTCCCGACGAACTGCGCAGCGCCGTGATCGAACTGGCCCGCCCTATGCTCAGCGAACTCGGCACACTGCGGGCGGTCTAGCTCCACTTGACAGCGGGGGGATGGTCGCCGTAGAACGGTGTCCATGAACCAGAGTTTCTCGCAGTCGCGGCCGCATCCGTGGCACGGCCTCGAGGTCGGCCAGGATCCTCCCGAGTTGATCTGGGCGTACATCGAGATCACGCCGTTCGACGTCATCAAGTACGAGGTCCACAAACCGACCGGGTACACGATGGTCGATCGCCCCCAGTTGACCAGCGCATCGCCGCCGACCCTCTATGGGTTCATCCCCCGCACGTATTGTGCCGATCGGGTGCGCGACCTCAGCCCCGGTTCGATGAGCGGCGACGGTGACCCGCTCGATGTCTGCGTCATCTCGGAACGACCCATCTCCCGGGCTGAAATCCTCGTTCCCGCCCGGGTCATCGGAGGTTTGCAGATGGTCGATGGGGGAGAGGCCGATGACAAGATCATCGCGGTTCTACGTGACGACCCGGTCCTCGGCGGCGATGGCGATCTGGACGACGTACCGGCTCCCATGATCGACCGGCTCGTGCACTACTTCCTCACCTACAAGGCTCTCCCCGGGGCCGAGCCGAGCGTTTCGATCGATCGCCGCTACGGCAAAGACCACGCCCTAGCCGTAGTCGAAGCCTCCATGGCCGACTACGAAGAGAAGTACGGACAACCGCCCACGACTTGAAGCTGAACCTCGCAGCAGCTTCATACGTGCCCTCCCCCAGCTCGCTGGGGAGGTGTCTCCGGCCGCAGGCCGGAGACGGAGGGGGCCGCAAGCGCGTCGCTCTCGACCCCCGGATTCTGCGCCTTCCCAGCCAGCGGCGGGGAAGGAGGGCTTGGTGGGGGCCGCGGAACCCGTATCGCAAGCCGCTTGTTGCGCAGGACCCTTCTCCGCGTCACAGCCGTGCGGTACGGTGCCAGGGCGGTGGGGCGAGCGCTGGAGGTGGCTGATGCTTGCTGCGCTTGTTCTCATTGCTTCGATCGTGGTCCCGATGCCGGCGTGCGCCGGACTCGTCCCGCCGAATGGCCCGGTGGTCCGCCCCTTTGCGCCGATTGGCCGCTTCGGCGGTCATTGGGGGGTGGACGTGGCGATGGCCCCCGGCACAGCCGTGCCGGCCATGGGTGCCGGATTCGTCACATTTTCGGGGTCAATCGCCGAGCGGCGATCGGTGACAATCGATCACGACGGCGGGCTTCGGACGTCGTACTCGTACCTGACGGACATCACGGTCGGGCGCGGCGAGCGGGTGAACCTCGGAACGACCGTTGGGACCTCCGGGCTCGATCACGGGGTCGCCGCGGTGCATCTGTCGGTCCGTCTCAACGGCAAATACGTCGACCCCGAACCATGGTTCGTCTGCATTGGTGCTCCCGCAGCCGGCCTGGCTCTGGCGCCGCGTCGTTCGCCGTCGGCCTATCCTGCCCGTCGTGCAACGCGGCATCCTCGGCGGTACCTTCGATCCGCCCCACCTCGCTCACCTCTTCGCCGGAGAGGCGGCCTATCGCGATCTCGATCTCGACGTGGTCACCTTCATCCCGGCGGGGGCTCCATGGCAGAAGGCCGGACAGTATGTGACGGGTGCAGACGATCGATGGCAAATGGTCCAATTGGCGGTCGCAGCAGCGGACTACTTCGAGGCGGACGACCGCGAGGTCCGCCGTGATGGCTGGACCTACACCGCAGACACGCTCGAGAGCTTTGAACCCGATGAGGAGATCACCCTGGTTCTTGGTGCCGACGCGGCCAGGGGGATCGTGTCGTGGCAGCGGAGCGTAGACGTCCTCAGCCGGGTCCGGGTTGCCGTGATGCCGCGACCTCGGGTCGAGCGGAGCGAGGTTGACTGGGTGCTGCGGGGTCGCAACTACGTGTGGCTCGACACCCCCGAACTGGTATTGAGCGGCACGATTCTGCGGGAACGAGCCGCGACCGGCCGCAGCCTGCGCTTCCTGGTGCCGGATGCCGTGTGGGAGTACATCCAAGAACACGGTTTGTATGGCGCGCAGTGATTCTGGTGCCACATTTGCTCGATGCCACCTAGAATTGCGCAACCCGAAGCCAAGAGAGGCCTGACTATCACCGCCCATCCAGATGCCATCGCCACCGCACAGCTTGCTGCGGTCGCCATTGCCGACATGAAGGGCTTCGACCTCCTCCTGCTTGATGTCTCCGACCTCGTCGTTGTGACTGAACTGTTTGTCATCGCTACGGGAACATCAAGCCGTCACGTCAAGACGCTCGTGGAGGAAGCCGAGCACCAGATCAAGACCGAGACGGGACGCCGTCCGCTGCGCCGCGAGGGCGAAGACCACGGCCGTTGGGTGTTGCTCGACTACGGCGATTTCGTCGTGCACGTGTTCGACCAGGCAACTCGCGACTATTACGAGCTCGAACGCCTGTGGGCCGACGCCCCGAGCATCGAAGTTGAATCGGTGGCCGCCGAGGCCTGATAACATCCGGTCCGCCCTACGGCATGGGGCTGTAGCTCAGCTCGGCAGAGCGCTTGCATGGCATGCAAGAGGTCGAGGGTTCAAATCCCTCCAGCTCCACTCAAAGAAACCCCTGCTCAGCGGGGGTTTCTTCTCGTTGTATGAGCCATCCTCGACCCAATGG
>Ga0209567_10001270_pt1 | contig 13231 bp, 11 predicted proteins | sample COG_12_FD_184756 | JGI IMG/M metagenome (GOLD analysis project Ga0209567, IMG submission 184756) | Pelagic marine sediment microbial communities from the LTER site Helgoland, North Sea, for post-phytoplankton bloom and carbon turnover... | ecosystem: Environmental > Aquatic > Marine > Neritic...
GCAGTCGATGAAGCTCCCTTCGAGGGGGACGAGGTCGAGGGATCCCTCGACCTCGTCCCCCTCGAAGGGAGCTTCATCGACTGCGGCACTCCCCGGGACTACTGGGCGGCCAACATGACGTGGTCCGGTGGCGCCAGTGTTGTCGATCCCACGGCCACGGTCGACGGCGAGGTGGTGCGCAGCGTGGTCTGGCCGGGTGCAACGGTCCGGTCCGGGGAGCGCCTGGTCGGGGCGATACGGATGCCGGACGGGACCACCCTGTATCCCGCCCCGTCGGACGCTTGAAGCCTTCTGCTACCAGCGGTATCCGGCCGGTTCGCCGGTGGCCAACTCAGATAGCCGTTGCCGGGTGGCCCGCGACAGATCGGCGGGTGGGTCGGCCATTGCAGCCAAGGCGACTTCGGTGATCTCTGCCCCGTGGCGGTCGCGGTCGAGATCGGACGGATCCCACTCTCCGGGCGGGAGTTCGAACAGGACGATGTGGGTCGTGAGGCCGCCACGGTAGTTGGTGTAGACGCCGAAGAGGCGCAGGCTTGCCTCGCCGCGAGCGGGCCGGACGGCGGTTTCCTCAGCGAGTTCCCGTACTGCTGCCGCGGTGCAGGTCTCGCCGCTGTCGACCCTGCCACCGGGAAAGTAGAGAGATGGAGGCCCGTAGGAGTGGCGGACCACCACCACGTCACCATCAGCCGACACGACCGCGATGCGGACGCCAACGGTGGTCGGGCGCCGCACTCGCCAGTAGAGGGTCCGCACCGCGTGGGCGGCCCGGTACACCAGGCGGCGGGCGGTGACGACAACGGGCGCCATTGCTCGCCTTCAGCCGCTACGGCGAACCATCGCCGGGATACGGCTGGGATGGCGCGCTGCTCCGATGGCTGCAGAGACCTTGAGGGCCGGGTCGGCGGGGTAGGGGAGCACGTAGAGCCCGCCGTGGACCATCGCCGACGTCAGCAATTGGCGGGCTCGTTCGGCCTGGGTCGAGAACGACGCCGCTGGGTTGCCGGCCGCGGTCGGATCCAACCAGTCTCGGGCGGTGAGCATGGCGTTGAGGGAACGGGTCACTCCCGGCGCAAAGGTCTCCACCTGGAAGGCGGTGGCCCCACCGAAGGCGGCGTCGAACACCGGGTGTTGGAGCGACCGAGTCAGGGAGACGCCGGCCACATTGGCCGATACGTGCCGCGGCTGGGGCGCCGTCGCTAGTGCCGGCCCCCAGGTGGCCCAGGTTTCGGCGGTCATCATCTTCTCGAGATACTGAGCAGCTTGATAGCCGCTGCCCTGGATCGAAACCACCGAACGGCTCACCGCGCCATCACCGACGGTGACATGCCCTGAGCCTGATCCGAGGAATCCGAGGCGATCCAAGGTGTTCTGCCAAGTCGGCCGGTCACGACGTTGTTGCTCCTCGACCTGGAGTTCCTGGGACGTGATTTGGCCCGGGGTCGTTGGCGATACGAGGAGCGTCACGGTGGCGATGGCTTCTGCCGGAAGGGCGTCAACTATCGCGTTCATTGCTGCGGTGAGTCGCCATTCTCGCGCCTTGCCGGGTGCGTAGGCATAGAGCCCAATGTCGACGGGCCCGGCCGCGGCAAACTCGGCGATCGTTGCGGCAACCCGGCGTGGCTGGGTGAGCAGATCGACGCCACCCGGTGCCCATGACAGGCGCCCCCCGGCTGCGGAGCGACGGAGTTGGGCCGGTGGCGATGCCACATCGATCCACAGCACGTGGGCGCCGGCCGCCAGCCAGTGGGTGGCGGGTGCCAGTTCGGCTGCGCCACCGAGTACGGCGATGCGCCTGGCGCTGAAGTCGAGCATGCCACCCGGACCGACCCCATCTGAGAGCAGCCAACTCACTGATGTTGCGACACCGGCCGTCGCCGACGACCGACCGACGAGGCCCGCGGTGTAGTCGGCGATGGCATCGCCGGTGGCGCCATCGGCAACAGCGGTCCCGTTGCCTGCGGGCAGCTGGGGTATCCAGCCGCCCATTTCCGAGAATGTGATGGTCTCCAACTCGAGCGGCGGCTGTGGCTCCGCCATGGCCTCGGTCAGCGGTGTTACCTCCTCGCCGACCATCCACACGAAGCGGCGGCGGCTTTCGGCTGCGAGGTATCGGGCAATCGCGGTGCGCTGCGGCGTGGCGATGCGGGCCGCCTCGAACCGAGGAAGGCAGGTGGCGTACTCAGCCCGAAAGGTGGCGGGGTTGTCGGGTAGCTCGGCCGCAGTCAGCTCATCGGGAAACTGGTCGACGGCGGCACGCAAGATGTCATGCAACAGCTGTGATGCCGACGTTCCGCCTGGAAGGTCAACCCGTTCGTTCTCCGGCTCAGCCACGGCACTCCCTTCGGTCACCCATCGATGCCGACCCCAAGGTTCGCCGGTCGTGTGCCCAATGTCCACAAAGGCTGCGTCCACATATCCTGCGCCTATGTGGACGCTTACCTATGGGTTACGCCCACAAGGGCCGCGTCCTCATGGCGGGCCTGGTCCGCCCCACCCGTACACTCCGGCGATGCCCCCGGCCCCTCCATCGATTCGACGCCGCCTGATCGGTGTCCTGTTTGCCGGCACGGGACTTGCCCGAACCGGGTTCATCGCCACCATCACCGTCGGATCACTGATCGCCGAAGACCTGCTTGGCTCGGCCTCATTGGCCGGGCTGCCGGCGGCAACGGCAACGATCGGCGTGGCGGTCGGGACGGCACCCATCGCGGCGTTGATGGCACGTCACGGCCGGCGGGCCGGCATCTCAGGGGGTATGGGTCTCGCCGCCGTCGGTGCTCTGATCGCCGCTGTAGCCATTGGACTCGATTCGTTTGCCATTTTTGTGGTCGGCATGTTTGCCTTCGGCTTTGGCAATGCCGGCGACCGACTGTCCCGCTATGCCGCCGCCGACGTTTCTCCGCCGGAGCAGCGCTCCTTTGCGATCAGTATCGTGGTGTGGGCCGGGACGATCGGCGCCGTCCTTGGTCCGCTGTTGCTCGAGCCGACCAAGCGACTGGCCGAAACCTTCGGGCTCGTTGGGCTGGCCGGACCCGTCCTGTTGGGAGCGGCGGCTGCTGCCGCAGGGGCGATGATCGCCTTCGTCGGTCTGCGCCCCGACCCGCTCTCGTTTGTGGATCCGGACACCGACGATGAGGTCGAAGCCGCCGGTTCGGTCGGCTCACTTCTCGGGCTGCCGACCGTGCGCTACGCCATCGTCGCACTGATCGTTGGACAGGTGGTGATGGTGTTGATCATGACGATGACACCCGTGTACATCCGGCGAGCCGGCGATGGACTGGGAATCGTCGGCCTGGTGATCGGTGCTCACACGTTCGGGATGTTTGCCGTCTCGCCGCTCACCGGGTGGTTCGCAGACCGGTTTGGTCGGCTTCCGGTCATGATCGCCGGCCAGGTCGTGCTGGTTGTGTCGGCGCTGATGGCGGCCGCGGCGAGCGGAGACGACACGTTGCTCCTGGTCGTGGCGCTCTTCCTGTTGGGTCTGGGGTGGAACTTCGGCTTCGTGGCCGGAAGCGCCTACCTGACCGAACATGCTCCAACGGCCCAGCGGGTGCGGCTCCAGGGTGTGGCCGATGCGATGGTGTGGACTTCGGGAGCCGCCGCAAGCCTCTCGTCGGGGTTCCTTCTCGAAGCGTGGGGCTACGGCGCGCTCTCAATCATCGGGGCGGCTCTCGTTGCCATCCCGGTCGTCGTGCTGTTCCGCTACCGCACCGCCATCCTCACGTAGCGGTCGGCCCCGGTGCGTTGCCGAGCGCGTTGAGATTGCCCAGTGCGGTATCGAGGCTCTGGCGGTTGGCGTTGAGGTCACCGACTGCCTGCGTGCGGTCGGCTTCTGCCCCGGCAAGCTGGGTCCGCCGGTAGGCGTCGTCGGCGCCCAGGAGCTGAGCCTCGAGGTGGCGGACGTCGACCTGGCTCTTGGCGACCTGGTCGGCGGCGGTGCGTACCTTGTTGAGTGCGTCGACCACGTTGCGCACGACAGGTTGTGATGCAGCCGGTACCGCGCCCTCGAGCGCATAGAGCGAGCTGGTGGCCGCCGACATCCTGCCACCGAGTTGTGACCATGTCGCGGCATTGGTCGCCGCCGTCGGGTCGGTGGCTGATTGGTCGCCGTCAACCATCATTTCGCCACGCCACAGTGCCAGTTGCTGAGTGATGTGATCTGCGCACCACCGGGTGTTGGCGTAGGCAGTGCTGGCCGCCTCAGCCCACGGTGAGGCAGGTGGTGCGGGTGGCGGGGGAGCCGGTGAGGTGATCGTCGTTTCTTGGGTGCCCCGGCCCGCCACGAGCGCGACGATCAGAATGATCAGCAGGATCCCGCCGACGATCAACACCAGCGTGAGGTCGGGGTTGGATTCGTCCTCCGCAGGAGCCGTGGTCGTGTCGGCGGATGCGGCGGTAGTCGTCGGAGCCTCGGTGGTTTCCGGGGCTTCCGTGGTCTCGGGAGCCTCGGTGGTTTCCGGCGCATCCGTAGTCTCGGTGCCCTCTGTCGTGCTGGGGAGCGTGATGTTGCCGGAGTCGTCGCCTCCGCTGCACGCCGACAGCATCAGCATCGCCAACAGCGCGATGAGCGGCAGGAGACGAAGGGTCTTCGGAATGGCGAACGTCATGAGGGCCTCGTCCTCCGAGTGGGTCGACCGCCATTCAAGCAGAGGGGTGATGACGAGAAGGTAACTTGGACCCACCACACAACCCGGTTGCGCACAAGGAGTGGACATGGACTCTCATGGCAGTATCGAGTCGGTTGCCGGTTTCCGCAGCCTAGAGACCCTGCACTGTGTGACGGGGTCTATGCGTCACATCTACGAAACGCACGGGTACGCGGTGAGTGAGGATCTCCTGCTTGGGCTCGGGGCCGGCGTGGGCTTCGTCTACTGGCACCAAAAGGGAGCACCGCCGTTCTACGGCGGGCGGGCCAACGCCGGCGGGCCGAGAGACGAAGGGCTCGAGGTGACGGCGGGAAGGCGCACCGGTGTGGCGGCTGCCTATCGCACAACCTCGAGCGCCCGCAAGGCCGAGCAGAGCTTGGTCACCATGCTCGAGGCCGGCAAGCCGGTGCTCGTGTATGTCGACATGGGTTTCCTGCCGTACTTTGCCGACCTGCCGGATGACTATCACTTCGGCGGCCATGTGGTCGTGGTCGCCGGGTACGACGCGGCCTCCAACCGGGCCCTGATCGCGGACCGGGAGTCAGCCTTGCATCCCATCTCAATGGAAGACCTGGAGCGGGCCCGGGGATCAACGTTCAAGCCGTTTCCGCCGCGCCGTCGCTGGTGCGAGTTCGACTTCAGCGGCGCTCGGGCGCCGACGGCCACAGAGACTCGCACCGCCATCGCAGAGGCAGCAACCGGAATGCTCGAGCCGCCGATCTCCAACTTCGGTGTTGCCGGGATCCGCACCGCCGCAAAACGCACCCTGGCGTGGCCGAAGACCCTCGATGCCGAGTCGCTGGCTCTTGCCTGCCTGAACCTCTGGATCTTCATCGACGCCACCGGGGGAACTGGTGGTGGCATCTTCCGGTACATGTACGGCCGCTTCCTCCGTGAGGCTGCCGAGATCACGGGGGAACCGCAGCTCGCGGTGATCGGCGAGGATTTTGCTGCTATGGGTGACGACTGGCAGGTGGTCGCACATCGGTTCAAGGCGGCCAGCACTGACCCTGATCCCGCCGCAGCCCTGCCGGACGTGGTCGCACCGCTGCCGGCGATTGCCGACCGCGAAGAGGCTGCCTGGACGCAACTCCTCCGGTTGATCGGCTCCGATTGACCGACCTTCGACTCTATTGCTGAGCGCCACTTCTCCGGACGATGAGGACACCGCAAACGTCGACCGACGAGGAGACAGCCATGGCGATCGAAGTCCGCAAGGTCGTACTCGAGGGAGTTGCCGACGCATCGGGTCTGTGGACCCTCATCGACGAGGGGGTATTCGCCGCCGACGACGTGATCGCCGTCATCGGCAAGACCGAGGGCAACGGCGGTGTGAACGACTTCACCAGGATCCTCGCCGACCAGGCTTTTCGCGAGGTCCTGGTCGAACTTGGGACACGTTCGGGTGCGGAGGTCAAAGAGATCCCCATGGTCTGGTCCGGTGGTGTCGACGGAGTCCTCTGCCCGCACGCCACCGTGTTTGCGAGAACGGACGCCCCGCCGAGCGATGAACCTCGGCTCACGGTTGGGATCGCCATGAGCGGTGTGATCCTGCCCGAGGACATCGGCAGGCCGGCGATGGTCGAGAAGGTCGCCGTTGGCGTCGCCCGCGCCATGGCCGATGCCGGGATCACCGATCCTGCAGATGTCCATTACGTACAAACCAAGACTCCGTTGCTCACCATGGAGACAATCGCCGAGGCCAGGGCCCGCGGGGAGTCGGTCTTCACCGACCAGACCTTGGAATCGATGGACATCTCCAACGGCACCTCGGCGCTCGGGATCGCGGTCGCGCTCGGCGAGATCGAGATGCCCGGAGCCGAGCAGATCGCCCGCGACTTCTCGTTGTATTCGGCGGTGGCTTCCTGCTCGTCGGGAGTTGAGCTCGATCAGGCGCAGACCGTGGTGGTCGGCAACGCTCGCGGGATCGGTGGCGACTATCGCTGCGGCCACAGCGTGATGGATGACGCCATCGACATCGAGGGGGTCTACGACGCGATTCGCAATGCCGGTCTCGAACTCCCTGAGCGGGCCAAAGCCGAGGATGTGGCCGATCGCCTCGTCAACGTCTTCGTCAAGTGTGAAGCGGGTCCCACCAGCCGGCTCCGAGGTAGACGCCAGGTGATGCTCAACGATTCGGACGTTCACCACCATCGCCAGATCAAGGGAGCGGTTGGGGGTGTGGTTGCCGCCGCGGTGGGGGACCCAGCCGTGTTTGTCTCGGTGGCGGCGATGCATCAGGGCCCGTCCGGCGGTGGCACAGTGGCGGCGATCGTCGACTTGGGCTGAAGGGCACTGCGATGTACAACGACGGCACGGGTTCCGTCCGTGGTGCGGTGACGACAGTCACGGCCTCCGCCAGCCAGGGGATCGCGGAGCTGCTCGAGGGTCCCGTGCAACCGGCCGAATCGTTGGGAGACTCGACACACACCGCGTGGTTTGGCGTCGGTGACGATGTCGTCGTCCTCGGCGATGGCGAGGCCGTGCGACAGCCCAACTCCGTCGTCATCGCGGGTGCCGCCGCGTCCGACGTGCTCGCCACTGCAGGCCGGGGTGCCCGCTTGGGGGGCGGGGCCATCGAGGTGGGTCCCCATCGAGTCAGTGTCGTCCGGTGGTGGGATCCGCATCCGGCGTTGGACACAACTGCGCCCGACGTCGTCCGGCTGTTCCTCTCGGCTGCGGCGACGTTGGTGCCCCCCGTCGACGCGGATTCACTTGGCTCCGCGCTCACTGGGGGCGATCCGGCGGCGATCGTTGCCGAGGCCGAGCAGTTCATCGGTCGGGGACCCGGGTTGACCCCGACTGGCGATGATCTCCTGACCGGCGCCCTCGGCGCCTACGGTCTGATCGGCGAAGCCTTGCGTGACGATGGGCCCCAGGCCGTCCTCGCGGCCACGATGCCCGGCATCGAGGGCCTGCTCGAGCTGACGGTGGCCTTTTCCGCGGCGTTGCTGCGCCACGCCATGTCGGGCCGAGTTTCCGTTCCCGTCGCCCAAGTGTTGCGGGCGCTGGTTGGACGCACCCCGCTGGACGACGCCGTCGAGGCACTGCTGCGGGTGGGAAACACCTCCGGGCGGGCCTTGGCCCAAGGGGTACTGGTCGGCGCCGAAGCGGCTTGCGCGGTTGCCAAATGACCGGGAGGGTCGAGGTGCACCGCGGCCGCTACTACGACTCGGTTCGGCTGATGCAGGTCAGCCGCGACGTGCTTGCGGTCCCGGGGGTGACCGAGGCGCTTGTGGCGATGGCCACTGAGCTGAACCTGGAACTGCTGGGCGGGATGGGGTTCAGCACCGATGAGGTGGAGCCATGTGGGCCGAACGATCTCCTCATTGCGGTCGCAGCCGAAGACGCCGAAGTGCTTGCAGCCGCCCAAGGTGTGGCCGCGGCGGCGCTGGCCGTCTCAGCGGTGACGGCGGATGGCGCGACGCTGGCTGCCGAAAGGCCGCGAAGGGTCGAGACGGCTGCCGTCGACGCCAACATCGCGCTGGTTTCGGTCCCGGGAGCGAATGCGTTCGTCGAGTCCATGGCGGCGCTGCGGCGCGGTCTGCATGTGATGGTGTTCAGCAACAACGTTCCCCTCGAACAGGAAATCGCGCTCAAACGTGAGGCTCAAGAGTTGGACCTTCTGGTGATGGGGCCGGACTGTGGGACGGCCATCGTTGCTGGGGTTGGGCTGGGCTTCGCCAACGTGGTGCAGCCCGGTCCCGTCGGCATCGTGGGAGCGTCGGGCACCGGTATCCAGCAACTCTGCTGTCTGCTGGACGACGCCGGCATCGGCGTCCGTCACGCGCTGGGAACGGGTAGCCGAGATCTGTCGCAGCCAGTCGGGGGAGTGTCGACGCTTGATGCGCTTGATGCGCTCGATGCCGACCCTGCGGTTGAGGTCATCGTTGTGGTGTCGAAGCCACCTGACCGGGCGGTTGCCGCCAAGGTCCGCACCGCGGCGGCCGCCTGCTCGACTCCGGCCGTCGTGGCGTTTCTGGGCGAGGCAGACGCCACCCTGGAGGACGCCGCCGCCGAGGTGGTCGCCCTTCTCGGTGGCTCCGCGCAACCGGCTACTGCGTGGCGCCGGCCACACGAGCCGCGGCCCCGGCGACCGGCCATCGTTGGACTGTTCTCCGGCGGCACCTTGTGCACGGAAGCCGAATCGGTCGCGGCGCGAGCTGGGGTCGGCGGCCGGTTTGTGGACCTGGGTGCCGACGAGTTCACCTCAGGGCGCCCACATCCCATGATCGACCAACGGCTTCGCCTGGAACACATCGCAGCCGCCATCGAGGACCCGGCGACCGGCGTGCTGCTGATTGATGTGGTGCTCGGCTTTGGTGCCCACCCCGATCCGGCTGCCGAACTGGAGCCGCTCAACGCCGCAGCCGTCGGTCGCGGCATTCCCACCGTCGTGTCACTCTGTGGAACAGCCGGCGACCCGCAAGATCGGGCCCGACAAGCCGCGGTGCTGCACGGCGGCGGCGCATCGGTGTGGCTGTCCAATGCGGCGGCCGCCCGGCATGCGGCTGGTCTCGCCGCGGAGGCGATGTGATGAACCCACTCGCAGGTTTGCTGGATCAGGAACCGGTCGTTGCCACCGTGGGTGCGGCGCTGCTGGCGGACGCCGTCGAGAACCAGGGCGCCAAGGTGGAGCGAACCGATTGGCGACCTCCGCTGGCGGGAACCGCCGGAGCGCTCGCCGTCTTGGCGGCCAACGCCGATACCGGACCTGCTAACACTGAGGCGTTGGACCGAATGCTGGCGGTGCGCCCGCAACTCGTCGACATCGCCACCGCCCGCGAGACGATCCCCGCCCTCGAGGCCGGCACGTTCCTGCACGCCGGGCCACCCATCACCTGGGGTGATTGCAGCGGACCGCTGCGGGGCGCCCTGATGGGGGCGATGCTCTATGAAGGGTTGGCCGACTCGACCGACGAGGCTGTGGCCCGCGGCCCACAGCTGACGCTGGAGCCCTGCCACCACCACCGGGCCGTTGGTCCGATGGCAGGCGTGATCAGCCCAACGATGCCCATCGCCGTCATCGCCGACGGCGCCGGGGATGGCGTTGCCTATGCCACGCTCAACGAAGGGCTCGGCAAGGTCCTGCGCTACGGCGCCTTCGACACCGAGGTCATCGCCCGGCTCCGCTGGATGGACGCGGTTCTGGCCCCAACGCTGAGGGCGGCACTGCGTGAGCATGGTCCCATCGACCTGCAGCCGCTGATCGCCCAGGCGCTGCAGATGGGTGACGACGGACACAACCGCAACCGGGCGGCAACGTCGCTGTTGCTGCGCACCATCGGGGCTGAACTCGTCGATGGGCCTACCCCCGTCGCCGACCGGGCCGCGGTGTATCGCTTCATCGACGGCAACGACCACTTCATGCTCAACCTGGTGATGGCCGCCGGCAAACTGGTGGTCGACGCCGGCGCCGATGTCCCTGGTTCCAGCCTCGTCACGGTCATGGCCCGCAACGGGACCGAGTTTGGTATCCGGCTCTCGGGAACCGGTGACCGTTGGTTCACAGCTCCGGCGCCGGTGGTCGACGGGTTGTTCCTGGGCTCGTTCACCGCCGCCGACGCTAACCCCGACATCGGGGATTCGGCGATCACCGAGACCGTCGGTCTGGGTGGCTTCGCCATGGCGGCGTCTCCGGCCATCGTTGGGTTCGTCGGCGGCACTGTGGCCGGTGCGGTGCAGCGCACCCTGCAGATGTACGAGATCACGCTGGGCGAGCATCCGGCGTATCGAATCCCCTTCCTCGAGTCGCGAGGTACGCCGGTCGGGATCGACGCCGCTCTGGTAGCGCGGACCGGGATCGCGCCGCAGATCAACACGGGGGTCGCCGGACGAGAACCCGGGGTCGGCATGGTCGGCGCCGGCCTGGTCGAGGCGCCGCTGGAGTGTTTTGCCGAGGCAGTACGCGCCCTGGCCGACCCAAATCCCCGTTCTGGCGTGGCTGGGGTACCAAAAAGCGCGCTGTGACCACGCAAGAACAGGAAAGGCACGGTGCCATTAGCCCCTGGTTGGGGGTGGGGACCGAATCTAGGTTGATGGCTTGAGGTTTCTCACGAGATGAGGAGGCTTTCAGATCACGATCGCGCATGAGTTCGTCTACACGAAGCCGGCGACCCTCGAGGACGCCGTTGCCGCGTTGGTCGACCACGGCCCGGGTGCCCGGGTGCTCGCCGGCGGGACCGACGTGGTCCCATGGTTGCGGGACGAGGCGATCGCCCCGACGGCCCTGATCGACATCAAGTCGATCCCCGACTTGCACCTCATCACCGATCTCGACGGTTCGCTGCACCTCGGCGCCCTGGTCACGTTCAGCGATCTGCTGGCCTCTCCTCATGTCGTCGCGCGCTACCCGATCCTGGTCGAGATGGGCCACCTCGTCGCATCTGCGGGGATCCGCAACCGGGCGACGCTGGTCGGCAACATCTGTTCGGCGGTGCCGAGCTGCGACGCCGGGCCGGTGCTACTGGCCTACGGGGCGGCCGTCCACGTCGTCGGCCCGGAGGGACGCCGCGACGTATCCATCGCCGACTGGTTCGAGGGGCCCCGTGCCACGGCGCTGCAGGCAGATGAGATCGTCGCCGGGCTCACCGTCCACGCTCCGTCGGAGCCGCACGGTGCCGCCTTCGCCAAGCTGGCGCGATACGAGGGAGAAGACCTCGCTCAAGCCAACCTCGCAGTGGTGATGGCCGAGACCCACCGCTACCGGGTCGCCTTCGGCGCTGTCGGCCCAACGCCGCGGCGGGCCAATTCCATCGAGCAGCTCTTGGACGGTCATCCGCTCGAAGAGGACAAGATCGTCGCGGCACAGCAACTCGTCGCCGACGAGATCTCACCCATCACCGACCTGCGGGCGACCAAGGAATACCGCGAGCACATGTGCCGGGTGATGCTTGGACGCGGACTCCGCGCGGCCGCCTCCCGGCTGGCGGGTGCCGGCCCGCCGTACCCCGCCCGGCTGGTGTAGGAGACACGATGAAGCACGAGATCACGCTGACCGTCAACGGAGGAACACTTCCCATCGACGTCTCGCCCAACGACGTGCTGCTTGACACGCTGCGGACCCAAGTCGGGGTGAAGAGCCCAAAGGTCGGCTGCGAGCGGGGCGACTGCGGGACCTGCACGGTTCTGCTCGACGGGACGAACGTCCGGAGCTGTCTCATCCTGGCGATCGAGGTCGACGGCCACCACATCACCACGGTTGAAGGCATCAGCCACGATGGGTTGAGCGCCCTCCAGGAGGAGCTGATCGCCGCCAGCTCATTCCAATGCGGATTCTGTGCACCGGGGATCGTGCTCGTCGCCGCCGAACTGCTCGGACACCACCCGGAGCCCACCCGCGAGCAGGTACAAGAAGCCATCTCCGGGAACCTGTGCCGCTGCACCGGCTACGACCCCATCGTCGACGCTGTGTTGGCGCTTGCCAACAGAGAGGAGAGTCCGTCGTGAGCGAGCTCACCTATGTCGGTACGCGAGCCCCGCGCATCGACGGCCTCGACAAAGTCAGCGGTGCCGCCCAGTTCGTCGACGATCTCGACTTTGGGCCCGATCTACTCCATGCCGAGGTCATCGAGAGTCCCCATCCCCACGCTCTGATTCTTGGCATTGACACCACCGCAGCCGAGGCGCTCCCCGGCGTGGTCAAGGTGGTGACCGGTGCCGACTTCCCATTCACGTTCGGTGTCTACATGAAGGACCGCTACGTGTTCGCCCAGGACCGGGTCCGGTTTGTCGGCGAGCAAGTGGCCGCCGTCGTGGCCCGCACCCCGCAGATCGCCAAGCGGGCCGCCAAGCTGGTCGAAGTCGCCTACGAGGAGCTGCCGGCCATCCTCGACCCTGATAGCGCCATCACCGAGGATGCCGAGCTGCTCCACCCCGATCTCGCCGACTACCCCCGGGTGCCCTGGTTCTTCCCCCATGAGCACACCAACATCGCCCATTGGCGTAAGACCCGCCGCGGCGACGTCGCAGAGGGCTTTGCGGCGGCGGATGTCGTTCTCGAAGACACCTACGAGGTGCCCCGCTACGCCCACTGCGCGATCGAACCGCACGTCGTGGTCGGCAAGTACGACCTTGCCGGCCGACTCACGATGTGGACGTCATCGCAGTCGCCGTATACCCAGCGCAACGTGTTCGCCGAGACGCTGGCACCGCTGGGACTCACTCATCAGGACATCAGGGTGATCACGCCGTACGTCGGTGGCGGATTCGGCGGCAAGGCCGGGGTCACGATGGAGATCCTCGGGGCGGCCCTCGCCACCGCAGTCAAGGGCCACCCGGTCAAGCTGCGCTGGACCCGCGAACAGGAGTTCTACAACACGTACCAGCGCCAGGGTGTCCGGGCTCGGCTCAAGATTGGAGCGAAGCGCGACGGCACCATCACCGCCCTCGAGCACTCCATGCGCTGGGACGCCGGCGCCTACGTCGAGTACGGGGCCAATGTTGTCAACGCCGCCGGACTCTCGGCGACCGGGCCCTACCGGATCGACAACGTGACCATCGACTCGCTGTGCATCTACACCAACCTGCCGCCCGGCGGGCCGTATCGCGGCTTTGGGTATTCCGAGTTCCACTTCGGTCTCGAG
>Ga0209567_10001271_pt1 | contig 13220 bp, 11 predicted proteins | sample COG_12_FD_184756 | JGI IMG/M metagenome (GOLD analysis project Ga0209567, IMG submission 184756) | Pelagic marine sediment microbial communities from the LTER site Helgoland, North Sea, for post-phytoplankton bloom and carbon turnover... | ecosystem: Environmental > Aquatic > Marine > Neritic...
CTCGCCAAACGGGCCTTCTTCCATAAATTGGTCGGCATCCACTTCGCCTTCAATCACGATTTCTGCATGGGCCGGTATGGGCAGATCCACGGTCTCCCCCTTAACAACTTCCACCGCCTCACTGCGCAATGCCCCGGCGACATCATATTCTGATGTAAAGGCTGAAATTCGGGCCGCTCCCAGGATAAAGAGCAGGGGATCGCATCCGATGACCGAGGCCACCGGCATGGGTTTGCCCATGGCCTGGTATTTTTTCAGCATGATGTCGGCGTGTTTACCTTTGATAAACTGGGTGCCCATTTTGTCTTTGCCAAGCAGTTGGCTGCGGTAAGTTCCCAGGTTGACCCAGCCGGTCTCGGGATCCTTGCTGATGATGAAATGAGCGGTGCCGATAAAGCGCCCACCGTCCAGCGGGTACCATTGGGGGACCGGGAATTTGAAAAGATCGATATCATCACCCGTCAGGATATTTTCTTTACAGGGAGCGGCTGAGGACTCGACCAATTTGGGCGGTATCAGGTTTTCACCCAGTTTCGCCCATTCCACGTAAATATCAACAAGGGAGGAATCAAGCGGCATGCCCATGATCAAAGCCAGCCGATTGGTTGTGGTGCAGACACTGGTGATCACGGGGGTGCTGTAATCTTTCACGTTTTCAAAAAGAAGGGCCGGTCCGCTGGCTTCTTCATTGAGCTTGGCGATATGTGACAACTCCAGGTTCCAGTCTACTTCGGCGGTGATTCGTTTACACAAACCAACTTCTTCACCTTGGGTTACGAAATCTCTCATGTCTTTCATTTTGATACTTTTCTCCTCTCTGACTTTTTTTGTTAATGAAATATTTTTATTTCTATCTTACCGGATCTTGCCTCTGAGATGTGTAAAACTATCTCCAATGAAGACAGAAAACAGATGACAGATGACAGATGTCAGATATTGCTATTCTGGAAGTTTGATTCTTTTCATCGCCTGTTCCATCAACAACTGGTAACCGGTCTTTTTGCCGAGTTTCGATTCCACCTTGCGTTGACTCCAGACGGTTTCCGGACGTGCCTGAACAATGAAAATATTTTCCGGGAAAGAAAAATCCTTGTCGATGGCCCACTCGATATCCATGGCACGGCCATAGTGGGCTTCGATGGTTTTGGCTGTTCTGACCAGTTCTTTTATTTCTTGATCCTCGAGACAGCAGGTGCACTGCATATCTTCGTCTATATCAGCGTCGACGGTTTCTCCTTTTTCTACGTCGAAGACACACTCGATGTGTTTGGTGGAAATGGTCCGTTCATTTATTTCTCCCATGACCTTGTCGACCACGAATTTGTCCGGGTTGACGGATCCGGATACGACTGTTTCACCAAGCCCCCAGCTGCCTTCAAGCACAACTTTGGAAATATCCCCATCGGTGGGATTGAGAGTGAACATGACTCCGGCGGCCTTTGAATTTACCATTTTTTGAATACCAACACTGATCAGGACTTTTTCATGGGGGAAGTCATTTTTGACCCGGTAGCTGATGGCTCGCGGCGTATACAGGCTGGCCCAGCACTTGCGGACACTTTCAATAACCCGTTCCGGTTTCATTATCCAGAGATAGGTGTCCTGTTGCCCGGCAAAGCTGGCGGTAGGCAGATCTTCCGCAGTGGCACTGGATCTAACGGCCACCGGCAGTTCATCTACTTCGCATTCTTTGCAGAGCGTCGTATAGCCGTCGCTAACTGCGTTCTGGACCTCATCGGGGATGGCTGCCGTTCTGATCATATCCTGAACTTTTGCGGCGGCTTGATTGAGCGCATCGATATCATCAGGATCCAGATCCGCCAGGAGACTGAAAATAGTGTCATTTATCCCGGCTTTATCCATAAATACCGCATAGCTGTCCGTGGTGACGGCAAAACCTGGAGGAACCCGGATGTCGGCATTTATCATTTCTCCCAGGCTGGCATTTTTGCCACCAACCAATTGCAGCGAACTTTTGTTCAGTTTGCGAAAATCCAGGATTAAGTCCATTATTGTTCTCCCGCAAAAACTCCGGAGTCTATTATTGCTTTTTAGACCCCTTCCCCGGGTAGGGAAGGGGTCTAAAGTTGTCAACAGCATGCGTGTTCGAAAAGGTACTCGAACCGGTCTATTTAACTTGCTCTTTCGATAACCGTGACGACACCGGTATCGCCATCGACTTTGATAATATCGCCGGTTTTGATCGCAGCTGTGGCGTAACCGCAGCCGGTTACCGAAGGCACGCCATATTCACGGCAAACAATCGCCGCATGGCTGGTCAACCCGCCGATGTCGGTTACCGCTCCCTTGATATTGGTGAAAACCGGTGCCCAGGATGGATTAGTCGAAGGGCAAACCAGAATTTCACCCGGCTGTAACTTGGTAATGTCCTTGAGCATTTTAAGCACCCGGGCCGGACCCTCAGCCACGCCGGCCGAAGCGGCGAAACCCTTGATTTCGGAGACATCCGCAGCTGTGGTCGCATCGACGCCTTTGAGCCATTCTTTCACCTTGTCGGTGGTAATACCCCACAGCATGATGGTGAATGGCTCGGCCACTTCTTCGGGCGGTACGCCCAGGGCCGGTGTCGGATTCCATTCGGCGGCGGCATCGAGGATTTTGCGGCGTTTGGCTGCCTTGGATTTATAATAATCCCCCCTGACCGGTATATCCACGCCCAGGGCCCAGGCGGTTGCCACTTCAGTCAGAAGTTGCGGAATTTCATAGCGGTTGAACATAAATATATCGTTCACATCATTAATCATTCCGTTGTCGACCAGCACGGATCCAATTTCTCTGATTTTTTTATACCAGATAGTGTGAAACCAATGTTCGACCCAGAAGAGATGATCTTCGGCGTAGCGGTAGATGGTCCGGATGGTGTTATAAGCATCGTCAAAGGCTTTGCGGTCGTCGTCGGTCTGTATCATCTTGCGATACTCGGCGACAATTTCATCGCGTTCTTTTTCGATTCCATCCAGGGAGCGCTCAATGGTTTCGCCCTTGCCCAGCCTTTCCACATAGCCTTTGAGATAGCTGTAGGGAATGTCCGGATCAGTCAGCCAGCTGCCCTCATGGTTATACCAGCCGCTGCCGCAGGATACGTAAAACCAGGGATCACTTGATTTATCATATTCGGCCAGCCAATTTTTGCCGGCTTCTGATTGTTGAAGCTCGGCAATCTTATCGGCGGCGGATTTATCGCTGCTAAGAACAGCACCGACACCATCAGAAGATACCGCCAGTCGGGCAAGTCTGCAAAGTTCCTCCTCCGGTCGGAACATGGAAACATAGGCGCCGGCGACCATCTTACCGATGGCGCTTTCACTGATGCCCGGGAAAAGCTTGCGGGAGACATCGGCGAACATGAGATAGGCCAGGTAGGTCAGGTTGAGCATTTCAAAATGATATTGCCAGCCCTTGAACATCTGGTTGACCAGCTTGTCGAAAGATTCGATCAGGTCGGTACCTTCATAATAACCCGTGGGTGCCGGCAAAACCTTGTCATCGGCAACATATTTTGGCAATTCCGGGGGTACTTTAACGGCCCTCATTTCCTCCCCCAGGGCCTTAAATTTAGTCAGCCATTTGTCCCACAATTCATCGTAGTGTTCAAAGACATAAAATACCCGTTTTTCGAAATGTGCGGCTTTTTCACCGATAATTTCATCGGGCGGGGGGGCAATGGCGCAGATATACAGGTAACAGCCCACCAGTCGCTGGGCAATTCCCTGGGCCGGGGGGATGCAAAATACGCGGGTCGTATACTGTGACAAGGAAATCTGCCATGCTTCCTGAAAGATTAGATCCAGCGGAGGCAATGGTTCGGGTGCATGGATTTTGTCTGCATACCAGAATTGGGCTTTTTCCCAATCAGCTCGATCTTCTGAAAACAGGTGATGGGTTGGATACATTTCCTCCCAGCCTTCAAGCTCCGGGGGGACTTTAAACTCGTGAGGATCCGGAAATCTGCCTTTGTCATCTGCCATTTTTGTCCTCCTTTACGGTTTGATATTAATACATATTTGAAAAGCCTCGGTTGGCTTGTGAAAAGATGTTTGAATGCGCAAGTCAAACCTGGAAGAGGTGGTGACAGAGAACAAGACACCGGTCAAAACTACAAAACAAGAGTGCGCACTTTTTGGAAATCCATGGATTATTAAATCGTGTTCATTTTTTATGTATAATTAAATAAAAACTGTCAAACTAATTAAATTTATGCTATCCATAAGTTCAGCTTATAGGTTCAATGAATATATAAATTTTATTTAGGGTAATGCTAAACTTAAACCAATTGCGTGTTTTCTACCACGCGGCCAAGAATTTGAATTACACGGTTGCGGCGGGTGAGCTTTTCATCACCCAGCCCGCGGTGACGGCCCAGATGAAGGCCTTTGAGGAGTCCTGCAATTTAAAGTTGTTTAGAAAAAAAGGACGCAATTTGTTCCTAACCGATGAGGGGCAGGCGCTTTACGGATATGCTGAAAAGATATTCAAATATGCAAAAGAAATTGAAAACGCCATCGATGATATGCACGAGCTCAAAAGGGGTGTTCTCAGTCTGGGCACCACCAAAGCCTACGCCCGCTATTTTATGCCGCTGATGCTCACAAACTTTCACGAAAACTATCCCGATATCAAGATCCAATTAAATGAAGGCAGTTCGCTGGACATGTCTAACAGCCTGCTTGATTTTAAAAACGAGGTAGCTGTGATTGCCAAAGCAAAGGATCTTCCCGGAGTTAATTTTTCTCCATTCAGCAAAGAGGAAATGGCCGTCATTGTGGCACCCGGGCACCACCTCACCCGTAAAAAATCAGTCTCCTTCAAAGAGCTGGCTCAGGAGCCCTTTATCATGAAGGAGAATGGCTCGGGAACGAGGAAACTGGTTGAGCAATCATTTGCGAATGCGAACTGTGAGCCCAATATTTTAATGGAGACCAGCAACACAGAATTCATCAAACAGCTGGTTCAGCGTGGAGACGGCATATCGATTGTGGTAAAGGAGGCCGTAGCCTTAGAGCTGATAGAAAAAAAACTGACTAACGTAGCATTAAAAAATCCCCAAATTTATTTAGACGTCAGCATTGCATATCTAAAAGATCAAGCCCTTTCACCTCCGGCGAAGGCATTTGTTGAGACCCTTAGGAGATTGAGAGCAGAAGAAATCGGTCCCATGGGTATCGGTGCCATGATGGCTAAAATACTTGCTCAACGCAGAAAAGTTTCAAAATGAAACCTGTTTTCGAAAAAATACGGCAACTTTCAAAACCCTTTCTTAATACCCGCTACAATGATGTTCATACTGCTGTTTCCACCCGGCTTGCCTTTGAGCTGCTGGAACGCGAAGGCGGTGATGAAGATATTGTGATTCCGGCAATTCTTTTGCACGATACCGGCTGGAAGCGAGTACCGGCCGAACTGCATCTCAAAGCGTTCGGCCCCAAAGCCACCCGGCCCGAGTTAAACCGGCTCCATGAAACCGAAGGGGTGAAAATCGCAAAAGAAATATTACAAAAATTAAAATATGATGCCCCTAAAATTAAAAAAATTCTGGAGATCATCGACGGTCATGATTCCCGAACTAAGCCGGTTTCGCTAAATGACATGATCGTCAAAGACGCGGATAAACTCTGGCGTTACTCTAAATCCGGATTTTATATTGATGGCGAAAGGTTTGGTTTGTCACAGGAGCAAAGCTTGGAGCGGCTGCACTGCTATATATCCGAATGGTTTTTTACTGTGACGGCCAGAGAGATAGCCGCTGAAAAACTGAACAGACGCGAAAAGGAAAAGACCGTTGGACATGGTACTGCTTGATGATATCTGCTACTAGTATTGTGGTTGTGATGCTGGCCAAGGGTCACAGATTTTTGAGAACACAATTTTTATGAGATCGCTTATGAAATATCAGAGCTAATGCGGTAAACCATATCTATAATTGTCTGTGCGAACTCGGAATCATTGATGTAATAAGGCAAAGCGTTCAGACAGGATTGGTCATCCAGATTTTTCTCCAGCGTCTTTACAAAGATCTCAGGGGCCTCGGGGTCGTGCAGGGGGCCTTCCTTATGATCAAAAGCCGAAAACCCGTTCAGGGGGACTAAAATCTTCACAGGTCCCTTTGCGTTGTTGCACAAACCGGCGATGGTTTGGGCCATTATTTTTATTTCCTCCTGCTTGGTTCGGACAACCGTGATGGCTGCATTGTGAGCGTGGTAGGGGCGATTGGGAAACTGCTTGAGAGCGCTTTCTATAGGACCGGTGACCAAAAAATCAATATTGCCGGGAACCAGAATGGTTGGAATTTTTCGGGCCAGGGCCTCTGAACCTCTCTTGGGACCGGCATCGTAGTCACCACTAAAACAATGGTCGGCTATTTCATGCAGCGATAAATCCACCAATACCGAAATTTCTTCCTGCCCGATCATTTCTTCCATGGCTTTTCCGCCGGATCCCACGGTGTGAAAGATGACAACTTCATTGTTTTTTTCTTCCAGGGTTTTGCGGATCTGCTGGGCGCAGGCTTCGGTGGTTCCCAGAGTGGAGACAAACACCAATGGTTTTTGCTCTGCTGCTTCATCCGGCACGGCCGAACGCAGCATACCGGCCAAGGCCAGGGCCCCGTTGCGCAGGATTTTACGGGTGACCCGGTTCAAGCCCACAAGATCGCAAACCGAATGCAACATAAAAATATCCTTGGTACCCACAAACGCGCGTGTATCGCGGGACGCCATGGTGGATATCATGACTTTGGGAAGGCCCACCGGAAAGCTGCGCATAACCCCGCTGCCCAGGGTGGTCCCCATGGATCCTCCCAGGCCGATGATGCCCTGAACCTGGTTTTGACGGTGTAATTCCAGGGCGCACTGGATGGCACCATTGGTCATGACTTCGAGGGACTTGCCTTCGTGGCCAATATTTTGGACCTTTTGCAGTGATTTGCCACCGGCCCGGGCGACTTTTTCCCGATTAATGTCGACCGGTGTCGGACTTGTTCCTCTGATTCCGGCGTCCATTATTTTAACTGAAATACCTTCTGATTTTAGGCAATCAGCCAGGAACATGGCTTCCTGGCCTTTTGTGTCCATGGTCGCAACAACCAGCGCTGTCGGTGTATTCGCCAAAATCTCCTCCTTCTTGTAGTGGTTATCAAAAAAACGTTCCGTTATTCGAACGGTTTTTTTACAACCACTTATACCATCTTTACGGAATGCGAAACTTATTTTAAAAAGCGGTATAAAATAGCCCTAAAATTGAAAGGTTGAAGGTCAACTGCTTCGCAGAAATTCAGGTTAACAGTCACGGGTATTTAGCAAGCTTCTCACTGCGGCACTTACCAACTATAGGCCCCATGCCCTCTGCTCTATCCGCTGCTATGCCCTCGGACCATTTCGTCCATTAGTTTGGCGGCAATTTGTCCGAAGGCTTCATCATTAATATGGTGGTCGACCTCCTGGATTTCGATTTGAGAATCTATAACTTGCCTGAACTTCCGGAGAAAGAGCTGATTCATGCTCGGATTGTACAGGGGACCATCTTTCTGATCGGCGCCGGACCAGCCCCGGGCGGGTACCAGTACTTTGATATTAGCGGGGTCCTTATTGAGCTTTTCTGCCAATTGGGTTGCTAAAAAAGAAGTTTCTTTCTCATTCAGGCGGATGGCAGAACGAAAATCGTAGAAAAAGATTTGGCGGTCTTCGTATTCTTTTGGAATGTCAGTGCGCGTAAATTCCAATACGGCACAGTCGAGTCCGCCGGGGACCACCAGTCTGGGAATCGATTTGCCCGGCACCGGTTCGAAGCGTTGGGGCCCGATTCCACCGCAATAGCCATTCAGCAAGTCATCGGCCAGTTCGTGGGTGGCCAGATCCAGAATGCCGTGGAAATATCCCTCTTCCGCCAGTTCTTCCATTGCCATACCACCGGTACCGTTGGCATGGAAGGCAATGACTTCATACCCCAGTGATTCGAGGGCCTGACGGGTGGCTTCGGCGCCCGGTGTGATAAAGCCGAAGAAGGGCAGGGCGATGCGTTTTCTTTCCTCTGACGGTTTCCATTGACTTTGAACCATCCCGCAAATGCCGGCGGCCGCCTTGTCCAGAATTAAACCGGATATGCTGTTTACACCCAGCAGATCGGCGACACTGTGAACCATTACGATGTCCTTGGTTCCGACGACCCGGGACATGTCACGGGAAGCCACCGTGGATACCATGACCTTGGGAACCCCCAATGGCAGTTCATGCATGATGGTGGTGCAGATATGGGTTCCGGTTCCGCCGCCGGCGGAAATGATGCCGCTAATTTTGCCGTCCTCATACAGATTATTAATTTGGTCCTTGGCCTCTTGCAGCATGGCATTGATTATATTATCTCTGCCTTGGGGTATGTACGGTTCGTTTTCAGTAAGATGTTGAAACAAATCGATATCCACCGGTACCGGCGATGGAACCCGGGTTCCGACATTAATCGTCAGTACTCTTAATCCCCTTTGCTCTACCTGCTCTTTTAAAAATATGTGTTCTTCTGCTTTAGAATCGAAGGTTCCAAGTACGACAATCGCGGGTGTTTTTTCCATATTTTACAATCCCAAATCCCAAATCCGAAATCACCTATACCGGTTTCAGCCCAAAAAACTTATCTTTATGCCACACCAGCGGCGGTTGGCCGGTGTTATGCTGATCAACTACGCGACCGATGAAAAGCCGGTACCCTTTTATGTCCTGATGGCTTTCAACGTTGCATACCATCCAGGCTGCCGCTCCTTCCGGAACCAGGGCATTGCCGGATTGTTTACTTAAGGTTGGAATAGAAAATTTTTCAAATTTGTCTGCCGCTTTTCCTTTTATGATTCCCACCTTCATGGCCAGCTGGCGCTGGTCTTCTCCGGCAATTACCAGGGTAAACTTGCCGGATTGATTGATCAATTGCTCGGTGAGGTGGTCTTTGGCCACGCTGATCATGAGTAATGGCTCTTTTTCTGAAACAAACATGGCCGTGGCCGTCATGATGTCACGTTGGTCTTCGTGGGCTGTGCTGACAAAAACGACTGAACATGGGAGCCAGTAAAAGACATTATTTTCGTTGTTCATTGCAATCCTCCTCCTGGTATTACCACAATTGATAATTTAAGATATGTTAATTTGAAAGCCTACATTAATACAATTAATCTGGAATTGTAAACTGTAAATTATTTGACTTTTTTATCCGGCATTGTTTTACTCAACAATCAAGTTCAGAAATAATCTTGAACCCTGCTTGTGGGGGGTGTAGCGCTTTGCGCGAAGATCCAAACCTTTGCCTATGAAACGATGGTTTAAATACGAAAGAATACCCGGACTGCTGGCATCTTCTTACGAAAAAGCCAGCCGGATGGTGATTGACGGCTATTACAGTAAGGTGGCGGATGAAATCGTATCCCATATCCGGCAAGGCAGCATGCTTGATCTTGGAACCGGTCCGGGATATCTGCCGGTTGAAATAGTTAAGCGCGCACCGGACATCAATATAACCGGCGTGGACCTGAGCCGCAAATTAATTCACATGGCACGAATCAACGCTCAAAAAGCGGGTTATGCATCTCAACTCCATTTTGAAGTTGGAAACTCCGCGCGGTTGCGTTTTGATGATGCTGATTTTGACATGGTAATCAGTACCGGTATGCTGCATTCTCTAAAGAATCCGGTAAACGTCCTATTAGAAATCAACCGGGTGTTGAAAGATGGTGCCAACGCCTGGATTTATGACCCGGCGAATGTTATCCAGTATATCGATAGAAAAAAGTGGAAAGCATCGCTCAACTTGCGCGAGCGATTTTTCCTATGGATCTTCGGACTATTGGGTTTGCACAAACCCATAGCCATCTGTCGAAAAAGCGATGTGATTCCCATTATCGAAGCTGCCGGTTTTAATAAGTATAAGGTTGATGAGAGCAAAAAGGAAATAAGGATCAAGCTGACGAAGTAGAAAAATGAATGTCCATTTAATAATAACCGGTAAAATTGTTAGTGGCGCACAACAGGGAGCCTTTTTCACCCAGCTGGAATGGGTTCGGGAGCAATGCTTGAAAAAGTTGGGATTTACACCCTGGCCGGGGACCCTCAATCTGGAGATTCCGATGGATCGTGTGGCAGAGATTGAGAGTTTGATGGTAAAAGAGGGGATTGAGCTGGTATCACCGGGTTTGAATTATTGCAGCGGACATGTTTTTCCGGTATCCGTCGAAGGAATAACGGGCGCTATTGTTTTTCCGGCCCAAGATGTCAGGGTGCACGAAAAGAATGTTATCGAAATAATATCTCCTAAACTATTGAAAGACGCCCTGGGTGTTAAGGATGGGGATTGCGTTACTTTGACCATCAATTGCTAATAAATCTCCTAATTTTATGAAGAGAATTACCCAACATATTTAGTTGCAATCGGGTTGATAAGTGTTAACATCCCGAAATTTTTGGACATAAGTAGTTTGTTATGTTTTTGCATGGTATTTGCTATCCACTAACCTTAGCAAAAGCCAAACCTAATCGTAAGATAGGGACGGAAAGCCACGGGTCCACTGCTCTTGTGGATAGCCGAGTTGCCTTCGGATTAAAAAACGGAGGTAATAATGAGAGTATCGCCAGTAGAGTTAGACTCATGTGGACCGTGTAACATCCAACCCTTTTTTAACAGGCTCAGACCTGATGAGTCTTCGCTTTACGAGGAAGTTAACAGTAAGTCTACGCTTTACGATTCAATTAATGGGCGATCTACACTCTACGATGATATTAACGGGAAACCTCCCGGGCATACCGATCCAGCCACGAACGTCTTTACTGCCATCAACAGCCTTAATCAGAAATCTTACGGGCCAAAGGATACCGTTACAAAGGATCCGGGCTTCGTCAATTTATGGCTTCAATATCCCAATGAAATTATCAGAGATCTTGCCATGGAAATTGTCCATTCTCAGGATTCTGATGATGTAAAAATGGAAAAAATCCATCGATGGGTTGTTAATAATATTGGGTATATGACAGATGAAGAACAATATGGCTACGAGGAAATATGGGTGCCGCCTGTGATGGTATTGAGGACGAGACAAGGAGATTGTGAAGATGGGGCATTTCTTATTATGAGTCTCGGGCTAAACGCGGGTGTTGATCCAGCAAGACTCCGAATGTATGGAGGGTTTGTCGATGCAGGGCCGGGATCAGCTTCCGGCAGCCATGGCTGGGTTGCATACCGTCGCGAATCCGATGATGAATGGGTTGCTGTGGATTTTTCGTACTACCCGGATCTCAGACCTATGGACTATAGGATGCCGCTAAAGGACGACGAAAAATATGTTGACGACTATTTTTTTATCACGAATCAATATATAGTAATTACTGAAAACACTAATCGAATCAGGGATCCAGAAGTTTATTATGCAGATGGTGGTATAATTCCTAATATCTTCTTTCCTACTGGATCTCTATTAAGTCGGTATGCTTAATTATAACCATCCATGAATAAAAAAGTTTTAAAAATATTAGGAATTTTTTTCTTGTTGCTTGTAGGATGTTCAGAGATTAAGGTGGATACATTTCAAAAGTGGTGTGAATTAATTTCCGGAGAAGATCTTAAGGGTAAATATGCCAAGTTTTGGGTGATAAAATTATCCGTATCCATTGATAAGGAAAGAATACGGGATGACTTTATTATTTTCCTGAACAGATCGATGCTTAAAAAAGTACAATACAAGGTATACCAAATGGCATGGATAAAGGATAAGGAACTTCATATCGTTAATTTATCAAGCCTGCTAAAAATTGAACCGGAAGTAATGATCGATAAGTGGCAAAATGGTATAAAATTAGCTTTGCAAAAAAAGCACACTGATTTCGCTGATATTTGTATATACGAAACTGTAATTCGCCTTTTTGATATTCTGTATATTCACACTATGAAATTCGATAATAAGGGAAGCGTAATAGAAGATGTTGTTACACCTATTCAGCCTAATTAATCCGCCCTGAAACATAACCGCTTATTCCAATTTTCCGATTCGTTCGCTGATGCCCGTATATTGTTTTCGCAGCTTCGGTTTTTCTATTTTTCCCGTTGGGCTTCTGGGAACTTCAGCGAGGATGATTTTGCGGGGTCGTTTGTACCGCGGCAGCTCTTCGCAATATTCGGCTATTTCTTTTTCGGTCATGCTATGACCGGGTTTTTCCTTTATAATAGCAGTTACGATTTCACCGAGGCGTTCATCCGGCAGACCGATTACACCGACATCCTGAACCTTGGGGTGCCCCATGATATGGCTTTCTATCTCAACTGGAAAGATGTTTTCGCCACCCGTGATGATGATATCCTTGGCGCGGTCCACCAGCCAGATGAAGCCGTCTTCGTCCACCTTGGCAATGTCACCGGTCAGCAGCCATCCATCTTTTAATGTCGATTCAGTGGCCTCCGGATTTTTATAGTACTCCTTCATTACGCCGGGGCCCCGGACCAGCAGCTCTCCGGGTTCGCCCCGGGGCACCTGATTCAAATCGAAATCGACGACCTTGTATTCCCAATCAAACCCGGGCACGCCGATGGCGCCGACTTTGTGGGTATTTTCCAGTCCTAAATGAACGCACCCGGGTCCGGTGCATTCGGTCAGACCGTAGTTGGTGTCATAATCATGGTGCGGGAATATCTTTTTCCAATTGTTGATCAGGCTGGGCGGAATCGGCTGAGCGCCCATATGCACCAGGCGCCATTGGTCAAGCTTGTAGTCGTTTAGGTCGACGTCCTTATTTTCGATGGCAATCAGGATGTCGTGCGCCCAGGGCACCAGCAGCCAGACAATGGTGATATTTTCCTCTGAAACCGCCTCGAGGATCATTTGCGGTGCGATCCCTTTTAGTATAACCCCTCTGGCACCGACAATGAAATTGCCGAACCAGTGCATTTTGGCACCGGTGTGGTAAAGCGGGGGTATACACAAAAAATTATCTTCATGGGTTTGATTGTGATGGCGGTTTTCAACATAACAGGCATGTTCCAGGTTGCGGTGAGTCAGCAGGACAGCTTTGGGGGTGCCGGTGGTGCCAGATGTAAAATAGAGGGCCGCACTGTCGTTTAATTCGGACTCAACCTGGGTAGGTTCGGCCGATGCCGAGGCCAGGACATCCGTGTATGCTTCTGTATAATCGGGCCTTGCTTCTTCAGGGCCGACAAATATGTAATTCGCAACCGTTTGGTCC
>Ga0209567_10001274_pt1 | contig 13209 bp, 12 predicted proteins | sample COG_12_FD_184756 | JGI IMG/M metagenome (GOLD analysis project Ga0209567, IMG submission 184756) | Pelagic marine sediment microbial communities from the LTER site Helgoland, North Sea, for post-phytoplankton bloom and carbon turnover... | ecosystem: Environmental > Aquatic > Marine > Neritic...
AAGCGGCGGCGGAAGGAGGAGCGCAAGCTCAAGCGTGCGGAACGAAAGAGGCTCCGCGGATAGGGACCTGCTAGAACTCCTCCAGCTTCACCACGTTGCCGGCCGTCCCCGGCCGCTTGAGCACGCCGACGGGCTTCCCGTTCTTCTCGATCACCACCGTGTCGTACTTCTTCAGGACTTCGTTGAAGATCTTGGAGAGGTTGGTACGCACATCCGTGGTGCTCACGAAGGCGATATTTCCGCTGACCCGGACCTGCAGACCGTTTCCCGGTTTCCTCGGCATCAAGACCTCCACAGCTACGTCTGTCGCTACAGTCCGCGCGACATTGGTGTTGTAATTGGTTTACACCCGGCGCAACGAATCGCTCCGGAACGCCCCGCTCGATCGCCGCCCGCGAATCCTCGGCGACACCTGAAACTGACCGCATTCAACAGCTTACGGTCCCGGTGCCTTTGTGATGCTCGGACCGGACCTCAGCTTCACCACCACCTCAGCAGCAGGAATCATGCGCGGGTGAAAAGCCCCGCAGCGCCCGCCCCGCCCGCTCTTCTTGACGTCCGGCGCAGGGCTCGGGTATAGTGCGCACCGACTTTCAGGCTGCTGTCAACAGGCGATCGTACGAGCGGGACTGCGGAGGGCGCAGATGTCTGAGATCCCCAAGGTGCTGCGGTATACCGAAGAGCACGAGTGGGTCCGAGAAGAAGAGAGCGAGGGCGTGGTGTCCATCGGGATCACCGATTACGCCCAGGGCGAGCTGGGGGACGTGGTGTTCGTGGAATTACCCTCGGCGGGTGACACGTTCGATCGGATGGAAGTGTTCGGCACCATCGAAGCCGTAAAGGCGGTGTCCGAGCTCTACTGCCCGGTCTCGGGTGAGATCGTGGCGGTCAACGAGTCGCTCGACCAGGACCCGGCGGCGGTCAACACGGATCCGTATGGCGAGGGCTGGATGGTCCAGGTGAAGCTCGGCGACGTGGCCCAGTTGGACGAGCTGCTGACCGCCGACGAATACCTGGAGCACATCGAGGGATAGCCGACGCCGATGTCCTTCGTGCCTCACAGCGAGGCCGACCTCCGGGAAATGCTGTCCGAGGTCGGGCTCTCCAGCCTCGCCGACCTCTATTCCGATATCCCGGCTGACCTGATCCTCGACGAGCCGCTGGACGTTCCGGCGGTACTCTCCGAGTGGGAGGCGATTCGCCGCGCGGATGAGCTCGCCGCCAGAAACCCCTCGCTCGTCTGCTTCGCCGGTGGGGGGATCTACGACCACTACGTCCCGGCGGCGGTCGACCACATCCTGAGGCGGAGCGAGTTCTATACCGCCTACACGCCCTATCAGCCCGAGGTCGCCCAGGGGACCCTGCAGGCGATCTACGAGTTCCAGACCATGGTGTGCGAGCTCACCGGGATGGAGGTGGCCAACGCCTCCATGTACGATGGAGCCACGGCGACGGGCGAGGCGGTGCTCATGGCGATGTCCGTGACCCGCCGCTCGGGCGTGGTCGTGCCGGGCAACCTGCACCCGCACTACCGGAAAGTCGTCCATACGTACATTTCCGGCGTCGGCGCGGACGTGCGGCGAGTCGAGGCCGGAGAAACGGGCCTGATCGACGCGGCAGCCGTTGCTGCGGCCGTCGATGAGGACACCGCCTGTGTCATCGTCCAGACTCCCAACTTCTTCGGTCTGATCGAGGACATCGAGCCCCTGGCCGAAGCGGCCCATGCGGCCGGGGCGATGCTGGTGGCCGTCGTGGACCCGCTCTCCCTCGCCGTTCTGCGGCCGGCCGGTGACCTGGGCGCCGACATCGTGGTTGGCGAGGGTCAGCTGTTCGGCAACGCGCCGAACTTCGGGGGACCGGTCGTCGGGATCTTCGCGGCGCGCCAGAAACTGGTCCGCCAGATGCCGGGTCGCATCGTGGGTGCCACCACCGACGTGGATGGACGGCGAGGCTACGTCCTCACGCTTCAGACCCGCGAACAGCAGATCCGACGCGCCAAGGCGACCAGCAACATCTGCACGAACCAGGGCCTCAACATGCTGGCGGCGACCGTCTACCTGGCCACGACGGGCCCCGCGGGACTGCGGCAGATCGCCGAGGTGTCGGCACGCAACGCGCACTACGCGTACGACCGGATCACCGGGCTGGACGGAGTCCGGCCGCTGTATCCGGATTCGCCCTTCTTCCGCGAATTCGCGGTCGCCACGGATGAGGATTCGCGTGCGATCCTGGAGCGCGGACTCGAAGCAGGCGTGCTGGCCGGCGTGAGCCTCGCCCGCTTCCCGGAGCTGGGCGCTCCCGACGGACTGCTCATCGCGTGCACGGAGAAGCAGAGACGCGCCGACATTGACCTCCTGGTCCAGGTGATCGAAGGCTGAGCATGGCTGGCTTCCCGCTCAAAGAGAACACGACTTCGACCCTGTTCGAGAAGTCTCGACCGGGCCGCACCGGCACGGCCGTACCCGCGGGCGACGTTCCCGAGAAGCCGCTGGACCAGATGATCCCGTCCCGCTTCCTGCGGACCGACGCCCCGCGGCTGCCCGAAGTGCCGGAGAACGAGGTAGTTCGGCACTTCACCGAGATCTCGCTCAAGAACCACCACGTGGACCGGGCGCTCTACCCCCTGGGGTCGTGCACGATGAAGTACAACCCCAAGGTGAACGAAGCGGCGGCGCGGCTTCCGGGTTTCGCGGGCCTCCACCCGTTCACTCCGAGCTCCGCCGCCCAGGGAGCGCTCCAGCTCATGTACGAGCTGGGCGAGATGCTGGTCGAGGTGGCCGGCATGGACGCGGTCACCCTGCAGCCCGCGGCGGGCGCCCAGGGCGAGATGACCGGCGTGCAGCTCATGCGCTCCTTCCACGCGGCGAACGGAGAGACGGGGCGCAACAAAGTGCTCATCCCGGACTCGGCGCACGGCACCAACCCCGCCACCGTGGCGCTGGCCGGCTTCGACGTGGTGGAGTTGAAATCGAACGCCGCTGGCCGCACCGACCTCGACGTACTGCGCGAGGTTCTGGACGACACGGTCGCCGGCATGATGCTCACCAATCCGAACACCCTGGGCGTGTTCGAGACCGACATCGTCGAGATCTGCGACATGGTCCACGAGGCGGGCGGGCTCATGTATATGGACGGCGCCAACCTCAACGCGATCACGGGCATCGCCCGGCCCGGCGACATGGGCTACGACATCACCCACTTCAACCTCCACAAAACCTTCAGCACGCCCCACGGCGGCGGAGGTCCGGGCGCGGGGCCGGTGGCCGTGAAGGCCCACCTGGAGCCCTACCTCCCGACGCCCAAGGTCGCCCGGGAAGGCGACGGCTTCTACCTGAACTGGGACCGCCCCGACACGATCGGGAAGATCCACGGCTTCTACGGCAACTTCGGCGTGCTCGTCCGCGCCTACGTCTACATGCGGATGCTGGGACCGGACGGGATGCGGAGGATGGCGGAGGCCGCCGTGCTCAACAACGCGTACGTGAGCGCCAAGCTCGACGACGTCTATCCGCTGCCTTACGGCCGAGGTCTGCACGAGTCGGTGTTTTCGGGCTCCGAGCTGAAGAAGGCGTACGGCGTGAAGACCGCCGACGTCGCCAAGCGACTCCTGGACCTGGGATTTCACGCGCCGACCGTCTACTTCCCGCTCAACGTGTCCGAAGCGATCATGAGCGAGCCGACCGAGTCGGAGAACCGCGAGGAGCTGGACCGGTTCATCGCGGCGATGCGCCAGATCGCCGAGGAAGCGGCAACCGACCCGGAGACAGTGAAGAACGCGCCCCATACGACGCCGATTCGCCGCCTCGACGAGGTTGGTGCGGCTCGCAACCTGGACGTTCGCTGGAGCTTCCCGGACGATTCCTGATCCGGCGCAGATCCGACTGCTGATCGACCCGCCCGCCGCGGGCAGTTGGAACATGGCGCTCGACGAAGCGCTCATGGAGAATGCCACCGCCGGCCGTGTCACCCTTCGCCTCTACCGCTGGAACCCTCCCGCTCTCTCGTTCGGCCGTAACCAGCTGGCGCTCGAGCGCTACGACCCGGAGGCGGCTGGCGCCCGCGGCATCGACATCGTGCGCCGCCCCACCGGTGGACGGTCCGTGTACCACGACCGGGAGCTGACCTACAGCGTGACAGCCCCGGCCGAGTTGTGGGGCGGGCTGCGGGCCAGCTACCTGCGGATCAACCGGGCCCTGGAGGCCGGTCTGGCCGGCCTCGGTGTCGCCAGCGCCGTGGTGGCCGAGCAAAGCGGTCGTCGCGCGCCCCCGCCCGGTCCGCGAGCCTGTTTTCAGGATCCCCTGCCCGGCGAGCTGGCCGCGGCGGGCCGAAAGTTGGTCGGGAGCGCCCAGTGGAGGGACCACGGCGCCCTGCTGCAGCACGGCTCGCTTCTGATCCATAACGATCAGGATGTCGTGGCCCAGCTCCGTGTCGGCGCCGGCGATCAGCGGTCCCGTGCACCGGTCGCCGCGGCCAGCCTGGCGGACGTGCTCCCGGTGCCCCCGGACTTCGACCGCCTCGCCGAGGGCCTGCGTGCCGGGTTCGAAGCGGAGTTTCAGGTTCCGGTAGTCGAGGAAGAGACGAGTGGGCCGGAGCTGGCTGCTGCGGGCCGGCTGGAAGCCAGGTACGAGAGCGAGGCGTGGACATGGCGCCGCTGACGCGTACTGCGCCGGCGCTGACACGATCAGCCCTCACGCTGGCGGCGATCGCCGCGACCGCGACCTTCTTCGCGGCGGCGTGTGGCGAGCCGGCGGTGACCGGTGACGACGGCTCGCGCCCACTGGTCCTCGGCTACGCCGCGGAGCTCCAGACGTTGAACCCGCTGGTCAGCACCGACCAGAACGCCAACGAGCTCATCTACTATCTCCTCTACACGCCGTTGGTCGTCTACGACACTTCGCACCAGGTGCAGCCTTGGCTGGCCGAGTCGTGGGAGTTGGATGAGGGCGGAGTAACGTTCACGCTTCGTGACGATGTCCGCTGGCACGATGGCGTTCCGGTTACGGTCGAGGACGTCAAGTTCAGCTTCGACCTGGCCCGGAATCCCGACGTGGCGTCGCCGCTGGCGGCCGCCTATCTGGCCGACGTCGCCTCCGCCCAGGTCCTCGGGGACGGTCGCATCCGGTTCGAATTCTCGGCCCCCCACGCGCAGCCGCTGGAGGACTTCTTCTGGCCGCCGGTGCCGCGCCACTTGCTGGAGAACGCCGACCCGGCCGACCTGGCACGGCACCCCTTCGGCCGCTCGCCGATCGGCAGCGGGCCCTACCGATTCGTGAGCTGGGAGGTTGGCGAGCAGCTGGTGTTCGAGCGGAACGGGGACTTCGCGCCCTCCCTCGGCGGTCCCGCCGCCACTGAACGGGTGGTCTACCAGATCGTGCCGGAGCCGACGACGCTGCTGGCGGAGTTTCTGACCGGCGTCATCAGCATGATCGGGCCGCTGGGACCGGTGGACGCGAACCGGGTGACGGAGGCCGGCCAGCGGTTGGAAGCCTTCCCGTGGAGGCTGTTCGCCTACATCGGCTGGAACGCCCAGCGCGAGATGTTCAGCGAGCCGGAAGTACGGCGTGCGCTGACCATGGCGATCGATCGCCAGGAGCTGCTGGATGGTCTGCTGTACGGCTACGGCACGATCGCGACCGGCGTAATCCCGCCGTGGCACCCGTTCGCGCCCGCCCTGGATCCGATTCCATACGCGCCCGATTCGGCCGCCGCGATCCTGGAACGACACGGGTGGATCGATGCCGATGGCGACGGAATCCGCGAGCGCGACGGCCGGCCGTTCAGCTTCCAGCTGTTGGCCAACCAGAGGAACGCGATCTACCCGGACATGGCGCAGGTCGTCCAGGCCCAGCTCCGACGCGTGGGTGTGGATGCCCGGCCCCGGCTGCTCGAGCAGCAGAGCATCCTGAGCATGCACCGGGCGCGCGACTTCGACGCCGTCCTGACCAACTGGGTGCTGGACAACTTCCGGGTGGACCCGCGTCCGCTGTTTCACTCGGATCAGCTGGCTGTGACGGGGAGCGCCAATCGTAGCTCCTTCTCCGACCCGGTCGCCGACAGCCTCATGGATCTCGGTGCCCGCACGACCGAAGACGCCAAGGCGAAACGCATCTGGCAGCAGTTTTCGGAGCGCTTGCAGGAAGGCCAGCCGTTCACTTTTCTTTACTGGCAGGACGAGCTGGCGGCCGTGAACCGCGAGCTGGACGGGGTTGTCATGGACGCGCGAGGCGAGTTGGTCAGTCTGCCACGCTGGCGCTGGATGCCTTCCGTGCCCGAGATTGAGCGAGGCGACTGAGCACGGCGATCGAGATGGCGCTGTAGGCTGACGACGCGGCGGGGGCCACGTCGTCCGGTGGATGGGAAGGACCGGGGGGACGGATGAGCGGGGACGGGACGACGGGGTATTCCGGCACGAGTGTGTTGTGGGCCAGCCGAATCGCTATCGGTGTCACGGTCGGCCTCATCGTGCTGTTCGCAGGCTGCGGCGATGGGGGCGGCGGGTCCGACCTGGATCCGTTCGACGGATCGCGTGTCTCCCCGGCCCGCCGCTACGGGGGCACCGCGGTGGTGGGGGGTGGCAAGGACATCTCCACCTTCAACAGCCTCGTCTCCACCGATATCGTCGCCCGCGACCACCAGCGGTTCGTGCTTTTCGCGACGCTGGTGCGGCTGGACGAGAACTCCGCCGAGCTGCCCTACCTGGCCGAGTCCTGGGATATCAGTCCGGACAGCACCCTCATCACTTTCAACCTCCGCGACGATCTCTTCTGGCACGACGGCCGCCCAACGACGGCTCGCGACGTGGCCTTCACTTTCGAACGCGCCAAGGATCCCGACGTGCCGTTCCCCAATCGGGGGGACTTCGATTTGTGGGAAGAGGTCGAAGTACTGGACGAGCACACGATCCGCTTCCACCTCCGTCCGCATGCCGGCTTCCTGTACGGCTGGAGCCAGCTGGCCATCATGCCGGCCCACATCCTGGCCGATGTTCCGCCCGAGGAGCTGTCCACCCATCCCTTCGGCACCAGCCAGCCCGTGGGCAACGGCCCGTTCCGCTTCGTGGAGCGGGTGCCGGGCGATCGCTGGGTCTTCGAGGCCAACGATGACTTCCCGCCGGACCTCGGCGGGCGACCGTACCTCGACCGGCTCGTGTACCGGGTGATCCCCGAGGACGCCACGCTGCTCGCCGAGCTCCGCACGGGTGGCATCGACATGTACCGGGACATGCCACCCGGGATGGCCGTACGGCTTACGGAGGATCTGTCGATACGGGTGATGAAGGCCGTAACCTCCGGCTACGCGTTCATCGCCTGGAACTCCAAGCGGGCCTTCTTCCGCTCGCCGGCGCTGCGACGCGCGATCACTCTGGCCATCGACCGTCAGGCGTTGGTCGACGCGGCCCGGGAGGGCATGGGATCGGTGGCCACCGGACCGGTCGGTCCCTGGCACTGGGCCTACGACAGCAGCTGGACGGCGCTTCCCTTCGCCCCCGACTCCGCACGCGCGATCCTGGACGCGGGGGGCTGGATCGACCGCGACGGCGACGGGGTGCGCGACCGCAATGGGCTGCCATTCCGGTTCGAGATCCTCACCAACGAGAGCTCGGTGCGGCGGGACATGGCCGTCATGGTACAGTCGAACCTGGCCGCGGTCGGAATCGACGCGCAGCCCCGCCAGCGGGAGCCCGGATCGCTGGCCGCGGCCGTCACCAGCCCGGACCGGCGCTACGATGCCGTATTGATCGTGTGGGTTCGGGACGTCGGCAAGATCGACGACCGGGACCTGTGGGCGTGCGATCGGATCGGGAACCCGTGGCAGTTCACCAGCTACTGCAACCGCGAGCTGGATCCGGTGCTCGACTCGATTCCGATCACCCTCGACCGCGAGCGGCGGGGAGACCTGATCCGGCAGTATCACAAGATGGTGGCCGCGGACCAACCCTATACTTTTCTCTACAACGAAATGCGTACGGCGGGCGTGCGGCGCAGCCTGAAGGGAGTCGAGATCGACATCCGCGGCGACTGGATCTCCGTGATCGACTGGTGGATTCTGCCGGCTTTTCGCAACCGATGACCTTCGGCACGGAGGCACGCTAGCTGCTTCGCTACATCGGGCGCCGGCTGGCGCAGGCAGTTCCGCTCCTGGTCGGCATCGTCACCATCGTATTCGTCGTCCTGCACCTGGCGCCGGGCGATCCCACCGCTGCCTACTTCAACCCGAACGTCAGCCCGGAGGTCATCGAGCAGGTCCGGCGTAACCTGGGGCTGGATCGACCTCTGCTCGAGCAGTACGTGCACTGGCTGGGGGCGTTTCTGCGCGGCGATTTCGGCTACAGCTTCGCCCAGCACCGGCCCGTGATGGACGTGATCGCGGACGCGCTGCCCAACACCCTGCTCCTGAGCGGCGTGTCGCTCGTCCTGATCTTCGTGCTCGGGTGCGCGGTCGGAATCGTCCAGGCGGTCCGGCAGTACTCGAAGCTGGATGAGTCGCTCACCTTCGTGTCGCTGTTCGTGTATTCGGTGCCGGGTTTCTGGCTCGGGCTCATGCTCGTCATCCTCTTCTCCTCAGGGGTCGTTCCTGACGTACTGCGGCTCCCGATCTCCGGGATGACGGACGTCAATCACGAGTTCATGAGTGCCTGGGGCCGCTTCGTGGACCGGGCACGCCACCTGGTTCTGCCCAGCTTCGCGCTCGGCATCGCTTCCGCCGCCGGGGTGGCGCGCTACATGAGATCCTCGATGCTCGAGACGATCAGCCAGGACTACATCCGAACCGCCCGGGCCAAAGGTCTTTCCGAGCGGCGCGTGATCCTGGGCCATGCGCTGCGAAACGCCCTGCTTCCGATCATCAGCCTGCTCGGCCTCTACCTGCCGCTGTTGTTCGGGGGCGCGGTCGTGATCGAGGTGGTCTTCGCGTGGCCGGGAATGGGTCGCGTCCTCTACAACAGCGTGGCGGCCCGGGACTACCCGGTCGTGATGGCGGCGAGCTTCCTGTTCGGCGTTCTTGTGCTGTTCGGCAACCTGGTGGCCGACCTGCTCTACGCGGCGGTCGATCCACGCATCCGCTACGGGAGCCGATGAGCGGCGACCGGAGCGAGACGCGCCTGAACCGGGTCCTCCCCGGTCTCGGGTATCTGCTCGGCGGCCGACGCGCGGGCGCGCCCATTCTGTTCGGCTGGCTGTCTGGCGTGGCCATCGCGATCGGGGCGAGAGACCGGATCATCGCCACCGTGACGGGCGGACCGATCGACGAGTGGTTGGCCCTCCTCACGCTCGTGGTCCTGCTCGCCGGGTCCTGGTGGGCGGGCAACCGACGACCCGCCACGGAGTCCGTTGACGGCCGGTCCCAGTGGGCCATCGCGTGGCGCCGCTTCACCCGTCACCGCACAGCGCTCCTGGGCCTACTGCTTATCGTGGTTCTGTGCGCGATCGCGCTGCTGGCGCCGTACCTGGCTCCCTACGATCCCGACGTCATGCCGGCCGACCTGGTGGCCAACCGCTTCCTGTCGCCGTCGCTCGAGCATCCGATGGGCACCGATCGCTTCGGTCGCGACATTCTCAGTCGTGTGATCTACGGTGCCCGGGTCAGCCTCTCGATCGGCTTCCTGGCCGTGGCGATCGCGATCACGATCGGCACGCTGCTCGGCGCGCTGTCCGGCTATGTGGGACGCTGGGTGGACGCGCTGTCCATGCGCTTCGTCGATGTCCTCCTCAGCTTTCCTCGCCTCGTTCTGCTCATTCTTCTCGTGGCCCTGTTCGAGCCCTCTCTGGCGCTGGTGACGCTGGTGCTGGGCCTCACCGGCTGGATGGGCACCGCGCGCATCGTCCGCGGGGAAGTGTTGAGCGTCCGCGAGCGCGAGTATGTCGAGGCGGCCCGGGCGCTCGGCTTCGGGGGCCGCCGGATCGTGCTGCGCCACATTCTGCCCAACGTCCTGAGCCCGGTGATCGTCACCGCCACGCTGGGCATCGGAAACACGATCCTGGCCGAAGCGGCACTCAGCTTCCTCGGCCTCAGCGTCCAGCCGCCCACCGCGACGTGGGGCAACATCATCGCCGAGGGGAACGACGCGTCGTTGGTAGACGCCTGGTGGATCACGACCTTCCCGGGGCTGGCCATCGTGGCGACCGTGATGTGCCTCAACCTGATGGGCGACGGGATGCGGGACGCCCTCGACCCGAGGACGGAACGATGAGCGACCGGCCTCTACTGCGCGTACGCGACCTGCGGACCTGGTTCTCCACGGACCGCGGTCTCGCCCGCGCCGTGGATGGAGTCTCGTTCGACGTGCTGCCGGGAACCACTGTCGGTGTGGTCGGCGAGTCCGGGTCGGGCAAGTCGGTGACGGCGCTCTCGGTCCTCGACCTGCTGCCGCGACCGCAGGCCACCGTGCAGCCCGGGTCCAGCATCCTGTTCCGCGACGAGGAGCTCACGGTCGCGTCCGAGGACCGCATGCGCGAGATCCGGGGCAACGAGATCGCGATGATCTTCCAGGAGCCGATGACCAGCCTCAATCCCGTGATGCGAATCGGCGTCCAGATCGGGGAGACCCTCGCTCTCCACCGGGCCCTGCGCGGCCCGGCGGTGCGGGAGGAAGTCGTGAAGCTGCTGGGCCGGGTCGGCATCCCCGACCCGGAGGAGCGCATCGACGCCTATCCGCACCAACTATCGGGAGGAATGCGCCAACGTGTGATGATCGCCATGGCGCTGTCCTGCCGGCCGGCGCTCTTGATCGCCGACGAGCCGACCACAGCCCTCGATGTGACCATCCAGGCTCAGATCCTCGACCTGCTCCGTTCGCTTCAACAGGAGCTGGGGATGGCGATCGTCCTTATCACGCACGACCTGGGCGTGGTGGCCGAGATGGCCGACGAAGTCGTGGTGATGTACGCGGGCCAGGTGGTGGAACGCGGCCCGGTGCGGCGGATCCTCGAGGGTCCCGGCCATCCGTACACCGAGGCGCTCCTGGGCTCGCTCCCGGACCTGGACCGCCGAAAAGAGCGACTGGAAGTGATCCCCGGCTCCGTGCCGGAGGCCAACGCGTGGCCGGCAGGGTGCCGGTTCCACCCTCGCTGCGTCTACGCGTGGGAGAGGTGCAGAGCCGAAGCACCGGAGCTCGAGACAACAGAGCTCGAGGCGTCGAACGAAGAGACATCCGTCCGATGCTGGTTGGTCCGAGAGCCTGGGCGTCGGAACGCAGCAGCCACCGGGAGCGCCGCCGCGACGGGCAGCGCGGCAGATCGCACGGAGAACAATGGCTGACGCGCCACGCACCACGCCGCCGGCGTCCGCGGCGACGGAGTCCGCGGCGACAGATGACAGTCCGCTGGTCGTTGCCGACAGTCTGAGCAAAGTGTATCCCGGAGCCCGATCGGGACTTCGGCGCCGGCCTCCGGTCCGCGCCGTGGAGGACGTATCGCTCGCCGTAAAGCGGGGCGAGACACTGGCGCTGGTTGGCGAGTCGGGGTGCGGAAAGACGACGACCGGCCGCCTGTTGTTGCGGCTCGAGGAGCCGAGTGGGGGCACCGTCCACTATGCCGGCCTCGACGTCGGCCGGTTGCGAGGCCAGGGGCGTCGCGCCTTTCGCCGCCGGGCGCAGATCATCTTCCAGGACCCGTTCGGCTCCCTCAATCCGCGTCTGACCGTGGGCAGCGCCTTACGGGAAGTGCTCGCCGTTCACAGCCTCGCCCGGGGTAGTGCCGCCGAAGCCAGGACCGGCGAACTGTTGGAGCTGGTCGGTCTCGACGCCTCCGCCGCCCGGCGCTATCCGCACGAGTTCTCCGGCGGCCAGCGGCAACGGATCGGCGTGGCGCGCGCCCTCGCCGTCGAGCCAGAGTTCATCGTGGCGGATGAACCGGTCTCGGCGCTCGATGTATCGGTACAGGCGCAGGTGCTCAACCTGTTCCAGGATCTGCAGCGGCGACTCGACCTCACCTATCTCTTCGTGGCGCACGACCTGGCCGCGGTCCGACAGGTGAGCGACAGGGTGGCCGTCATGTACATGGGAAGGATCATCGAGCTGGCGTCGGCCGAGGAGCTGTACGGCCATCCGCTTCACCCTTACACACGGGCGTTGCTGGACGCCGTTCCCACTCTCCGACGTGCCGGGCGCCGTCTCCCGCTGGCCGGCGAAGCTGCCGGGGCCGCGAGCCTCGAAGGAGGGTGCCCGTTCTACCCGCGCTGTCCGCGCTCCGACAAGGACGAAGAATGCCGCGCGGCCGTTCCGGCCCTCGACCTCAAGCGCCCCGGCCACTACGCTCGCTGCGTGAAGGTAGGGCCTCGATAATCGCTTGACGGCGTATCTGTGCGGGCGTAGCTTCTTCCCCCCGCTGAAAAGTCGGGCGCAAAACGCCTTTGTTCGATCCCGCACACCGCGGAGGTAATCTTGGTCAGTGTGACACCGACGATCCTGGCTCTGCTCCAGGAGACGCCTTCCCTCGGAACCGGCCAGAGTCTGAACCTGGCGGACATCTGGGACGCAGGTGGCTTCATGATGTGGCCGCTCGGTTTCTGCCTGGCGGTGGGCATGCTCATCATCCTCTGGAAGTTCTTCGACCTCCAGGTAAAGGCGGCCAAGACGCGGCGCTTTCTGGGCGAGGTCGACGAGCTGATCGCGACCCGCAAGCTGGACCAGGCGCTCCGGCTGTGTGAGGAGAACGACTCGCCCGCGGCGCACATCATGCGCGCCGGGCTGGAGCGGTATCGGGACGGTACCGAACGCGCGGTGAAGGCGATCGAGAATGCCGGTGTGATCGAGCTGGCCTCGCTCGAGCGCGGCCTCGTGTGGCTTGCCACCCTCTCCAACGTCGCGCCGCTACTCGGCTTCCTGGGGACGGTGATCGGGATGATCCAGGCCTTCCAGGCGATCGAGATCGCCGGTGAGGTGGAGGCCACCCTGGTGGCGGGAGGGATCAAGGTCGCCCTCATCACGACCGCGACCGGTCTCACGATCGCGATCCCGATCAACGTCATGCACAACTACTTCGTTACCCGGGTGGACCGTTTGGTCATCGACATGGAGGAGAGCACCCAGAAGATGATCGACGCCCTGCACGAGGTGGAATCCGCGGGACTGGCCGCCGGCTGAGTCGTCGCCGGTTCGCTGAAGCTCCCGAGGGGCCGCCCGAAAGGCGGCCCCTTTTTCTTGCCCTGTACCGACCTGCGGACGCGGCGCTTTACGCTTCGCCATGTGTGGCTTTACCTTAGGGGGCGTTA
>Ga0209567_10001276_pt1 | contig 13189 bp, 21 predicted proteins | sample COG_12_FD_184756 | JGI IMG/M metagenome (GOLD analysis project Ga0209567, IMG submission 184756) | Pelagic marine sediment microbial communities from the LTER site Helgoland, North Sea, for post-phytoplankton bloom and carbon turnover... | ecosystem: Environmental > Aquatic > Marine > Neritic...
CCTTGCCAACCGCCAATATCGTTATCGAGGTCTGGATCAATAACGCCAGACTTCACGACAACCGAGTCTCCAATGTCTAATCTCATCATCATATTGTAATCCTGTTCATTTAACCTGTTAACGGCAATACCTCTCCCCCGAGACTGATCACCAGCAGCGCAAGAAATAGAGCGAGAAATGCGCAGAAGCTCGCTGCCGCATAGCGGTCGATTTCTTCTTTATCGTAACGCTGCTGTTGCGCCCAGTAGTCGCTGACCTATCCTTAATAGATAACGTTCTTTTTCAAAAGCGTCGAAACGGCATTGCCTTACATGGTGGACTGGTCGGTGGACTTCCGAATTATGGGACCCAGACCAGCCAAGTCAATATCTGGGGCGTCGGGGTTTGGGTTAGGAGTGCGCTTAAAACATGCAGCTACACCACTGCCGTCCACGGCGGGAAGGTAAGATTGCACGCTGCCACCTAATTCAGCGTGGATTTCGTCACGGCTGTAGCACAGTTCTTTTACAAACATCGGTTTTCGCCTTAGTGGATGACAAGTGTAACCATTTTCCGCTTATCCCCAACCAGTGCCGATACTCCCCCCTGGTACTGCAAGCGCCACACCGGGATTAGTAGGTCCACTGATAAGGGTATTTCTCCCACAATATTTTGAATACCGCTGAACTTCTGCTCGGCATACTACCGGAACCGGCCTGTTAGGGCGTCTCGCACCCGCTGAGAACGGCTTTCACAGTCCGGCAGCGATGTTGACCAGCCTACCGCCTGGCAGCCCGATAGACGCCTCAGAAGCCGTTCTGAACTTCAGGCGCTAGTTCCCTCTCCAAATAGGCGAAGGACACCCCCTGGCGTGCCCATTTCGCCCCACAGCAGGAACTTCCAGAGAATTTGGATGCTTCTCCCAGAACCCACCCACGCCCGCCACGTAGATACCGGCAGAGATTATGTTAGGAACCATAGAAATTATCACCCTGGTACTGTTTCTGGTTGGTTACAAAAAGAAGTGCACCTATGGTGCGGTATTGATACTACATGCCGTGTCGATTTTCTCCTCATTCATGCAATATCTTGCACCCTTTGAGGGACCTAACTTATTATTCTTTGCGGCTTTGCCGATGTTGGCAGCCTGCGTTACTTTATTCCTATTGCGTGATCAAGATAAGATGTTGAGTGTCAGTTAATTGTGTGCGTAACAATGGGAATCCATTCGGGCGGTAAAAAGGGTCATAGTGATCCGCTTTTTGCCACCGGTAAATTGTGGCATTGGGAGTGAGGAAAATACATCACAATGGCTAAAACAACTATTACATACTGGAATCCACTGAGTTCAGCGAACCAAGGGAAGTGGCAGGCAATTGATGGCCTTGAAGGGATCGCTGAAGAATTGACACTAAGTATTGATGAGGAAACAGGAGAATATACTCGGTTAACCCGATTCCATGCTGGAGCCGATACAACGCCATTTGGTGGAAAAAGCCATGAGTATCCCGAGGAAATCTTTGTTATCAGTGGTCGCCTCTATGATCAAGCTTTTGATGTGTGGCTAGAAACCGGTCACTATGTAAGCCGGCCGCCTGGGGAGGTGCATGGACCTTTTAAAACAGACATTGGGTGTACTGTTCTTGAGCTATCGTTTCCAAATAAAGTGGGTGAGTAATCAAGATCGCCTCACATGGCAAATTAGCTTTGACTGCTAAAAGCTGTGCCGCCTCGCTCTGCAACTAATTACATCCGGTTATTTTCGAAGTTATGTGGCCAAAAGGCAGAAATGAAGAGACTTCTGTTTATCTGTAGCGAAAATCGGCTCCGAAGCCCGACGGCTGAAGCGGTGTTCTCTGAGTACGAAGGTGTTGAGGCAATAGGGGCAGGTACCAACGCAGATGCAGAAACACCCGTCAGTGGGGATTTAATTGAGTGGGCCGATATAGTGCTTGTAATGGAAAAAGCCCATCGAACTAAAGTGTCAAAAAAGTATAAAGAACTTTTGAAAGATAAGAGAGTGGTGGTTCTGGATATTCCAGATATTTACGAATGCATGCAGCCAGAACTTATCCGTTTGCTAAAGGGAAAGGTTTCAAAGATCGTGCCTTTGTGAAGGGCAGCCTACATAACAAAAGCGTCCCTCATCGCAATTATTGCCGCCGATGAAGTGCGGTGCTGAAACCAGAAGGAAGTCATGAAGAAATTACACTTGGCAATCGCCACAAACGACATAGCGTTGAGTGTGCAAGACTATACTTTACGCTTAGGCAGCCAGCCTTGTGTGGTCGTGGATAATCAATATGCGTTATGGCGAACGGAAACGATTAATATGTCAGTGCGACAAGATTCATCCTGCAAGCCTGGCGAACTTCGCCATTTGGGCTGGGAAGACCCAGAGGCTTTGCAATTTACATCATCAGCAGATGTTAATGATATCGTGTGGGAGCACTTTTCAGCAGAGCAACAAGCCGAAGAAATTGAGCAGACATGGCCCGGAACAGGCTATACGCCCAATACCGAGTCTTAACAACTTGATATAGGTCGCCGCTCCTCAGATCGGACCTCGCTTACGTTCGACCGCCCATGCGGAACCTTAATGGAGTAGTAATTCAGATGTCTAAGATTGAATTCTCTAAGGAAGAAAAAGAAGTAATAATTCGTAAGATTCAAATCTACTTCGATAAAGAGCTTGATCAAGAAACAAGAAATAGGTCAATTTGATGCGGAATTTCTCTTAGACTTCTTCTCCAAGGAGGTTGGAGCCTATTATTACAACCGTGGGCTGTACGATGCTCAGACCATTCTAGAGAGCAGACTGGAAAGTATCACGGTAGCTATCTATGAAATAGAAAAGCCGACCGAATTTATGAGGTAAGCGGCGTTTCACAATACTGATTCAATTGGACGGACCACTGGGTCAGTGCAAGAACTGTTAGGCGAAGGAAATATTTGAGAAATGAAACATATAGTTCAATTTATCAGCCTTGAAGAAGATGACAAAGACCTTATTGTTTCGTTTACGGTTGATGATCCGGCAATGGGAGTAAAGAGCCTTATTCTGCTTAGAACACTTTTCTTTGAAGAAGTGTTAGATGAAGAAGAAAAGGGGGTAAAAGTATCACTGGAAGGTGATTATTATGAACAAGAAGATTTCAATATGCTTAATAACATAAAGATAAGCGATGATGAAATCTGGATAAAATCCACCTTCAGAGAATATCAATTAGATATTTCTAATGTCCAAAAATCTGAAATAGAGGATATGGTGAAATTACTAAAGAAGCAAAATTATGATAACAGGTTTTCGATACATATCGGCTAACACTTAATTATTCAGGAAAGAATTCACCATGGGTTTTCCAACAGAACCGACAAGCTATGCGAAAACGGCGCTATCAGACCTGCAAGGTGCATGGATCGGTTTGAGAGAGGCAGTCGTGGAGAATTTCGGCTTCCCAGATTCGGACAAGCTGCTATTTCATATTGATGAAGCCATGAGTTGGGAGTCGGTTCGCAACCTGGAGAAAATGAAATCAACGTTGCTGTTAGTTCAAAATATTATTTCGCAGTCAGATACACCAGAAGAAATCAAGGAATGCTTGGCGGATGTAAGGGAGAGTCTGGAGGAAGTATTCGTAGCCATAGAGGAAGGTGAAAAGTTCTGAGTAGGCTAGACTGTAGTAATCCAGAATTTATCTGGCATGTAGAGTCCGAACGGCGAGTTCCGAATCTGTTAGATGACAGTAAAACGAAGCGATGCTAATTGACTATGAAATTACTTGAGTTCCCGCATTCACACTATTGTGAGAAAGCTCGCTGGGCACTCGACTATAAAGGGATACCGTTTCAGGCTGTGGCAATAATGCCTGGTTATCACGTGATAACAGTGCGCAAGTACGCACCTGACACGTCTGTCCCGGTGTTATTGGACGATAAGGAAGTCGTGCAAGGGTCCAGTGAAATTATTGATTACCTCGAACAGAAGTATCCCTCCCATTCTTTAACGCCCATGGATGCTGATGAGCGCCGGGCATGTTTAGAGATTGAACGTGCCGCAGATAACCGGCTTGGGGTGAATATTCGTCGAATTTTGTACTACTGGTTATTGGCTTATCCGGATTTTATCCGATATTGCTTTACTCATCCGATGCCTGGATATAAGCAGTGGATGTTCAGTCTGTTTTATCCAATTCTGCGAAACAAGATTTACAAAACATACGTGGTTTCCGCCGCAAAGATTGAACAAGCCAGGCGGGAATTTGATCTTGCGATGGCTGAAATAGAGAACAAACTCAACCGGAGGCAATATCTTGTGGGGGAGCAGTTTACCCGTGCGGATTTGTCAGTAGCATCGATGCTTTCATTGCTTGTTATGCCACCTGAGCATCCTTTTCCATGGAAAGCGATTCCAGACCCTAAAGCTCGAACATTTTATGATGAGTATCGGGATCATCCAGTGTATGAGTGGGTTGGGAAAATGTATCGAGACCATCGTTTGCGTGAGGAGCCGAACTCCGACTGAGTAAGCATTTAACAACGCCCCAGGGGTATGCTTCGCTCGGCTGCTCATGCCCACCGTTAACTGCATAATGGAGTAGTAATTTAGATGTCTAAGATTGAATTCTCTAAGGAAGAGAAAGAAGTAATAACCCGTAAGATTCAAAGCTACTTTGCAAAAGAGCTTGATCAAGAAATGGGTCAATTCGATGCTGAGTTTCTTTTGGACTTCTTCTCCGAGGAGGTTGGAGCCTATTATTACAACCGTGGGCTATATGATGCTCAGACCATTTTAGAAAGCAAACTTGAGAGTATCACGGTAGCTATCTATGAAATAGAAAAGCCGACAGAATTTATGAGGTAAACGGCTTTAATAATCGCATTATATACCGTCCCTACGGTCGCTGAATGTTAGCCTTTACGCAGATTGCATGGGTGAAAAGGATCGAAGGGTAAGGTGCTCCCCTAATTTCTCATCGGGTTTGATTGCTGATCCAAGAAATCCGCAATGGGCAGAATCAGATTATACTGGACGCAGCCCAAGGCATGGGTGCCTAGCTGGTTACCGTTGTCTGGCATTGGCTCTGAACCGGCTATATATATCAGGCAGCCTGCACTGACAGGGTCGGTCCCAGTCAGGCAAATTCAATATGCGCTACCTGATCTACCAGTTCTTCCACCTTCATAGCATTAGGCATATCTATTTCTGTACAGTCGAATATGAAGGCAATTTCTTTCTGTAGCCGCTTCTTCGCTGCCGGGGACATGCCCAGGTCAGATTTCAGCCGAGAGCCAGGGTGCACCCTGTCAACATCTACGTTCAGGAATTCAGCGACGACAGCATTCAGAGCCATCGTTAATAATTCCTTCATTGTATCTAGTTCATTGTCGTCCAGTTTAATACGCATGATTCTGACCCACTTCTTTCTTGGTAATTAGTTTCAAAATATGTGCCTTCTACTGGGCATATCCTAAGTGCGAGTGATCGGCGAAGTCTGTGAAGTATTCACATATTATAAACATAGGATGAACGGAAAAGCAGAAGCTGATCTGGTGAACTGTCAGATAGAGTCCGAACGGTGAGTTCCAGCCCTTTCTCCTCATTTGTCGAGGCATCAATCTAGGGCAAACGGCACCCCATCGTGTGCGTCAAAATGGTGCGGTATTCGGTACCCGAGGTCTAATGACTGAGAATTAACTCAGATTCTATGCGTGTTCTTTGAATAGCCCAGATGTAGTAAATACCGCAATTGTGTCACGCCTGTTAAGCAATCTATAGTCCGCCCTGCGTATGTCACGTTCCCCCGACGACTGCTCTTCGGGGTAGAGTGACATATACGTTGAACATTTCTGATACCTAAATGATATGAGGAATTAACATATATGACTAGGAAAGTACCGGTAGGTTTGTTTCTATGCGGGATTGTGAGTGGTAGTGTAGCGTTGGCAGATTGCCCTGATACAATGCCGTCGCAGTTAATGCAAGACTGCATCACATATGAAGGTGCTGGGTCAACGTTTCCTACCAGTGATTACGCTCACATGGATTTGTATAACGATTGGTTAAAAGAGCAGTCTGCGGTACATTTACAAGCAGAACTATCTTCGATGGAAAAGAAATGAACTATTGATCAACTACACCATTAGAACACGGCGGCTTCGGTCGCCGTTGTTTTTTGGGTTTCAAAAAACTGAGTCTGCCATATAGGCGTTGCGTTACACGAACGGCAAGGTGTGGCAATGGTTTGCCGTTCAGGCAGTTTGCACGGGCGAAAATGATCGACGGGAAAGGATGCACTCAGGACAATCAGTTCTTTTCCAGAAAAAAGCCAGCGCCTCTCAGTAGAAAAGATGCTGGCAGGGTGCTGACTGGAGGAGTACGTCAGCGACGCACAGCTTATTGTAACTACATGCCGTGCTGCCTCTGTATCGGTCATTTCTCAGGATTGCTGAACACCAACCGGGGCAGATTACCCAGCCTGGTCACCATCCTCTGACAGGCTATCCCTGAAGAAAAAGTGTTTATATAGGATTGCATCCTGCTTTAAGTCCTTCGGATCACCGTAGCTAGCATGAATTGCAGTTTGCATGCATACCATCCCAATCCAGTGCCGCTAAGCAGCCCGGCTAAGAACATCCCTATCGAGTAATCCATTATTTTGTCCCTGATCAGTCCCAGGTGGGAGTTTACAGAGTAGTCGGTAGTGGCTCCAGCGGTTGTCTGTGTTGATGTTAAGCTGAAGAAATAGGAGTTTAGTCCGATACAGGGGCTAACTGTGGCGTTCCGACTAGCACCAGGTGTCTAAAAGCCAGGCACCTTTTGAAAGCAACACGATGGACCTGCTTATTCCACCATTTATTAGAACGTTATGGGGGTCGAAATGGAAGAGTCTCTTTATTGGAAAGTTAAGAAGAAAACTGTTGTGCAGTCAGTCTGGTTAGTGATTGGAACTTTAGTGTTATACGCTCTGATTCGTCCGGCGTTTTGTGATTATACTGATCGAATGCTTATGCGGGAGATTCTTGAATCCGTAAAACCCACAAAAGAAGCGATTGCTAAGACAATCGAAAATAATGCTTCACTCAGTGGTTTGAGATTCACTCAACATAACGATTCAGCCACTGACAATTTGACCTTGAGGAAAATTACAAATTCAGGTGAGGTTGTTCTCTTTAGCGAGCCGCTGGGTACGCTGGTCGTGCTAACGCCAGAAATGAATAATGGCGAGGTATCCTGGTCCTGCTATGGTAGCCCACAACGGAACATGACACCGGAATGCAGAAAATGAAATCCTATGACCATGCGATCAATTTAGATCATTGCTTGCACCAGGTCCTCTTTGAGATTGGGATGCTTAAAACACTAGGTTGAAGCAGACTATATGAGAGTTATCAAGTTTCTATTGCTTGTTGTAAGCATCGTGACTGGGACCTGCATTGGGCAAGAAAACGAACAACAGGATTACCCAATTACTTCGATAGAGAATTTGTTTGCCAATCCAGAAAAGTATGATGGAAAGAATATCTCGATAGTGGGAGTATTGGATCTTTCACATTTTGAAGACGCTAACATGAATGGTGTGAGAGTTGACTGGTCATGTGCTGGCGATTCGAATCCACATTCGGGAGAACTAGCTTGGGAGAGATGGGATGCGTGGGGGCAACTCGGAATTAACGGTAGAATTGCAAAACCGTGCCCAGATTCCGAAAATAGCTTGGCGGTTGAGGTATAAAGGAAGGCATGAAGACCATCAATTACAAGAGTCTAATGATTGCTATTAGCGTGCTGGGATTTGTATTCATAGTCACCACTTTGCATATTGTGCAAACCGATTACAATCCAAGTCAACAATTAATGAGTGAGCTGGCGCTTGGTAAGCATGGGTCACTCATGGTTTTTGGGTTTTTCTCGTTTTCAATCGCAGTATTTGTAGCCCAGCAAATTCTAGCTGCTTATAAAAACAACTCGCTAGTCCGTATATTGTTAGCATTTTCCTCTTTCTCTCTCGCTGGCGCAGGCTTGTTCAAGCTTGGCAATTACACAAATCTGCATGTAGCTCTAGTGGCGGTGGCGTTTTTCCTAATTGTTATGTCTATGTATTTGGTGCCACGCCTTATACCGCAGTTTCAGGAACGCAATGCGATAACTGTGTGTTGGGCTCTTGGTGCTGGCACTGCTGTTGCTGTGGCGTTGGGGCAAAGTATGCTTCCTATTGGTATTGCGCAAAGGCTGGCAGCAGGATGTATTCTGGGTTGGTTGTTATGGATTGCTGCCTTTCACGAAAAGCATATGAGTAGAAAAAACTAAAGGTGTCCTTCGCACGGGCGAAATAGACCTGCATTGAGTTGATCCTCATCAAATGTTGCGTCGCTGAAATGAAGCGTTGTTCTTTAAGGAAATAGATGCCGTTTACTCCTCTCCATATGGGTCCCGGAATACTTATAAAAGCTTTGCTACAAGGTAGCTTTAGCCTAATGGTATTTGGATGGGCGCAGATCGTAATGGATGTTCAGCCATTATTCGTTCTGATAACCGGTGATGGACACCTTCATGGTTTCTCACATACATATATCGGGGCTACATTACTCGCCATATTTTCAGCGTTGTCGGGTAAGTATTTATCCGAAATTGGGCTGAAGATACTTGGACTTGCCGAAAAAACGAATCCGGTGAATATTGCGTGGTGGGTTGCCTTCGTCAGTGCATTTATTGGCACATACAGCCACGTGGTACTCGACAGCATAATGCACAGTGACGTTGAGCCGTTTTATCCGCTTTCGCAAGCAAATAGCTTGTATGGGCTAATTACAGTGGATAAGCTTCATCAGCTTTGTCTGTTTAGCGCCTTGGCTGGGGCAATAATTTATTATTCGGTTGTGTATCTTACGAAAAGACGTAACAGGGAAATATGACACCCCCATCCTCACGAATGGGTTCAGATTGGCGTAACCGTGAATGACCGCCCAGGCAAATAGTGAACCGCAACGGGTGAGATGTTTGTTTACCGTGGCGATTGCCATGGTTTTCTCAACTTTCATCGAAAGAATTTGCTGTACAGATTTATTCCTGTATAGCGGACTTTTGTTCATATTGGCTGGTAGTTTTAGTAATGCAGATTTAAAGTCACGAGCGTGCTCGTAACTTACATCAGTTACCGGGATTTCTCCCGTAACTTCTACTAGAAGCCGATACATTGCACCATTTTCGTGCGCCGTTTTTTCGCTCCAGTTGCCTGCCGCTAACTGTTCTTCAGTATATTTTTCGATTAATTCACTCAGTATGATGCCACTAGACGTGGGTGCAGTCGTGAGTTCAGGCTTTGAGGAAGATTTGCCTTCGGTACCAACCTGGAGACTTTCTAGTATCTCTTTGGCGGCTTCAAGTTCTTTTTTGTGATCGTCGTGTGTTATTACAATGATCGCTTCTTCATCCTTCGTTCTTATTTCTATGCGTCGACGTTCCTCACCTAGTGGGAAAGATACTTTTTTGGATGAATAAATTGGATCGTCCCAAAGGCTCGAATCGTTGGCAGATATTTTCCGTTTCATAGTTGTGTGAGCTTTCAGGTAAGCGGCAATGTACAGTGCAATTGTTTGGGCGACGACCTTGTTAAAAGTTTTCAGCGATTTCCGTATCTCAGTTTTGCCTCCATACTCATTTCGCAATTGAGCAGGTATCGCAAAACGAAAATAGAAGATTCCGTTGCGGCGGAACAGGTATGCCATCGGCTGATTCCATTAAGTCTGTACCAGCTCTCTGTACCACTTGGGCGAAAGCGGCGAACCTGCGAAAAAGGCAGGTATCAATTAAATAAGGAAATCAACAAGATAGGAAGGAAAAAACTAGGAATTGGTGGAGCCGAGGAGGATCGAACTCCCGACCTTCGCATTGCGAACGCGACGCTCTCCCAGCTGAGCTACGGCCCCATGGTATTTGCCCGGCATTTTACACGCCTCAGTAAAGGGTCGCCAGTGCAAGAGACTGTGGCGCGGTGGTTTGATTGTATTGGCCTGCGATCCCTGTGTTCTTGCTGACCGGTTCGGTATGTATCACCAGGCGGAAGGGGCCGCCGTGGACCAGGGCTTCAAACGGGTAGCAGGTCACCAGCACCAGTTCGTTATGCAATGGCTCACTTGTGATTCCGCCTTGGCGTGCATCGACTACGTCGGTGTAGAGCACACGGTAGTTCCATTTGCCATGGATGGTTTCAAGTTCGATCTGTTCTCCCGGTTGAATATCGGCGATATTTTTGAAGTGGGTGTCGCGGTGTGCGCTGATCAGGGTTGTTCCAGCCTGTCCGGGCAGTGCGCTGCCGGCTGCCATACCAGGTGCAAAGGCCAAACTGCGGCCACTGTCACCTTGCAGAACAATGACATCGACATCGCGCGATGGTATGCGCAGTCGTGCTACCGGCCAGGTGTCCGCCCCGGGCCAAGGGCGGGCTTGTGCATCCCCCGCGAGGGTTTTCTCCCATGCCCTTTCCAGCAGGACTTGAGCCAGCTGGGCCTTGGCATGGATCCAGGCTCCGGTCCCGGTTTGCCAGATTCCCAGTCCGGCAATCAACAGAATGATCAGCGTTCGGATTTTCAGCATGTCTGCCTCCGTACCCACAGGCCGGCAAGCGATGCCAGTAACAGCAGCAGCAAGCCGGTCACCAGGTGCAGCTGCGCGGCTGTGGCCGTTTGTGGCAGGCCGAATACGCGTTGATAGGACCAGCCGTTAGGCAGATTGGTTTTCAGAGTATGCCGATTCAGCAGCTCGTTGGCTTCGCGCGCCGGCGTTATGTCAACGGCAACCAGGCTGGTGTATTGACTGACCAGATGGTGTGCCAGTCCGGTGGCTACCACTTCCTGGCGTAATGCCTGGCGGCTGTCATCGTTTTCCGCGTCGTGCAGGTGGGTCATCAGCGCGGCGATTTTTCTGCGGCCCCATTCGGGTGCCAGGGCGGCGCCGTGTTGACCGCCATTCAGGGTTACCCTGCTTGTCCAGGGCTGCTCGCCGAGTTGTCCGTGAACATCGACCCACTCGGGCAGGTCTGTGCCGTGGAAGGCTACCAGCAGCGGTTCACCGGCGTACAGGTCGGGAATGCGCTGCGGCAACAGCTCGAGATCCAGGTCCGGTGGGAGTTCAAGCCGGATGTCAGTTAACGCCGGCTGTTCCAGTTTCAGCAACAAGTTGGACGTTTTTTCCATGACCTCGGCAGTGTTGCCGATATAGGTAAAAGTGCCACGCCCGTATTCGGCGGCTTTGCGCATAAAGTAGCTGTTCGGTGCAGAACCGATACCGATAGTAAACAGTCGGCTGTTCCCGAGTTCTTTGCGAATAAGCTGGAACAGTTCGCGTTCATTGCCCACACTGCCATCGGTCAGGAAAATCACCTGCCGTATCCCGTATGGTTGTTCTTCGTGCTGTAAGGCTATTTCGAGCGCCGGCAGCATTTCGGTGCCGCCGTTGGCGTCCAGGCTGCGGACATATTGACGGGCCAGTGTCAGCTTGTTTGTGTCGGCTTTTTCCGTCCGGCTGAAGAGGCTGTCTGCTGTGTTATTAAAGCGAATGATGTTGAAACGGTCGTGCTCCGTGAGCCGGTCGAGTGCCAGTAACAGGGCGCTGCGTGCCTGTCGGATGGAGTCGCCGTGCATGGAACCCGAGGTGTCGATCACAAACACCACGTCCCGGCCGATGCCCGGGTTTGTGGTATCTTGTCCGGGTGGTACCAGCATCAACAGACCGTATTGTTGTAAGCCCTTTTGCTCTACGAACCATGCCGCCTTTGGCACCGAGGCCGCTGCCGGGCGCCAGACCAGTTCGAAATCGCGATCGGCGGGCACCTGGTTTTCTGCCAGCTGGATGCGGTAATGACCCTCGTCGCCCGGATGCTGGTCGATGGAGTGATACGTGCTGGTTACATCAGCCAGGGACATGCCTGCATTGAGATGGATGTCCAGCGTGACTGGATTTATCGGCCCCTGGTCCGGGTGCCGTACCGGTGGAGTGATACGTGCCGCATCGGCAACCCGGGTGGTTGCCAGTGCCCAGCCAGTGCCGGCAAACGCCGTGAGCTGTTCTTCGTTGCCCGGTGCTTTCCCCGGGATGTAGCGGGGGCCAACCACCATGGGGAATCGCAGTCGGAAAGCGCCGTCGCTATAGCGAACCGTTTGCTGATATTCGATTTCAACACTGATGGACTCGCCGGGCGCGATGTTGGCCAGCGAGGTGGTAAATATATTCGGGCGTTCCTGTTCCACCAGGGATGCGCGCTGGCCGGCTTGTTTGGCCTGCTGGTAGGTCTTTCTGGCTTGTGCCCGTTCCTTGATCTGTCCTTCGATAATCCGTTCGCCGACGACCATGCGTAAATGATCTACGGCGGCCTGTTCCGGTAAGGGGAAGACGTAGATACCCTCTACCCAGCGAGTGCCGGGATTGTGGAAGGTCTGGCGGACCTGAACCCGGGCCAGCATACCAGTAATGTCCATATTGACACGGGTGTCCAGTGTTGGCGCCGGTTGGTAAGCGTTGTTCTGCTCATCGCGTACCCACAGGCTGCCCTGTGTGGCATCCTGCGGGCGTCGTTCGTCGGCGGAAGCTGGTGCAGGCGCCGTTGGCAAGCAGAGCAGGCACAGGCTGATTGTCAGGCCTGCCACAAGGTGGCGGGGGGACCTCATTGCAAATTCTCCTTGCTGGTTTGGTCCAGCGCTACCGTCCCTGGCAGGATTTCCGTCCTGGTCGCGCCGGTGTTCAGTTCAGGGTTCTCATTCCAGCAGGGCGGGGCGATTCAATCATTGCGTGGTAATGGAAGAAAGGTGGAGAAATCATGGAGGCCCTTAACACAGCCTCTACAAGCACGGCCATCTCAGGTAGATTAGGTCGCGGATTGATTAATTAGGCTTACGCACTCTTAGGTAAGGAATAATCGATGACGAAAACCATTGCTATTGTGGAAGATGATCCGCAGCAGCGCGCACATTACGCAGAGGCCTTGCGCCGGCAGGGCTATAAGGTTGACGAGTATGGCGGCCGTGAGGAGGCCTGCCGGGCTTTCGAGCAGGCACTGCCTGATCTGGCTATTCTGGATATTATGCTCGGACAGGATATCGGTGGCGGTTTCGAAATCTGCCGTTATCTGCAGCAACGTGATATGCAATTACCGGTTATCTTTCTCACCAGCCGGGGTAACGAAGTCGACAAGATCTATGGCCTGCAGCTGGGTGC
>Ga0209567_10001278_pt1 | contig 13169 bp, 12 predicted proteins | sample COG_12_FD_184756 | JGI IMG/M metagenome (GOLD analysis project Ga0209567, IMG submission 184756) | Pelagic marine sediment microbial communities from the LTER site Helgoland, North Sea, for post-phytoplankton bloom and carbon turnover... | ecosystem: Environmental > Aquatic > Marine > Neritic...
AGCTTGTGGTCAGGACCAGTCAGGGGTCGATTCGAGCGACGCACAGACGGATGCCGCTGTTGCACCCGAATTCGACGTTCATGTGGATCGCTTCGCGGATGTCGAAGTCTTACGTTACGAGGTTCCCGGCTTCAACGAGCTATCGCTTAAAGAAAAGAAGCTCGCCTACTACCTGTCTGAAGCTGCCCTCGCCGGAAAGGACATCATTTATGATCAGAATTATCGGCACAATCTTCGAATTCGCAAGCTGTTGGCGGCCATAGTCCGAAGTTACAGCGGTGATCGCAGTAGCGACAGCTACGCCGAGCTGCTGACTTACGCGAAGCGCGTCTGGTACGCACACGGTATTCACCACCATTACTCGATGGACAAGATGCTGCCGGACTTCACACCGGGCGAGCTTGCCGCCCTGGTCGCCAAGACCGATTCATCGCTCCTGCCGCTGGACGACGGACAAACTGTCGATGAGCTGCTGGCCATGCTGCAGGCGCCTATCTTCGATCCCGACACGGCGCCCAAGAAGGTCACGCTTGACCCTGAAGTTGACCAGGTCGTTAATTCCGCGACCAATTTCTATCGTGACGTTTCGGCCGACGAAGTCGCCGCCTTCTATGCTGCAAAGACTGACGCCGACCCGGAGCGTCCTGTGTCCTGGGGGCTGAACTCGCAACTCATCAAGGTCGACGGAGAGATCGTCGAGAAGACCTGGAAGATCGGCGGGATGTACGGTCCGGCGATCGAGCAAATCGTCTACTGGCTCGAAATGGCCGCCACCGTCGCCGAAAACGATTCGCAGAAGGACTGGCTCGATAAACTCGTGAAGTATTACAGGACGGGTGACCTGAAGGACTATGATAACTACAACATAGCGTGGGTCGCGGACACCGACTCGCGACTCGACGCGGTCAACGGGTTTACCGAAGTCTATGGTGATCCGATCGCTTATCGCGGCTCCTGGGAGTCTGTCGTCTCCTTGCGCGACCTCGACGCAACGCATCGCATCTCGACCATTGGGCAAACGGCGCAGTGGTTCGAAGATAATTCGCCGATCATGGACGAACACAAGAAGAAGAACGTTGTCGGCATCTCGGCCAAAGTAATCACCGTTATCATGCAAGGTGGCGACGCGTCACATTCTTCGCTGATCGGCATCAACCTGCCGAATGCCAATTGGATTCGCAAAGAGCATGGCTCCAAATCTGTCACGCTCGGCAACATGATGGCGGCGTTCGATATTGCTTCCGCCGCGAGTGGCCTGAGCGACGAGTTCAGCTATACCGACGAGGAGAAGGCGCGTAACGAAAAATACGGCGCCCTCGGGTCCCTGCTCGACGTCGACATGCACGAAGTCATAGGACACGCGTCGGGCCAGATCAATCCCGGTGTCGGCACGCCCAAGGAAACCCTTGGGAGCTATGCGTCCGCTCTCGAAGAAGCACGTGCCGACCTCGTCTCACTGTATTACGCGATGGATCCCAAGCTTATTGAACTCGGTCTCATGCCTTCCCTCGATGTTGGCAAGGTGACAGTAGACGAAGCCATTCGTAATGGCCTGATGTTGCAGCTGCGCCGGGTCAAGCCGGGCGACGATATCGAAGAAGCGCACATGCGTAATCGCCAACTGATCGCTGCCTGGGCTTACGAACAGGGCCGTGAACAAAACGTGATCGAAAAAGTCACCGATGACGGCAAGACTTATTTTGTAATTCGTGATTACGAGGCCCTTCGGGCATTGTTTGGGAAATTGCTGCGAGAGATTCAGCGCATCAAGTCGGAGGGCGATTACGAAGCCGGCAAGTCTCTCATCGAGACGTACGGCGTGAAGGTCGACCCCGCACTTCACGAGGAAGTCCTGGCCCGCGCAGAGCCATACAATATCGCACCCTACAAAGGCTTCGTCGAACCACGTGTTGTGGCCGTCGAGGAGAATGGCGAGATTGTCGACGTGGTCATCGAGCAACCGGAAGGTTTCGTACACCGCATGCTGGAACTGGAAGACAAATACAGCTTTCTGCCTGTCGAAAACTGAACGCCTTACGAGAAAAGCTGCTGTCGGTCGAGATCCTGGCTGCTAGTCAGTAATATCGGGTTCGACGAAACACCACTTCAGTTTCGGAATCCGCGCTTTGAGCTTCACCTCGAGCGCGTTGATGTTCTCGACGGCGTCATTGATATTCAGCGCCGGATTCATCTTTACCTTTACTGCAAGCATCGTATCGGGTCCGAACTGAATCGTAATGGCGTTAAAGACGCATTCGATGCCTTCCTGCTCGCAGATTATGGCATCGATGGCCTCCTGAATGTCCGGATCTGCCGATTTGCCGACCAGGAGCGACTTCACGCGCCAGGCTACGAAAGCCGAAATGACGAGCAAGACGATGCCAATACAGATCGAACCGAGCGCGTCGTACATCGGGTTACCGGTTATCGACGCGACAACGAGAAAGCCGAGCGCCAATACGAGACCGAGCTGTGCGCCGATGTCTTCACCAAGAACGACGACGAGCTCGGAATTGCGGGTATGTTTGAGCCATTCGCCGAAAGGCCTCCCGGCCCGCACCTTCCTTATTTCTCTTAAGGCACCGAACAAAGAGGCCCCTTCCAGCAGTATGGCAAGCACGAGCACAACGATCGCGATCCAGATCCGTGACAAGGGTTCCGGATGCGTCAGCTTGTGGTATCCCTCATAGATCGAGAACAGGCCACCCATGCTGAACAACAGGATGGCCACGATGAAACTCCAGAAGTAACTGAGTTTGCCGTAGCCCAGCGGGTGATCCTCGTCCGGTGGTCGCTGGGATTGCTTGAGGCCGAGGTACAGAAGCACCTGGTTGCCCGTGTCGGCGTAGGAGTGAATAGCCTCTGCAAGCATACTGCCGGAACCCGTAACCACGGCTGCCCAGCTCTTGGCAATAGCGATACCCAGGTTGGCGAGAAAAGCGTACAAAATCGCCCGAACTGTTGAGTCGTGTGTGGATCCAACCATTTACATGCCCTGTCAACCGAACTCGGGGTCCGTGCGTTACCAGTATGATGCCATGGCGGTCGCACCAGCGGAAAGAAGTAATCTGGATGATATTTTGTAGCCTCGCGATTGGACGGAGCCGAAAAATGAACAGAGAAAGTATTTTGTTGCTGACACTCCTCGCGCTTTCGATCGCCGGCTGTGCGGCTCACCCCGACCCTATTGTCGATACGAAAGGCGTAGATCCCGAGGCACTCGCCAAAGACTGGCAGGAATGCGAGGCCTATACCGATCAAATAATGGTCAGCAAGGGCGTCGCGAAGGGCGGTGCGACGGGCGCCGTGGTTGGTGCCGTCGGTGGCGCGATTGACGGCGAGGCGGGTAAAGGCGCTGGCTACGGCGCCGTTTATGGGGGAACGCGATCGGGTCTCGATGCCGATCGAGAAAAGCAGAATGTGTTCAAACGTTGCCTGCGCGGCCGTGGCTATCGTGTATTGAACTGACCGCTCGAACTTGACCCGAAGCCCCGGGACCAGTACTGTGTTTTTATACAGTATCGGATATCGACATGCGCGCGCGAGGACACAAAGGCCGGGGAGCCCTCTCTTCACCTGACGGCCGCTTCAGCACACGACCTGTCGAATTCGACGACGACGAAGCACACCTCAGGGCACAGCAGGTACCGGACACGATCATCCGTGCAATGCCCGCGGGGCGAATCATCAGTCGCAACGACTCACCCGATGTTCCTTTCGACCTCTCGATCAATCCTTACCAGGGCTGCGAGCACGGCTGCATCTATTGCTACGCCCGGCCAAGTCACAGTTACCTCGGCCTTTCTCCCGGCCTCGACTTCGAAACGCAGATCTTCTACAAACCGAACGGCGCGGCACGGTTGCTGGAGGAATGGGAGAAACCGGGCTACGATTGCAAGCCGATTACCATCGGCGCAAACACCGATCCCTACCAGCCTGCGGAAAAATCACTGAAGCTGACCCGCAAGCTGCTGCTGTTGTTCCTGAAGCACCGGCACCCGGTCAATATCATCACCAAGGGAAATCTGATTTGTCGGGATATCGACCTGTTATCAGAGCTGGCGGAAGCCAGCCTTTGTTCAGTCGCCCTCAGCCTGCCGACCATGGACGCCAGGCTGAAGCGGCTCATGGAACCACGCATCCCGTCGGCCGCCGCAAGACTCAAGGCGATCGAGCAGCTCGCAGAAGCGAATGTTCCTACGAGCGTGCTCGTCGCACCGATCATCCCCGCAATCAACGACAACGAGATCGAGCATATTCTCGAGTCCGCCGCCGCGGCGGGGGCGACACAGGCGCGTTACATATTTTTGCGCCTGCCACACGAACTCAAAGGGCTGTTTGCCGATTGGCTGCACCGCCATTTTCCCGATCGTGCCGGCCGCGTCACAAGCCTGATCCGACAGGCCAGCGGCGGCAACGATTACGATAACCGATTTGGTGTCAGACAGACCGGACTCGGGCCCTATGCAGAAATGCTTGCAAGCCGCTTCAATGCCGCCAGTCGACGGTACGGCATCCATTCGGACACTTACCAGCATGTTCTTGATTGCAGTCAGTTTTTTCGTCCTGGTCAACAGCAGCTCGGTCTCGGCTTCTGACAAGTGCCAGGCGGCTACCCGGATACCGTGTCAGACGGTATAGTTGTGGCAGCGGCCAGCGCCCGGGGGGGTGAGAACTAATCAGACCCGATGAGGTCTGAATCACGAGAGTCCCCGCGGAACGTTCAGGACATAGAACTCTCAATTGAACCGGATGATCAACGAAAAAAAATACGTCGCATTCTCGCTCGCGATTTCCGCAGCCTTTGCGGTTCAGGCTCAGCAAATTGGCAACGATGACGAAAGCAGCCCTCTGGACCAGGTTGTCCCCGTAGCCGATGCCGAGCCCGACCCCGCAGAACCTGTCGCCGCGGCGGAAGACGAACTGACCCTGGACGAACAACTCGCGATCGAGTTCGAGCGTTATCGGCGGCTTGTCAATGAGGGGGCCATGGACGAGGCTGACGTATCGGCCAAGCGCATTGTCGAGATGGTCATCAAGATTCACGGCCCCGAGTCGCTCGAGGCTTCGAAAGCGCTGAACAACCTCGCGCTGGTGCAGCACAAGAACGGCCAGTACGATGCTGCTATTCAGAACTTCGAGTCGGCCGTAGAGATTATCGAAATACGCGAAGACCGACTGAACGAAAAACTCGTCAACCCCTTGAAAGGACTTGGCGCCGCACAACTCGCAAACGGACGACCCGATCTCGCGACAAAGTCGTTCGCCCGCGCGACACATATCACGCACGTTAACGAGGGCCCGCATAATATTGAGCAAGTAGAGATTCTCGAGTCTCTGGCTCAGTCGACATTACTTGTGGGAGACTCGAAGGGCGCGCGCAATATCATCGATCGCGTTCACGCGCTCAACGTACGCCATTTCGAAGGCGATGAGCTGGCGCTTATTCCCTCTCTGATGCGGCGGGCCCGGTGGCAGCATGCCGCCAGGTACTACAACGACGAACGGGCGACTTATCGGCGGGCTATACGTATCGTCGAAGCGAAGCTCGGTAAAGACGACCCACAGCTTATCTTGCCGTTAAGCAAGCTCGGCGAATCGTTTTACTTCGTGGACACAACTCAGACGATTCCGCAGCAACAGGGGCTCGTTTCCACCGGCGAGATGTACTTCAAGCGCGCAGCGAAAATTGCAGCGGCATCGCCGGAGCTCGACTGGAGAGACGTGGTCCGCGCAAAGCTGGCCCTTGCTGACTATTACGTATACAACGAGGCTCAAAATCGTGCGCGCAAGATTTACGCGGATGTCTGGACATTTCTGTCAGCTGATGAAGAACGTCTGGCTTCGCGCCGCACGTTACTCGAGCAGCCGGTACTATTGAGGGAAGGCGCGCTTCCCAAGTATATCGGCAAGGCCGGGGCCGGCGATGCAGACGGCGATTTCCTGACCGGTATAATTCGCGTCGACTACACAATATCAAAGCGAGGCAGGGTCAGGAATATTCGCACCGAGGCCAAACCGCCGCAATTCACCGACATGCAGCGCGTAGTCCACCGTGAAATTCGCCAGCGCGTCTTTCGACCGAAGATGATGGACGGTCAGCTGCAGACGTCTGATAACCTCGTTTTCGAACATACCTTCTTCTACCAGCAGGCGGATCTGGACAAAGTGATAAGTATGCAAGAAGAAGCGGCCGAGCGGCGGTAAGCCGACAACAATCCAACTACCTGACGAAAAACAATAACGATGAATAAGCTAACCCTTCCGACAAGGAGTGAGGCCCTGGCGGGTCGCGATACTCCGATTCCGGTTCCCGAGCGTCATTTCGTTAATGGCGCACCGATGCAGGGCCCATTCGACGATCACCTGCAACAAGCTGTTTTCGCGCTCGGCTGCTTCTGGGGGGCCGAGAGACTTTTCTGGCAACTCGACGGCGTTTTTTCGACGTCGGTCGGGTACGCGGGCGGCGTAACCCCCAATCCGAGCTACCAGGAAGTCTGTTCCGGAAATACGGGACATGCGGAAGTTGTGCGGGTGGTCTTTGACCCCGCCAGGGTCGGCTACGAACGGTTGCTAAAGGTCTTTTGGGAAGGGCATGACCCGACGCAGGGCATGCGCCAGGGTAACGATATCGGCACGCAGTATCGGTCCGCCATCTTTACCACGCACGATGCACAGCAGGCCGAAGCACGGCACTCCCTCGCCGCGTATCAAAAAGGGCTGAGCGATGCGGGCCTCGGCACGATTACGACCGAGGTACTGGCACTCGACACTTACTACTTCGCAGAAGATTATCACCAGCAGTACCTGGCCAAGAATCCCGGAGGCTATTGTGGGCTGGGTGGCACCGGTGTGAGCTGCCCGGTAGGGCTCGATCTCGACCAGAAGTCTGCGTAGCATGCATTTCAATTCAAACAGGAACAGATGTGGCCGCCAAGAAGAAGAAACCCGCGAAACCGCGTAGACCCAGTCGCAAACAGGCCGAGGCCGCCATCAGTACATTGCTGCTGTGGGCCGGCGAGGACACTCGTCGCGAAGGTCTCATCGATACGCCGAAGCGAGTTGCGAAAGCTTATGAAGACTGGTTTAGCGGCTACAAGAGCAACCCGGTCGAGTATCTGAAACGCACATTCGAAGAAGTCGAAGGATACGACGAGTTGATCGTATTGCGTGATATCGAGTTCGAGTCACACTGCGAACATCACATGGCGCCGATTATCGGTAAAGCGCATGTCGGCTACCTGCCAAACAGAAAGGTCGTCGGGATCAGCAAGCTGGCGCGCGTGGTCGAGGCGTTTGCCCGGCGTTTCCAGGTACAGGAAAAGATGACTGCGCAGGTCGCGAACTGTATTCAGGACGTTCTGCAACCCAAAGGCGTCGGCGTGGTTATAGAAGCAGTACATCAGTGTATGACAACGCGCGGCATTCACAAGTCCAATGTCTCGATGGTCACCAGCCAGATGGTCGGCACTTTTCGCAAAGATGCGCGTACCCGGGTCGAATTCCTGCGCATGATTGACGCGAAGCTCTAGAACGCGCCCGGGTCCATGAAGAGAAGCGCCGCGACTGCCGCACTGGTCCTCGTTGTCAGCCTGGCGTATCTGCTTGCCTGGCCTGTTCCCATTGAGCCCGTGCGCTGGAACGCTCCGACGGACTGGGGCCTCGTTGACCCGTTTGAATCGAATGACAGGTTGCAGGCTGCCGTGGCTATCCAGCTGGATAAGTTCGAGGGACCGGAAGATGCCACCGCGGGCGTCGACGGAGGCATCTATGTGACCACTCACAGCGGCCATGTCGTTCGAATTCTGAACCGAAAGGTGGGTGAATTCGCCTTTCCCGGTGGCAGACCATTGGGCATCGAGACCGGTCACGACGGGTCGCTCGTCATTGCTAACGCCTACATCGGATTGCAACGTATCGATCGCGAAGGAACGGTCTCGACCTTACTCAGTGAAGTTGACGGACAACGTCTCGTCTATGCCAACAATCTCGCGATCGGTCCCGATGGGACCATCTATTTCAGCGAATCGAGCAGCAAGTTTGGCGCGATGGCATCCCGTGGCACGTACGAAGCGAGCCTGCTGGACATCATGGAGCATGGCGGGCATGGCCGCATTTTCGCGTTTGAACCTTCGACCGGCAGCGTTGACACATTGCTGGAGAATCTCAATTACCCAAACGGCGTCGCCGTTAGCGCCGACGGCAGTTTCCTGCTGGTCAGCGAGACAGGCCATTACCGTGTCCTGAAATACTGGCTGACCGGCGATCTCAAAGGTAGCACCGAGTTGTTGCTCGAAAACCTCCCGGGTTTTCCCGACAACGTGAAGAGCGGCAAAAACGGTCGTTTCTGGCTCGGTTTGGCGGCACCGCGGAATCGACTGCTGGATCAACTCTCGGGCCAACCATTTATTCGCAAGATCGTGCAGCGTCTGCCCGCATTTGTGCGACCGAAAGCCACGCCATCGTCGCATGTCATCGCGTTCAATGGTGATGGTCAGATTCTCATGAACCTGCAGGATACGGAGGCGCGGTTTCCTACCTTGACGGGCGCATTGGAAACGAATCGCACGCTGTACCTGACCACGCTGTTCGGCAATCAACTTCCCGGAATCGACAAACGCGATCTTTGAATCAGTCAGTTCGGCAGCAAGGCACCGTCACCATCGTAGCCTTCGCTCGGCAATTGCTCGTCTTCGACCGCCGAGAAAAGACCCGTTACCGTGTTTTCCATGTTGCCCGCCATTCCTGCAAAAATCGCATGCGCTGTTTGCACGTATGGGGCCGGCAACGGTAGCTCGAGGTTCTCCCGCATGGTATGCAGCGCCGTCGGAATCTGCGAGACATACTTCCTAATTACTCGATACCGAGTTCCGCAACACCCTGACGGAACGTGATATCGACCGGGATCTGCGCGCTGGTCAGTCGGTCAAGGTCACTTTGTAGCTGAGCCGAGATTACGCCCTTCGCATTGGTTAATTCGGCGGCACCTTCGTAATCGCCATTACCCTGCAATGTCAGAAGCAGTCGCGATAGCTCGGTCATTGCAGCATCCATTTCTTCGTAGTCCACTCGGTACTTACCGGTTTCCGCGTCGCGAACAAATGCCCCATTGTCAATAAAGAAGTTGAATCGCACCATGTTCGCTTTTCCATGTGCACTACTCGCGCCAAAGCGGATAGATCGGAACACACTGGTCATAAACGTCGTGTAGTAGTCGCGCAGATCAACGTCGCCGAGTTCACCGGCCTTGTGCAACTCGGTGATCATGTACAGGCCGAGGATGTCCGCCTTGCCTTCTTCCATGCTCGAGGCCAGATCAAGCATTGCTTCCCGTACGGTGCCTCTGCCATTGATCGTGTTTTTTATGCCAAGGCCATGTGCGACTTCGTGGAACATCGTATTCGCGAAGAAAGCATCGAAGGTGATGTGCCTGCGCTGCGAATCATCAATCAATTCATCGGCAATCGGTTCGAGAATCTTCTCGAATTTCGCTCGCATCGCGTTCTTCAGCTGCAGGCGGCGCGTGCCTTTGTCGAGCTGCACCTCTTCGTCATTTGGCAGGTTGATCGCAATGGTCTTGCCGCCGGCATTGCTGTGTCCCGCGTAGTAAACGACGTCATAAGCGTTGAGGTCCGAGTCAGTGCCCGGCGTCTCCCATTTGTATTCATCGGCGACCGGTAACCCTTGCTGAAGATCGGGAAGGAATGCGGCAAACCGACTAAGACGGTCACTCCATTCAAGGTCCTTGATCAGGACGTAAGCCTCGTACGCGGCGCGGTAACCAAAAAGGCGGTCTTCGTACGTTTCGATCGGGCCGATCACCAGGTCGATTTCGTTGTCCTTTACGTCCATCCAGTAACGATCGCTGATCTGGAATTCGTCGCTGATTAACGCGGCAGCGCGCAGTTTCAGGTACGTCGCAAAGTCCTGGCTTTCCGCCAGCTTCGCGGCTTGTCTCAGCAAATCCGCCGCCTCTCCGAGCTGCGCAGCATAAGCAACATGATAGGGAATGAGCTCGAGCTTACCTGCCTGGTTACGGCGAATCAGCGAGTACAGGCCGTTCTTGCCCGGCAAGTAGGCCTCGTCAAACTCTTCTTTGCTCATATCATCCGGATAGAAACCCGCGCCCAGCGGCTTGTGACCGAACCCTTTGATAAAAGGCTTTTCGTCGTCCAGCCTGTCCCAGGGACCGTAATTCAGCTCGGCGAAACGCCGCGCGTCGGCGTCCTCGATCGAATTCAGCCAGTCCTCGCGGCCCTCTCCGTAACTCTGTTTCCAGAACAGGTCGTCCATAATCTGCGAGGCATCGATCAGAATCCTGATCATCTCGACCTGGTCCTCACTGAGATGGCTCAGGTCGGCCGTCAAAGTGAAGTCTGCATAAATCTCCGGCCGCGGTTTGACGGTAAGCAGTGGCTCCACCGTCGATTCAGGTGGCGGCTCGGTGCCGCAGGACGCAACAGCGACCGACAAAAGAAGAGCGCCCAACGGGCGCAATTGATTTCGAAAATTCACAGTTTCCCCCTGAAGCGATGGCAATCCGTCATTATCGCACAGGCCGCGGCCTAGAGATCGACCAGCTCTACGTCATCGAACGAGAGCGCCTGCCCGAGAAAATGGCCTCCCACGCGTGCAAAACGGGTTGCACCATCGGTCGCAAGGAAGCGCAAACCGCCGGGCTCATTGCTCTCGCGCTGAACCCGCGCAGACTGCAGGGTTCTGGATACAACGGCAGCGGTTGTGCTGGCCGAGTCCACCAGCAACACATCTTCCGAAGCGACCGCCTGAATGGAACCACTTAACAATGGGAAGTGGGTACAACCCAATATGATGCTGTCAAAATGAAGTCCGCCATCGCTGGCCTCGTCGAGGTAACGACGGATGATCTTCGCCGCAATATCACCATCGGTCCAGCCCTCCTCGGCCAGCGCCACCAGCAGCTCGCACGCCTGCTCGCGAACGGTCGCTGCAGGATCGAGGGCCTCAATCGCCTTTCGATAGGCGCCCAGGCGCACAGTTGCTTCTGTGGCGAGAACGAGATGCGACCCTCCGGGCCGGGCCCTCACCGCAGCATCGGCGCCCGGCTCGACGACACCTATCACGGGCACCGGGCGCATTTGCTCTCGCAGCGCGTCGAGCGCGACTGCCGATGCCGTGTTGCAGGCGACCACGAGCAGTTTAATGCCTTGCTCCTGCAGCATTGTGGTCGCCTGCGTCGCGTATCGGGCGATGGATGACGGGCTCTTGGTACCGTAAGGCAGACGGGCCGTGTCACCCAGGTACACGAGGTTCTCCGTCGGAAGCGCCGCGCGAATCGCTTTCAGAACGGTGAGGCCACCAACGCCCGAGTCGAATATTCCGATCGGCAGATCCTTGTCTCTTGAATCGCTCATAGATGCATTGTGCCGAAGGATGACCAACTGTGGAATAATCCCGTCCGAATCCATCGACTCACGGGATCCTCGAACGTGCAGAAACTGCTTTACGGAGTGGGCGCTTTAATCGCGCTGCTAATAGTGATTGGCTTCGCGTTGCCCCGCAGCCACCGCATCGAGGTCTCGACGGAAATCGACGCTCATCCGGCGACGGTGTTTGCGTTACTCAATGATTTTCGCCGGCATGCACTCTGGTCACCGCTGGTCGAGACCGACCCCGACGTCCGTGTGCGCTACTCGGGCAATCGCACAGGTGTTGGCGCGACCATGACCTGGGACGGAGCGGTCGCCGGCAGCGGGACCCAGACGATCGTGGAAAGCACACCCTACGAGACTCTCGGTATCGTACTGAGTCCGGGCGAGCCTGGCGAGGCGATGTCAAGTTTCGAACTTGTCGCCAGCGCCAGTACGACAATTGTCACGCGGGGCTTCGAAGCTGACTACGGTATGAACATCGTGGGCCGTTTTTTCGCCTCAATGCTTGGCAGTGTTGTCGCTCGCGACTATCAGGTCGGCCTGGAGAACCTCAAGGACCTGGCGGAAAGTCTGCCGACAGCCGACTTCAGCGACCTGGAGATCGAACACATCGTTGTCGAAGCAACGGAGATCGCCTATCTCGCGGCAAAGTCACGTCCAGGGCCCGCCGCCATGTCCGAAGCAATGGGCGAAGCCTACTTCCAGATCCTGAATTTCATTGATGCGCAAAAGCTCGAAGTCAACGGCTCGCCGCTGTCAATCATACGCACCTTCAGTGGCGCCGAGCTCGTGTTCGACGCGGCGATTCCGGTCAGGGGCGTTACGGAGTCCACGGCACGCGACGGGACTACCGTGAAAATTGGCTTTACCTACGAAGGAGCGGTGATTCGGGTCAAACATATCGGATCTTACCGGGAGCTGACAGGAACGCATCGCAAAATCTCGGCCTACCTGGCCGCACACGGCATCGAGCGCAACGGCGCCGCCTGGGAGTCTTACGTGAGTGACCCGGGCAATGTGCCCGAAAGTGATTTACTGACCTACGTCTACTACCCGATCAAACCGGCGAGCCAGGACTCTCAGACCGATTTGAGGAGAAACGGCGGTACCCGAGGCGGTTCGCCGTCGCCAAGCGGCAGGCCAACCTGGGTGTCATCGCGCAATCTTGCGAGTTCCGCAAACAGCATAACCACCTGAGATGCGCACTCGCTGGCATCTGCGGGAGACATCTTCCGTACCGAGGCACAAACCGGGCCTTCGCCGTTGAGCGGCGAGACACTGTGCAAAGATTGTCTCAGGTCAGCAAACGTCTGCTTGCTTGCAATGGGCAACTCGTCCTCGTCGATATCGTCGAGATGCTCCTCGTAGGCCTTGATAAGTCTTTGTTTAATATGACCATTTCCGGATAGGAGGGTCACTGCTGCGAAAAAGCGATCGACGTAGTTTGTCATTTCGACTCCAGCGTTTTGTTTTGTCACCGCCAATCCCCTCGGCGGCCCGTATACGCTCTTCTTATTATTGGAGCCGACTGCCCTTCGCAGTCCCCGGACTCCTGCGAAGCCCGGCAAGTCCCTTTGACTCCTGATCTATCAGAACCTTGCGCAGCTTTTTTATAACAGAGTTTCTAAAGCGCGCGCAAGTGCGGGATACCACAATTCGTTATTTGTGGAATTCGATCGTCCAGTGCTCCTCGCCGAGTTCCCGATCGGCGGCATACAAGGGATTCGATTGTCCGATCTCCCAGGCGGTGGCAAGCGT
>Ga0209567_10001279_pt1 | contig 13151 bp, 9 predicted proteins | sample COG_12_FD_184756 | JGI IMG/M metagenome (GOLD analysis project Ga0209567, IMG submission 184756) | Pelagic marine sediment microbial communities from the LTER site Helgoland, North Sea, for post-phytoplankton bloom and carbon turnover... | ecosystem: Environmental > Aquatic > Marine > Neritic...
ATATTTATCTCCTCCTTTTACATTGGAGGAGTATAAACATAAAAACAACTGAAAATCTAGCTTTTTAATAGTTATTTCTGGGACGCGACACTAGTTAGATATGCAATAGGTAAAAATGTATTTTGTATTAATCAGCTGAAAAATATAAATGATCACATTACATCTACTCAATTTACCTTAGCAAAAGAGTCCTAAAAGCCTACCACTTAAACTATAACCTGGATATTGCACGAGTTGGAGGCTTTTATATGCAAGGCATTTCAGGGCCAAGCTATAGTCAGCTATGCTTGACTCTTAATAACGCAGCAGATGAAAGCCTCCGACTCGCCCGTTGGGTGAAAATTAATGAGATAGAATGATATTTGTCCTTAATTACTGATTTATATTATTTTTACTTCAGAGGTTTACTTGGCTCGCTGACGTTGACAAAAATTAAACTTCTCATTAATTTTCATGCAAGATTCAAGGATTAGCAGTTGGTGCACATCTTCGGCCCAACCCCCGGTGGCAGGTTGCCGCCAAATTTATCATCGTGGCCGACCGAAAAGGATGACATCAGCTTTTTCACAGCTCCCTGGCAAAGGGGACATTTGACCTGATCATTGGGACTCATCACCAGCTTATCAAATTTATGGCTGCAGAGTTCGCAGTTATATTCATAAATGGGCATGATTAATTTTCCTTTCTGTTAACAGCAACTTAGTAAAAATATAAGCTCATTTGGTCCGCTTCGCAAGTCTTGCTGGTTTGTGTCTCCCCGCAGAGGCGCAGAGTTCGCTGAGAGAAAGTTACTTTGCCTTGTTGCTGAAACGTCGACAAGGCAAAAAATCTCTGCGAACTCTGCGTCTTTGCGGTGAAATAAAATCAAAGGGGATCTATCGAAGATCTGTTTGACAAATGGATTGAACTATGAAAAATGCAAGGCTTAATCCCTAAAAAAGGAGCGCATCAACATGTACGTAAAGGAAATCACCGAGATCGAAAACCTGATCCAGCAACAGGCCCAGTGGCGCAATCGATGCATCAATTTGATTGCCAGCGAAAACGTTGTCAGCCGGCGTGTTCGCGCACAGGCTGGATCGGATTTTGCGCACCGCTATGCAGAAGGCCACCCGGGAGAACGCTATTACCGGGGCACTTCCTATATCGACGAAATCGAAAACCAGCTGACAACCAACCTAAAAATACTTTTCGCCTGCAACCATGCTGAGGTCAGACCCATCAGCGGCACCAATGCCAATGAAGCGGTTTTCAGCCGTTTTGTCAGTCCCGGCGATGTTGTAATGGTCAACTCAACGCCAGCCGGCGGCCATATCAGTCATCATCGGGAAGGTTCTCTGGGAAAGTTTACCAAGAATATTATTGATATCCCGCTGACCGCTGACGGCTATCATCTCGATCTGGAAAAAACGATGTATTTGATCGAAAAAGCCAGGCCCAAAATTATCGTTCTGGGTAAAAGCCTATTTCTATTTCCCGAACCTGTCCAGGAGCTTTCTGAAATCTGCCAGCAATATGGAACGCGCATCATATATGATGCGGCCCATGTTCTGGGGCTTATCGCTGGCAAGCAATTTCAGCGGCCTTTAAAAGAAGGCGCCTTTTTGATTACTGCCAGCACCCATAAAACCTATTATGGCAGCCAACGCGGGCTCATCTTGAGCAATATGGACACAGACGAATGGCGTAAAATTGACAGAGGCGCCTTTCCCGGCTCGTCGAGTAATCACCACCTGGATACACTGGCCCAGATGGCCATAAGCACCTATGAAATGATGGAATTCGGTGAACAATACGCCGTGGATACCATCAAAAATGCCAAAGCCCTGGCAGCCGCCTTGGATCGCTTTGGCTTTGACGTTCAGGCCAAGGAATTCGGGTATACCGAAAGCCATCAGGTGGCCGTAAATGTGCGCGAATTTCGCGGGGGCGAACGGGTTTCTAAGAACCTGGAAATAAACGATATTATTATCAATATGAATATGCTGCCCCATGAGCCGCTCAAGTCACACGATCATCCGGATGGGATTCGTATCGGTGTCCAGGAAATGACCCGCTTCGGCATGGGCGTGGTGGAAATGGAACACATTGCCGAATTAATAAAGGCCTGCATTATCGATCGCAAGCCGGTTAAAGAAGAAGTAAACCGTTTTCGATCCGAATACCAGCGGGTTAAATACAGCTACGATCGACCCCAGCCCAAACAGCTCAAGGTGCTTGAAGGCAAGCAGTTGAAAAATTAATAAACTGCTCTCCGGAAGTCGGAACTAAAAAACAAAAAAGGCAGCTCCTAAATTGGCTCTGCCTTTTTTTCTCATGGCTCCCTGAATGCCGTTGTTCTCGTGCGTGGTCATTCGCCTAAGTAGTTTGAAGCCCGCAGGGGAAGATGCACGCACATTCGAGAGACCAAGAAGATTGTGATCATTTTTCCTATATAACTATACAAATAGCATGCCAGTTTCAACGCAACACATCAAATTAATCTAAATTATATATAATTACAGAATATTAGGATATAATTAAACCTAACAAGGACGGTGGAATATGTCATTTTATTCACAGCGAATTGTGAAAATTTTTACATATTTGCCAATTTTTTGACGGAATCAACACGACGGGTGGGGGCAATTTTAAAAAAGGCGCGCAGGAGCGCCCTTGCTTTGAAAAACGGCTCGCTGGTCTTTCTTTTAATGCATCGCTATTTCACAAATGGAAAAATATCTGTATATCCAGCAATATCCGTTATTAAGAGAATCAGGAAGACAACGAACACCACAATCAAAAGCGTTGTAAGAAAACTATCGCCGCCAGCAGGGAGTTCCTGCAATTGATCGGCAGCCCTGATGGCCTCCTGATCGGTGAGACTATCAAGGCGGTTTTTCGCTTCCTGCGGATCAATGCCCTGTGATACCAGCATGCTTTGCACGTCTGCGCGGGTCAGCAGGTTTTGAAGAAAGCTGCGTGCATCCAATGCGCGCTCAGCGTCTACAACCGTTTCGGTTCCAACCATGGCTGCCATGGCAGATTGAAACGGTCCAGAGAGCATCAACATAAAAATAGCCATAAAACAACTGATCGGTTTAGCACTGGAACGAATATACCTCATATTGGGTCTCCTCCTTTATTAAAGCTATGTTGAGCGCTTGTCGAGGTTGCCGTAGCTACACGGAAAATGGCGTTTCGCTATAGTTTTCTATGCGGAACGGCATTTGACACAGTAGATGCGGTAAGATCGGCAAGCCCGCAGGGTTTCAAATTTTAGTGGTTGTTAAAAAACATTCTGGTATTCAAATGTTTTTCTACAACCACTTATGCCGCAATTCCTAATTTTACGATTATTTGGATAAGCGGTAAAAATATTAAATTTAATAGAATTCCTTAAATTATATATATTTGTTCCATTTTTTAATTTGAAACGCTCAATTTAGGCAACAGTGGAGCCTTTATAGTGAATCCAAAAATGGTTGTCAAATCCTTTGCCGTGGCTTGATACGTTTTGCCAGCTACCATCCTGACGGGCAAATGCGGATAGCAAATAAGATGGCCCATTCAGCGGTATTCAGATAGCCGTTTTTGCCTCCTTTTCTGCCTGGGCCTTTCTATGATATAGTTTCGATTAAAGGGTCAATATATCGCCAAACAAAAGCACTTTATGATGAAAGCTGCATCAATTACCATTTTGATTTTGAGTTTAATCCTGCCGGCGGGAAGCTACTGCTTTTCTGAGCCGCACGCTGACCATCTGAGCGCTGGTTTGAATTTGCGTGTTTCGGCTGCTGCCCCGGATGCGGCAGATGTCAGTGGCGCAGAGGCAGAAGTTGCGCATGAGGCTGTGCGCTGGTATCCCCGACAGCAAAATACGAATTTGAAAGGAGTGGCGCTGGTTATTCATGGCCTCAACTGTCGGCCGGAGAAAATGGAGCCTATTATCGCAAAGCTGAATGCCAGCGGAATTGACTGCCTGAATTTGTCTTTGCGGGGACATGGCCCGAATTATTCGCCAATCGATAATACTGAAAACGATGTGGCGCGCATGGTCGCATTCAAATCGGTATCCTATCCGCTCTGGAAAACCGAAGCGTACACCGCGTATGGGTTTGCGAAGCAGAGAAGCAAACGATATGGCGTGCCTCTGTTCCTCATTGGTTTTTCAATGGGTGGGCTTCTGGGTGTCGATCTGATGACGTCGAATCCAAATGTCAAATTCGACAAAATGGTGCTGTTTGCGCCAGCAATTGCCATGCTCCAGAGAAATTATCTGATACAATTTTTTGCGCCCTTCCCTAATCTTGTTATACCGAGCGCCGGGAACCAGGCCTATCTAGCCAATGATGGAACCCCCATGGCAGCCTACAATGCGCTGTTTGACATGCATGCGCATTTTGAAGACCATCTGGATCCCAGGAAAATAAATGTGCCCACCGTTGTCTTTATTGCTGAAAAGGATGAACTTGTTTCGTATACCGGTATACAGCAAATAGTTCAAAATCAGGATCTGGATCAATGGCGGATTTATGCGGTCAAAAAAGATAACACTGCAAGCGAGGTTGACATGCACCACCTCATTATTGACGCGGCATCGGTTGGAAACTCCATGTGGCAAACGATTGCGGACGTCACCCGCATGCACCTCTTAAGCAGGCAGCCCTAATAGCCGGAATCATTCAACCATGCCGGGCTGCCACAGGTAATAAAAACCGGCCTGATGAAATGTGAGGGAGGCGGGAAGGCCCAGAGATACCAGTGGGACCCCCTGGCCTTCATATTGTGAGGTCGATGGATTGTAAAGATTGTCATCCGGAAACCGCGTGCGGCGATAAACGATCACTTTGGCATTTTCCGGCAACCCTGCCAGCCGCTTGGCTGTGCTGACCGCTTCTTGAAGATAACCCACCCGGTCAATCATCCCCAGCTTTAAGGCATCATCGGCTAAGTAAATGCGCGCGGTTGATATCTCTTTTAAGCGTTGCGGATCGATCCGGCGGTGGCTGGCAATGCGATCTACAAATCGATCACCCAGGCGATCGATCAGGTTTTGAATAATTTGTATTTCTTCCGGGGTTGCCTGCCGGAAAGGCGATCCCATGTCTTTGTTTCTGCCCGTTTTACGCACTTCAACGCCAACGCCGATTTTGTCCATCAGTCTGGCCACATCCGGTCGTAGAAAGACAACGCCCACCGAACCGGTTATTGTTGTTGGATGCGCCAAAATGTAATCGGCGGGAAGCGCTATGTAATAACCGCCGGAGGCGGCGACATCCATCATCGCCACCACCACTTTGGCCTGGGTCTTTTGCTTAAATGCCACAATTTCATTGTAGAGGATATCACTGGCTGTGGTTGAGCCCCCGGGAGAATTAATCTTCAAAAGCAGGGCTTTGACCTCCGGATCTTTTTGAGCTTTGCGCAGTTGTGATACCACCTCTTGCAGCATGCTTGGCCGGGTCGATACAAGCCGCCGCCGGGGTGCATCCGATATGGTACCTCTGATGTGAACGACCAGCACTTTGCCTTTGGCAGTGCCCTCAAGAGTGTGCTCCTGCAACGGGTCCGCGGCACTTGGAAAAAGCCTTATTTTGGGCCCCTGACAGCCGATCAAAAACAGCACCACCCCTACCGCAACGATCACTATGCCTTTTCGCATCTTATCTTCCTTAAAGTTTTTAGACAGGATTAACAGGATTTTTAAAATATTATTTTGGCCTTCCGCCTGTCCGCCCCGTCATCGCTTTAGCGACGACGAGTAAATCCTGTCTAAATTATAGTTTTTACCAGCAAAAGATAGGGAAACACGGACAAGCTGTCAAGCAATTGCCGGATCGAATATCGCGATCGACCCGTACACCCAAAGTGCTTGACAAAATTGCGCGGCCCCATGATAACCCAGAGACTTCAATACTATTAATTAATTGAATTGTTAGGACCTAATTCGCAACCATGTCGCGTCGCTGGATCATATTCATACTTGCCTCCTCGCACTTTTTCCTGTCTCAATTTTACCGGACGTCAAATGCGGTAATCGCCCCGCAGCTGATCCGGGACCTGTCCTTAAACACGGAAGAATTGGGATTGCTGTCAGCCTCATTTTTTTACGGATTTGCGTTAACCCAAATTCCAATCAGTGTGCTTTTGGATAAAGTGGGCCCCAGATGGCTAATGACCATTCTGTCGCTGACGGGTGTGGTGGGCGCTATTTTGTTTTCCATCGCCGATTCACTGGGCTTTGGTCTAATCGGGCGCATCCTGCTGGGGATCGGCATGGCCTGCAATCTGATGGGAACATTTAAACTGTTAACCGAATGGTTTGAGCCGCTGGTATTCGCCACGGTATCCGGCCTCGTCGTTTCAATCGGCACCTTAGGTAACATGGTTTCGGCTACTCCGCTGGTCATGCTCGTGGAGCAATTCGGGTGGCGCTTGAGCTTTCAGCTGATTGCCGGAATTAATCTGATCTTAACCCTGACGCTTTTTATGGTCGTGCGCGACAGACCGGCCCAACCAACAATCCACGCTGCGAACGGGACACTTTCCATTAGCATGCGGCAGGCATTCTCCAATCTAGGTCTGCTCTTTAAGGGCAAAGATTACTGGATCATATCATTGGCCACTTTTATCAGGTACGGAACCTTTGCTGCCTTTCAGGCGCTGTGGGCCGGACCGTTTCTGATTGAAGTCATGGGCTATTCGGCCATCAGAACAGGCAATCTGATATTGCTGATGAACGTGGGGCTGATTATTGGAGGCCCGTTGTGGGGCGCGCTGTCGGACAGGGTTTTCAAATCACGCAAAGGCCTTATTGTTTTTTGCCTTATGATCATGGCGCTGATTGCGCTGGTACTGGCCACCATTTCTCCGGAAACCGGTCTGCTTGTCATCGCACTTCTTTTCTTTACATTCGGATGGGTGTCATCGGGCGGCATGTTGATGTATCCGCATATCAAAGATCTGATGCCGCAAGCCATGGCAGGCGCCGCCATGACCGGCATTAATTTTTTTAACATGCTTGGCCCGGCGGTATTTCTGCAAGGACTGGGGGTGTTAATGCAGCATTTTTATCCGGAAGCGTCACGCGGACCGGCCGCATTTGATGCCGCTTTTATAGTGTGTATGGTGTGTCTGGCAGGCGTCACATCACTGTATCTTTTCACCGCAGAAAAACAGCAAAAAGTATAAGTTCTTTCCTTAATTTTGCACGAAAAAAAATTTCATCCATTTTTAGGCTAATTTAAGGCAATAGATCGGCTTTCTTGAGTATGGCTTCAATTTCGGATCTTTCGCGTTTTGAAGAAGGCAAAATCGGTATTCGGGGATCACCCCCGAAATAGCCCAGCATATCCATAGCTGCTTTTAATCCCGGCACGCCATAGACGCTGGTGACCGCCTGGTTGACCGGAATCATTTTAAGTTGCAAATCCCGGGCTGCATCCAGGTCTCCCTTTTTGACCTGATCCAAAATGGTTACGCACTGCCTGGGCGCCACATTGGCTAAAGCGTTGATGCCCCCCACACAGCCGAGGGTCAGGCCGCTGAACAATACACCGGCAGTTCCCACCATCACATTAAAATCTCTGGCAACCGCATTTACGATTTCCCCGAGTTGAATAACATTGCCGGCGCTATCCTTCAGACCAGTGATATTGGGGTGCTCGGCCAGGCGGGCGACCAAATCGGCTGCCATATTGATGTGCGTAAATTTGGGGACATTGTATAATAAAATCGGAATGGGTGATTGATCCGCCACCGTCGAAAAATACTGAATCAGGGCAGCATCATTCATGCGGCCGCCATAATAGTGGGGCGTGACCACCAAGGCGGCATCAGCGCCCAGCTTGGCACAGTCTTCGGTGAGCCTTACGGTCTCAGCTCTGGATTCACACCCGGTTCCGGCAATCACCAACATATCATCAGCCGCCGACTGGACTACGGAATCGACAACCGCTCGTTTTTCTTCTTCGGAAAGAGAAACATATTCGCCATTTGATCCCAGCACCACAAATCCTTTCAGACCCGTAGGATTCCAGCGCTCGACATTGGCTGCCAGTTTTTCGTAAGCCACCTTTTCGTTGATAAACGGGGTCGGTACAGGTGGAAATATGCCGTTCAGATCCATCCTTGCCATTTTCTTAGATCCTTTATTCAGGTAAACTTAAGCCGCTACATCAATTGTGGATGCCGCCTAGCGGAAGTGAGTATAAAGAGATGCGACAACAGTGTCAAGAAAGAGCACCCATATGGTGTCATCGTGCTTTCCCCTGTGCGCCAGGCGCTATGCTTTCGCTTAGAACGCACAGCTCTTGAGAACAAAGCGAAAATGGCCTATTTCTGAGTAGAAGCCGCTTAGGGATTTACAGTGTATGTAAAATAGGCTACACCGCTATGGTCACAACTGGATTCGGATAACTGAATATATAGCGATGGAAATCTTAGAAAAAATACCGTTACAAATTGATCCGCAGAAGGTTATGAAAATTCTGTGCGTGGTGCACAATCGAGAGGCTGAACTCATTGAAGGTCTCATCGAAAAAGCCAAGATCTGCAGCAAGCCAAAGGCAGCCTACAAGTTATGTTATATCGATGAAAAATCGGATGACGCGGTTGTGGTCGAAGGCCTGCAATTAAAAAGCAACGTATTGCGCAAGAATCTGGATCCGGTTGAGCGGCTTTTTCCGTATGTGGTGACCCTCGGATCCGGACTGGAAGAAGCGGTCAAGGAAATAGATGATCCGCTGGCAAAATATTATCTGGATGTTATCGGCAATGTTGCCTTAAATGCGGTCCGCAAACAACTCCATAATCATCTGTGCAAAAAATTTGTGCTTAAAAAAATTTCATTTATGAGTCCCGGATCGTTGCAGGAATGGCCGATTGAAGAACAGGGTCAACTTTTTGAGCTGTTAGCCGATGTGGAGGGCGCCATTGGCGTTCGTCTGACCCCGTCTTTTTTGATGATCCCCACCAAGTCCGTATCCGGAATCTATTTTCAGACCAAGGTATCATTTTTTAACTGCCAGTTATGTCAGCGTGGAAAATGCCCGGGCAGGAAGGCGCGCTATGATGAAAATCTAGCGCGGGAATACGGCATTAAAGAATAGCCAGGTATTGGGTATTGAAGAAAGAGGAAAAGCCATATAATTCACGTTGAAATCTAAATCCGCAATCTAAAATCTAAAATAGAATGGTTATTCCGAAGTGGGCCGCTTCAGCAGCTTGAGGCGCTCTTTGGCAAAATCATATTCCAGCCAGGTATCCAGAAAAGAACCCAACGCTTCTCGATAGTGTTTTATCGCCTTTGGTTTGTTATCGGCCCCTTCAGCCCACAGGCCGACAGCCGTGTGGGCCGTTAAAAGGTATTCAGGGCTTTCAGCGGCCTGTTCCAATAGTGCTCTTTCAGTCTGGTTGCCCTGCAGGTAATCACTGATGGTCAGATACCACGGATCCATTGTTCGCGCTGCAAATGCTTCAAGAGTGGCTCTGGCCTCATCGATCTTAGCCTGTTTGTTTAATATTCCAGCCTTTAAAATTCCCAAACTCATCCGATCTGCATTTTGGCGGCCGCCGTTATCTAAAAAGGTGTCGATATATTCCAGAGCTTTGGTCCAATCCCCGTCAGCGGCGCTGTAAAAGGCTAAGGCAACAAAAACCTTGCGGTTGTCCGGATATATTTCGGCTATTGTGGCGAGCACGTCACGCTTTTCTTTGAGTTCAACAGTCTCATCGATGAATCTGGCCATCAATGCGGGCAACTCCGTTTTCAATTGAGCGTCTTTTTCCATCTTTACTTTAACACTTTTATTAAACGCCTCAATATCTTGGTTGTAGACTTTCCACTGCGCTTTGGTCTTCAGCGCATTTCGCCGGCGTTTTTGTAACTGATCCAGCTTGGCACGCACAACGAAAAACTCCCAGGCATCGGTGTCAGCGCTCAGGACCGCTTTTCTGAGCAATTTTTCAGCACCTTCCCAATCCTGTCGCTCGATTCGCATAAGGCTGACAGCATAATACAGCCAGCTTTTTTCAGCATCTGTGTGCCAGCTATCCAGGGCCGAAACTTCATCGATTAAGTCTTCCAGAACCCGTACCATATGACCCTGAAACTCTGCCGGGGAACGCCAATCCAACGCCAGTAATTGTTCGCGATAAGGGCTGCGCGATCCTTCGCCCGCCAGCCAATCAATTAAAAATTGCATCAGGCGGGCTTCCGGATTTTCAGGATCCATGGAAAGCGTTTGTGAAAAAAGCGTGGCAGCCCCCTGGGTATCTCCGGTGCAATAGTGCATCATAGCGGCCGCCATGATCATTTCCGGTTGCGGGTTGCCCTTAAGCGCTTCATCGGCCACAGATTGTGCTTCGGCCCACAGACTTTCGGAGGCCTTTTTCTTGATCTCTTCAAGGGTTTTTTCAATTGAAAAATCAAACTCGCCATTCCACTTGGCCTGACCGGCCTTTAATTCCTCAAGAAACTTTACTGCATTGGTAATGGGCAAAACCATGCCCAGATCCCAGCGGGGGGTCGCGGGCTGCATCAGCCCCTGGGCAGCATCCATGGCGACGCCAGCGGCAATGCCAATCACTTTGCCGCGCGCATCGATCATGGGGCCTCCGCTGTTCCCGCCATAAAGAGAAGTGTCGACCTGAAGTACATTTTCAAAAGAACGGCGTACATTACCACCGGTGACACTGGCGTTCACCGCTTCGTCCTGGGTCCGGCTGCCCAGAGGAAAACCGATGGTGATCAATCGTGAAAGTTTGGGGACACTTTTAGCAGTCAGCTTTAAATCCAACGGCAGCGGCTCCAACCCTTCCGGTACCTGGTCAATTTTTATGACGGCAAAATCATCCTTGAGCGGTGAGGTGATCACCTGACGGGTTTGGACCGGTGGTTTGGGCACTCCGGCAATGGACAGGCGTGGTTTGGATTCGGTGCTAAATGCATTTTCAATAAAATACACATCGGTTATATCCGGGCTTTCAATCACACGGGATACACGGTTAAAGGCTCGTGTGCCCTCAAACCATAAATATATCCGGTACTTTATTTCCGGTATCTTATCAACCAGCCCGAAATGTTGAACGGTGGCCAGAAGATTGGAGTCCTCCAGCCAGGGGCAGACCACGTGTCGGCTGGTCAGCATATAGCCATCGCTGTCCACCAGGAAAGCAGTACCCTCCGCCAGGTTGCGATACATGGGTTCATTTTCGATTTCCAGCCAGTACTCTACCAATATAAATGCGACCGATGGTGAGTACAGATTGGCATAATCCTCCAGGCGGTTTTCATAACCCGCCTTGCGCTGGCTCAGCTGGTACCAGGCCATAAAACCGGCCAAGGATAAAATGATGATCAAAAACGCCAGGATGCTGATGCGATTCTGAAGTCCTTTGATTGTCAGTCTGCGGGCAGCTGCTGCCGGGGGCGGCGCAGGCTCAAGTTCTTCTTCAACCGGCTTTTCTTTAATTCGCGCCAGCGACACGGCCACCTCGGCCATGGACCGCGGGCGGATATCCGGATCATCGGCCAGCATGACTTTTAACAGGACCTTGGCTGCTTCCGGCAAATTAAGCTCGTCAACTTTGGCCAGGTAATCGGTGGTCTCCAGATCCGCGGACAGCAGCTCGACAAAAATCTTTCCCAAGGACCAGATGTCGCTTCTAAAATCAAGGGGCCGATGATTGACAATATCCGGGTGCACGTTCAGCAATTGTTTTAGCATGGGCCCGGGGCGGTCGAGCTTGGGGTCAAAAAACCGCGAAAGCTTGTAGTCGATCTTGACCTGCAGCCGCCCGCTTTCAGTCCTGACCAGCATAATATCGTTTAAAATAAGATGAGGGATGAAGTAACCTTCCTGATGAAGCACGGTCAGGATGGAGGCCATCTGAAAAAATAGGTCCAGGGCTAACTGGCGATCCTGCAGCCGTCCGGATGTCAGCAAAGAGCCCCAGCTTTCGGTATCGATCCATTCGCTGATGCGGTACCATAGGCCGTCGGTTGATTGTCGGATGGCGTAGTGACGGACAAAGCCTTTATCGGGCAGCTTTTTGAGGCGCTCCAGCTCCTGGGTGAGCCTGGCGGCCACTTTTTCGTCGACCCCCGATTGGGGCGTAAACAGGCGAATCATCACCATCTCGCCGGTTCGTTCCCGGATGGCCCGGCATAGAAAGCTGGAATGACCTTCATGCAAAATATCGACAATCCGGTAATCGTCAATGTATTTGCGGCCCTCACCGATTTCTTTGCCGCAGGCCGGGCAGAGCGTAATTTTTTCGGCAACCGGCTGGTCACATTGGGGGCAAAGTCTCATTAATTTTCACGCAAGATTCAGGTTATGTTATCGTAAAGGATTTTGGGTTATTTATACGTAAATCAATGGTCGGGCGAAAAAGACACCGCCTGTTAAAGGTTTACTTTCATTTAAAAGTAGGAGTCAAGCTCCAGGATGGATAACCTTCGGAGTTGAATATATAAAGGCAACGTCTCAAATGGAAGAGTTTCGTTTCCGGGCAAAAGTTAACTGATGAAATATTTCCAAACTTTTCAATAAATTATATCTAACCTGGCGCCAAATGTCAATCAGTGGAAGTATGGGTGCGAATAGGGAATGAATTCAGAGGGAGAAGAGTCGCCCCGGCAACGAAAGCAAAAATGTGTATAACGGCGCCAGTTTTCGCCAGAAAAGGATGGGGCGTAATAGATAGGAAGGGGAATGGTTGTAAATTTTTTGTAATACGCTTTTTAGATCATCTCCACCGAGCAATTTCACAATAACCGGATTTTGACTATCTAGCATTTTCACTAATTTTTCGTAACCCTCGTTAGATAATCTTTCAAACAGATATCGGTTTATACGGGAGACTTCCAGGGGTTTGAGCATATCCGACTGCCACCGACGGTCATAGTCAACATTTTGAATTATACTTTGAGCGGCATGGTATCCGGACCTGAAAGCATACATCATCCCAAATCCAGCCAGGCCATCTTGAAAACCGGCCGCCTCGCCCACATAATAGCGGTTTTCAATTCTGGCTCTCTTTAAAAAATTCAGACTCCCCGGTGCGGCAAAACGATGCGTAATGGTTGAAATTTTATCATCGAATATTTCTTCAAATCGTTTAATGCTCAGATCCAAACGCGCCTCAAGGTCTTTTCTTTCGGC
>Ga0209567_10001281_pt1 | contig 13133 bp, 10 predicted proteins | sample COG_12_FD_184756 | JGI IMG/M metagenome (GOLD analysis project Ga0209567, IMG submission 184756) | Pelagic marine sediment microbial communities from the LTER site Helgoland, North Sea, for post-phytoplankton bloom and carbon turnover... | ecosystem: Environmental > Aquatic > Marine > Neritic...
TAGCCATGTACAGGCCGCGTTATTAGGTCCCTCGATTGCCCTGCCAATCCGAAACGGGCGTCTAAAATTGGGAACCTGGCAACAGGTAGTGGCCATCAACCATGACAACCGCCACCGTCAACGCGCCATCGAAGTCACCATCATCGGCACTACAGTTTAAACCATGCTTGGTTTAAACGGGTTAGCCGGTTAGCCAGTTTGACGGTTTAGCCCGTTGAGTATGGTAATCTGTTGTGTTTAACGACAACACGAAAACGGGCCAACGGGCTCAACGTCAGATTTGAATTACTTTTATTTGAGTTTGTTAGTGAGGATTCATAGAATCAGGCAAGGTAAGTCGTAAAACGATTTTATTAAGAATGTAAACTGGTTTCAGAGCGTTTAGATATTGATCGAGGGCAAGGCGTGACTCGATTTAAAAGTGGAGCGTACACGGTAGTACGCGTGCATTTTCAATCGGAATACAACACAGCCATCGGACAAGAGATGAGCGCTCTGAAACCAGTTTTAGCGTTTGCGGCGCAGCCGATTCATGGCCAGCCTCAAGCTGGTCTGCATGCGGCCAATCGCCTGGGCCAACAAACCGATCTCATCTTTTGATTTTATATCAATTTTTACGTTCAATTCACCCAGACTCATGCGCTCGGCTGCATCGGTCAGCTTCATTACCGGTGTCACAATCGCACGGGCTGAAAACCATGCGATGACCGAAACGAGCAATATGGTGCAGCCCAGAAGGGTGAGCGCAAATTTTTGCATGCGGTTTAATGCAGCAAACACCTCACTGTCTTCCTGTTGCATGGCCAGGGCCCATCCATAATTATTGCTGCGGACGTGACCCAGCGCCGGCCTGTCGCTTGCGATATTAAATCGGGTGGTAATGGTGGTCCAGCCTTTTTTGCGGTAATTGGCGATCAAAGGATGACTGTTGAGGTTTTTGCGTTTGGCCACAAATTGTCTGTTGGGGTGGGCGACCACAAAGCCTTTTTCATCCACCAAAAAAGCGTGTCCGGTATTACCCTTTTTCCATGTCACAATACTTTTGGATATTTCGTCAATGTTCATTGCCGCTGCCATTACGCCCACGGTCTGGTCTGCTACTTTAATCGGAACCGACAATACCAGAGCCGGCTTCTTGGATGTTTTGCCGATCAATGTTTGCCAGCTCAGGCCTTTTCCGTTAATGATATCCTTATAATACTGGCGATCGGAATAATCTTTTAGCGGCACATCATCACTGCGGGCAACGTTAAACCCATCAGGCCCTACAGTGAATACCAGATACATCCAGGGGTATTGTTTTTGAATGGTTTCCAGTATGGGCCTCTGCATTATACCGTCCATTGATTGGATTTCAGGCAGCTTCGCGGCGGTGCGTAAAATGGCAACATTGTTATTAACCCACCCGTTGATCTGATTTTCCAAACCCGAGGCTGTTTGGGCCATCAGCATTTCGGTATCGCTGCGAATGCGTTCATTAGTTTCCCGCAACGTAATTCCCCAAAAAATGGCAAAAGGCAATAAACTGACGATGAGCATAACAGTGATAATTTTGCCAAATAGACCGAAACGCACTTTCTGTCCACCGTAATATGGGGGCGCCTCACGGTGCAAATCCTCCGCTTCCGGGCGCAGCGATGCCGTTCGCTCAGCGGTCTGCTTGGGCATCTGCGGTTCCGGCAGCGGTTGCTCCTCGGGTATATCAGGCACCGGCGACGGTTCATCCAGGACTGGGGGGGCAGGCTTGGTTACAACCATGATGTTATTGCAGGCTTTGCATTTAACCTTGGCTTTTTGACCTTTCATCTTCGTTTCGTCAACACGATATTTTTTCCCGCATTCATCACAAATAATGTCCATCATGGTCTGGGCTCCTCCGTGTAAATTCGCTTTTTATTTAGAATATCCATCATGGATTTTTTAAACTCGATCCGTTTTTCCGGATCCGGTATTTCGTGGGAAAGCGCAGTAATCATTTCAGCTGCCTGATCTACCGGGATACCAGGGCCGGTTATTTCCATCTCCGATACAACTTCTTCGATTAACAATTCGGCCATCGGTCCAATGGCTCTGGATAAATTGATATTTAATGCCTGCAGGAAGATTTTATCCAAAACCGGCAGACCCTTTTTGACGGGTTCAACCAGTCCTAATTGAATTAATCTCCCCAAGTTCTTTTTCAGCGTTGTTGGTTCCATCTGCACTTCAGCGGCAATTTGAGACAAACTCTTTTTTTCATCGATGGCGATCAGCAAGCGAATCATCTCCGCATCAAGGGCGATCTGGTCATGATCCTTGCGATGGACCGTGCGATAAAAAACCTCTGATTGCTCGGGTCTACCTATGTCCATTGGTAACATTCCATTCAGTGGGAAATTATAGCACCGCAACGTTAGCCACGATTACACAGCCGCGCACGATTAATCGTGCGCGGCTACTGCAATCGGGTTACCATAACTATTTTATGTGTTTGAAAACAATACGAATTGGATGGCTGCAGCAATAAGCTTAATGATAAAGGCAATTTTATGTCAAGCAAAAAATCATTGTGATATTTGGTGGTTGGCCTGGTTTGAAATTTCTGGCAGGAGAAACGATCAGGCGAACCGGTAAACCGGTAAACATCGCTGCAACAATAATCCGGTAATCCGGTGTGGTGTAGCTGTTGAATGTGCGAAAAGGTATTTGGGCATAACTATTTTTTATCCAGCTCCTGCTTGAGTTTTTTTTCCATTTCGGCAAAGAGGTCTTTTTTCTTTTGGGCTTGCTGGGCTTGAATCGCTTCAATTTTTTCCGTTAGCACCTTCTGGGAATCTTTAAATTTTTGCAATTCTTCATCAAATTGTGTTCCATTGGCATCGCGGGGGATTTCTTCAATTTTCAAATGGTCTCGCACGAACAATCGATTCCCATATGAGCCTTCTGCACTGTCAATAACGCCCAGCTCTTTTAACTTTCTGTAAATATAGTTGCTGCGCTCCAAAGACGTTGCCAGCATTTTAGATATATCTTCAATCGTTGGCGGAGAGCTCATTTGATATTCGCACACCCGGATGGCAGCTACGAAAAGGTGGGCAGCGGTATATAAATCTTTGCCTTTTTCTTCCATATGTTACAAATTTTTATGCGTAAAAAGCATAATTCTTTCGACCCGGTCCTACTTGACATCAAAGCTATTGCAGAGTAACATTTCCCCGATATTTGTCAAGCAACATGGCCAGTTCCTTTTGAATTCCACCATTCGGCCGGATTGCCAAAAGCGTGTGAAAATTAGATTCTGCCCAAAACAGGTGTCAGCTGGCCTCAGATACATGAACCCTTTAATACCGGCAAGATGTGTTTCGCTGCTCCGGCCAAATCGCCGCAGTGTTTAAGGCCTTTTTGTGCCACTAAACGGGAGGGAGAGTGACATGACCGAAATCGTTGATGTAAAAGCAAGGCAAATTCTGGATTCAAGAGGAAATCCTACGGTAGAAGTGGATATTATGTTGGCCTGCGGTGCCGTGGGCAGAGCAGCTGTGCCCTCCGGAGCTTCGACTGGAAAGCGCGAGGCTTTGGAACTGAGGGACAAAAGATCCAAAGCATATGGGGGCAAAGGCGTTTCGGCGGCCGTAAAAAATGTTCTCAACAAAATTGCCCCCGCCATCGCCGGCATGGATGCCGGCGATCAAGCCTTGCTGGACAAATCTATGCTTGAACTTGATGGCACATCCAATAAATCAAAGCTGGGCGCCAATGCCATTCTGGGTGTATCCATGGCAGCTGCCCGGGCAGCTGCAGCAGCATACGCAGTACCACTTTACCGTTATCTGGGCGGTATCAATGCACGCTACCTTCCGGTTCCGATGATGAATATCATCAATGGCGGAGCGCATGCGGCCAACAATCTGGATGTTCAGGAATTTATGATTGTACCTTTCGGCGCGAAATCAATTGCTCAGGCGGTTCAGATGGGTGCCGAGATCTTTCAGCAATTAAAAAAGATTCTTAAAGACCAGGGGCTCAGCACGGCTGTCGGAGACGAAGGGGGCTTTGCGCCAGATCTGAAGTCCAACGAGGTCGCCATTCAGAAGATTTTACAGGCCGTTGAAACTGCCGGCTATAAACCGGGTAAAGAAATCGGCCTCGCACTGGATGTGGCTGCCAGCGAAATTTTCAAAGGAGGCAAATACGCTCTAAGTTCGGAAAATAAAAAACTGAACGCCCAGCAAATGATCGACTACTATGAAAAACTGGTTGACAAGTATCCAATTGTGTCGATTGAAGACGGACTTGCCGAAGGGGATTGGGACGGTTGGAAAATTATGACCGATCGACTCGAAAGCCGTATCCAAATTGTCGGAGATGATATATTTGTGACCAATCCCAAGATATTCAACAAAGGCATCGAACAGGGCATTGCCAACTCGATTTTAATAAAATTGAATCAGATTGGAACCGTTACTGAAACCCTGGATGCAATTGAACTGGCCAAACAGGTCGGTTACACGACCATCATCTCGCATCGTTCGGGAGAAACAGAAGATACCTTTATCGCCGATCTGGTGGTTGGCGTGAACGGCGGCCAGATAAAAACGGGCTCCATGTCCCGCAGTGATCGCGTGGCAAAATACAACCAGCTCATCCGAATTGAAGAAGAGCTCGGTGCTTCGGCGTTTTTCTCCAGTGAACTATTTTAACTATAACGATGGCTTATTTTAAAAAAAGTGTCATAACCATCTTGAGTTTGGCCCTCGCAATATTTATTCCGGCCAGGGTGCAGCCATACGTGCTGCAGGGCCCCCACATCATCCAACTCATTACCGAAAAACTGGGGCAGGCGAACAGTCTGTTCGTTTCGCAACGGGTTATTTTTTACAATATCGATCCTGAACCTGAAATTTTGACCGAATCCGCAGACGGTAGGCCCGTTTTTGATACAGCCGATCAGTTGAACGATCAGCCGGCGGAGACGGATGAAACAGACCGCTTACCGGTTGAAGAAAACCTTATACAATTGGAAGAGTCTATCCGTTACCTGTTTTCACGGGCATTTCGATCCGATATTATCTCGGATACAAACCAGCGGATCTATGTCTATAACAACGGGCAAACGCTGACGGTAATTGACGGCGCAATTGCCAGATTTACCGAGTCGCGTTTTGACCTTTATAAGGACCTGCTGCTGTACCGCTCTCGAGAGTCGTTTTCTGAACGATTGATGGCTCTGGGAATTGATGTTGCCGTCTCCAGCCTGGGCAAATTTGACGATCGGATTGCATTTGTCATCGGTGCTGAATTTCCTGACGAGACAGCCCCCCAGATCTGGGTTGATAAGGAGACCTTTCAACCCCAGCGCTTAATTATCCCATCTGCAGATGACGATCGTAGCGGCATTATGGAAATTCGGTACACCGATTGGCAACCCATTGGCAAAACCTGGTATCCCATGCATATAGAATTCATCCAAGATGGGATGACGGTGCGTGCGGTTGAAGTTAGCAATTATCAGATCAATCCCCTTTTTTCAGAGGACATATTTGATATCGGGCGTCTGATGTCTGAATATGGCCAAAGCGATCAAATGTCTGGACACTCGGGAAATCAGGAAGGTCTGAGCGAAGTCCAAAAAACCATTGAGGGATTCAAAAAAATATTTGAATAAATGCCGCCGTTGCCGCAAACACACCCGCTGTGTTCTTGAAATACGCATTTAGGGTAAATTCCAAAACGGATGGCCCATGGTTTTGAGCCCAACAGGTCAAATTTATATTGCAATTTGGCCTCTCATTTGAGACACTATTCAATTAACAACAGAGCGCTTTTTGCAGGTACCATCTTATTTGAAAGGCAGCGAACATTTTAAAAATCTGCTCAATCTCAAAAATGACTGTTGCAGGCAATGAAACAGCCCTTTGGGCGTCGCACAAAGGGCTTTTTCTCTTTTTTACCCGGAGATACATTCGTGAATATGACGGGTACAGTATGCTTTATCGATATTGGCCCAAGAAACCGAATGAGAGGAGACGATGGCAAAGGACACAAAATTCATATTTGTAACGGGGGGTGTGCTTTCATCTCTTGGCAAAGGACTCGCTTCTGCCGCTATGGGGGCGTTGCTCGAGAGCCGCGGACTGACCGTGACGATTCAAAAGTTGGATCCTTACATCAACGTGGATCCGGGGACTATGAATCCGTTTCAGCACGGTGAGGTGTTTGTAACTGATGATGGCACCGAAACCGACCTTGACCTGGGACACTATGAACGTTTCACCCATGCCCGGATGGGAAAAGACAATAATTTTACAACAGGGAAAATATATCACACCGTTATTACCAAAGAGCGCAGGGGGGACTATCTGGGCGGAACCGTGCAGGTGATTCCACATATTACGGATGAAATTAAAAATAGTATCAAGCTGGCCGCCCCCGGTGTTGATGTCGTCATTGTTGAAATCGGCGGGACGATCGGCGATATTGAAAGTCTGCCGTTTCTGGAAGCGATTCGGCAATTTAGAGCGGATGTGGGCAAAGAAAATTCACTCTACATTCATTTGACGTTGGTGCCGTATATCGACACCGCCGGTGAAGTCAAAACCAAGCCGACCCAGCACAGCGTCAAAGAGTTGAGAAGTATCGGTATCCAGCCCGATATCCTGTTGTGCCGTACCGATAGATTTCTCGCCAAAGACATTAAAGCTAAAATTGCGCTCTTTTGCAATGTCAGCGTTGCAGAAGTGATTACCGCCAAAGATGTCGATCACATTTATGAGGTTCCCCTTATCTTTCATCAAGAAGGCCTGGATGAAAAAATAGTTGAGCTCCTCAATATATGGACGCGCAACCCGCAATTGGACGACTGGGAAAATCTGATTAAAAAAATAAAAGCTCCGCGACATTCGGTAACGATAGCCGTTGTGGGAAAATATGTCGATCTGACTGAATCTTACAAAAGCCTCAACGAAGCATTGTATCACGGTGGGATTGCCAACGATTGCAGAGTGGACTTGAATTTCGTTGATTCCGAAAAACTGGATAGCGGGACCTGCGACCAGTTGCTGACCGATGCAGACGGCATTCTGGTACCCGGTGGATTCGGGGAGCGCGGCATTGAAGGCAAGATATGTTCCGCCCACTATGCAAGGGTGCATAAAGTACCCTATTTCGGAATATGTCTGGGGATGCAGATTGCCGTGATTGAATTTGCGCGTCATGTCGCCGGAATGGAGGCGGCCAACAGTTCTGAATTTGATCCAGACACACCGTATGCGGTCATATATCTAATGCGTGAATGGTATGATGAACGTCTCCAGAGTGTCCAGCGGCGAGATGATCTGTCCGCTAAAGGCGCCACTATGAGACTAGGTGCATACAGTTGCCGGATTGAAAAAAAATCCCTGTCGTTTGAGGCCTACCAAAAAGCGGAAATTTCCGAACGGCATCGGCATCGCTATGAATTTAACAATGAATTTATGGATCAACTAAAAGAAAACGGACTGGTCATCAGTGGCACCTCACCCAATGGTGAGCTGGTGGAGATTATCGAAATCCATGGTCATCCGTGGTTTCTGGGCTGTCAATTTCATCCGGAATTTAAATCACGTCCCATGACGCCCCATCCGTTATTTCGCGAATTTATTAAAGCGTCTTTAAAAAATTCAGAAACCCGCAATCAACCGCAGGATTAACGAACCCGCTGTTTGCTTGGATCTCAGACAATTACTCTTTGGTTTGGCTGCATTCACGATTGGTAAAGGCGTCCATGGTCTGCTGGGCGCATTCTGGGCAGTAACTGGAAGTGATATCAAGGTTGGCCCTATCGTGGATAAACTGTTCAACTTCAACCCATTGCCCTCTGCCGGGCTCAGCCTGGCGATCATCTCTGATCTTTTTACATACACAGCACATCGGTAACAGTTTTTGATACAGTTTTAATTTCTGCCGCAGGGCCGCTTTTTCCTGACATTGATGGATACGGTGAACCATCTCTGCTGATTCGCAAGGTTTCAGTAGATAGTCATCAGCCTCATGTCGCAGCGCTTCGATGGCGGAGGCCATGTTACCATAGCCGGTCAGGATAATGACCATTGTATCCGGGTAAAGCGCTTTGGCTTCTTTTAAAACCTGGATGCCATCCACATTTTCCATGACCAAATCCGTAATAACCAGGTCAAATTTTTGTTCGGCCAGCAATTCCAGCGCCCGGTCACCGCTATTGGCTTCCGCCAATTCAAAGCCCTGGGTTTCAAGATCTGCTCCGATGCCTTCTAAAATAAACGGGTCATCGTCTACTAATAAAATGCTGTATGCTTCCATTTTATCCTGCCTTCTGTCGGCGTTGGGGGCGTTTTGGGGTGAAGGCGATAGATACAGGCACAATCGCTTGAAAATTAAATATTCAAGCAGCCTACCCCGATTTTTGTGATTCCAAAACATTTCATTTTTCCAGCAGGCCATAGCGGCCGATCAGACGGGAAAGATAAGTTCTCTGGATATTCATGGTTTTGGCCGCCTCGCTTCTATTGCCACCGGTGTGCCGAAGATTCAGCTCAATGAACTCTTTTTTGAACATGTCAATGGCTTCTTTCAAGGTCAAACCGACTTTCATGCCCGGGTAGCTGGGTTTAGCGGCGAATTGTGGGAGATCTTCCGGCATTAACGCCCCGCCGTTACCCATGACAACTGCTCGTTCGATCGCATTTTTCATCTCGCGCACATTTCCGGGCCAGTCATACTGTAACATGGCCGTCATCGCTTTTTTGGAAATGGTCAGACTCGACACGCCGCGGTCGCGTTTGAAAATATCTAAAAAATATTCGGCTAACAAAGGGATATCTTCCTTGCGGTCCCTGACGGGCGGCATCTGGATTTGAACAACATTAAGCCGATAATAAAGGTCTTCACGAAACCTGCCTTCTGCTACTTCTTCTGCAATATTGCGATTTGTCGCTGCAATGACACGAACATCGACCGGGATCGATTTGTTGCCACCTACCCGATAAAAAACGCCCTCCTGCAGGATGCGCAGTAGCTTGGATTGCATGCCGGGACTCATTTCACCAATTTCATCCAGAAAAATGGTCCCTTGGTCCGCAAGCTCAAATTTTCCGATCTTGCGCCCGGTTGCTCCGGTGTAGGCGCCTTTTTCATGTCCGAAAAGCTCATCTTCTAGCAAAGTTTCCGGCAGGGCGGCGCAATTGAGAACGATCATGGACTCATCTTTGCGGGCTCCCGCACGGTGAATCAATCGCGCGAGCAATTCCTTGCCCGTACCGCTCTCTCCCAGAATTAAAGTGCTGGCTTTTGAATTTGCAACCTTAACGGCATCGGAAATCACTTTTCTGAGTGCCGGGCTCTCTCCAATGAGCTCGTATTTGAGATCCAATTCTTCCTTAAGATCCCTGATTTCTTTTTTATCATGTTCGATTTTACGCGCGTTGCCAATGCCGACAGCAGCCAGATCTGCAAAAACCGATAGTTTCGTTAAATCGGCACCGGTAATCTCACTTCCGTCGGCCTTATCGATAATTTCGACAACGCCGATAATTTCACCTCTAACTTTCATCGGAACGCAGGCAATAGAGCGTGTTTCAAATCCAATGCTTTCACTGATTTCCTTGTACCAGCGAGGATCCTCAGATACATTCGGGATCAACAGCGGTTCGCCCGTCTGGGCAACGTATCCGGCGATACCCTGCCCGATCTCAATTTCAAACTGTTTGACATCATCTTTTTTCTCGCCGGTGGCCACCTTGAAGTACAATCGTTGCGTTTTTGGATCCAGCAGCAACAGTGAACTGGCCTTGGCATCCATCATCCGCGTGGCGGTTTCAATGATCAGTTCGAGCAGCTGATCCAGGTCCTGCACCGACGATACCCAGGTGGAGATTTCCTTCAGGCGACCAATGGAAATAGCGGCAGGGTTTGCAATTTTATCCATTTTTATACACCTTAAAGCGGCTTTCGAATTTTTCTGCCAGATTATGAAAATTGGGCTTAGCGAACCTTTTGTCCGTCTTTGTAAACATTATAAATTAAAAAATATCAATTGTTTAAAATTTAATTCGATGCTCAGGACGCTTGTTTGCTGAGCGCATTAGTTTTGGCGTGTATTCACTTTTGTATACGAATTATAGCATAATTCAAATTCTTGTCAAATTCTATTCACCTTAATGTGCACTTTTTTGAAAATATTTTGATTTCAGTCGTGAAATTGTGGCCTGCTCCCACTCAACTGAATATGTCAGAAAATATTTCATACCGCCATACCAGGGGTAATGAACCCAAAAAGATACGCCGAAAAAGTCAAAATAGGCCCGCTGGGTAACCTTTGTTTTCTGGCCCTCAGATCCCGCCGATTCGAGCTGAATAGATCCGTGATGAAATTTTTGACCGCACTCCTTTGGATTTAAAAGTTTAAAATCCAGGCGATATGTGTCTGGAAAGACTTTTGTTTGCCAGCGAAATTTGGCGTTGGGTTTGTGGATATACACATCCTCGCTGAAAACATCTTCGGTCACAACCACATTATCGTGCTGGCTGATCAATCGATGCGTTATAATAAATTTGTTGGTTGTTAAAAATGCATTATCAAAATCCGTTTTAAATTTCCAAAAAGCATCCAGCGGAGCGTCAACGACATATACGAGCTCGTACCCCCTTCCGCCCTGTTGAGCCGGTGGGATTTTGCGGATAAGCGTTTTCTCCTCAAGAGGTTCCGTTTTTTCTGCCTCTTGGGCCGGCAGTTCAACGTTCAGAAATGGCAGGCAAACAAGGCATGGGACCCAAAGGATCCATAATAGCAGACGAATATGCATGGGTTATCTCAGACGGGATCAATGGTCGATGTACTGTTCATTTAAACGGCAGGTCACACAAAACGAAGGCCAGGGAACAGATAATAGAAAAAATGAAAAGGTCTCAGAATCAGCATACGGTTATCTGTCCTCTGTCAGCTGACCCTATGAAGTGACTTGAGATACGATGTGTTCACCTATTTTTTCGGCGGAACGTCCAAATAATTCTTCAACGGCGATGCCTTCAAGCAATTGATCGTTCCAGATAATGCTGTTTTCTTGAACAATATTTTGGATATGTTCGTATTTGCCGCCCAGGGCTTTGATTTTTGCGCTCAGCGGAATGTTATCTTTAGTTATAATATGCAGTAGAAGCAAATTTTCAATGATGCTCGGTGAAGACGGTGAATTTGATAGGACCGGAATAACAGTGATGCTACGATCATCTTTGCGCCCTTTGCCGATATAAACGTTGCCCTGTCTGACGATGATACGCTTGGTTCCTTTCAACTGGGCATCGGTCTCAACCCGTGATTGGACATTATTGGCAGCACCGCGTTTGGCAACAACGTCAATGGTCGTTTCTTTGACCGGTTCACCCAACAGATTTAAGCCTTCAATACGATAGAGAATTGATCCACTGATATCACGAATAATGTCCTGTAAATTTTTTAACACGATAATATTGCTGGCCGTTAGCTGAGAAACGGTGATATTTTCCGCTGCCAGAGCGTCAAATAATATGCCTTCCAGGCGCTCGCTGATCCGACTGGTACCGACGGTAACGGTTTTCGCCTGGTGTTTGATGGCATCCACCGGGCGGGCGAGAAAGTTAATTGCCTGCCCCAGGCAGGCAAACGTTGCATTGATCATATTTGCAGCGGTGCCTTTCTGGCTGAAATCAAGTTCAAAATCAGAAACCGGCAACCGTCCGGATAAATATTTGAGCAGCAAGGTTAAATCCGATGTGACATCCGATCCGATGGCCACCGGAAACTGTTTTTTTGCTTTTTGGGTTCTAAAGGCCTTATCAAAATGAGCGACTTTCTCCTGGAATGCTTTTTCAAGAATAATTTCGTATACCGTTAAGCCCTCTGCGGCATGCGTCTTGATGCTGGTTTGCAGGTCCTCTTGGAAGCGATATAAAAATCGTGAGCCGTTATTGATGGACAGCGCAGCATAATAGCCCCAGATATGCCCCACCAGTGTATTCAGGATGGGTGCCAGGTGTTCTTCAACCGCCGGAACCTGAAAAACATCGGCGGCATAGGGATGAAAACGATCTTCACCTTCATTGACGATGACTACAGGGGTTGCCTTGTGGGCTTTGAATATGGCCGTATCCTTGATAATATCGCCGATGACGGTGCTTCTTGAACCGGCAGCGCACACGATGATCAACGGTTCTGAAGACAGATCAATGTGTTTTTTATCTTCAACAAAATCGGAGGAAATCGTTTTATAGCACAGCTCACTGAGTTTGATACGAATTTCGTCGGCGGCTGCTTTGTTGGGTCCGCTGCCAACAGCCGCCCAGTAAGTTTTGGTTACAGCCAGTTTCATGGCTGATCGCTTGATAGCCTCTCGCAGCGCAAGGACCTTGCGCATATGAGAAGGCAGGGCCAGCAGGCGCTGGGTTTCTTGGTCGACAAATGCATCATCCCGACGATTTTTCACCCTGGCGATATACAAACCCAAAACGGCACCGGCGACAATTTGGGAGTAAAAGGCTTTGGTGGAGGCAACCGACATTTCAATGTCTCGACCGCTGCTGGTATACATGACCCCGTCGACCTTAAACGTGATGTCTGAATCCCGGCGATTGACAATCGCCAGCGTATAGGCCCCCCGCTCTTTGACCATATCAACCGTACGGTTGGTGTCGGTAGTCGTTCCGGATTGGCTGATCGCCACAACCAGCGTGTCCGTCATGGACTTGCTGCCGTCATTTTCATTTAATTGAAAACCACTAAATTCAGAGGCCTTGAGGGCATTGATCTGAATCGATGGGTTGTCCAGATAATAATTCAGAATGTTGGCGCATGTTAAGGCTGCCACTCCGGCGGTTCCCTGTCCGATAAAAAAAATGCGCTTAATTTGATCTGCAGTCAGCGCTTTTTGCAGAGATGGTGGGATAATCGTGTCATCCAGAACAATCGCATAGTGAGATTTATTATCTTCTTTGATTTTCCATCGATTTTGTAAGGTTTTTGCAACCGAATCCGGAGATTCTGATATTTCTTTTAAAAAGTAGTGCGGGAAATTTTGGCGGTCGATGTCCCGTGACGTTATTTCTGTAAATTTAATATCGCTTTTCTTGAGCTCCAACGGGGTGCCATCATAAAACTGGGCGCTAAT
>Ga0209567_10001282_pt1 | contig 13129 bp, 8 predicted proteins | sample COG_12_FD_184756 | JGI IMG/M metagenome (GOLD analysis project Ga0209567, IMG submission 184756) | Pelagic marine sediment microbial communities from the LTER site Helgoland, North Sea, for post-phytoplankton bloom and carbon turnover... | ecosystem: Environmental > Aquatic > Marine > Neritic...
GCTGACCCTGCTCACAGGCGCCACCGGCTACGTCGGAGGCCGCTTGCTCCCATCGCTCGAGGAGGAGGGAATTCCCCTGCGATGCCTGGCGCGCCGGCCGGAGTTCCTCACCCCGCGTGTCGGCGAATCCACGGCCGTGGTCAAAGGGGACGTGCTGGACCGAGGCAGCCTCATGCAGGCCATGGCTGACGTTGAGACGGCCTACTACCTGGTCCACTCGATGAGCGACGACGGGGACTGGGTGGCGATGGAGCGACGCTCGGCACGCGTGTTCGGAGAGGTCGCCGCCCAGGCTGGAGTGCAGAGGATCATCTACCTCGGCGGACTCGGCACCGGGCCTGACCTCTCGGATCACCTCCAGACCCGCCAGGACGTCGGCCGCATACTGGGCGAAGCGGGCGTCCCGGTGCTCGAGCTGCGGGCTTCGATCGTCATCGGCTCCGGGAGCCTGTCTTTCGAGATGATCCGTTCCCTGGTAGAGAAGCTCCCGATCATGACCACGCCATCCTGGGTCAGTGTACAGGCACAGCCCATCTCCATCGAAGACGTGATCGCGTATCTGATCGAGGCCCGCACGGCGCCGCTGCCGGAGAGCCGCGTGTTCGAGATCGGCGGGAGCGACGTGGTGAGCTATGGAGAGATCATGCGGGAATACGCCCGTCAGAGAGGCCTGCACCGCCTGATGATCCCGGTCCCCGTCCTCACGCCCGCGATCTCGAGCCTGTGGCTGGGCCTCGTGACACCTCTGTATGCCCGCGTGGGCCGCAAGCTCATCGAGGGGGTGCGCAACCCGACGGTCGTCCAGGACGATGCCGCACTTCGCACGTTCGCGGTGCGACCGCGCGGCGTTTCCGAATCCATCCGACGTGCCCTGGCCAACGAGGATCGGGAGTTCGCGAGCACGCGGTGGTCCGATGCTAACGGCCATTCATCGAAGCGTCCGCGACGCTACGGACGCCGGATCGTGGACAGCCAGACGGTTCGGGTGAACGTCCCCCCGGCCGAGGCGTTCGAGACGGTGCGCAGAATCGGGGGAGACGTCGGGTGGTACTGCGGCGACGTCCTGTGGCAGATCCGGGGCTTCCTGGATCGCCTGGTCGGCGGACCGGGCCTGCGTCGCGGCCGAAGGGATCCGGTGGACCTGAGACCGGGAGATGCGCTGGACTTCTGGAGGGTCGAGGCGTTCGAGCCGGACCAGATGCTGCAGCTCCGGGCCGAAATGAAGCTCCCCGGCCGGGCGTGGCTTCAATTCGAGGTCGAGCCGGACAACGGCGGAACGATCCTGACGCAGACGGCCGTGTTCGATCCGACGGGCCTGGCCGGACTGCTCTACTGGTACGCGCTCCTGCCGATGCACACGCCCATGTTCAGGGGCATGCTCCGGAACGTGGCGCGGGCCGCCGAGGCGCCTGTCGCCGCATAGGCGGTCAGCCCAGGTCCTGACCCGCGAGAGGCAGGTCTCGGATTCGCTTTCCCGTTGCCGCGAAGATCGCGTTCAAGACGGCCGGCATGGTTGGAGGCACCCCGGGCTCGCCGATTCCCGTCGGGACCTCCCCCGTCTGGATGATGCGCACATTGACCCTTGGCATCTCGGACATCCGCAAGACCGGATAGTCGTGATAGTTGCCCTGTTCGACCGCCCCTTCGCGCAGCGTGATCCTGCCGTACTTCGCCAGCGACAACCCCATGGCCACCGCGCCCTGCATCTGCGCCTCGATGGCGTCCGGATTGACCACCGGTCCGCAGTCGACCGCGGTGTCCACCTGGTGAACGGTGAGCTCGCCCTCCTGGCCCACCGAAACGTGGGCGACCATCGCTGCGTAGCTGTAGAAGCTGTAGTGCATGGCGAATCCGAGGCCCTGGCGCGCCGGAAGCGTCCGGCCCCAGTCGGCCATCTCAGCCGCTGCTTCTCCGACCGCCTTCAATCTTCCCGTGTCGTACGGAAACTGGCTGTCGATACCCTCGACTTCGAGGACGCGCGGCGCTCCCAGCATCGCCATGTGGAACTCGACCGGATCCCGGCCCAACTCGTGGGCCAGCTCGTCCATGAAGCTCTGCACGGCAGTGGCGTGGAACATGTTGCACACCGACCGCATCCACCCGATTCGGACGCTTGACGCTACTCTGCCTGCCTCGATCCGGATGTTGGGGAAGCGGTACGGCATGGTTGAAAGACCGAGCCCCCTCTCCTGACCCGTCGGCGTAGCTCCTCCGTCCGGAAACGTCCACCCGATGGCCGGAAACACGGATCGGTGCATCCAGCCCGTCGGGCTTCCGTCCGGGCCCAACGCGGCGCGCAGAACCTGGTAGCTCTCAGGGTGGTAGAAGGCGTGGCGGATCTCGTCCTCGCGCGTGAACAACAGTTTGACCGGTCGCCCCGACTTCTGTGACAGCAGGGCCGCTTCCACCGCGTAATCCGGTTTCGACTTCCGACCGAAGGCGCCTCCGAGCAGCGTGACGTGGACCGCCACGTTCGAGCCCGGGATGCCGAGTGCCCCGGCGACTTCTCCGACCGTCCACTGCGGCGCCTGCGTCGCCGACCAGACGTCGCAGCGATCGCCTTCCACGTGAGCGGTGGCCGCAGGCGGTTCCATCATGGCATGAACCGCGTATGGCGCGTAGTAGGCGGCTTCAAACACGCTCTCCGCTGCGGCCGCCGCCGCTTCGAAATCGCCCTCGGCCCGTGCGACGGTGCCCGTGCCGGACGCGATCTGCTCGAGCTCTGCGCGTCTCTGGTCGCTCGTTTCGGTGGCCAGCGGACCCGGCTCCCACTGCACGTTGAGCGCTGCACGGCCCTGCATGGCAGCCCACGTATTCGTTGCGAGCACCGCGACGCCGGCGTTCGTGAGCCCCGTCGCGTTCGGTTCCAGTTCGATGACGTCCACGACATCACGGACGGCCCGGGCGGCATCCGCGTCGAAGCCGAGAATCGATCCCTTCGCTACAGGGCTCCTCTCGACGCTGGCGACGAGGAGATCGGGAAGATCGACGTCGTAGCCGTATACGGCATCGCCGCGCACCATGTCCTCGGTGTCAATGAGCCGCCGCGGTGTTCCTATGAGCTTGAAGTCGGCCGGGTCCTTGAGTGACGGCTCCTCGGGTACCGGCAGCTCCGCGGCGGCTGCCGCGAGCTCCCCGTACGTGAGCCTTTCGGATCCGTGCAGCACGGCGCCGGACTCCGCGCGGCAGTCAGCGGCCGGGACGCCCCAGCGACGGGCTGCTGCTTCAACCAGCATCTCTCGGGCAGCCGCACCCGCGCGGCGCAGAGGGATCCAGTTCAGGCGCACCGTGGTGCTCCCGCCGGTGGACTGGTTTCCGTACCTGGGGTCGCCCAACGCCTGCACGACCGCCACATCCTCCAGGTCCACCTCCAGCTCCTCGGCGAGAAGCATACAGCACGTGGTCCGGGCGCCCTGGCCCATTTCCTGGCGGTGCACGGTCAGCGACACGACGCCGTCTTCCCCTATGCTCACCCACACGTTCGGCTCGAAGACGCCGGATTCCGGCTCGAGGCCCGGAACCGGGATCAAAGACGCCCAGCCGTTGCGGACACCCAGTATGAGCCCCGTCCCGGCCAGTCCTGTGGTCTGGAGGAAGCTCCGGCGAGAGACCTTCGTCACGGTGCTCATGATTCGCCTCCCCCGGAGGCAGCGGCCTGGTGAACGGCCTCCCGGAGCCTCAGGTATGTGCCGCAGCGACACAGGTTGCCGGACATGGCCTCGTCGATCTCCGCGTCCGTCGGCTTCGGTGATCGCTCGAGGAGCGCCACCGCGGTCATGATCTGCCCCGGCTGGCAGTAGCCACACTGCGGAGTGTTGGTTTCGAACCATGCGAGCTGGACCGGATGAAGGTCGTCGCCATCCGCCAATCCCTCGATGGTCGTGACCGCGCGTCCATCGACCGACTCTGCGGTCGTGATGCAGGAACGGACCGGCTCACCGTCGACGTGAACCGTGCACGAACCGCACAGTCCCGCACCGCAGGCGTACTTCGTGCCTTTCAGGTGCAGCAGGTCACGGAGGACCCACAGAAGGGGCATGGCCGGATCGGCGTCGACGGTCTGTCGTTCGCCGTTGACGAGCAGAGTGATCATGAGTTTCTCCACCGCGATACATGGACTGAGGGAGCGTGCAACAAAGCTAATTCCCGGCGGGGTGGGGGGCCAACGCTAACCGGGTCTCAGCCTCCGGCAGCCGTCAGGCGCGCCGCGGTCGCCCGCGCCTGCCACGAGTCCGTGCCGACGTGCGCGACCACCGTGGCGTGCCCCTCGCGCAGCAGGCGCATGCCGTCCACGCGCCGGTCCTGTGCCACGAGCGCCTCTCCCAGGAGGCTCTCCACGTCGCCCACCCGCCAGTGGGTGTCGGGTATCTCGGTGTAGCTCTCCAGCGCCCGGAGCAGGACCCGTTCGGCCTGCGCCGCATCGCCGGCGGCCAGGTAGGCGGCGCCAAGAGGCTGCAGCGCACGTCCGATCGCCGGGTGTGGCTCGCGAAAGACCTGGCCGCGGATCTCCAGCACGTTCAACAGGGTGTCGACCATTTCGGCCCCCCGGCCCTGCGCGATACGAAGGTGCGCCCGGTCGACCCGCACCGTCTGCGTGTAGCGGTGGCCGGGACGGAGCTTCTCCGCGGCGAGCGCAAGCGACTCATCGAATAGCTGGTCCGCCTGGTCCAGGTCCGCCCGCGCCGAGGCGATGTTCGCGAGTCCGTCGAGAACCAGGATCGAATAGATGCCGCCGCGCCCGGCCCCTTCGAGCGCCGCTCGATACCGGTCCTCCGCCCGATCGAGACGGTTGTCCATCCAGTAGGGATCGCCGGCCCTGCTGAGGGCCATGATGTAGTTGGCGTCGGTCGGTTCCAGTCGCTCCCTCTTCACCGCTATCGAAGAATCGACCGTGGCCGCGGCTTCCTCGTATCGGCCCAGGTGATACAGCACGGTGCCCCAGCGTTCGCGCATGGTCAGCGTCAACTGGCGGTCGTAGCCGAGAGACCGGTTGGCCCGATCGAGGGCCTCGTGGAGCAGGCGCTCGGACTCCTCGTACCGGCCCACGTCGCGCAGCGACACGCCCCATTCACCGAGCGCTTCGATGACATCGGGGTGGCCGGGGTCGTAAAGGGCTTCACGCATGGCCACGGCGGACGCGGCGAGCGGCTCGGCATCGTATATCTGGCTTCGCAGTCGGCGGATCATCGCGATGTTGAGGAGCGCCCCGGCTGCCACCGGATGCGGTCGCATGGTCGCCGTGTCGAACCGGGCCAGCGCGCGCTCGAACACCGCCTCCGCTTCCTCGAACTGCCCCAGTTCCTGGTGCGATACCGCCAGGCCGAACAGGGCCGCTGCTTCGGCGTGCTTTCCAGCGGCCAGCTCCGCCTGTCGAGTGGCCCGGCCCGCCTGCGTGACCGCCGCCAGCGTGCCACCGACCAGGGAAAGGGCCACGATCAGCGCCGCCCCTACGCCCACCCGGTGACGGGTTACGTAATTCCGGAATCGGTAGCCGGCCGAAGTCACCGGCGGGCCGACCCTCGTGGGGGGGCGTCCGGATCCATGGCCCTGTACAGCCACGCGCGGGCCTTTACCCACTCACTTCGCAGGGTGCGATCGGACACTCCGAGAACGTCGGCGACTTCCTTCTCCTCCATCCCTGCGAAGAACCGGAATTCGACGATCTGTAGCTGGCGCGGATCCAGTTTCTCGAGCGCTTCGTCGAGCGCGATCAACTCGTCGGGCCGAAACTCCACGGGCGCCCCGCCGTCCGTGAGCGTGGTGCACACCATGTCGCCCCCACGTTTGACCGCCTTCTGGCGCCGAGCGTGATCCACCAGAACCTGGCGCATGGCCCGGGCCGCGATCGCCAGGAAGTGGGCCCGGTCGGACGCCGGCATGCGGCTCCCGGCGAGTTTGAGATAGGCCTCGTGAACCAGGGCCGTCGCGTGCAGAGAGTGTCCCTGCTGCTCGCGATACATCTCCCGATTCGCGAGGGAGCGCAACTCTTCGTACACCAGCGGGACGAGCCGGTCCATCGCACGTGAATCACCCTCACTTACCGTCTGGAGAAGCTGGGTCACGTCGCCCTGCAGGCGAGTCTGATCGTCGTCCATCTCGGTCACCTGTGCGCTTGTCGCCGGCGGTTCCTGGAGGCTGCCGGCTCGACCCCCCGGTATCCCCCACAATGTCCCGGGCGGCCGCAGGGTGACAAGTGGCCCTCGAGCAAGCATCTTGCGCGAGCTATTCACGACCTGTGCGTCCCGAGGGGATGCAGTCGGTGGAAGGTCGTTGTTCATACGTCTTTGGAGGCTACCATGCTTCGGTTCTTCGGACTCCGTGGGCGGGCCGTCCGGCTTGCTCTCTTCTTTGCGGTTGCGCTGCCGATGTTCGTCGTCACTCCGCAGCCCGCTTCGGCCCAGATGGGTGGCGTGGACCTGGACACGATCCAGGCAGGGCGATTCGACTACGGCAAGATGTGGACGTTCGAGTACGCGCCGGCGGACTACTTCAGTGAGACCTACGGATTCGATGCCAACCCGGAGTGGTTCAAGCGGGCCCGGTTGTCGGTTCTTCGGATTCCCGGCTGCTCGGCATCGTTCGTCTCACCGCACGGGCTGGTGGCCACGAATCACCATTGCGTACGGGGCAGGGTCGCGGGCCTGAGCGGAGAGGGTGAAGACCTTCTCTCCGACGGATTCGTCGCCCGGACGTTAGCGGACGAGCGGCGGATTCCGGGCTACTACGCGGACCAGCTGATCCAGGTGCAGGACATCTCGGACCAGGTATTCGCGGTGACGGACGCGGCGTCCGGCGAGGACCGGGATGCGGCGCGGGCCCAGGTCGTCCAGGAGATCCAGGCGCAGCTCAAGGCCGACCACTCCTCGGGCGGCGACTCGATCTGGGTACAGGTGATCGGCCTGTACAACGGGGGTCGCTACTCGGCCTACGTGTTTCGACGGTTCACGGACGTGCGCCTGGTCGTGGCGGCCGAGGTGGAGTTGGGCTTCTTCGGCGGAGATCCGGACAACTTCACGTATCCACGGTACGACCTCGATTTCTCGTTCCTGAGGGTCTACGAAGACGACCGGCCCTATCAGCCGACCCACTACTTCGGGTGGGGCGAGGGCGTGCAGCCGGGCGACCCGGTGTTCATCATCGGCAACCCCGGTCAGACGAATCGACTCAAGACCATCGCGCAGCTCGAGTACCAGCGCGACGTGTCCGTGCCGGTCAACGTCCACTTCCTCGGCACGCGCCTCGGGGTCCTGGCGGACTTCCGGCAAGCCGACCCGGCAGGTGCCCGCGAACTCGGGCTCCGCAACTGGATGTTCGGTCTGTCGAACTCGCTGAAGGCGAACACGGGTCGCCTGGAGGCGCTCAACAACCCGATGATCATGGCGCGCAAGGCCGACGCGGAACGCAAGCTCCAGGAAGCGATCGCCGCAGACCCGGGGCTGAGCGCGACCTACGGTGACCTGTTCGATCGTCTGGCCGCGATCCAGGTCCAGAAGCGGGAGTTCGCGGCGTACACCGGGGCCTTCCAGGGCATGGGCAGCACGTTTGCCGGCTCTATCACGATGGGCCGTGCCATGCGCGCCCAGACCGTTCTCGACGCCATCGCAGACGGAGAGTCGGAAGAGGAGATGGAGCAGCTCATGACAGAGCTGCGCCGCGTGCGTGACCGGGCGCCGGAGGTCGAAGTAGGTTTCCTCGCCCATCGGTTCGCGGACTTCGAGCGTTACCTGGGTGCGGATCATCCGGTCACGCAGGCCGCCCTCGGTGGACTCGATCCCGAGGCGGCGGCCCACGCCATGTTGGAGAGCACCATTCTCGGCAGCGGCGAAGCGACTCTCGCCGCCATCGACGCGGGCACGCTCGGCGTCGACGATCCGGCGATGGCCCTGATCGCCGAGCTTCTTCCTCTCACGAGCGAGTTCCGGCCCGCCATGGGGGCCCTCACGGGCGAGGAAAACGATCTGCAGGCCGCACTGGGGCGCGTCCGGTTCGAAGTGTACGGCAGCGAGATTCCGCCGGACGGCTCGTTCTCGCCCCGCATCGCGGACGGCATCGTGAAGGGATATCAGTACAACGGCACCCTCGCCCCTCCGTACACGACCTTCTACGGCCTGTACGATCGGTACTTCGGGCATGGGGAGGGCGTGGGGATCGGCGAAGAGTGGAGCCTGCCGGAACGCTGGAAGACGCCTCCCGCGGGACTCGACCTCAGCACGCCGCTGAACTTCGTATCGACCACGGACTCGTACGGCGGCAACAGCGGTTCGCCCGCCGTGACCCCGGATCTCGAGTTGGTGGGACTCAACTTCGATCGTAACATCAATGGCCTGTCGCGCGACTTCATCTACCTGCCCGAGCAGGGCCGGAACGTGATGGTGGACGTCAGGGCCATTCGCGCGGCCCTGGAGGTCGTGTACGATGCCAACCGGATCGTGGCCGAGATGGTGTGGGGCACGCTGTACGAGACGGAAGAAGAGGCCGACGCGGCCGCGATGTGATTAATATCAACCCTGAACGGAGTTTCAAATGAACCGTTATAGAATCGGCCTGCTGGCCCTGGCCCTCGGTCTGTGCGTTGCTACGCCCGCATCGGCGCAGCGCGCCAAATCGGTCGTCGGAATCTCCGCCGGTGCCACGACCAGTGACATCGAGGGCGGCTTCATCAACACATCGTCACAGTGGGGCTTCATCGGCGGGATCTTCGGTACCTACCGCACCAGCTACAACAGTATGATCGGCCTGGAAGCCAATTACGTGCAGAAGGGTGGCAAGGACCTCGCGGACCTGGCCTATATCGATATCCCGTTCATCATCGGGGCCGTCATTCCCACCGACAATGATGCCCTGAATTTCAATTTCTACACGGGCATCGGAATCGGAATCAAGGTGAGCTGCAGCGAGACGAGCGGCTCGTTGCTCGACGACGCGTGCGATCGAGCCAAGGGCACGGAATGGACCTGGCCGTTGGGGCTGGCGTTCGCCATACGGAGTCCGAGCGGGAAGTACTTCGGGCTCGATGGCCGCTACTCACTCGGCATCTCGGATGCCTTCGAAGGCTCAGGCGCGCGCAACCGGTCCTGGCAGTTCAAGGCTCTGTTCGGCATCCCCACGGGCTAGTCGAGGTCGGTCCCCTCGGGGGCGTGACCTTTTTGCTTCTTCTGGGTATGCCTAGACATCCGCAGGATTGTACTCGGCGTCTGCGGTCCGACGCCTCGCGCCGGGAGAGCCGATGTCTGCGAAACTCGTGAGCGAACTGCTGAGACGAGGCGTCCCGCAGGTGGTCGGCGTGTATCTGGCTGCCGGCTGGGGACTCCTCGAGTTCACGGATTGGGCGACGGGGCGTTTCGATCTTTCCAACGGCGCCTCCGATCTCGTCGTCGGTAGCTGGATCATCTTTCTTCCCATAGTCGCGGGCGCTGCCTGGCATTTCGGTCACCCCGATCGCCGGCGCCGTACGCCAGGCCGGGGGGCCCCGGTCGCGACCCCGGCGGCCAAGCCGACGGACATCGTGGTTCTTCCGTTCGCGAATCTCAGTTCCAACACGGAGGACGAGTATCTGAGCGACGGGCTGTGCGAGGAAATCACCAACCAGCTTGCGCACATGGAGGGTCTCCAGGTCGTAGCCCGCACCTCGGCGTTCGCGTACAAGGGTAAACCAGGTGACGTGCGGGCGATCGGCCGGGATCTCGGAGCGGGGGCCGTTCTCGAGGGCAGCGTCCAGCGCGCGGGCGACCGCCTCCGGGTCACCACGCAGCTGGTCGAGGTGGCCACCGGTTACCACCTTTGGTCCGAGCGCTACGACCGCGAGATGAAGGATGTATTCGATATCGAGGACGAGATCGCGGCGAACGTCGTCCAGTCCCTTCGGGGCATACTGAAGCCGGAAGAGCGGGAGGCGCTGGCCCGGAACCCGACCGACGATGTCAGGGCCTACGAGTTCTACCTGCGGGGTCGCCAGTTCTTCCGCCAGAACCGCCGGAAGAGCCTCGAGTATGCCCGCGAGATGTTCGAACGGGCGGTCGAGGTGGATCCAGGCTTCGCCCTCGCCTGGGCGGGGATCTCGGACTCTATCTCGCTGACGCACATGTACTACCCATCCAGCGGCGCTGACCTGGAGCGTGCCGAGGAGGCCAGCCTGCGTGCGCTCCAGTTGAATCCAGGTCTCTCCGAGGCTCACGGGGCGCGGGGGTTCGCCCTGCTGCAGCAGAAGCGTCTCGACGAGGCGGAGGCGGAGTTCCAGTCGGCTCTGGCCCTCGATCCGTCCCAGTTCGAGGCCCGGTACTTCTACGCCCGGGCCTGCTTCTCGCAGGGAAGGCTGGAGGATGCGGCTCGCCTGTTCGAGGAGGCATCGGACGTGCGCGAGGACTACCAGGCGTCGTTCTTCGCAGCCCAGGCGCTGGAGGCCCTGGGCCGGGAGGGCGAGGCGACCGAGGGCTACCGTAAGGCCCTGGCCGTGGCCGAGAAGCATATGGAACTCAATCCGGACGACCCGAGGGCCGCCACGATGCGGGCGGTCTCACTGTGCCGCTCCGGCGATCGCGGTGCGGGTCTCCACTGGGCGGAGCGGGCGCTCGAGATCGATCCGCACGACGCCGGGGTCCAGTACAACGTGGCTTGCCTGTACTCTCTGGAGGACCAGGTGGACCGGGCGATCGACTGCCTGGAGGGCGCGGTCAGTGCCGGGTTCGGCCACCGCGATTGGATAGAGCAGGATCCCGACCTCGATTCCGTGCGCGAGCACCCGCGCTTCCAGGAGCTGATCGGCCGGTTGTAGGGCGCGTCTAGGTCCCCTCCGGCACAGACCGCCAGCCGCCCCGGCACGGAAACCTGCCGCTACGCAAATATTACCCACCCGTGACAGTGGACGGCGTCGCCCCCGGATCGATCACCCCCGCAGAATCTTGTTACAGTTCGCAAGTTCCTACAGGGGAATGTCTTACGCTCCGATCCACCGCCGCCTTTCTTCGGTACGTGCCTTGCACCTGTCGAGCTTCGCGATCACTCGAGTGAGACCCTCAACCGCGAGGCTATCAGCATGAAGCACTTTCGTTGGAGTACAGCCGGACTCTGTGTCATCGCGCTCGCCGCCTGCGATTCCACCCCGGTGGATCCCGGCGCGACGGGCCCCAATCCTGACGGCAGCATGTCGGTGAGCGCCCCCGTTCTGGGTGCGGTGCCCGTCCTCAACGAGGCGGATGGACACCTGTACGACGCCGTTGCCGGCGGGATCAACTGGACGGATGCGCGAACGGCCGCCGAGGGCATGAGCTTCGGCAGCTGCCAGGCGTACCTGGCCTCGATCACTTCCGCCGAAGAGAACGACTTCATCCTCACGAACCTCCCGGGGGTGGTGCCCGCGATCGGCATCGGGTACTGGATCGGTGGATACCAGCCTCCGGGGACGACGCCCGCGGACGCCGGCTGGCTGTGGGTATCCGCTGAGGCGTTCGGGTTCACGGCGTGGTCGGCGCTTCAGCCCGACGACGACGGCGTCTTTGCCGACGAGGACGCGGTCCATTTTGTATCGGTGAGCGACGGGGGTTTCGGGGGCGTGATCGGGTGGGCCGACCTCAATCAGGCCGAGACAACGCCAGGCTACGTCGTCGAATTCGCCGGGGACTGCTCGGAAGACGAGTTGCTCGAGATCATGCTCAAGCTCACGCAAGGCGAGGGCGCCCGTAATATCAACATGAAGAGCCAGGGGAAGATCGCGGCGGCCGTCCTGTCGATCGCCGACAGCGGAGCCGGAGACGGGTTCGATGCCACCACGATCGATCCCACGACGGTCACCCTGGGCGACGGTTCGGATCCGGACGCGCCCGTGGCCGGTAACAAGCACGGAAAGCCTATGGTATCGTGGCCGGACCTCGACGAGGACGGCCTGAAGGACGCCCTCTTCCACTTCAACACCCAGGACCTCGTGGAAGCGGGCCTGACGGCGGAGACGACCGAACTCGTGCTCCATGGCACGACCACCGACGGGGTCGAGTTCTCTGGAACGGATGCGGTGGCGGTGAAGTAGATGCGGTAACCGGGCCGGTCACCCTGCGGAGCGGTGCCGAAGGCCCCTGACGGGGAGGCGGTATTCCGCCTCCCCGTCTCTTGTTGCAATTACCTGGCCCCGGACCGACCGGGGCGGTCGCTCAGAATCCACCCGAGTCCGAAGGTGACCGCGGCGCCCAGTGGGGTGAGCCAGGTCCAGGCGAGTGAGGTGAAGAGGTGAGCTCCCGCCGCGGCCGCCAGTCCCACGATCATGGCCCCGAGTACGCTGGACTCTCGAATGCGTCTTCCCGCCACCGCGAGCCCGAACACTCCCAGCACCGGCCCGAACGTGATCGACGTGATGGTGAGTCCCGCCTCGAGCACCGAGCCCCAGGCCCGGGCGAGAACGGCGACCCCGGCCAGGGCGACGGCCCACGCCGCGGTGAGGATGCGGGACGCGCGTAGCGCGGACGCGTCGGACCGGGCGAGGCTCCGGCCGAAGTCGAACGTCGATGCCGATGCGAGCGAGCTCATGGAAGAGGACAGGGTGGACATCGCCGCAGCGAACACGGCCGCGATCACCAGTCCGCCCAGTCCAGGGGGCATTTCGGTCGCGATGAACCGGGCGAACACCTGGTCCGCCGACTCGAACGGAGCAGCGGGCGGAAATTCCGCGTAGAAAGCGAACAACAGGGAGCCGATGACCAGGAACAGGGCCATCTGGGCGAACACCAGGATCCCGCTCGTCACCACGGCCTTCCTGGCGTCAGTCGCCGAACGACACGCGAGCAGCCGCTGCACGAACATTTGATCGGTGCCGTGCGTCGCCATCGTGAGAACAGCGCCGCCCAGGAGCCCGGCCCAGAACGTGTATGGGCGCGCCCAGCTCCAGCCGAAATCGAACACGGCCAGTTTGCCCGCCGCCTCGAGGCCCGGGAGGGCTCCGCTCCACCCTCCAGGGAGCGCCTGCAAGAGTATCCAGGCTGCCAGCGCCGCACCGCCGACGTACACGACGAGTTGGACCGCGTCGTTCCAGATCACGGCCCGAAGCCCGCCACGCATGGTGTAGTAGAGCGTGACCCCGGTGACGAGGAGGATCGCCACCGGAAGCGGCATCGGCAGCAATGCCTGGAGCACGAGGGCCGTCGCG
>Ga0209567_10001284_pt1 | contig 13114 bp, 14 predicted proteins | sample COG_12_FD_184756 | JGI IMG/M metagenome (GOLD analysis project Ga0209567, IMG submission 184756) | Pelagic marine sediment microbial communities from the LTER site Helgoland, North Sea, for post-phytoplankton bloom and carbon turnover... | ecosystem: Environmental > Aquatic > Marine > Neritic...
AAATCAAGCAAACCGAACATATTCATTAGAAACAGTCATCAGCCTGTATCTCGTTCATGTTAGAACCGTAGATATGACATAATAAGCCTCTTTATCTATAAGGGCATGAAAATTTATGACAACCGCTATAACGATGAAAAAAATGGGGTATAATCATCAATTCCCTGATATTCTCAGGTCCTTGGACAATTCATTTGCGTTCGACATGATAAATATTTTGTTCCCGCCGCTTTTCTTGGCCTGGTACATATTTACATCGGCCCGATGTATGAATTGTCCCATTTCTTCATTGCGGACATATTCGGCAATTCCGATGCTCAGCGTTATTTTCGATATATGCTTTTCGAAGATCACCAGACGCTCGTTTTCCATTTCAGATCTAATCCGGTCGGCCACAACTTCAGTTTGATCCGCAGCGGTTTCCGGCAAAATTATGGTAAATTCATCACCGGCGAAACGATAGGCTGTATCCTGCGATCGCAAAGAATTTTTCATTTTCCGGGCTATCAACTGTAGGGCCTTATCGCCCACCATGTGGCCGTATGAGTCATTAATTGACTTGAAATGGTCGATATCAATGAAAATCAATGAGAGGGGATGTAAATAGCGCTCTGATCGGGCTATTTCTTTTTCGAGTTGTTCATAAAAATATCTTGAATTATAAAGCTCGGTCAGCGGATCCTTGATGGACAGCATCCTCAATTTCTCAATCATTCGGTCACGCTCGTTGATGAGCGATCGCTCCCGGATGACCCGGTTGATTCTCAACATCAATTCATTTAAGCGAATCGGTTTGAATATCAAATCACTTGCGCCGTTATTGATGGCATCTTCATAGGAATATTTAGAACTGTAGCCGGTGGTTATGATAACATCGAGCTTATATTGCTTTTTGATTTTCTTGGTAAAGGTGATGCCATCCATGCCCGGCAAATTTATATCCGATAGGATGATGTTTATTTCTTCGCCCTTCAAAACTTCCGCTGCTTCTTCAGTGCTGTATGTAATTATCGCCGGATACCCTGAACGGGTTAGAAATTGATGGAGCATCTTGGCGATGACGGAATCATCCTCTATGATCAGAATCTTATTTTCCATTCTTTACAGTACCTTATAATAAAAAAGTCTTATTCAATGCCTCAGGTAGCGGTAAATAGCCGATTTTATCAAAATCTGCAATGCCCGTCTAAGTATTATACCGCTTTCCATAATAATGTTCCGAAATTCGGAATTGCGGTAACAATTATTGTAGAAAAACGTTTGAAAAATGCATCGTTTTTTTGACATCAACTATATCGGTCATTTTTCAGAAATATTAAGTAATTTTATTATATTAGGAAATCAAACCGGTCATTCTAAAAAGCTTTTTTTTAACTTGATGCGGATTTTAAATCCGGCCAGACTGGGACCGCTGAACGAAGTTGAATACGATGTTAAAATATTGCATTCTGGCAAATTGAATATGAATTTTTTCTTTACAAAACAGGAAATTACCGGCATTGTCAGAGTTAAACGCTTGTCAGTCCAATCCGAAAGGGTATGACTGTCATATGTCCTTATCCTTGAAATTAAGGTGCCTGTTTGAATTTTTCTGAATTTCAGTCAAAGACCCTATTGCAAAGGAGGGAACCTAATTCCATCTATCTCCCTTTAGATAAGGGCAAAACCGATTCTTCCCCCTTTATTAAAGGAGGATCGAGGGGGATTTAATTCATACCAAATCTTACTCTTGTGAGGAAAAAATTATGGCATTAAAAGATCGATCCCTCGCCTTCATCGGCGGCGGCCACATCACTGAAATTATCTTATCCAATTTGACCAAGTCCGATAATGCTGTTCCAGAATGCCTGATAGTCAGTGAGCCGGTTAAAGAAAAGGGTCAACATTTGAAAAAAATCTATGGTATATCCACCGCTAAGGATAATATGGAAGCTGTGTCTACAGGTGATTTTATTTTTATCAATGTCCTTCCCCATGTGGTGGGAGAGGTGGTGGAAGAGCTGAAACACAACAGCTTGCCGGATAACAAGGTGATTATTACCGTGGCTGCCGGCATACCCATGAAAGCCTATGAGGGATTAGGGAATCAGCTCCCTGTGGTCAGGGCCCTGCCCAATCCACCGAGCCAGGTCGGGATGGGTATCGCCGCCCTGGCCTTTAACGCCCATGTCGTAGAAGACATACGAGAGGATATTTTTGAGCTATTCGCCTGCCTGGGAGAGTATGTGGTTGTAAAAGAGGAACAGGTGAATACCGTAATGGCCTTGAGCAGTCCCACCATCACCTACATGCTGTTTCAGTCCCTCATCGATGCCGGTGTTCGATCCGGGATCGATCGTACTACCGCAACCAAAATCGTCTATCAAACCATCGCCGGCTCCATGGAAGTTTGGAAGACCCGGCAGGTACCGCCCTACGAACTTATCAGCGAAGCCAGCACACCGGGCGGAATTTCCATCGAAAGCCTGTATACGCTAGAAACCTATGCTTTTAAAGCCGGTATCATGGAAGCCGTTGATAGTGCCATAAACCGGGCCGTCGAGCTGAGCCGAGCGGTCAAATAGCTCCCGGTGGTATCATTGGGTTGTGAATATCATTTTAGTACCGGACATGTTTAAAAGAAATTTTTCAGGCATTTCCTTTTCGATCAGCATGGCGGCCTTGCGGCCGGTACAATGGGTGGGAACAATATATCCGGGATTTAGCTCTTTCAGGGCTGCAATGGTCGGGCCAATGGCAGGCTCATTCACGGCTCCTGTCAGATGGAAGCCTCCCATAACGGCATAGATCTTATCAACTCCGGTTACCTCCTGGGCATATTTCACCGTATTGACAATACCGGCGTGGGCGCAGCCGGATAAAATCAACAAGCCTTTGCCTTTAACATGGGCGATGACAGCGCTGTCGTCCTCGATGAGATCCTGATGCGATGCTCCTTGCACGTCATAGCACAAACGGGAATCCCCGGTTTCAAAATCCGTCTTTTTGGGTACCTGCCCCAGAAAAAGAAGGGCACCATCTAGGAGCGCATAAGGATCTTTCGATTCGACTGGAAATATTCCCGCCTTTTTTAACTTCTCACGCTTTAAAGAAGGCAAAAATATTTTTAAATCTTCGCCTGCATTAATATAGCGCTCTTTTCTGAAAGCAGAAGGGTGCAGAACCAATTCAATTGGCTTTTTGCCGATTCGCTCAACGATTGGCAGTAACCCCCCAAAATGATCCATGTGACCATGTGAAAGTACCAGGGTCTCGACGTTGGATAGATCCAATCCCAGGGCTTCGGCATTAAACGCGGAGCCATGTTCTGAAAAACCGAAATCAAAAAGCACACTTCGGGCGTTGTTACCTGCTGTTACCGTTATCAGGGCTGAAAACCCGTGCTCTGCCAGAATGCTGACTTTTACCTCTGAGTCTTTGACGGGCATCGCCCGTTGCACCATTTCGGTGCTGTCCATGGAGGCGATGTCTACAAAATTATCCTGCAACGTCAAAACTTGCACCTTATCGACTTCATTGAGTGTAAAACCCATTTTTATCTCCTTTCATAATGTTCGAAATTAATTAGAAGCGAAGCTTCAGATAATCTTATTTTGCCGTTGCTTGCATCCCTTCAAGGCGGGGCGTTTCCAGGCAAATTAAAAATATGAAATCCTCTGTGTGGTAATAAAAACTTTTATGCCTAGTTGTCGAGTATTTTTTTGAGCCATCGGTGCAGGGGCAACATATTTTTATAATGTGTATATGCATAGTCAATAAGTGCATTCGAATAAAACGCATCCGGCACTTTCTCTTCAACCCGTGCAGTTAGACCATTATACAGGAGATATTCTGCATTGGAATGATTGGCATCACAACCGCGGGGAACCTTTTTGTAATGTTTTCTGTCTATTAAATAACCTTGGGCTGTCGCTTTTTTGACCGCACGATTGAGCGCCGCACCCTGTTTTTTATCCACCACTGCCTTACGGTATCTATCCATAAGTGGTTTTGAAAACAGTTTAATCCCTACGCCGATAAGTACTTTTTTATTCTCAACGTGCAGATAAAAGCCGGAACACTCCATACGGTTGCGGGCCCCTTCCCACAACCATATTCCCATGTAAGTAAGGACAATCTCACCATTAAAGTGTGCCTCCTATGCCTTATCCCTTGGCCATTCCTTTCGAAAATATACTTCTTGACATAATATGTTAAGACGAATATTATTCTGATTAATTAAGAGTTATAAGAATGATCGATGATATTAATTTAAATATACTGAAAATTTTACAGGAAAAAGCCCGGATTCCCAATGTGGATGTAGCGCGCCAGGTAGGTTTAGCGCCTTCGGCAGTTCTGGAACGAATTCGCAAGCTTGAAAAGCATAGAATTATAGATGGTTATGAAGTTCGACTAAACCCCAAATTTTTTAACAAAGGTCTGGTTGCGTTTATCACGGTAAAAACGGATGAACATGCTGATGAAATCGAGCTTGGAAGGAAACTGGCCCACCGCCCCCATGTTCAGGAAGTTCATTATGTGGCCGGTGAAGATGCCTTTTTAGTCAAACTGCGAGGATCGGATACCGGAGAAATCGGACGCCTGATTCGCGAAACCATCAGATCCATCAATGGTGTCCAGCTGACTAAGACCTCCATCGTCATGTCCACCTATAAAGAAACAGCCCAATTCCCGATTGATGATGGCGAAAAAGTATCATAGCCTGGCTGCGAAAATTAAGGCTTGCGCAATCTAATCAATACAGTTTAAAAAACAAAATCACTGTAATTATAGGTATATACCCTGTGGGAGCGGCTTTCCAGCCGCGAGTAGACTTCATTGATCGCGGCTGGAAAGCCGCTCCCACAAGTAATTATCCAGATCCTAATCGATACAGAAATGAACTACCCCGCCGCAAGCAACAGAGTATCAACCTAAATATTTTTTATCGCTCCAAGGGGCGGGGAATTAACCCCCTCGTCCGGCGGATTAAAATTCATAAAATTTCGAGTGTTGGCATTTGCTGGCTTTTATTCTTAGAAGCCAGAATATCCAAAATTCAATAACAACATGAACATGCAAATACAGGTGTAAACGATGATCACAATCAATGAAAACTATCTTAAACTTCAGGCATCCTATTTGTTTGCCGAAATTAAAAACCGAACCGCCGCCTATCAGGAAGCGCATCCGGACCGGAAGGTGATTAAGCTGGGCATCGGTGATGTCACCCGGCCCCTGCCCCCGGCCTGCATTCAGGCGTTTCACCGGGGAGTAGACGAAATGGCCGACGCCAAGACTTTTCGGGGGTACGGTCCCGAGCAAGGCTATGAATTTTTACGAGAAAAAATAGCTCGCCATGATTTCCAGGCCAGGGGGGCTGATATATCCCCGGATGAGATATTTATCAGCGATGGTGCCAAGTGCGACAACGGCAATATCCAGGAAATTTTTTCCAAAGATATAAAGATTGCGATTCCCGATCCGGTCTATCCGGTTTATGTCGACACCAATGTCATGGCGGGCAGAACCGGATCTTACAGCCAGGGCCGCTATGGCGGGCTGGTTTATCTCGAAGGCACAAAGGCTAATGGTTTTATTCCGGATTTACCCCGGGAAAAGGTAGATCTGATTTACCTGTGCTATCCAAACAACCCCACCGGAGCAACCATTTCTAAATCTGCACTGAAGGATTGGGTGGAATATGCCCTGAAAAACAAAGCCCTCATCTTGTTTGATGCAGCCTATGAGTCGTTTATCCGCGATGACGAACTGCCAAAATCAATTTACGAGATCGAAGGGGCCCGGGAAGTCGCCATCGAGTTCCGGAGCTTTTCTAAAACAGCTGGTTTTACAGGTACCCGCTGTGCCTTTACGGTGGTGCCAAAAACATGTGTCGCCTACACAGATGAAGGCAAAGAACAAGCCCTGCACGCACTCTGGTACCGCCGCCAGTCAACCAAATTCAACGGGGTCTCCTATCCCGTGCAAAAAGCGGTGGAAGCGGTATACAGCGAAGAAGGCCAGCAGCAGACAAAAGCATTGATAGACTATTACCTGAAAAATGCAGCCTTGATTCGTCAGGAAATGTCCGCGCTTGGATTTGAATATATCGGTGGTGAAAATTCTCCTTATATCTGGATTGACGGTGGATCTGATTCCTGGAAGTTCTTTGACCGGCTTCTGGAAAAAGCCGCCGTGGTCTGCACGCCGGGAGCAGGATTCGGAAAATGTGGCGAAGGCTATATCCGAATCAGCGCCTTTAACGATTATGAAAACGTTAAAACTGCCATGACCCGGATTAAGGAAGCTCTGGCATCGTAGGCCGCGGCGTTTGCTTGCTATTTTGGTTTTGTGCATTACCATGAAATGGCGTTAATTGATCGATTATTAAAAAAAGACTAAAAGTAAGGGAGAACATTGAATGAAAATTCTTATAGTTGGCGGTACCGGTACAATAGGAAAAAAGGTTAGTGCTCACCTGGCAAAAAAGCATGAAATTGTAAACGCCGGTCGAAATTCCGGTGATGTAAACGTTGACATCGCCGACAGCAAATCAATTGAGGTCATGTTTGAGAGCATCGGAGAGGTTGATGCTATCCTTTGTATTGCAGGGGAAGCCAAGTGGTCCGCTCTGGACGCCATGACGGAAGAAGACTTTTATATCGGGCTGAGAAGCAAACTGATGGGGCAGGTAAATCTGGTAAGAATCGGTCAAAAATATCTGAGCACCGGCGGTTCTTTTACGTTGAGCACCGGCATTTTGGCTGATGATCCGGTTGAAGGCACAACAAGCCCGGCTATGGTCAATGGCGGAATCCATAGTTTCGTTAAAGCCGCATCTTTGGAATTGGGGAATGAAACCAGGATTAATGTTGTCTCATCGGGTCTGGTTGAAGATGCAGTCGAAAAATATGACGCCTACTTTCCCGGGCATAATGCGATACCAATGGATAAGGTGATAAATGCTTATGTTAAAAGTGTTGAAGGCAAAGGTAATGGTAAAATTTTAACGATATATGATAACCGATAGGGTGTGCCTTATTTTATAGCCTCCCGTATTTCATAATGCTGGGAACGCTCATCGAAATGCGCCAATACTTCACGGGCTTTTGGAGGAACATAAGCGCGTTCGTAGTCTTCACCGGCGAATTGCTTGACGGCTTCCCAGGAGTCCAATTCCATCATTGTAATAAACTCTACTTCCTCATCCTGTGCGCACCGGAGCAGCCGAATACCCTGATAACCGTCAACACCGTTGGCGGCAATGCCGGGAAATATCTCCGCCTTGAGCAAATTTTCATAGACATCATCATTTTCAGGTGTCGTCCAGCCGTGCCAGAGTCTTGCTATCATCTTTTTTCCTTCCTTAAACAGGTTGCCCGTTGAGCCCGTTCGCCCGTTTGCCGGTTCTAACCAGACTTATGCGCTTCGGGGGTATGAAACCCATATTTAACGGGCAAACTGGGAAACCGGGAAACCGGTTAACCTGCCATGAGCTATGGGCTTGCTCTAGGCGCTTTGCGCCATACTCATATGCGCGGCCTCCCAGCCAAGTATTGCTTTCTTCCTGGCCGTGCCCCCGCCGTAGTTGCCGAAATCGGCCGTCTTGCGAATCACCCGGTGGCAGGGGATGATAAAAGAAACGGGATTTTTACCGACGGCACTGCCCACCGCCCGGGTGGCGCCGGCACTGCCCACCTGCAGCGCCACATCTTCATAGGAAACCACCGCACCGAACGGAATTTTGATCAAGGCTTCCCAGACTTTTATCTGAAAATTGGTACCGTTTAAAATCAAATGCAACGGTGCGGAGGTGTTGGCGAAGGACGGATTAAAAATTCGATCAACCAGTTCACGGGATGCATGCGGATCTTCTACAATATCAGCATTTTTCCAAAAATAGCGTAATTCAGTAAGGGGGTCTTTTCTTTGTCTATATTTTACGAAAAAGAAACCGCAAATACCTCTTTCGGTGGTCGCCAGCAGACAATCACCAAAGGGGCTGGGATGAATACCATACTTAATGGTAATCCCTTCTCCTTTGGTTTTGTATTCTCCCGGTGTAACTGCCTCGCAGGTGACAAATAAGTCGTGAAGCCTTCCGGGGCTGGACAGGCCGGCTTCATAAGTTACATCAAGAAGGTTGACGGAATTTTCCAGCAGTTGTTTGGCGTATTCTTTAGTCAAAAATTGTAAAAAGCGCTTGGGGCTGATACCGACCCACCGGCTGAAAAGGCGTTGAAAATGGTATTCGCTCAAACCGATATGGTTGGAGATTTCCTTTAGATCCGGTTGAAACGAAAAATTTTTTTCGATAAATTTTATGGCCTTTTCAATCCGATCGTAATCATCGCTGGCCTGGGATAGAGAGGGTGTTTTCATAACCTGCATCACCTTTCGTTAATTCTAAAAGCAATATAGATCATTTCATAAACCCATGCCACCCGATTCTTGCTGAAACAATCAATTTTTTAATGAATTTATTTTTTTATCCATTTGACATAAAATATCTATTTGCTATATATCATTTAGATATATAGCAAATAGAGAATACAATGAAAAAAAGCAAAACCAGGGTCGCCGTTCTGGGGATTTTATCTTACGGGCCCATGTCCGGCTATGATATTAAAAAATTCTACGCGCAAAGTGTGGCCGGATTCTGGAGCGAAAGTTACGGCCAGATCTATCCCATTTTGAAACGATTGGCCGAAGAAGGACTGGCCATCAAATCCGTCCATAAACAGGAAGGCAAACCGGACCGCCACATTTACGCCATAACCAAAAAGGGACGCGAGGAATTGCAGCAGTGGCTGGTGGAACCTACCGGTCGGCATATCGGGCGTCATGAAACCCTTTTAAAACTAATGTTCGGTAGACAAATTTCGATTGCGGATAACATTCTTCAAATAGAACGTTTCCGGAATCGTCAGAAGACTGATCTAAAAGAAATTGAAACATTAAAAAAGCGGTTTAACAATGAGGAAGTCGATGATCCCAATATGCCCTTCTGGCAACTGGCATTCGCCTATGGTGAACATGTAAACCGGGCATACATAAATTGGGCGGAGGAGGCTCTCGCCTCGCTGCGTAAAATGGAAACAAAATCTAGGCGTTAAAAAATAGAAAGTAAACCAATATTCGATTACCGTTCTTTCTTTTGCTCGGCAAATTCGAATATCGGAAACTCGAAATAAATTCCAATGACCGAAATATCAATGAACAAAAACCATACAGAAGATTCAGAAATTCTTGTTTAGAATTTTGAACATTCTAATTTATATATTGTTTCGGATTTCGGATTCCGATATTCGGATTTAGCCGATGGAATTTCCATTTCAGGAAACATGCTAAACTGCCAAAATCAAATGCAAAAATATTAAAGCAACGCATGATCAACCGCCTTGACCTCACCGAAGGTCCTATTCTCAAAACGCTGGTAAAACTGGCCGTGCCGGTTACCATCAGCATGGTTTTATTTACCGTTTATTTATTGGTGGATATATATTTCGTAGGGCGACTGGGACCTGATGCTGTTGCCGCACTTTCCATTTCGAGCAATGCCTTTTTCATCCACCTCGGATTTTCCACGATTCTGGGAACCGGCGGCATGGCGCTGATTGCCCAGGCTTTCGGCCGCAAAGATTATAGCCAAGCAGCACTGGTATTCAAGCAAAGCCTTTTGATGGCCCTTGTCATCGGCACTGTCGAAGCGGTAACCGGTGTGTTAATCGCCCCTTTTTATATCAGATTTTTCGGCGGCACTGGCAAATCCCTTCAATGGGGAATTCAATACTTTCAAATTTTTTCCATCTCCTTTTTGTTCATGATTTTTCTCTATGCCATCGGCAATTGTTACCGCGGAATGGGAGATACCAAAACCCCGATGATAATCATGCTCCAGGCAAATATATTAAATATTGTTCTGGATCCCATTCTCATTTTCGGCTGGCTGGGCCTGCCGGCATTGGGAGTACGCGGTGCCGCAATTGCTTCGTTGATTACTCATATTTATGCTCTTGGAATATACGGCTACCTGATATTTTTCAAAGAATTCCACATTAATTTAAAGGGGAGATGGCGCTTTAATCCTGAAATTATTAAAAAAATCCTATATATCGGGGTCCCGTCGGGAATGAATCACTTTTTACTGGCCGCCAATTTAATGATCACCTATCGGGTGATCAGCAGCTACGGCACCGCTGCGCTGGCATCGATCGGTATCGGATTTAGAATTCTGCAGGGCATTTATATACCTGTTATAGCGGTGGCTTCGGCCATGGCGGCCATCGTCGGCCAGAATTTTGGCGCCCGGAAATTTACGCGCATTACCGGTACTCTCGGCAGAGCCTGGCTGATCTCCACCATATTTATGATTGGCTGCACGGCAATCTGCCTGTTGTTTCCACAGGCTTTGATCAGCATCTTCAGCAACAATTCTGAGGTTATACAATTCGGCGTAATATATTTAAGAATATTTGCCATCGGGTTTGTTATGGTGGGGACCATCATGGTGGCGTCGTCGGCTTTTCAGGGGTTGGGGAAAACCTATCCCAGCCTGGCTGGCGCGGTGGTGGATAATGCCCTGTTTGCCGGCCTGGTGTTTACGCTGCCGGTCTATTTCAGCTGGGGAATTCAATCAGTATGGTGGATCAAGCTGGCCACCGCTGCCGCCGAAACAGTGGTGGTTGCACTTTGGCTAAAGCACGAACTGACAAATGTCCGATCGAGTTTCGCCATCAACCGCAAGTCTGCAGAACTACAACAAGTGTGAATAAAATTTACCTTAAAGGAATTAAAATATTTCCTCGGTGCCCTCTGCGTCTGGTAGTAAAAAATAAAATTTAAAATTTTGGTCATTAGGAGATTCTCCCGTGCATCTTAAAAAAGTAATGTTAAACCCTGATAAATACCCGACCCGGGACCACTATCGGATTTACAGGGAATTTATGGCAGATCCCCAAAAATTCATATCATCATGAACCTATTGCATTGATAGTATTGTAAAAAAACAACTCTTTACACTCAGATGATCTTTTTTTATACTTTCTGCTGCATCTTTGGGCTTGTCCGCCCTTTGCCTATGTAGACCTTTCGCCGATATTCTCACACAGGAGTAACACATGCATATTCTGAGAAGACTTTTTCTTCTGTTAACGCCTTACTGGAAAACATTGATACTGAGCGCGTTTTTACTCGTTGGGCGGGCGGGACTGGAACTGGTGCCGCCGCTTTTTCAAAAAGAAATTATCGATGGGGTCATCAACGCGTTTAATCTTAAATACTTGGGGGTTATGATTGCTGCTCTGGTAGGTGTCTATGCCTTGAGCCAACTGGTTCAGATCGGTGATAATTACATTCGCCATGCCCTGGGTGAAAAATTTATATTTGATTTGCGGGTCCGGCTGTATGCCTATTTGCAAAAAATGTCCCTGTCATTTTTTGAACGCACCTCCACCGGCGAGCTGATGTCGCGCGTGACCAATGACCTTAGCGCCCTGGAGCATTTTGTTACCCATGGTTCCGCACTAACGGCCGTCGATCTGATCCGCTTGATCGGTGGATCCATTATACTTTTGGTACTGGATTGGCGCCTGGCCGCACTGGTCCTGATACCGGTTCCGATCCTGGCCATCGCCCTGCGACATTACAACACCAAAATCCGGCCCGTTTATCGCAATGTCCGCGCCCGTCTGGGCGACATCAATGCCAAATTGCAGGACAATCTTTCCGGGATCCGGGTAATTCAGGCTTTCGCCCGGGAAGATATGGAACGCCAGCGCTTTACCACCGAGAGTGAACGCTACTACCGGGCGCGGGTCAAGGGCATCCGATACTGGTCTGTATTTTTTCCGGCCATACGGTTTCTAGGCGCCATGGGTTCGGTGATCGTGCTGGGTGTGGGTGCGTTAATGGTGGTAAAAGGAGAAATGTCCCTGGGAACCCTGGTGGCTTTTCTTTCTTATACTACTTCTTTTTATGAGCCTATCAATCGTTTGACCGAAGTCGACAACATTTTCCAGGAAGCAATTGCGGCCGGTGAAAGGTTTTTTGAAATACTTGATCAGACCACTGAAGTCGGAGATACCCCTGATGCTGTTGCCTTACCCACCATTCAGGGCAAGTTGGTATTCGATGAGGTGGCTTTTCGATATGGCACCGGTGATAAGGTTCTGCACGACATTGCCTTTGAGATGGCTCCCGGTGAAATGGTGGCGCTGGTGGGCCCCAGCGGTGCCGGTAAAACCAGCATTGCCAATCTCATCTGCCGCTTTTACGATCCCAATCAGGGACAAATCACGATCGACGGTCACGATTTGCGCCAAATCAAACTATCTTCCCTGCGGCAACAGGTGGCCGTGGTGCTGCAGGACTCCTTTCTGTTTAACAACAGTGTGGTGGAAAATCTTCTTTATGGAAAACCGGATGCCGACCGTGACGAAATTATGGAGGCCGCCAAAGCCGCTAATGCACACGAATTCATCATTCAGTTGCCGGAAGGGTATGACACCGAGATCGGTGAAAGAGGCGTTAAACTCAGCGGAGGCCAGAAGCAGCGCCTGGCCCTGGCCCGCGCCATCCTGGCTGACCCGCGCATTTTGATTTTAGATGAAGCCACGTCTTCGGTGGATGCTGAAGCCGAGTATTTGATTCAACAGGCCCTGGAAAGAGTTCTGAAGGATCGGACCTCCCTGGTTATCGCCCATCGGCTGAGCACGGTCCGCAATGCTGATAAAATCATTGTCCTGGATAAGGGCCGCATTGTTGAAATCGGCAAACACGATGAGTTGCTGGCGCGCGACGGGCTTTATGGTCAGTTGTATAAGCGCCAGATGGCTATAGCCGTTTAGAAGTGGACAGAAAACAGATGTCAGAGGACCGAGCAGCGATTGGGTCTTTGTTGACAGATGAATCTGTATCAGGTAATTTGAGGCGAAAGCTTGTACCTTCGATATTTCAGTCTTAATTTTTCGATAGAATCCACCGCGAAACTCTCTGCATCGTATCTCACGTGGGCGAAGACTCTTTTGACAGCGAACTTTAAATTGAAACTGCTGGCAATCTTAAAACTGATCTCATATTTTCCCAAGTAGCAAGTGCTGTAATTTTTTATCGCTAACCCAACAGCAAG
>Ga0209567_10001286_pt1 | contig 13108 bp, 10 predicted proteins | sample COG_12_FD_184756 | JGI IMG/M metagenome (GOLD analysis project Ga0209567, IMG submission 184756) | Pelagic marine sediment microbial communities from the LTER site Helgoland, North Sea, for post-phytoplankton bloom and carbon turnover... | ecosystem: Environmental > Aquatic > Marine > Neritic...
TTGGTTTGGGTTTGGGCTCGCACGCGGGGTGAGAGCCCAAACCCAAACCAAGGAGTCGCTGATGAAAGAAAAGAATGTTTACGACAGAGCGCGAAACGTCGCGCGAGAGCTAGCCCCCCTTGTCCACACGATTCGCGAGCACGACAAGTCGCTGGCCGATCAGCTGAAGCGGGCTGCGCAGAGTGTGGTCCTCAATATCGCGGAGGCACGCGGCAACGACGCCGGGAACGCGCGGGCGCGGTTTTCGACCGCCTGCGGCTCCGCCAAAGAAGTCCGCGCGGCCCTGAACGTCGCAAGTGACTGGGGCTATATCGAAGCCCACAGGGCAACCCACCTCGATGAGAGGCTCGACGAGGTGTGCGCCATCACTTGGTGTTTGGGCCGTCGGCTTTAGCGGCCGGAAAGCCTCCAAGCAGGCGCTCGCGTGGGAGGGTGAACCCCGACCCCACTCACGGGCCAAAAGGAGATCACGATGACCAAGTCTCATGAAACGGACAGTGTCGCTGACACTGACGCTGCCATTGACGCTGTCGCTGCCACTGCCACTGCCACTGACACTGTCGCTGCCCCCCCCAGCCCCCGCCCGCAGTTGCCAACCACTCCAACCTAGCGTACCCCCACCGCAAATGTCCCTCGACGCCCTGAAGTTCAACGACCAAGGTCTCGTCGCCGTCATCGCGCAGGACGCGGAGACCGGAGAGGTGCGCATGATGGCGTACGCGAACGAGGACGCGATTCGGCGTACGCTCGAGACGGGGCGGGCTCACTTCTACAGCCGCTCGAGGAAACAGCTTTGGAAGAAGGGCGAAACCAGCGGCAATACGCTCGCGGTCCGCGGCGCCTGGGTCGACTGCGACGGCGACACGCTGATCTACATGGTGGATCCCGCCGGTCCTTCCTGTCACACGGGCGCCGACACTTGTTTCTTTCGACGCCTGGACCACGACGGCAATTTGGTCGACGCAGATGGCGACGTCGCGGGGCCCACGCTCTTGCGCCTCGAGCGGACCCTGCAGGAGCGCAAGGCTTCGAATGCGGGCAAGAGCTACACCAAAGCCTTGCTCGACGCAGGACCAACGAAGATCGATGCAAAAGTTCGCGAGGAAGCCGCCGAGCTGGGTCAGGCGCTGATGAACGAATCGGACGAGCGAGTCGCCGCTGAGGCAGGCGACCTCACCTATCACATGCTGGTCGGCCTGGTACTTCGGGACGTCTCGCTGCGCCAGCTCTTCTCTGAGCTTTCGAGGCGCTTCGGCCGATCCGGCCACGATGAGAAAAACAGCCGCTAGCTAAGGGGACTCACGCCGTTTTCTCAGTTGAGGATGTTGTCGATGTCGCGCTCGATGGTCTCTTCGCGGACTCGGCGTGCCAGGGCCAGCTCGGTGATCAGCAGCTTTCGTGCTTGCTCCATGAGCTTCTTTTCGCCGTAGCTGAGCTCACCCTTATCGGCGCGCACTTTCGCCAAATCGCGCAAGACCTTTGCAACCTTGATGGGCGAGCCGCTCTTGAGCATCTCGGTGTATTCGCGGTAGCGCCGATTCCAAGGCTGTGACGTGACGGCCATCTCGTCTTTCTTGAGCTCTTCGAGCACCGTCTTGGCAGCGCTCCGGGACATGACCTGCCGAAGGCCCACGCGATCGACGGCGTTCAACGCGACGCGGATGGTCCCCGACTTCCCATTCACCAGCTTGAGAATGTAGAAATCGATTTTATCGGAACCGATCAGCCGCTCCTCGATTTGAGTGATTTCGCCAACCCCGTGGGCAGGATGAACCGCTTTGTCGCCTACGCTGAAGCTCATGAAATCACTCTCCTCCGGGTCAGAAACGACGAAAACCCGCGCCGGGAGCCCGGGCAGGAAACCGTTCGTCACGGGGTGTGCAACCAATTCCGTGCACGTGTTCTATATAGCAAAACTCGGCCCGGAAGTCAATGCTTACTTTTCAGAAAAACCCTGTAAATTCAGTATCTTAAGGGCTTTTTCGCGGACGAATTCAAGATTGGGTTCAACCGGCGCCTGCCGGTCGGGAAAAGGCGTTCAGTTCGGCCGCGGGCGTTTGCTCGCGCCGCTCTTGGCGGGCGCCGGCGCGGCCGCTTTGGTCTCTTCAGCCTTGGGCGCGGTGGGCTGGTCCGCTTCGATGAGACCGTGCTCTTGCATGAGCTTGCGCTCTACCGCCGCGAGAATGTCGGGATGCTCTTCGAGAAAGGTGCGCGCGTTGTCGCGGCCCTGGCCGACGCGCTCTTCACCGTAGCTGTACCAAGCGCCCGACTTGTTGATGATGCCGGCTTCAACGCCGAGATCGAGCACGTCGCCAGTGCGGCTGATGCCCTTTCCGAAGAGGATATCGAACTCGCAGAGCCGGAACGGAGGCGCGAGCTTGTTCTTGACGACCTTGACGCGGCAACGGTTGCCGACCGCCGCGTCGCCGACTTTGATCGTGCCGATGCGTCGAATGTCGAGACGCTGCGAGGCGTAGAACTTGAGCGCGTTGCCACCGCTGGTGGTTTCGGGGCTCCCGAACATCACGCCGATCTTCATGCGGATCTGGTTGATGAAGAACAACGTGGTGTGGCTCTTCTGGAGGTTGCCGGTGAGCTTTCGAAGCGCCTGGCTCATCAAGCGCGCCTGGAGGCCGACGTGGCTGTCGCCCATCTCGCCTTCGATCTCGGCCCGGGGCACCAGGGCTGCCACCGAGTCGATGACGATCATGTCGACCGCGCCCGAGCGGACGAGGGTGTCGGCGATTTCGAGAGCCTGCTCGCCGTTGTCCGGCTGGCTGACCAGGAGCTCGTCGACGTTCACACCCAGCTTACGGGCGTAGTTCGGGTCGAGGGCATGCTCGGCGTCGATGAAGGCTGCGATTCCGCCTTTTTTCTGGCACTCGGCGATCGCATGGAGGGTCAGCGTGGTCTTGCCGCTCGACTCCGGGCCATAAATCTCGACGATGCGGCCCCGCGGATAGCCCCCCACGCCTAGAGCGAGGTCGAGGGAGATCGCTCCGCTCGAAATCACTGCAACCTGGATTTTGGCGGATTCGTCGCCCAGGCGCATGATCGCGCCCTTTCCGTAGGCTTTCTCAATGGTTCCGAGGGCTAGGTTGAGGGCTTTTTCGCGGTTCGAGTCGGCCATGGCGTGAATTCCTTTGGGTGAAACTACCTGAACACCCGTCTAGTCGGCTTGATTACACTAGTCAAGTTCGTGCCTGGGAATTGGCGAGAATGCAGCCGGCGCGTCCCCTTGGGCCTGCATAGGACCGTAGCCTACCCCGACCAGCCCTCGGCAGCGAGAGCAGACCGACGTGGCCCATGCGATAAAGGACCCGTGGAGTCGCGTTCCAACAACCCCATGGCGCCCTCTCTGGCGCGAGAATGTCCCTAGGATTCGAACATGACCAGCAACGTCACCATCGTCGACCGCTCCGAATGCTACTGCGTGATCGGAGCTGGTCCCGCGGGCCTTCTCGCCGCCCGCTCGCTCAAGCATGCAGCCATCCCCTACGAGCAGTTCGACAAGAATGACGACGTCGGTGGCATCTGGGACATCAAGAACGATTGGTCCCCAATGTACGAAACGGCGCACTTCATTTCGTCCAAGACCGTGTCGAATCTCCCGGGCTTCGACATGCCGGAGGACTATCCCGACTATCCGAACCACCAGCAGATCCTCAGCTACCTGCGAAGCTTCGCCCGCGCCTACGACCTCTATCCGAAGATCCGATTCGAGATGCCCGTTGAACGGGTCGAGCCCGAAGACGAGGGCAAGCGTTGGCTGGTAACGTTCGGAAACGGAGAGACGCGGCGCTATCGGGGGCTGTTTCTTTGTACCGGCAACACCTGGGATCCGAGCGTCCCAGACTATCCGGGAGAGTTCACCGGCGAGACGATGCACTCGGTGCGGTATCGTACGCCCGAGAAGTTTTCAGGAAAGCGCGTGCTGATCGTCGGTGGCGGCAACTCCGGCTGCGACATCGCCTGCGACGCAGCAATCCATGCCGACCGCGCGTTCATCAGCCTCCGCCGTGGCTACCACTTCATCCCGAAGTACTTCTTCGGAATCCCGACCGATCTCTTCGCTAGCAAAGTCGCGCTGCCGCGCTTCATCGAGCGCCCGATGTTCGAGCTCCTGCTGAAAATGGCCGTAGGCGATCTGACCCATTATGGCCTGCCCAAACCCGACCACCCTGTGATGGCCAGCCACCCGATCATGAACACGCAGCTCCTGCATCATCTCGGTCATGGCGACCTTGCCTACCGCCCCGACATCGAGCGCTTCGAAGGCAAGCAGGTGTTTTTCGTGGACGGCAGCAGCGAGGAAATCGACCTGATCGTCTTCGCAACGGGCTACAAGGTCACCTACCCGTACATGGACAAAAACCTCTTCGAGTGGATCAGCAAGTACCCCGACCTCTACTTGAGTTCGTTCCACCGTGGATTCGACAACGTTTGCTGCCTGGGTCTTCATCAGACCGACGGCGGCGCGTATGACTTTTTCACGCTCCAGGCCGACATGATGTGCAACTTCATCCTCGACCAGCAGCAGAGGCCGAAATGGGCTGCGAAGTTCCACGAGCTCAAGAAGAACGACCGCCCCAACCTCTCGGGCGGGATTCACTACGTCGACTCCGCTCGCCATGCGACGTACGTGAAGAAGTCGATCTTCAAGGCCTACTCCGACAAGCTCATGCGCAAGTTCAAATGGAAGTCGTTCGGAACGATGCAGCCGCCTGCTGCCGACTCGAACCTCGGCGCGGGTGGCAGGCGGAGTGAGATGCAGGGCTCAGCGGTCGCCGAGGTCGAGGTCGCGCCCTAGAGCGGCGCGCCGCACGAGCTCGAGCGCAACGTAGGACGCCAAGATCTGAACCCGTTCGCGTCCCCAAGGAAGCTTTCGGTGCTTGGTGATCGTCCTCTCGCCGCGACGAGCGAGGCCGAACCAAATCGTCCCGACCGGCTTGTCCTCGGTGCCGCCGTCGGGTCCGGCAATCCCGGTGATCGAAACCGCGATGTCGGCGCCTGCCACGCGTAGCGCACCTTCGGCCATGGCCGCCGCGGTCTCCGCACTCACCGCACCATGCGTGCGCAAGATCTCTTGGCCCACGCCGAGCACCGCCTCCTTGGCGCTGTTGGCATAGACGACGGCATCGAGCAGCAGGTAGTTCGAGGCACCGGACACTCGGGTCAGCATCTCGCCCACCCTCCCTCCGGTGCACGATTCGGCCACGGCCAGAGTCTTGCCCTTCTCGCAAAGCACCTTGCCCACCGCTTCGGCAAAGGAATCCGCACGGCCCCCAAATACTGCATCGCCGAGAAGCGCACGCACCTCTTCGGCAATCGATTCAGATCGACGTTCGGCCTCGGGCGCAGAATCGTCGCGCACGTGGACCTTCACCTCGATTTCGGGAAAGTGCGCGCGATAGCCGAGCGTCAAGCCTTCGTGCTTCTTCTCGAGCGCATGAAGCGCCTGAGCCACACCGGACTCCGTCATCCCGAAGGTGCGGATGTGCACCTGATGGGTTCGGGGCTCGGCGAGCGCAGCAATCGCAGGCACGATCGACTCGTGAAAGATGTGCTTCATTTCGCGCGGCACACCGGGAACGAAGAAGAACTGCGCCTCTCCCAGACTCAGGGCAAAGCCTGGCGCGGTGCCCACGGGGTTGGGCAGGACTTGCGCGCCCTCCGGAAAGTCGCCCTGCTTCGCGTTTGATTCGGGCATCACCCGACCGAACGCTTTGAACTTTTGCCGGATCCCTTCGACGACGCTTTCGTCACGGCGAAGCTCGACGCCTGCGGCCGAGGCTGCCGCAACGGTGGTGAGATCATCCGATGTCGGCCCGAGCCCGCCTGTCACGACGACGACCCTGTTCGTCTCCGCAAAGCGTCGAATGAGCGTCACGATTCGGTCGAGCTGATCGTCGACGGTCGCGTGCTCGACGACTTCGAATCCGAGCTCCGTCAGCTCCTCACTGAGCCATGCGGCGTTCGTATTCACCAACTCACCACGGGTAAGCTCGGTGCCAATCGATAACACGGCTGCGGTCATGCGGGTCGGGGAGTGTCGCAAATGCCGGACCGCGGTCAACCGCTTTGCCCTCAGGGGTGAATGTGGTAGCGACCCTGGAAGCTTTTCCGCGTTTCTCGTGTTGATGGGAGTCAGATGAACCGGACACTGATGGGTACAGCATTGGGGGTGCTGGTCGCCGCCGCGACGTTCCTCGTAGTCGACGAAGCGATCGCCGAGCAGAACGCCGTCGCGCTTTCCAACTTGCAGGTGAGCCGCGCGTCGCTCGAAAACGGCCTGCGCGTCGTCATGAACCAGGACCATACCGTCCCGACCGTGGCCATCTCGGTTTACTACGACGTCGGCTCACGAAACGAAGCCAAGGGGCGCTCGGGCTTCGCGCATCTCTTCGAGCACATGATGTTCCAGGGCTCGGCCAACGTCGGCAAGGGCGAGCACTTCAGCCTGATCATCAACCGAGGAGGCAGCGCGAACGGCACCACTAGCAACGACCGTACCAACTACTTCGAGACCCTGCCCTCAAACGAGCTCGCGCTCGGACTCTGGCTCGAAGCGGACCGAATGCGATCCCTGTCGATCACCCAAGAGAACTTCGAAAACCAGCGGATGACCGTCATGGAAGAGCGCCGCCAGCGAATCGACAACCAGCCTTACATCCCGAGCATGCTTCGCATCAACGAACTGGCGTACGGCGACTACTGGCCCTACGCGCACTCGACCATCGGTGACATGCAGGACTTGATCGATGCGCCGCTCGAAGCCGTCCAGGGGTTCTTCGATATGTACTACGCGCCGAACAACGCAGTCCTGAGCATTAGCGGCGACTTCAACCCCGAGGCGGCGATGCAGCTCGTCAAGACGTACTTCGGCGAGATTCCGGCGCGTGAGACCCCAGCGTTCGTGGAGCCGGCGCCGCCAGTGCAGAACGCGGAGCGTACCGAAACGATGTACGACGCCAACGCGACCCTTCCGGCGTTCCATTTCGCGTACCACATCCCGCCGGACCGATCTCCCGATCACTACGCCCTCGAGATTCTCGCTCTGGTGCTCGGCGATGGCGAGTCGAGCCGGCTCTATCAATCCCTCGTGAAGGAGAAAGAGATCTGCCAGGACATCGCCATCGGGACCGATGACCGGCGCGGTCCGGATCTATTTTCGGCTTGGGCGGTGATGGCGAGCGGGCACGCTCCCAAGGAAGCGCAGAATGCGATTTTGGCCGAGCTCGCCGCGATCGCAGACAAAGGCGTGACAGATCGGGAGCTCGAAAAGGCCAAGAACCGAGTTCACGCAGCGTTCGTCTTCGGTCTCCAGTCGAACATGTCGCGCTCGCAGCGTCTTGCCGAGTACGAGCTCTACTGGGGCGACGCGAACCTGCTCAAGTTGGAGCTCGACTACTACCTCGCGGTGTCGGCCGAGGACGTCAAGCGCGTGGCGGGCACCTATTTCGAGGCGAGCCAACGTACGGTGCTCGACGTCCAGCCCGGCACAGCCCCCGATTCGAAGGAGAAATGATGACCTGGCATCGATTCCGTTTTGCCGTCGTCGGCTTGGGCGCTGTGCTGCTCTTGGCAGCGTGCAGTGGTGCCAAGGGGAGCGGCAGCGCCGAACCTCAGTCCGCCAAGGGTGCAAACGCCGAAGCGCAGCCCGTGCGCCAGTCTCCGCCGGCGCCGACCGAGGCCAAGGACATGTCGCTTCCGCCGGTGCACGTCGCCAAGCTGAGCAATGGCCTGCAGGTGAACACCATCGTCGCCGACCAACTCCCGGTCGTGTATGCGACGCTGGTCGTGCGAAGCGGAGCCGAATCCGACCCGGCGAAGCTTCCCGGGCTGTCGGGCTTGGTCGCCCAGATGCTCAAGGAAGGCACGACGAAGCGCTCGGGTGCAAAAGTAGCCGAGGAGATCGAGTTTCTGGGAGCGGACCTCTGGGCCGGCTCTGATGAAGAGAGCACCTATGTCGGCGTCCGCGCGCTCACCGAGCAGTTCGATCGGGTCATGGCCATCCTGGCAGAGGTCGCGGGCACCCCCGCCTTCAGCGCCGAGGAGCTCGCAAAGCTCAAGCGGCGTGAGCTCGATCGCTTGGCGCTCTCCGAACGGGAACCGAGTTACATCGCGCGCCGAACATTCTACCGACAGCTTTACGGGAAACATCCCTATGGGACGGTCGACACCAACCCCATCGCGGTGAAGCGGGTACGGCGCCAGGACTTGGCACGCTGGCATCGCGAGCACTTCGTAGGCAAGAACGCGTTCTTGGTGGTTGCAGGCGATGTCGACCCCGACCGGGTCGCCGAGGCAGCACAAAAGACGCTCGGCACTTGGAAGGCAGGAAAACGCGCAGTACCGACGTACGCCGAGCCGCCGCGGCCCACCGATCGACACATCTTGGTCGTCGATCGACCCGGCTCGGTGCAATCGGTGATCTACCTGGGGAATCTCGCGATCGCTCGGGCAAACCGAGAGTGGATTCCGCTCGTCGTAGCAAACCAGGTCTTGGGTGGCTCGGCGGCGTCGAGGCTCTTCATGGACCTTCGCGAAAAGCGGAGCCTCACCTACGGCGCGTACAGCGCGATTAGCGGACGCGTAGAGATCGGCCCCTTCGTCGCGTATGCCTCGGTACGAACCGAGGTGACCAACGAAGCGCTCGGCGCGTTTTTCGAGCACCTCGAGCGAATCAACCAAGAGCCCGCCGAGCCGGAGGAGCTGGTGAACGCCAAGCGCTACTTGAGCGACTCGTTCCCGCTCAAGGTCGATACACCCGGCAAGCTTTCCGAGCTGGTGGTGGAGCTCAGGACCTTTGGGCTGCCCGACGACTACTGGGACGGCTACCGCCAGGCGATCCGGAAGACCAGCGGCTCGGAGGCGCAGTATGTTGCGCGCAACTACATCCGGCCCAAGGACTCCCTGGTCGTGATCGTCGGCCAGGCGGCGGATTTTGCTCAGTCTCTCCAACAATTCGGACCGGTGACGGTGGTTTCCCCCGACGGCGAGCTGAAAGCGAAGTTCGAGGACAAGCGGCCGAAAGCGGGCAGCTCCGGTGCAAAGCGCGGCCCCATCCAGTAGAGTCAGACCATGTGCGGAATCGTTGGTCATGTAGGTGGCGATCAGGCCACACCGATCCTGCTCGATGGGCTTCGGCGGCTTGAATACAGGGGTTACGATTCGGCGGGCCTAGCCGTTCACGCCAACGACGGCATCGAAATCGTCCGCGCGGTCGGAAAGCTTCGAAACCTCGAAAAGGCGCTTCTCAAGGAGGGGCTTCCCGGCACCGTCGGGATCGGGCACACACGCTGGGCGACTCACGGCCGCCCCTCGGAGGGCAACGCGCACCCGCACGTAGCCGGCCCAATAGCCGTCGTCCACAACGGGATCATCGAGAACCACCTGGAGCTGCGCTCCGAGCTCGAAGCCAGCGGCTTCACCATGAGCAGCGACACCGATACCGAGATCATCGCGCATCTGATTCACCGCGAGACCAAGGCGGGACACGATCTGGTGACTGCAATTCGACGCTCGCTCGGGCACGTCGAGGGGGCGTATGCAGTCGCTGTTCTCTCCGAGAAGGAACCGGGCCGCATCGTGGTCGCAAAGAGCGCGAGCCCTCTGGTGCTAGGGGTGTCCCATGGCGCAACCTATTGCGCGAGCGACATTCCGGCGCTTCTTCCGTACACGAACCAAATGGTGTTCATGGAGGACGGTGAAATCGCCGTGCTCGAAGCGGAGGGTTTCACGCTGACCAAGCTCGACGGCACCGAAGTGAGCCGGCGCCCACGAAGCATCTCCTGGTCGCCGGTGATGGCCGAGAAGGACGGCTACAAGCACTTCATGCTGAAGGAGATCTTCGAGCAACCCCGTGCGCTCGAAGACACCTTGCGCGGCCGGCTCGACCGGGAGAACGCCGACATCGCAACGCCCGAGATCGGCCTCAGCGACGAGGACGCCAAGAGCATTCGACGGGTGATCTTGCTCGCCTGCGGCACAAGTCATCACGCGACGATCGCGGGCCGGTACTGGATCGAAGAGCTCGCGAAGGTGCCGGCCATCACCGAGCTCGCAAGCGAGTTCCGAGGTCGCGACGCGGTCATCGGCGAAGGCGACCTGGTCATCGCGGTCAGTCAATCGGGCGAAACCATCGATACGCTGATGGCCGCCAAAGAGGCCAAGGAGCGCGGAGCCAAGGTCCTGGCGATTGCCAACGTCAACGGCAGCGCGATCCCGCGGATGGCCGACGCGAGCTTCTACACGCACGCCGGGCCGGAGATCGGCGTCGCCTCGACCAAATGCTTCATTACACAGTTGGCCAACCTGCTGATGTTCAGCATCTGGCTCGGCCGGCGACGTGGCGCGATCGACGACGCGCAGGCGAGCGAGCTCGTCGAAGGGCTGGCCCGGATTCCGCAGGTCATCAGTGAACGGCTCCGAATGACGCATCTGACGATCAGCGACATGGTTCGGGACTACGCCGATGCCCGAGACGTACTGTTCCTCGGTCGCGGCCTCAGCTATCCGATGGCGCTCGAAGGCGCTCTCAAGCTCAAAGAGATTTCTTATGTACACGCGGAGGGCTACGCCGCGGGCGAGATGAAGCACGGTCCCATTGCGCTTCTCGATGCGCGCGTCCCGGTGATCGTGCTCATGCCAAAAGACAAACACTACGAACGCGTCTCGAGCAACCTGCAAGAAGCGCGTGCGCGCGAAGCGAGGATCCTGGGCGTGACCGTCGCGGGCGACACCCAGGGCCAGGCACTTTGCGAGCGTTTCGTCGAGGTCGCGGAAACGCACGAAGCGCTCAGCCCGTTCGTCATGGTCGTCCCTCTGCAGCTCTACGCGTACTGCGTGGCGGACTACAAGGGCACCGATGTGGACCAGCCCCGCAACCTCGCCAAGACCGTCACCGTGGAGTGAGGCATGGGATGAAGGTCGGCCTCGTCACCACGGGCTTCCCACGCTTCGAGGGTGACTGCAGTGGCGCGTTTCTCCTGACCGTGGCGCGCGGGATCGTCGAGCAGGGTCACACGGTTCGCGTCTTGTCGCCGGAGCCGCGGGGTTTCGGCCCAGCCCCGCGCTGGCCAGGTATCGAGGTGCGCTGGGTACCCTACGCGCGGCCTCGGGCCCTTCAGCAGTCGTTCTATGGGAGCGGGGCACCGGACAACTTGCGGGTAAGGCCGGTGCGGTGGCTTGGCGCGCTGGCCTTCACGGCTGCGCTCTACCGCGCATCGAGGCGCGAGCTCGCGGACTGTGACGCCTTGGTGAGCTCCTGGTGCATTCCAAGCGGCTGGGTGGCCTCGAAAACGGCCGGAGGACGCCCGCATCTTTGTCTCTGCCACGCAACCGACGTCCGCTGGCTCTCGAAGATGCCGCGGGGCCGAGCAGTTGCACGCGAGATCGGCGGCGGGGCCAGCTCGATGTGGTTTCTGAGCTCTGGGCTCCGCGAGCGCTTTTGGGAAACAGCGGGGGTCGATCCGGATCGGGTTCAAAGCCACATCGGCCCGATGCCGATCGAGCCCCCGCAGGAGCTGGCCGAGTCCCGCCCCGCATTGCGCCGCCGTCTCGGCATCGAGGGCTTCACATTGCTCTTCTTGGGGCGCCTGGTTCCCGTCAAAGGCCTCGCGGAGCTTCTTCACGCCATCGCTGCGTTCCCAATGCCCGTCAGCATCCGGGTCGCCGGAGACGGCCCGGAGCGCAACGACCTGCGCGCGCTGGCGCACCGCCTTGGAGTCGACGCGATCTTCGAAGGCTGGGTTGCGGGCGAACGGAAAGAAGCGCTCTTTCGCGCCTGTGACGCCATCGTGGTGCCCTCGAGGCCGCTCGACGGCCTGCCTACGGTCCTCTTCGAGGCCCAGGCACGCGCGCTTCCGATCATCGCCACCGAAGCAGCCGCGATCCCGGCGCGAATGCGGAGTCACCCGGACGTCGAGGTCGTCCCCGCAAACGATCGCATCGCGCTACGGCAGGCGATCCTCCGGGCTCATGACCGCAGCGCCGCCGAGCTTTTGCTCAGGGCTTGACGCGCTGCGTACCTCTTGGCGCACGGTAGCTGAAGCGCTTGTCGGGAACGTCGCGGTTGAACTTGATCTTCGAGAAGTCGAAGCGGTTGCGGTTCCCCTCGGAGTCGATGATCAGGACGCGCTGCACGATGCCAGCGCGCTTGCCGCCGGTCGTCAACGTCCGCACGTAGAAGATCAACTGCTCGTAGTTCGGTGTCGGCCGGCGCGGAATCAGCTGCAGCACATAGCCGCCTTTAAACTTCTCGTTGTCGTGCTCGAGGAGGCGGACTTCGAAATCCTTTTCGAGGTTGCCGCTGCCCGTCAGAAATGAAAATGCGGATGGGAGTTGGTCCTGGTCGAGCGCGCGCTCGATGAGCTGGCCGCTTTTCTCGCCTTCCTCGGGCGGCTGGTAAATCAGCAGCGTCTTGCCATTGCTCACGAAGACTTGCCCATTTGGCTGCGCATAGTCCCAGCGCATCATACCGGGCTTTTTGAAGACCACCTTTCCCCTCGCCCGATCGTAGCGGTCGTAGAGCCGGGTGTAGCGAGTCTGCTCGAACTCCGCGTTCAAGGTCTTGGTTTGGTCGTAGAAGGATTGAACCAAGCCGATGACCACAGCGGGGTCGAGCGGTTTTGGCTCCTCGGCGCCGCTGCCGCCCGGCCGCGAAACCAGCACGAAACAAAAACTCAAAACCCAAAGAAATCTCGTGACCATCAAGTTCTAGAACGCTCCCGGTCGCGCAGTATTCATCCCGATGGCGCGGACACAAGGCAAGCACAAATCCCCAATGTGGGATTGATCATTCCCGCCAACAACCGTACTATGAGAGCAAGGCGGATTCGGGCGCTCCCATCTCCCTACATTGGCGTTCGAGCCCTTCTCGTTGATGTCTTACGATGTCTCGTAATGTCTTGGCTTGAAAACCGATTGGACACCTCGGAGGTGACATGCCCAAGCACCCTGCTCGAACCATCCCGCCGGAGCGACAGAAGTCGCATCTAGAAAAAAAGCATGCCGCGCTCTCGGAGCGCGTCGCAGCGCTCGACAGCCGCATGAGCCTCACTCCGGCCGAGGAGCTCGAGCTCCATCAACTCAAAAAAGAAAAGCT
>Ga0209567_10001287_pt1 | contig 13098 bp, 14 predicted proteins | sample COG_12_FD_184756 | JGI IMG/M metagenome (GOLD analysis project Ga0209567, IMG submission 184756) | Pelagic marine sediment microbial communities from the LTER site Helgoland, North Sea, for post-phytoplankton bloom and carbon turnover... | ecosystem: Environmental > Aquatic > Marine > Neritic...
TTTGACTTCACTTTTCATACGTGAAACCAGTAGCTATCACGATACTTGAGAAGTGACACTAATGACCTGTGCGCTATGCGCTTTGCCCTAGGCCTCGAATTGCTTGACCCAGGATTCAAAACGTTGGACTTTTTCGGGTCCATGGCGTTTTAGGTTTAGAATGATTTCTTTGATGGACTTTTCGGTAGGTCGGCCGTTGCCGTTTTTGGAGAAAAATTTATCCGCGTAGCAGACGATCTGCTCTTCGATCGATACGGGAATCATTTCACGATCGGGCAGCGGCAGATTGTGTTGACGGACGTCGGCTTTGCTGATCCCAACGCCAATATGGCGCTCGCAGACAAGCGCCAGTCGGGGCTGCCCCTCTCCTTTTAAGATATCACTGCCCAGAATGCCGTGGCAGATATAGGGGTGTTTGCCAAAACAGCCGAATAAGGGTGTACGGGTTTGAAAGATTCCGATATCATGTAACATGGCGGCCGCTTCGATGAATGAAAGGTCCGGCTTCAATGCCGCAACGCGTGAAGCCGCCGCGCGCGCCTTAACGGCCACCTGTCGGCCATGCGCCATCAGTATCTGATAGGCCCTGGAATTCGTGTCGTAGTATCGTTCTAATATTTCAATCGGATTCATTCTCGTAGACCGCATCGCAATGCTCTTCCCGCTTGAAAGCAAGATTTCACACTTAAGCCAATTGCAGTAAAATTCGCAACGTAGAAATTTTTTTAGACAGGATTTACAGGATTGTCAGGATTCCTTTTTGCCGTTCGCCGGAAGCGAACGGCAAAACCCCATCGCCTGCGGCGAATTTCACGTGCTTTCATCAACCGGGGTGATAGTTTTAATACTTAGGTGTCATCCAACAGTTTGAATTAAATGACCGAAAAAAATATCCTCAAAATCCTGTAGATCCTGTCAAAAAATAGGATTCAATTTACCAAGTATAAACATAAGGCCCAAACGAATAGGCTGTCCGGGCCACTGAAGAAAAAATTGCTATTTATGTTTCTTTGCTAAGAGCACACCCTCGATAAACGGATCGATGCCGCCGTCGAGCACATCATTGACGTTGCCGATGTCCAGATTGATGCGGTGGTCTTTGACCATTTGATATGGATGCAAAACATAAGAGCGTATCTGGCTGCCCCAGGCGATGTCGTCTTTGCTGTCGTGAACCTCCTGCAGTTTATCATCCTGTTTTTGCTTTTCGTGCTGGTAAAGACGTGCTTTGAGGACCTTTAAAGCCATATCCTTGTTGCGGTGCTGGGATTTTTCCTGCTGGCACTGCACCACGATGCCGGTCGGCAGATGGGTGATGCGCACGGCGCTGCTGGTTTTATTGACATGCTGGCCGCCGGCACCGCTGGCCCGGTACACGTCAACTCGCAGGTCTTTGTCTTCAATATCGACCACAATTTCCTGGTCCAGTTCCGGATAAACAAAGACGGATGCAAATGAAGTGTGGCGTTTGCCGCTGGCATTAAAGGGCGAAATTCTGACCAGGCGGTGTACACCAATTTCGGACTTTAAATAGCCGAAAGCATTCTCGCCGCCGGCGGTGAAGGTCACACTTTTAATACCGGCCTCTTCGCCGGGTTGATAATCAATCAGCTCGATTTTATAACCGCGGCGTTCCACCCAGCGGGTGTACATCCGAAAAAGCATTTCAGCCCAATCCTGGGCCTCGGTCCCGCCAGCGCCTGCATTAATGGACAGGATGGCGTTTTTACCATCGTCATCACCGTCGAGCATAAACTCCAGTGATAAATCTGCGATACTTTTGTCCAGGCTTTTAACTTGCCCGTTAACCTCGGCCAGGACCTCTTCATCAGATTCATCAATCGCAAGATCCAGCAGAATTTGGGTTTCCTCCAGATCTTCCGCCAGCTTTTGAAATTTTTCGATTTTATTTGTAAGGGATGTGCGTTCTTTCAGAAAGGGTTTGGTTTCTTCCGGATTATCCCAGAACCCGTCTCTGGCGATCAGCTGCTCAAGTTCAGCCAGACGTGTTTCTTTGGATTCCAGGTCAAAGATAGCCCCGCAGGTTTAGCAATTTATCCTGAAGTTCCTTTAAGTTTTGTTTGAGTTCCACAGACATTTTTCTACCTCCTATAGCTGTTTGCTTGATTAGCCCGTTCGCCCGTATACCGGTTATGATTTAAATTAGACAGCAAGCCTATTTTAACTGGCTCAATCCCGTTTTACGAGAACCTTCGGCGGGCTCAACGGGCTCAACCTCTTTTTAATTTAACCGCAGATTTGCCCAACACAAGTAGTATACCAAAAACAGCCCCCGTCAGGCAAGCTAGGGCGAAAAGGTCTCCGTAGCGGGTATAAAAAGTGATCTGGCGGAGCAACGGTAACGGGCGGACCAGCGCGGTCTCCTCGAGCAATCGGGTTGAAGTTAAGATGCGGCCCGCTGGATCAATGAAACCGCTGATACCTGTATTGGCCGCCCGGGCAAAAGCCCGCCGGTTTTCCACCGCCCGAAAGATGGTCATCGAAAAATGCTGGTAAGGTCCGCTGGTCGTGCCAAACCAGGCGTCATTGGTGATGTTGATCAGCAAGGTGGCGCCGTTTTGCACCAGCTCCCGGGATAGACCGGGAAAAATGACCTCGTAACAGATCTGAATACCGAGGGCATCTTTTTTCCAGGGCAGGGTCTTGCCGGGTTTGCCCGGCCGAAAATCACCGACCTGGGCCACAAGCTTTCCTAAAAAAGGAAGCCAGCGTTCAAAGGGGACATATTCGCCGTACGGTACCAGGTGGGTCTTGTTGTATTTGCTGACCTTCTTAATTTTGGGGCTGATCAGATAGGCGCTGTTAAAATAGATGGTTTTTTCGTTCTGGCGCGCGACCGATGGGCTTCCGACCAGAAAATCAATACCGTTCCGTTCGATACCGGCCATGACCATCTCGGTTGGGCGCTCGTCAAAAAACAAATAAAATGGTGTGGCGGATTCAGGCCAGACGATTAAATCGGGGTTTTCTGATTTTACAGTATGCGATAAGCGCAGATGCTTTTTGATGGCGGCAGATTGATGGGCCGGATCCCATTTTATGGCCTGGTCGATATTTCCCTGAATAACGGCAATCCGTGCCGTTGGCGCTGCGGCCATTAGATCGTCAACCGTTCGAATGCGCCCTGCACCATAGATCCATGTGGCAAGCACTGCGGCGGCAAAGATCCCGACGGCGCTGAACAGCAGCGGTCTTGAAACCGGTAAATTACGCCACGATTTGTGGCGGGCATGGGTGACGGCCACAAAAATGGCTGCATTGCTCAGGGCAATCAAAAAGGACACCCCGTATACGCCAAACAAATCTGCGATCTGGATCAGATGGTGCCGCAGATACAGAGCGTGTCCCAGCAATGCCCATGGAAATCCCGTGAATAGAAAGGTGCGAATATATTCAAGCGCCACCCATAGCAACGGAACGCTGATCAGGCAGCGTACAGGTGTGCGGGCGACAGTGGCAAGCGCCATGCAAAAAACAGCCGGAAAAAGTGCCAGAACTGCAGCAAAAAGAAACAAAATGGCGATGCTGAGGTACCAGGGCAGATACCCGTAGGTTCGCATGACCGGCACCACCCAGTAAAGCAGGGTCAGATAGTGGATCAGACCGGTAATAAAGCCAATTCGAAAACTTTCCCGGGCAGAAAGATTTGCAAGGGCCACCAGCAAGGGCACGAGCGCAAACCAGGCTAACCAATCCAGCCCGATTTTGGGAAATGATCCGGTCAGCAGCAGGCCGCTTGCGGCCGCCAGCAGCATATGGGTTCGATCGGTTTTCATGGTTTGAGTTTTGATAACCTGATTGAGCGGAAGTCGAGGTTGCCCCGGCTTCAAGGCGTCCAAGGGCTTTGCTGTAGTTGTCTACCGCTATCCCTTGGCAACGTAGAAGATGGGGTGAGATCGGCTTCTCCAAAGGGTAAACAAAATGAAATTATATTCTAAAATGTATAATGCATTAGTATGAGGTAATATTAAATAAAAACCTAACCGAAAGAAAGACTGGGTAAAAACCTTACCCAAGTTTTTTATTTTGTTTACGATCAATTAGGGTTATAACATATATCATAAAATCTTAGTTTACCAATCTTAATATATATGAGCTTGTTATTAATGGTAAATCACTTAACCAGGTTTGTTCGTTGCTTTATTTTGTGGATTGAATCTTATCTTTTGACAGGATCTACAGGATTTTGAGGATATTTTTTTCTTTGGTCATTTAATTCAAACTGTTGGATGGCACCTAAGTATTAAAACTATCACCCCGGTTGATGAAAGCACGTGAAATTCGCCGCAGGCGATGGGGTTTTGCGACGACGGGTAAATCCTGTCTAAAAAACTTTATACGTTGAACACCTTAATTTGCTTAGATCAAATGTGAAATCCCGCATTCATGCGGGGGACGTTATCCACTATTTTTGAAATAGCTTCTGGTTAGGGAATTATTCTTATTATGAAAGCGTCAACCAGGGGAATGCTTTTATCCGGGCTGGTATATCCGGGTGTCGGGCAATTGCTTTCTGGACACAAGCCCTCCGGTCTTATTTTTGTCCTGGGGACATCCGCCGGTCTGATCGTGCTCTTTTATCGCCTGATGCAACGGGTCTATGGCTTTATGGAGCAAGCCTTACCCGGATTGGCCAATGAAGCACTGGATCTGCAATCCTTAAAACAACTGGTCGAGCGTAGTTCAGCCGGCGGCTGGGGAGCTGAAATTATTTGTTTAATCATTATTACCGGTTGCTGGCTGGCGGCAATTGTACATGCCTATTTTGTCGGTAGGAAAATCGACCATCAATCCGATTTTCGTGGTAATCATTGACCTGAGATTTTCAGAAAGCCAGGTGCCCGCCCATGGATTCTAAAAAGCTTTCGCTGAAAATAGTGCCTGAACGGATGGCCGTTTGCCGCCTTGATGCTTCTGCTCCGTTGCCGGGCGGGTTGGATGGTTCCGGCTTTTATTCGATCACACGCACACAAGAAGAGCTCAGCCTTGTTTGTCATGAAGCGCTCACCCCGCCGGGCATAAAATGCGAGCGCGGTTGGCGATGTTTTCGCGTTCAAGGTGTGTTAGACTTTTCTGAAATCGGCATTATGTTCTCCATAACTCAACCGCTGGCAATAAACGGTGTTTCTGTTTTTGTCATATCCACTTACGATACCGACTATTTTCTGGTCAAAGAAAAAGATCTGGCAACAGCCATAGACGCTCTAACTGCTTCTGGTCATCAGATCACAAAATCAAAGCCAGAAGCCAGTAGCCAGTAATCAGAGGCCAGAAAACGGAGGGCAGAAGGTGGTGCGGGGTTTATCCCCGCCCGATCAACTTCGTTAAACTTAGCAAATTTTGCCACCAAGGCACAAAGACTCTAAGAGATGATCTGTATTTTAAAGCATAACAAAAATAAAACCCGTCATTCATTTGATTTCTTACGGGTATGGAATGAATAATTTTTTTTTATTCTTGGTGCCTTTGTGTCTTTGTGGCCAAACACATCTCAGAGATGATATGTATTTTAAATCCTAAAAAATTGGACTTGGCATTGTTTTGATCGCTTATGGATATTTAAAAAAAATTTCAGTTTAATCTTAGTGCCTTTGTGTCTTTGTGGCTGAACACATCTCAGAGATAATCTGTATTTTAAAGCATTACAAAAATAAGAAGCGTCATTCATTCGATCTTTGATAGATATGGAATGCATAAATATCATTTTTAACTTAGTGCCTTTGTGTCTTTGTGGCTGAACAAATACCGTTGAACGCTGAACCTTTGAACCTGAGAAAAAAGAGGAGCGGAATATGTACGTAACCTTTTATGGCGCTGTGCGCGAAGTGACCGGTTCGATGCACCTTTTAACGACCGATGAAGATCGGATCATCCTGGATGCCGGTATGTTCCAGGGGCGTCGCAAGGAATCCGGCGAAAAAAACAGGGTCATCCCCTTTGACCCGAGCATGCTCACCAATATAGTGCTTTCCCATGCCCACATCGACCACTCCGGCCGAATTCCGCTGTTAACTAAGCATAACTTCACGGGCCGCATCATCTGCACGCGTGCAACCGCCGCGGCCAGTGAGTATTTATTGCGGGATTCCGCCCATATTCAGGAATCGGATGCCAACTACCTGAATTATAAAACGGTGCGCAATGCCTTGAGTAAACAGCACCATTCCAAGGGCGGCAAAAAAATCAGCAATCGTAAAAGCAGGGAAATAAAGAAAATTCTAAAGAAAAACCGTCACGATCTGAACGCGGAAATGATCGATGAGCTGATCGCAAGCCATCATCTGGAAAAGGTGGAGCCGCTGTATCGAATTGTTGATGCCGACGAAGCCCTGGAGCTGTTTGACGGATACCCCTACCGGCACCCCATTTCCGTTGGTAAGGATCTGACCTGCACTTTTTATGATGCCGGTCATATTCTCGGTTCCGCTTTTGTTCTGATCCGCGCCCGCCAAAACGGCCGCGACCTGCGCATCTTCTATACCGGTGATATCGGGCGTTTTGACAAACCGATTATTAATGATCCGACCATGGATTTTAGTGCAGAAGATCAGAAAATTGATTTGTTGATCATGGAAAGCACTTACGGGGACCGGCTGCATGAGCCGGTTCAAGATTTAAAACCGCAGCTAAAGAAGATTCTCATCGAAACTTATGAGCGCGGCGGGTCGATTATCATTCCGGCATTCGCATACGGCCGCACCCAGGAACTGCTCTACACACTGCATGAGCTTTACGACGACCCGGATGTACCGCGTATGCCGATTTACGTGGACAGCCCGCTGGCGACCAGAATTACCCGGGTCTTTGCCGAGCATCCGGAGGTTTATGATCAGGAAACCCACGATGCTTTTCTGGAGAAAGGCAAAAACCCGTTTTCAATGGATAAGATCCATTTTGTTGGATCGGTCGAAGAATCCATTGCGCTCAACCACGAAACCAAACCGCACATTGTGCTTTCAGCATCCGGAATGTGTGAAGCCGGTCGCATCCTGCATCACCTGCGGTACAAAATTCACAATGAGAATAATACGGTTCTGATGGTCGGCTTCCAGGCCCAGAATACCCTCGGTCGTCGAATTCTTGACATGGGTCTTAAATATGCAAAATCCGGCCGTAAAGGCAAGCCGCCGGTTGTAAGGATTTTTAACAAAGAATACCCTTTGAAGGCGCAAGTCGTCCGGTTGGGTGGATTCAGCGCCCATGCCGATAAAAATGAAATGCTGCATTTTCTGAAAAAATCAAATTTGAAGATTAAAAAAATCGCCCTTGTCCACGGAGAAGAAGAACAGATCCTGTCATTCGCCGAGTTTCTCAAAAAAGAAGGCTATTCAGTTGTGGTGCCCAGGTATGGGGAGTCGGTTGAAGTGAAGTAAAAATTATTCACCACAGAGACACAGAGATCACAGAGGGCAGAAGACAGAGGACAGAAGACAGACGCCAACAGCAAAAAATAACCCAAACCCGCTAGAAAAGAATCATTGAAAATAGCGCTAGGTGGTCCCCGTTTTATGCCGCCATGAGTCGTCTTTCTGGACCATGAGTCGTCCCTCCGGGACCATGACGCGGCCATTTCCGCCATGAGTCGGCATGCAGCGCACATCCACAGTACTTTCTCTCGTCTTTCAAAAAAACCTTGCACTGTGCCTCAAAAGTGTTTACACTGTAATACAATAAAATACATTGGAGGTAATGTATGAGCACAGCAATCTCAGTACGCGTTCCTGACGAGCTTGCCTCAAAACTATCTGAAATCGCAAAAGAAACAGAACGGCCCAAATCGTTTCATATTCAAAAAGCGTTAGAAGCGTATTTAACCGAACTGGCTGATTTGCAGGTAGCATATGATCGGCTGCATGATACGACTGATCCGGCTATTTCTATTGGGGAAATGAGGAAGGAACTTGAGCTATAAAATCGCGTTCAAAAAGTCAGTGGCGCGCGATCTTAAGAAGATTGACAAAGATCAGGCCGCTAGAATTTTGACAAAGATTGAAGCTGAGCTTCCAGAGAAAGCTGACACTTTCCCCGTACTGGCGGGGAAATTTTCGGGCTTGAGAAAATTTCGGATTGGGCAATACAGGATAATTTATTCTATCATTGGGGATACAGCGCTTATTTTAAGAATTAGTCATCGGCGAGATGCATATCGTTAAAATATCACCCACATTGCACGCAGAAGTCCTTCATGTCAACCATATAACTATTTAACTACATCAGCTAAAGATCCAGCGGGCTTTGCACCGCCAGACCGGGTTTGTTGAGCACATGCGTGTAGATCATCGTTGTGGAGACATCCGAATGGCCCATCAGTTCCTGGACCGTGCGAATGTCGTAGCCGTTTTCCAGCAGGTGGGTGGCAAACGAATGCCGCAGCGTGTGGCAGGTTACTTTCTTGTCCAGACCGGCCTTAAAGGCGGCGTTTTTGACCGCCTTTTGTAAAGAGCTCGAATGCACGTGGTGGCGCCGCACGCTGCTGCTGCGGGGATCGACCGACAGCCGGTTCGAGGGAAACACATATTGCCAGATCCATTCCCCGGCCGCGTTCGGGTATTTGCGCCCCAGCCCCGGCCAGATGTAGACACCGGCGACACCCTTTTTCAGATCCTGATCATATATCGCCCTGACATTTTGCAAATGCTCTTTGAGCAAAGGCGCAAAACGTTCCGGCAGCATCGTGACGCGATCTTTGCGGCCTTTTCCGTCTCGCACGGTCAGCCGGTTGGTTTCAAAATCAATATCTTTTACCCGCAGACGAATGCATTCCATTAATCGCAAACCGGAGCCGTACAGCAGCCCGGCCATCAGAAAATTAATGCCGTTAAGCGAGTCGAGCAGACGTTTTACCTGAGCTGTTGTTAGAACCTCCGGCACGCGCAGCGGCCGTTTGGCACGCACAAAGTCGCTGAAATCGCCGGGGTCGCGTTTGACGACCTCCCGGAAGAAAAAAACAATGGCATTGAGGGCCTGGTTCTGGGTGCTGGCCGCTATCTGCCTGGTTTGTGCCAGATAATTCAGGTATGCCTGGATATCTTTGGCGCCGATTTTCTCAATGGCCCTTTTTTTGTGAAAGGACAGGAAGCGGCGGATCCACTGCTCGTATGCTCTTTCGGTACGGATGGAATAGTGGCGCACCCGCATGGCGGATTTATGACGGTCGAACCATTTTTTATAGCGGGCATCGATCTCTGCCCTGGGGAGCATTCGATCGCGGAAATGCTTTTGCCTGTGCTGATGAAAAGATGAAGGGTCGGGCATCGGGCCAAGCGGCCGCAGGTTTTGAAGCTTGAGCCCGGTTTTTAGATAAGCGTCATATAAAAATACCACAGAATCCTCTGCCTGCTGCACCTGCCAGGGCTGGATCCCGTCCTGCATGCTGAATTCCAGCAAAAACCGGCGGATATCATCTGCCGATCTATCTTTCAGTGACTTGTCCTTGCTTGAGTTCGAAAAATTCTTAGCCCAGCGTACATACCACTCCGCATTTTTCTCAGGGATACCGCTTGCGATCACCGCCTTTCTAAACGATGCCCAGAAATTTTTGACATTAGCAGCCATATCCAAGATAATTAAAGAAGTAGAGAGTGATAAGGTATCGAATGATTTCTTTTATTTGCAAAAACGGAGAACAATGTCAAGATAATTCTATGATATTAATTATCATAGAATCTATTTATAACAGATATCGACGATTCTAACTAATACTAGTTATATGCTTAAGTTATTGATATTGCTATATATTAATTAAAAAGAATATTAAAACATTTTTGAAGGGGCATTAAGGAAGCAATTATATTAGAAGGAGGCTGGATAATTTCTTCGATCAATGTTATCAGTGAAGCGGAATTTTCGATTCACCATAACGAAGTTGATGTTGAAATCGCACAATTTGCTTCACTGCAAGGTCTCACCAATTATCCAATCTATTATTATTTTTAATTTATCCTTTTTATACAACCCCGGTAAAGTTTAAAGATCTTTTTTAGTTTTATAGAACTTCAGCAATTGGAAAGCATATAACAATGCGTTGGAGCAGGCGTCAGTATTACCGAGGTTAGATGATCGTAATCTTAAGTATGTTGCCAGTGGGTTATAATTACTTCATCAATGACGCTGCTCAACTCTACGTTATGTGCAATAAGTAAAATGAAAGATATACTCCCTCATATAAAGATTGGCACTAGTGCTGAAGGACTCATCAGGTTAAGCATCGAAGATTATGAGATTTTCGACTACATAGAAGACTATCTAAGCGAACAATGTGATGTTCAATATGAGTATATGAGTGAATCAGATAATCCAGAAGAAAAGGTGTTTACTATGCATTTTTCTGACAAATACAGTATTTCTGAAATACAAGCGCATTTATTAAAACTAGAACCCAAGCACTTAGAAGAAATATATTCGCTCAATAACTCGTCTTATGCCAACTAAAGCACATAACAAATCACTCAACCGGACGCGCTATACAGCGCGCGCCCGTTAGCTCAACCGTTAGGTGCAAACAAATAATTGGAGATGACATATTATGATGGGTTTAGGCTTTCTAGCAAGCAGAGAAATGATTGAAGGTGCATTGAGAGACCTTGTCCGTGAGCAAATGTCTGGAAATTTAACTGATCAAGAAAAAGAAATATTAGATTTCTTACACAAACAATTACAGAAAAGTAAAAAACGCAGTTCAAAGAAATGTCCTGAATGCCAAAATAACTTTCATGTTTTGCTAATAAATAGTGTCGAGATTGATTGCTGCAAAACATGTGAAAGCCTTTGGTTCGACCCTAAAGAATTACGAATGGTAATGAACAGTCCCAATGATATCACAAATGAATTTTTGCATGCTGGAAAGTCAAAATACAAATGCCCGGTATGTAGCTCTATAATGCGGAAACGAAGTTTCCTCTTTCCTGAGAGGTTGGTCGTAGATATTTGTCCTGAAGAACATGGTGTGTATTTCGAAAAGGGTGAGTTAGAACAAGTTTTTAAAATACAAAAGTAACAAAATAGCACCTAACGGGATGAACCAGACGGGGAAAACTATGCGGCTTTACGTAAAAGCCGTGCAAGACCAATATGAATTTGAGCCGCTGCTCACCTCAAACGTTCGCTTAGAATAAATTATGCAAATAAATATAAAAGCCGTTTATATATCCATTGAGATAAAAGAGGGAAAGAAAAATGAACCTCTCCTGTCAATTTTTCTGCATTCTGATGGGGCTGTAAATCGTATGGGCAACGGGACGATCAATAGTGATAAAATTATGTATATGGGGCAGACACAAGGACAATATTTTGCAGAATTCATGAACACTGTTGGACCCGAAGTACTGAGTAGTGGAGGTCGGTATGATTTCAGAGAAAATATGGAGGGCACTCCATGTAAGCTTGAAATACTCTTCGAAGGTGGTCCAAAGTATGAATATTTGTATGGATCTGAATCAGAAGGACCAAATGAAGACATTTGTGAGTTAGTCCAATCGGGCATTAAAATTACAGATGAATGGTTGAAAGGACAGAAAGATAAGAATCCAAAAAATAAGAAGCAATCCTTAATCCGAATGCTTAGAGAAAAGTTTAGAACGAAAAGTTCCCAATAATGACAAGCGAACAAACCAGTGGAGCAGACGGCGTGAAGATAGCGGTTTTACGTATAGGCCGTGCAAGCTTGAAAATCTATTGTGCCGCTGCTCACTGGCAACGTTATGTAGGAATTAGAAAAAATATGAACCAGGAAGTTATAACCCTTCGTCAAATTTCTGTATGTTATTACCAGACGAAATTAACAAGCTCGCACAATAAGAATTTTTACATCATTAGACAACACTGGAAAGAGTTCAATACTTTACTACAAAAAAGCAAAGTAAGGCTTGGGCCTAATTGGGAAAAATATGCCATAACTCAAAAATGTAATAGGCAATACTATTATCAGTGTGTTTTTCCGACAACAGCGCATATTCGTCAGTTTGAATTCATGCAAATACCGGCCGGGAATTATGTAAAATTCAATCATGAAGGGCCAATGAATACAATTCTGGAAACCATTAACGAAATATACAAAGAAGTAATTCCAAACTCAGACCTAAATATCGACATAAACAGGTCACTTATTCATTTCGAACACTACAACTCAAAATTCAATTGGAACAGACCAGATTCAATTGTTGAAATATATGTACCACTAATGACTTAACAAAAAACATATAACAACGGGATGAACCAGACGAGAAAAACTATGTGGCTTTACGTTAAGGTCGTGCAAACTTGATAGGCACGTGGCCCGCTGGTTATCCTTAGCGTTAGGCTCACAAATGACCGGGCCTAGAATTCAGTGAGGAGGAAAGGTGAACTTGCTTGGCAGACTGCTCTCTCAATGTGGAAAGCCTCGCGGACGGTTTGGCCGATTTCTTGTTCGCGGTATGAACTTCGGGCATTCCGGTTTGACGCGTTGGGGTCTTACAAAGGTGGAGATTCGAGATAATGCGACTGTTCTCGACATCGGGTGCGGTGGCGGTCGAGCACTCGAGCGTCTCGCTTCCCTCGCTAGCCTTGGCAAGGTGGTCGGTATCGACTACTCGGAGGACTCTGTCGCCGTCGCGCGGAAAAGGAACCAACGACTGATTGCAACCGGTCGCGTTGAGGTTCTCCATGGCTCGGTGTCCTCGATGCCATTCCCGGACGCAACGTTTGACTGTGTTTCAGCAGTTGAGACCTATTACTTCTGGCCTGATATTGCAGCAGACCTCGCTGAAGTGCGGCGTGTGATGAAACCGAGTGGCCAAATGGTAATCATTGCCGGGATGTACCGTGGATCCAGGTTCGACAAGCGAAACATGAGACTGATCAGGGCTGGCGGCATGAGGTGCTTTTCTGTGCAGGAGTTCGAAAAAACCCTGCAGGATGCCGGATTCTCTGCTGTAGCTGTCTCCGTGGAGCCCCGAAAGGGATGGGTTTGTGTGGTCTCGGAGTTGGAGTCCAAAGACCGTATAGGAGAAAAATCACAACGCGACACGGCCTAACATCTCGTTGCAGGTGACACGAGCTGCTGTCGACTACATTGCATATCGCCGGCCTTCGGCCGTC
>Ga0209567_10001288_pt1 | contig 13097 bp, 10 predicted proteins | sample COG_12_FD_184756 | JGI IMG/M metagenome (GOLD analysis project Ga0209567, IMG submission 184756) | Pelagic marine sediment microbial communities from the LTER site Helgoland, North Sea, for post-phytoplankton bloom and carbon turnover... | ecosystem: Environmental > Aquatic > Marine > Neritic...
CAGGCGGGCACTCAGGGCGGCTACACGGGTCGTAGCGACTCACCCAAACGGTGAATCTATTTAATCCATGAAAGATCATGCACACCAACACGTTAATATACCCTCGGAGCGGTCAACTGCGGAATCTAGGTTTAACACAAGTTAACAATTGCCCCCTTGTATGCACGTCCAAGCTGGCGAAGAATTCAGGTCAGACAAAGCAGCCTGTGCTGCAGCCAATGCAGGGCTGGCTGAGCGAACGCTGACAGACCTGAATAATAACGCCTAGAGGAGCGAAAGCATCATGAACCGTAGCATCGAGGATATCGAGGGCATTGGCCCGAAATACGCAGAAATGTTAAAGGCGGCTGGTGTGATGAATACCGGTCAGCTGCTTGCTGAAGGTGGCGAGCGTAAACGCAGGGTGCAGTTGGTAGAGCGTTGCGGCATAAACGAGAAGCTGATCCTTAGATGGGTCAATATGAGTGACTTGTTCCGCATCAAAGGTGTCGCCGGGCAGTGGGCTGAATTGCTGGAGGCCTCCGGCGTCGATACGGTCAAGGAATTGCGCAACCGCAATCCGGAAAACCTGGCTGACACGATGCGCGAAGTCAACAAGCAAAAGCGCCTGGTTAAACAGGTGCCGAATGCTACAAAGATAGGGTTCTGGATCGATCAGGCGAAAAAACTGCCGCCGGCGGTTACTTATTGAAGTGCCGGGAGTACCGGCGCCCGGTGGTACCGACCAGTGGGGAGCGAACGTAAGACACATTTTCAGGGGAAGCACCGGGTACATGCCACTCAAAGAGGTGGCGACATGACGCTCAGCGACGCTGACGTCCAGACACTCCTCCTTTTGCCACCCAGTTTGGCAGGCGGGCTTTTCAGCCCGCCGTTTTTTTGTCTGCATGGTAGGGAATGACCAGGCAGAAACAGGAACCCCGGCCTTGCTCGCTTTTTACCTCAACGCGGCCGCCGTGGCGCCGGGCAACGACGTCAACCAGGGCGAGCCCGAGTCCCGCCCCCTGTACATCCCCTGCGTCACTTTGCTGGACCCGGTGAAAGCGATCAAACAGACGCGGGAGCTCTTCGGCAGGAATCCCGCTACCTTCGTCCGCTACACAGCAGCGCACCGAAACGCTGTCCAGTGTCAGGGCCACCGTCACACGGCTGCCTGTCGCGCTGTATTTTATGGCGTTGTCCAGCAGATTGACCAGCGCACGTTCCAGCAGTCCGCCGTCGCCCGATATCCACGCCTCATCGATGTCGATATGCTGCTGCAGCTGGATACCACGGCCCCTGGCCAGCATCCACACCTGTTCGGCCGCATTCAGGACAACGCTGACCATGTCGACATCGCGGAATACAAAACCTTCACTGCTTTCCGCACGCGCCAGGTGCAGAAACTGTTCGGCAAGATTGAGCGTTTTGCCGGTATGGGATTCCATGCGCCGAAGCAGTGTGGCGAGTTCATCCGACGGTTTCCGGGTCTTGGCAAGATCCAGTAGAGCGGTCAGTGATACCAGCGGCGCGCGCAGGTCATGAGAGAGGAAGTTGAGCAACTCGTTGCGCTTGCGTTCACTGGCCTTGAGCAGGCTGATATCGGAGAAATTGAATACCAGTCCGGACAGTCGGACCGATTCCGTATTCAGTGATGCCACTTGCACCAGCAGGTCGCGACCATTCCGGTGCCGTGCGCCTGACTGAGACCGCTTGCCATCGAGCATCACCTGGCGCAGAAGCACGGGCCATTGACCGGCCTGCTCCAGTACCACGTCGTTCAGTAAATCCATCAGCGGCAGGCCGATCAGGTCCTGATTGTCATCCCCGCGCAGGTACCAGGCCGCGCGGGCATTGGATAGCAGCACCTGTCCACGAAAGTCTGCCACAATAACCCCATCGGCCATGTTGGCCAGGCTGTCATCGATAAACTGGCGCAACTCGCGTAACTGACTGGTGGCCTGCTGAACCTGGTTGATTCGCGATTGTATGTCCTTTGCCGCGCTGTGCAGTTCGATAGCCTGAGCGACACCTGATTGCTTCACAAAACTGTCCAGCAGGCGTTGTTCGTTCGCAGCAGGCGGCTGTCCGCTGTTCCAGCGTACACACAGCAGGCATGGTTGCCGTGTGTGCTCCAGGCAGGTCCACAGGCAGTCACCATGTGTTGTCCAGCGCTGGTCACAATCGATGTCCGGTGGCATCTCCGGTGCGTTTCCTGAACGCTTGACGAGTTGCCGTTTGCTATCGAACAGACTCCAGCCACTCACGGGTAGCAGGCTGGTGACGAAATCCATGGAAGCTTGTCCCGATATATGGCGCGTGCCGGAAAGCACCGCCTGTTGCTGGTGCATCTGATCGAGCTCCTGGCCCAGATAGCGCATGGCGGATTCCAGGCGGCGCCAGCTCCACAGGGGGTAGCTCAGGGTAATGGCAAGCAACGCCGGTGTGGGTGAAAACCACAGATGCAGTCCCATCAGCAGTGCGGTGCTGACCGCCAGGGTGAGCAGCAGCAGAGCCGCGGTCATCAACAGATTGTTACGCGGGGCGTGCCTGGGGAATGCCAGCACGGGCAGCAGGGCGAGCAATCCGCTCAGCAGCATGTGCCAGGTTTGCTGCAGCGGTGATATGACCAGACCGCGGCGCAGTGTGTCGAGTATGTTAGCGTTGATCTCAACACCCGACATCGAGTGGCTGAAACCTGAAAACGGTGTCGGCAGTGCATCACCCAGCCCCGCCGCCGTGGTCCCTATCAGTACGTACTTGTCGCGGAATGTGCCGGGAGAAAAATCGCCATCCAGTACCTGTCTGTAGGACATGTGCCGAAAGTGTCCGGGCGGTCCGGCAAACGGGATGAGCAAGGCATGACTGCGTGCCCACAGCAGGGGGGAATCCGGCGTTTCCCGGGGGGCGGGCGCTTCCAGTTCAGCGCCGCTCGATTCACCGGCCATCTTCAGCATGGCGAGACTCAAGTGTGGCCAGTACGGGCTGCCCAGCCCTTCGAAAAGATAGAGGGAGCGCGCAATGCCATCCGGGTCGAGTTCCACGTGAACGTGTCCCATGGCAGCGGCAACGCTGGCCAGTTCGGGGAAGGGCATGGTTTCGATTGGCTGACCGTCACGCCGTGGTTGTTCCATCAGTACCGGTAATCCAACCCGGCCACTGTTTCTGACCGCGGCGACAAACTTTGCATCATCAAGCGGATGCTGCAGATCCGGCTCGGCAAAAATGACATCAAATGCGACGGCCTTCGGTTGTTCGTTCTTCAGACGGTCCAGCAGCGCTGCGTGCACCGCGCGTGACCAGGGCCAGCGTCCCAGTTCGCGCAGGGTTGTCTCATCGATGGCGACAATGACGATATCGTCGGCTGGCGGACGCTGCCAGAGGCGCAGTTGGGTGTCGTAAAAAACACGGTCCCAGCGCCATAACCAGTCGCTGTATGAGAGCAGCAGGGCAAGGCCGACGATCAGGGCGGCAAGCGCGGCGAGTTCAGCAAAAGCAACAGGCCGCTTGCCGGACCGTGTCACAGCGTCAGTAACAGGGGTAGCAGAAATATCAGCAAGCCCCAGTAGTGATGTGGCGGGACCTTTATCTCCCGTGCCTGGGTGTTCGGACTGACTTCAGCCTGTGCGTTTTCGGCGTTTATTCTGAAATAGTAGGTCCGGGAAGGGGGCCGTTTAATCTCCGCGCGGGGTTCGGATACCTTGATATCGGTGACCATCTGCGCGAAGGCCGGATCTTCGGCAAGTTGTATACGGTAGGCGGTGGCGTGTTCGACAGCCTGCCATGCGAATACCAGCGTTGCGTCTTCCACAAGCGGCGCTTCGACCGATGCGGGCGCTGCAAGCGGAGGGCGGAAAGAGAAATGTTGTGGCTGGCTGAAAGGTCCCTGATCGCCGTCAGGGTCAACGCTGGCGACACGCCAATGATAGTCACCCGCTTGCAACGCCTTTGTCAGTCTGATGCCGGCGCTATCGGTCTGCTGGCGGCTTACCATTTGCGTGAACGCGATATCGTGCGCAAGCTCGAAACGGTAACTCTGCACACCGTCGACGGGTTTCCAGCTGAAGCCTGGTGTTGGTTCACGAACCAGTGTGCCTCCGCTCATGCCTGCAGGCAGCGGGGCGAAAGGTCTGGCGTCGATCTCAATCATCTCGACACCATCCAGGCCTTCCAGACCGACATCATCGATACCGCGTATGCGTAGCGCATAGCGTCCATCCGGCAGGTCCGCCCACTGTACACCGGGCTGTGCGCTTGACTTGTCGACAATGAGCGTCTCGAACTTGTCGTTCGGTGCAATCTGCAAACGGTAGGCCTGTGCGCCTGGCAACGGCGACCAGCTGAACTGCAGCGGCAGGCTTCTGTACAGCCTGGCGGTCTTGCTGAGATCAGGGGGCGGTAACAATTCTCTCGGTGACTGGGGTGGCTTGCCGCTTTCCGACACCAGGCCGAAGCCGGCAGGGATATCCTGACTGTTGCTGGCGTCGCCGACGTTTACCGTACCTGCGGTCACCTCACTCCTGCTGAGCGGCTGCTGTTTGTCGGCGGCAACCCTGAAGCGCGTGCCGCGAACAGCCGCCACAGCCGCCGGGGTGATAATGTGATAACGGCTGCCGGGACCCCGGCCGGGTTTTACCCGCGTATCGACGCGCCCGCCCTGTAATCTGACACGCGTATCCACCATACCCGTTGTGCTCCAGGCACTGAGGGTGTCCATGACAACTTCAGAATCCTCCAGCACCAGCAGTTCCGAGCCATCGGCAAAGCGCAGGGTCACGTTGGCGCCGGATCCGGTGACGATGCGGTCGCCGCTGCGCAGGGACATTTTTGCCGCCAGTGGGACGGCCGGTTTGCCGCCGGTGCGAAACAGCTGCGCGCTACCCCGGACTTGCGCCACCAGCGCTGTCGCCGGTTGATATTTGAGTATATCCAGCGGGAAACGTAATTTGCTGCCAGGCGGGATCTGGCGATCGAGGCGCACATTGTTGAGCCCTTGTATGCGTTTCCAGTGGCGTACGCTGACGCAGTATTTTTCGGTGAGGTTCCAGATGTTATCGCCGGGTCTTACCGTGTATACCCAGTACTGGGATTCTGCGTATACGGGATTCGGGGTCAGCGCAAGGAGCAGGCATAGCACGAACAGGGCAGCCAGCCTGCTGCGCCACGGCAATGCCGGCTTGTAAGCGGAACGGTGTTTTGCGCTGTCGATTACCATGGCGGCCACCCCTGTTGTCTTCGCATTGTTTATGATCAGGCTGTTTCCGGCTGCTCTGCTGTTTCCAGCCGGTAACCATGGTGATAGACCGCGTTCAGGCGCCAGCCACGATCGGGCCGTATGCCCAGCTTGTTGCGTAAACGGCTGACGTGGGTATCGACCGTGCGTGTACTGAGTTCGGAACGCACACCCCAGACGTTTTCCAGGATATAACTTCGTGACAGCAGTCTGCCGCTGTTACGGAACAAAAACAGCGCCAGCTGAAATTCCTTGTTGGTAAGACTAACAGTCTGATCGTCGACCATCACCTGTTGATCGTGCAGATTGAATTCGAAGGGCGGGCAGCTGTAAAGCTCATTCTCCGTATTGTCAGGCAGGGCGCGGCGCAGCAAGGCGCTGATGCGCGCCAGGGTCTCTCCACGTTTTATCGGTTTGGTCATGTAGTCGTCTGCGCCGCTTTGCAGTGCATGCACGATATCTTCTTCGCGATCCCTGCTGGTGGTGAACAGGACTGGTATGTTCCAGTCGAGGTTTTCCCTGACCCATACCACCACGTCGGGCCCGGTGGTATCCGGCAGGTTCCAGTCCACAATCAGCAGATCGAAGGTCTCGCGACGCAAGGCATCGCGGCAGGCGTTTCCGGATTGATAGCCGTGACATTCGTGACCGGATTCCGTCAGCCAGCAGCATATCAATTCCTGCTGGGCCGGATCATCTTCCAGGATTGCGATTCGCATCGAGATTAACCTGTTCTGTCTATCGTAAGAGGTTCCCTACCGCTTGAGTTTATATGCTGTCGTGACTTATGCAACGTTGCGCATATAGACATCCTGTTGCGGGTACGGGATGCTGATACCGTTGGCGTCGAACGCCAGCTTGACTTTTTCCAGCATATCGGCACGCACCGGCCAGTAGTCGGTGCTTTTGACCCACGGACGCACGTTGAAGTTGACGCTGCTGTCTGCCAGTTCTCCCACCGCGACGGCCGGCGCGGGATAGGACAGGATACGCTCATCCTGCTGCATGATGCTCTCCAGCGTCTGCTTGGCCTTTGCGATGTCATCGTCGTAACCAATGCCGAACACCAGATCGATGCGGCGGGTTTCATTGGCCGAGTAGTTGACAATCGTGCCGCCGTAGATCTGGCTGTTGGGGATAATCACTTCACGATTGTCACCGGTGCGGAGGATGGTTGCGAACATCCTGACTTCTTCGACCACGCCGCTTTCTCCACCGGCTTCGATGAAATCCCCCACCTTGAAGGGACGGAACAGGATCAGCATGACACCTGATGAAAAGTTGCCCAGCGAGTCTTTGAGGGCCAGACCGATAGCCAGGCCGGCGGCACCAAACACGGCCAGCAGCGAGGTGGTCTGGATGCCAATATGATCGAGGGCTGCCATGACCACCACCAGCAGCAGGACAGTGTAGACAATGTTGCCGAGAAACTGGATCAGCATGTCATCCATGTCGGATTTTGCCATCAGTTTACGCACCACGCCGGTCAGCCATTTGGCGATCCAGCGTCCGATGACGAATATCGCCAGCGCGACTGCGATCTTGATGGCCCAGGGGATGATCAGGGTTTGAATGAAATCGGGGTCGGCCAGTTCGCTGATCTTGTCCACGTTGCTACTCCTCGATTTTGACAGGTGTTTGTTATGAAAAGCTTCATGGTTGTCAAGTAGAATGTACGGCGGTAAACCGCGCAATAGCCGCGGCGTATTTGTAACAATTGTTTGCAAACGGGGAGGCTGTCTGCGGTCGGGTCAATTCCGCAGCAACTGTTAATTTTTGTGACGTTTGCCTTTTGCTGCTTGCACGGCAAAAGCCGGACGCCTAGTGTTTTTTCCGGCAGGGTTTTTATTGACCGACCTGGAGGAAATAACGATGGATCTCGTGCAACAGTTTCTCGATGCCGACCTTGGCCATGTAGTCAGCGAATTGACAAATGCCGGTTTCAGCAACGACCAGGCAAATCGTTTTATACTGGAGGCAATAACCAGCTTCATCGATGCTTTGCACAGCAGTGACTTATCCAGCTTGCTGAATGCCGACGGCCGGGAGCGGTTATCGACACTACTGATATCAGTGGATGCTACTGGTCTGGCTGAGCGACTCGATATCGGCAGCGATATGGCCTGCGCCGGGCTGAGCACGATCATGCCCCGTTTTTTGCGCTTCGTTAAGGACACTGACGGTCTCGGCAGTCTTGTCAGTATGCTCGCTAAGGGGGGTACCGGTAACCTGGCCAACCTTGCCGGGGAATTGTTCCACTGATCAAATTACGTTAAAAAGGATGCAAGCTCCTGTACCAGCTGGATTTCTTAATTTATTTCCAGGAAACGGATTGGTGATATGATAGGTCAAAACAGATAACCGGTATCTGCCCTTGGAGGATGTGACAATGAATGACAGGACTACAGCGTTGTTGGTAACGATGGTCAGCGTGGCGGGGCTCAGCGGCTGCAGCAAGCAGCTGAGCTATGCCGATGTGGAGCCCATTATGCAGGAACATTGTGCGGAGTGTCATACCGGCGATAGTAAGGGTGTTGTGGCGAGCGGCTTTTCCGTGGAATCCTACGAGGCGCTGATGAAGGGGACCAAGCTTGGACCGGTTATTGCCGCGGGTTCAGCCGAGTCCAGCACCCTGTACCGGATGGTTGCGGGCAAGACCGACCCGTCGATTCATATGCCGCACGGCAAGGATCCGCTCAGTGACGAGCAAGTCGAAACGATCAAGATCTGGATCGATCAGGGCGCTGTACAATAAGCTGGACCGAGTTCACAGCTCAATTGTCATGGCTGTAGTGGCCGTGTCTGACACCGTCCAGCAAGGTTCGAAAATCCTCTCCGCTGGTATGGATCAGTTTTTCATGGTCGCCCGCCTCGAAATAGACATTGGCCAGGCTGCTCAGCGCCTGGTCCAGAAAAGTCTCTAATCCGTAAGCGGGGCCGAGTGGCGGCACGGCACCCGCTTCGCAATCACTGAACAGTTCTGCGAGCTGGTTTTCCGTGATCAGGTGGAAGTCCCGCTTGAGTTCCTTGCGCAGATGCTCGATCTCGACCCAGTTGCTGGCCGGCACCACCACCATGGCATAGCCGCCCGTATCCTTGACAATGACGGCCTTGGCGATGTGGTCTTCATTGACATGGGCGGCTTCGGCAGTCTCGTGACTGGAACCCGTGTGCGGATGCGATACCAGCTCATAATCGATGCCATGCTTTGCCAGAAAATCCTCAACGGTCTGTGCGACGGCCATTATCCACCTCCTTAACCGAAATATAAGACGCATGGAACGGAATTGAGTCACACGGCAGTAGACAGGTGCTCCACAGAGCCGTTTTTACACCGACCGTCCGGCAACGTCAAATGTCAACTCCGTCACATTTTCTCTAAAGTCTGCAGCGCTTACACCGATACAGTGAGTTAAGCCGTCTAGTCTGGATCGAAACGTGAAAAAGACAGAAAAACAGCGGCTTACCAAAGGGATTGTATAATAAGCAGGCTGGACCGCCGGACCCCCTTGACACTCGGAGCTGGATCCACGCCATGGCAAAATACAAGGCCCTGCCCGCCATTCCTTCACCAGCCGGAACAGAACGCTCACGGGGTAAGCAATCCGAAAGGGTGAATCGTCCCCGCTTTCGCCGCGCCCAGGTTCAGTTGATCCACAAACAGATGCGCTATGAGCTGCTCGCGAACGTGGGCGTCATGGTGGCAATCTGTGTGGCGTTCTGGGAAACCATACCAGGTCCGTACATCGTCGGCTGGTCGCTGTTGATCCTGCTCACACTGGCCTGGCGATCGCTGTTTATCTCCTGCCGTACCGAAAACGAAGTGAGCGCCTGGGGAAAAGACTATGTGTTTGCCGCGCTGGTCTCCGGCGTGGCGTGGGGTTGTCTCGGTATTGTGGCTTATCTCTATGGTGACACCAATGTAAAAACAGTGACCCTGGTAACTCTCATCTGTATTACGCTGGCCGCCTACACGTCGATGCAGTCTTCGCCCGGAGTTTTCGCCGCTTTTGCCCTGCCGGCACTATTGCCATGCATATACAACACCGCCACCACCGGCGAAGACTTCCACATTATCATGGCTGCCTCCACCGGCCTGCTGATGGTGCTGATGTTCACCTGGTCGCGAAGCTTCAGGGTCATGCTGATCCACTCCATAAAACTGAGTTCGCATAACACCGAACTCATCCGTGATCTGATCGAAGCGCGTGAAACCGCTGAAGTTGCCAGAGCCGGGCTGGAAACGGCTAACCACGACCTGGAAACGCAGGTCTATGAAAGGCGCGCAGCGGAAAGCCGGATTCGCGAATCGAAACAACGCATCCAAGCCATTATAGAGGGCATGCAGGACACGATTTTTCACGTCGACAAAGACGGCGTCATCAAGTGGGCTACGCCTTCGGTCAGGCAGTTGCTCGGTTACAGTACGCAGGAAGTGCTTGGCTCAGACGTCAGCATGCTTTTCATGTCGCCTGAAGACAGGGAAAAACATGATAAAGAACTCGATGCAAAGTTCGGCGGGTTGCAGAACCACGAATGCATGCTCAGGCACAAATCGGGCCACGGCGTGTGGGTCTCGGAAAACTGTGTCTACCAGTATAACGAGGTGGGCGGTATTACCGGTCACGAAGCGACGCTACGGGATATCACGGCTTTGAAGAACACCAAAGAGGCTTTGTTCCTGGCGCAGGAACAGGCCTATGTCACCCTGGGTTCGATCGGTGACGGCGTCATCGCTGTCAGCATGGATGGCCGCATCGATTACATGAATGTTGTTGCTGAACAGGGCACCGGCTGGAACCTCGAAGAGGCACACGGCAGGGCATTGCGCGAGGTGTTCATGATTGTCGACGAAAAGACCCTGCAATCCACTCCGGATCCCGTTGAACTGTGTCTGCAGGAAGGTCGGCCCACCATGCTGCCCGGCTACCTGCTGTTGATCCACCGTCATATACAGCAGCAGCTGTCCATCGAGGTCAATGCGGCGCCGATCTGCAACTCGAACAAGGAGATCAGCGGCGTCGTGCTGGTCTTCCACGATGTGTCCGAGCTGCGCAGCCTCGCTCATATGACCTACCACGCCACCCATGATTCCCTGACCGGTCTGATTAACAGGCGGGAGTTCGAAAAGCGTGTCAACCAGGCGCTGGACTATACGCGCGACCGGGAAAAACGCTATGCGCTCTGTTACCTCGACCTCGATAACTTCAAGGTGGTCAATGATACCTGCGGGCATATCGCCGGCGACGAATTACTCAAGCAACTGACCCTGGCACTGCGCGTCGTGCTGCGTGAAGGCGACACCTTGTCCAGAATCGGCGGTGACGAGTTCGGTATCCTGTTTACCGGCTGTTCCATAGCATCGGCCAGGCGACTCGCCGAAAAAATCCGTCAACAGGTGGAGGATTTCCGTTTTGTCTGGGACGACAAGTCGTTCCGCATCGGCGCCAGTATCGGCCTGGTCCCTGTCACCGCCGAAAGCGGGACCATCAGCGATGTACTGAGTGCAGCGGATTCCGCCTGCTACGTCGCCAAGGAAAGCGGGCGTAACAGGATGCACGTCTACAAGAACACTGATGCCGCCATGATTGAACAAAGGGGCCAGGTGCAGTGGGTACAGCGCATCCAGGATATGCTGGAACGGAATCGTTTCCGCCTGTATTTTCAGGCTATTGCGCCCATCGGGGATGTCGCTGGTGAGCGTAACAAACTGCACGGTGAAGTGCTGGTCAGGATGCTCGATGACGATGGCAGCCTGATCGGTCCCGATGCCTTTATACCCGCCGCCGAACGCTACTCGCTGATGGGTGCCATCGATCGCTGGGTGGTGAAAAATACACTCGAGGCACTCAGTCAGGATATCGACTATGTGCAGAACCGGGTCAGTGCCTGCAGCATCAACCTGTCCGGCCAGTCGCTTTCCGACGATCGATTCACGTCTGCCCTGGCGAAAATGATCGAAGACATGGACATACCGCCGGAACTGCTGTGTTTCGAGATCACCGAAACCGCGGTCATTTCCAACCTGAGTAACGCCACACGCCTGATCGATACCCTGCGCGCCATGGGCTGCCAGTTCGCGCTCGATGATTTCGGTGTCGGCTTGAGTTCCTTCGGCTACCTGAAGAGCCTGGCGGTGGACTACCTCAAACTCGATGGCTGTTTCATCAAAAACATGACCCGGGACAGTACCGATTACGCGATGGTTCACGCCATCAATTACGTGGGACAGACGCTCAGGATCAAGACCATTGCCGAGTTCGTCGAAAACAGGGAGACCCTGGAGGCGCTACAGGATATCGGCGTCGATTACGCCCAGGGCTACGGCATCGCCAAACCCCTGCCGCTTGAAGACGCCCTGTACGGCAAGCAGCAGAAACCGGCCCTGAAACTTGTTTCCTCCAAATAAAAGCATTCATCCAAAGCCACTGGTCATTACCTGCGATATCGCGCTGAAGGGCGGTGTTCTTACAGCAGGCGGTTTATCTTGCCTTCGATGCGCCGGCGGCGATGTTCACAGGCGGCGTTGCCCGGCAGTAGCTTGCAACAACGCCGCGCGGCGGCCAGGTCCTTGCTGATGTGTTCGTGATACTTGGCGAGGCGTTCCAGTGAATCGGTGCAGCCGGCGGCGGCGAGGGCTTCCCAGATAGCGATGGCCTGTGGCCAGTGTCCGGTGCGCCTGGCAAGATGACCGAGCAAACGTTTACCGTTGTCGCAGAGTTCATGTGCATGCGACTGCAGCAGTTCACGGGCATCGTTCTCACTGCTTTCCGACAACCAGCGGGCGAGGGCGTACAAGTCTACATTGAAGGCCTGAGGTTGTGCGATAGCCTGTGTCAGGGCGCTATGCGCAACGGCCAGCGAGACAATGTCCTGCCGGTTGTGTTCGACCACTTTGATGAGCTGATCACCCTGACCGCTGCGGATATAACTGAACCAGGCGGCCGGCGCCTCACTGCCGGGCAGGTCATCGACACGGCTGAAGCCAAGCAGGTTCTGTTCAAGGCTGGTGAGCCGGCAGTCAGACCAGCGCCGGCTGAACAGGCGCCGCACCGGGTGCAACAGGTCCAGGTGCGGCAGCCCGTCGAAGGGGTGTTGCATGGCCTGCATGCGAAAGCGGGTGATCAACAGCGGCAGGTCGTAGCTCTTGCCGTTGTAGCTGACCAGCTGGTCGTCGGGGGAGAGGGTTTCCGCGCAGGCCGACAGCGATGCCGCTTCCGCTGCGAAGCGGGTCATCAGAAACTGGGTTAACTCGATGGCGTCGTCTTCGATCACGGCGATGCCGATCAGGAAAGCGAGGGTGCCACTGCCGCCGGACAGACCGGTGGTTTCGGTATCGATGTAGACGCGCCGCAGGGTTTCGTTTACCGGTTCCCCCGGCAGGCACGGTGTTTTACGCAGCGACTGCAAGGCGATGGAGCCGAGTGTGCCGGTGAGCGGAAAACGTTTGCGGATGCGAATCAAACCATCGGCGATTGGTTCGCCTTCGAGTGCTGCAACGATTGCAGCGGGGCGACGATTATCCCCTGCAGGAGCGGTCTCCCGACCGTGATCAATAGTGTCGAAGGTGGTGTTTTTACCCAAAAGGGCACAACCGCCCGACGCTTTTTCGACTGCGACTGCGGGTGTCACCCGCCTTTTTTCCGGGTCTCTTTTTTCCAGTCGTGCAATGCGGGCGCGCAATTCCGACACCGTAGGTTTCAGTGTCGGGGAGGCAAAGCCGGCACCGGTCTGGGTTTGCAGGTGTGCCAGTCTGGATTTGAGGTTCATTCGATTAATTCCACACCTAGGAGCCTGTCGGACTTAGGAACAATCTACTGCGCCGGTGGGAGAGCGGCCCAAATATCCCTGATTTTTCGTTGCGTAGGCCCACTATGCGCCTCAA
>Ga0209567_10001289_pt1 | contig 13095 bp, 11 predicted proteins | sample COG_12_FD_184756 | JGI IMG/M metagenome (GOLD analysis project Ga0209567, IMG submission 184756) | Pelagic marine sediment microbial communities from the LTER site Helgoland, North Sea, for post-phytoplankton bloom and carbon turnover... | ecosystem: Environmental > Aquatic > Marine > Neritic...
CGTCGGTGATCACGGCGCCATCGATGGCGGCTCGGGCACCGAGGATGGCCACCAATGCAAGCGCCATCAAGGCGCCGGCGAGCGACCCATAGAAGACAGCTCTAGCTCGCGTGACGATCAACGTGCACTCCGTGTTCGACGTCGCCAGGATCTTAGCTTGGCGTGCCCAACCAACCGCATCGACGCCATCGACACCGGCCGAACCTGCCGCTGCCGCTCGAGACAATGCCGCTACTGGAACCGGCCGCAGGCGTCCGGAGCGTAGATGCCGAGCACGGTGCCGTCATCGGCTTCGCTGGTAACAGGACCCCAGAGGAGGTTGGCGCCGGATGAGCCGAAGAGTTGGAAGGTGGTATCGAGACCGGGCACGACCACGTAGTCGATTCGGAAGTTCGAGTAGATGTCCTCGAGCGTCAATACCGAGTCGCCTGCCTTCAATCCGCTCACCGTGGCGAGATCAGTGGCGGCGGACGACAGGATGTCGCCGTATTGGAGGTCGAGCCGGTAGCCGCCGAAGATCTCGGTTCCGTCGGGGTCGATGACGACGACGGCGACCAGGGGGCCCCAGCGCACGATCCGCTCCATCTCGCCGTCGCATGCACCATACGTGCCGGTCGAAGTGACTGGCCCTGAATCGGTGGTCGGGTCGCCGAGGCTTGCGATCAGGCGGCCGACGGCTTCGTCGGCCGGTGAACCGAACTCGATCGGCCCAATGCCGTCGACGGCAAGGGTCAACTGTTCGGTCGGTACCGGTTCTCCCACCGCAACGTACGGGTCGAACGAAGCCGGTTCGGCGGTGACGGCGGTGGTCGAGGTACCCGCATCGGGGTTTGTGGTCGTCGTTGTGCCCGGCGCCCCAGTCGTTGTTGCGGCTGTGGTGCTCGTCGCCGAGGCGGCGGGTTCGTCGTCGTTGCCAAGAAGTTGGAAGAAGGCAATCGAAACCACGGCGAGCAGCAGGGCGACGATCAATCCGGTCAGGAGCGGAGAGCGCGGCGGCGTGGCCGGCGGCAGCGTCGGGTCCTCCATCGGCGGCAAGGATTCGTCGGCGGTGAGGTCGGAAAGGTCACCGTACGGATCAAAACCGGCCGGGTCGTTGGGATCGTGCTGGTCGGTCACTCTGCACCTTTCGCGAGCGGTCGGACAGTGGCCGACCACATCTTATGAGGGTTTTGATTTTGGGCGCCATCCAGGTCTGACGGAATCACGTCGGCTTCAGCTTTGGATAGACAGCTTCGAGCAGCACATTGAACGACTCTGTCGGAATCAGTACGGCTGCTCCCTCGTTTGTCCTGTGGTGCTTGACGGGGATCTCGATGCGGTACACGCGTTCGAGGCTGACTTCTCGCAGACCCCAGGCGATGGAGATGGCTTCGGGAAGCCCCAACTGATCGTCGAAAGTGAAGAAGTCGGTGAGGCTGGCGACCTTGGCAGTCAGGTCATTCGGTGAGGCGAAGCTCCGCGCCTTTGCGACCATGGCCAGAATGACATCCTGCTGGCGTTGGTTGCGGGTGAGGTCGCTCACCCCGGGCATGGTCCGCCAGCTCCCCTGCACGAACTCCTGGGTGTGGCGGGAGCGGACCCAGGCCAGAGCCTGCTCGCCCGTGGCAACTGTGCACCCGGCGGGGAGATCTAGGTCGGATCGTGAGTCCCGCACCGCGTAGGTGAGGCAGATCTCCACACCCCCTACCCCGTCGATGATGCTCTCGAATCCATCAAAATCGAACAGTGCGAAGTGGTCGACATGAACACCCGTGAAGTCCTCGACGGCGAGGGCGAGCAGCGTGGGCCCGTTCACCTCGTCGCCACATCCGGCGAGGTTGGCGTTGATGCGGGAGTAGTTCTGGAAGCAGCGATTTGGCAGGTACAGGTCGCGTGGAAGCGAGACCATCAGCGGAGGCTCATTGCCGGTTGGGATCATGGTCAGGATGATCGCGTCGGCTCGCGACCCGCCTTTGTCGCTGCCAACGATCAGGAACGAAGTGAATTCGCCCTCCGGAGTTGGGGGAGCGGTGACAACACTGGCCGACTCCTCGTCGATGTCCTCGCTGACGATCCCGCCGGCCGGCAGCGGAAGGAGGTCCTCAGCCACCGCGACGTTCAATTCATCCCGTTCGACGGTGCGCCACGAGTTCCAGATCTGGAAGGCGTTCCAAGACGCAAACACGGCCAACGTGATGAGGAACGTGGCCACGGAACGCTTGAGCATCCGGTTGAGGGGCGAGCCAAGGGGCCGGTCCGTCGAGTCGCCGGTGCGATTGATGACGTAACCAACGACGGGTGCACCGACTTCCTCGAGGCGTTCCTGGGTGGTGGTGATCGACTCGGTCTCGGCGCCGTCGGAGACGACGAGCACAGTGCCGTCGGCGTGAGCAGCCAGTGGGACCGCAGCGCCGTTCCAGTTGACCGGTGCGGTGTCGATCAGAAGCAGGTCGGCCCTCTCGCTCAGTTCGTCGATGGCTCGGGCGAGTTGGGCGCTGCGCAGCAGTGCCACCTTGTCGGTGCGGTCGGTTGCTCCACTCGGAATGAACGGGAGGCGGCTTTCGGGGTCTACCGTCCAGAGACGGGAGGCCTGGGCCAGGGTGGCTTCACCGGAAGCGAGTTCGACCAAGCCGGGGGTCGGGTCGGTGTGGCCAAACCGGCTGAGACCTCCCGCGGCGACATCACCATCGATCAGCACCACCTTCCGTCCTGACCGGGTGGCGGAGATGGCGAGGTTGAGTGCGACCGTGCTTGCGCCCTGGCCGGGGACGGGGCTCGAGACCAGGAGGATATGCCCGGTGGTGTCCTCGCCGAGATTCGCGGCCGCCTCCAGGTAGGCGCGGGCCGGAGCCGACTTGGGACTCGCCAGAGCCGGACTGGGCGTTGCGGCCACCGGAACAGTGCCCAGAAGAGGTGACGAGATGACACCGCTGAGATCCGTCGGTTTGGTGAAGCTCCACCAGATCAACCAGGTGATGCCCGTAACCACAGCCGACAGGGCTGCTGCGGCGAACGCTCCGAGGTGCGTGTTCCACCACCCCACGGCGAGGATGAACACGACCAAGCCCATCGCGACCGAACCGACGTTGGCCGGGCTGAAGATCCGGCGCCAACGACTGGGTCGCGGGGCGACGATCGAACCGGACGTAGACATGTGCTTCTCTCAGGCTGCTGGGTGGTGGGCGCGGTTTCGGACGCCCGCATGATATGCGCTCTGGGCGCAATCGCCGCGGAGTGTGGGCGCGCGGGGTGGTTTCAAGGTAGGAATGGCCCGCCGCCGCAAGGCAGAGGGCTGTGGATGCCCAGAATTCTGCCAGAGTCGGCGGTACTCGTCAGCGGTCCCCACAACAGGGTGCGGGCGTCGCCCGAGCGGACGAGGATAAAGCCGTCGCTTTCCTCGAATTCGGTGGTATTGATGTTGGAGTCTACGTAGATGTCACGCAGCCTTTCGAGCGAGTCACCGATGCGAGCTCCCGAGACCGTCGTCAGGCGAGCGGTTGGATGCAGACTTCCATCTTCGGGTTCTGCGAGCCGATAGCCGACTAGGACGTCGTCGGCGAATATCGCGTTGAGCCAGCCGAACCGGACGACCCGGCCCTCGTCGTTGGAGCACACGCCCCAGTCGTCTTCCGGTTCGAAGATGGCGTCGGGCTGGCCAAAAGTCTGCACCAGGCGTCCCAACGCCTCGTTTCCGGAGTTGCCAAAATCGAACGGACCGAGGGCAAATGCGCCAAGGGTGAGTTCGTCGAGAGGAATCCGTGCCCCCGCGGCAGGGATCAAGGGCAGCGTTGTTGTCGTGCTCGTTGTCGTGGTGCTGCTTGTGGTAGTGGTGGGTGCCGCCGTCGTGGCGGTGGTCGGCGGCGGAGTTGTTGGCGTTACGGACGTGGGCGGCAGCGAGACGACGGCGGTCGGGTCGTCCTCCGATTCACCGGAGATCCATACGCCGAAGAAGAGCACGTAGAGGGCGATAGCGCCGATGACGACGGCCGCGGCGATGAACCATGGGGTGCGGTTGGGTGGCGGGCTCGGCGCCGGTAGTGGCGGCACCTCGGCCGTCTTTCCATCTTTAGTCACGGTCGCGACGGTGGCATCGCCGCGGCGCACCAGCGGTGCAGAGACTGCGGCCTCGGCGGGAACCTGGTCGATCCACGGCCGGCCACACGTCGGGCAGAGCGCGACGCTGTCGCGCCGCGCGGTTCCGCAGAAGACGCACAGAGAGCCGATCATGTGCGGACCAGCTTACGAATATCCGGCAGTCACGCTGGGTATTCCGTCTCGAGACCACCGAGTTGGGCTCGCAACGCCGGGCCGTCCGCAACCGGAAGGAGGCATTCGAAGTCCCGGCAGACATACGCCCGAACGCCATTGTCGGCGGTGCGGTCGGCCAGGAGCGGCACCGAACTCGACCTGCCGTCGCCGATCGCAAGGACACAGTCCGGACGGAAGCTCTCCCAGACCACCGAAACCAAATCGTGCCTGAGGTCGGCCGGGCCGACGACGGCGACCTCCTTTGGTCCTTCGACCGTGACGGCGTACACGCCGAGCAGGCGTCCGGCCGCATTCGGGTACTGAGAGAGGAGCTGCCCTGCGCCGCGCAGGATCCCGTCGATGTGCGGCTGCAAGCTGTTATCGCCGCTCAGTGCCGACAGCATCACAAGCGCCTCGGCCGCCAGCGAGTTGTCGGCCGGTGTCGGGTTGTCCATGAAGTTCTTGGGGCGAGCGATCAGCGGAGCCGCGTCCCGACCGGTTGCGTAGAAGCCGTCGCCATCGGGATCGGCGAATAGCCTGATCATGTCGTGAGTGAGGCGGGAGGCTTCCCGGTACCAACGATCATTGCCGGTCGCCTGATAGAGGGTGAAGAGGCCGACACTCATCGCGGCGTAGTCGTCGCAGAATCCGGCGACCGACGCCTTCCCATCACGCCACGAGCGAACAAGTCGGCCCTGATCGTCGGTGAGGTGGGCGGCTGCAAATTCGGCGATCCCGACCGCGACCTCCAGATAGGCCGGATCGTCGAGCACCGCTCCCGCTTCGGCGAAAGCCCTCAGGGTCATGCCGTTCCAGGCCGTGACGATCTTGTCGTCGAGACCGGGCCGGACCCGCCGGACCCTGGCCCGGAGCAGCTTGGTATCGATCCGCGACTTGGCGGCTGCAAATTCCTCGACCGTCATGCCGAGGTCTGCGGCCGTGGAGGTGAGCCGCTGGGGGAGGAAAAGCACGTTGTTGCCCTCGAAGTTGCCCGCCGGGGTCGCCCCGTAGATGGCAGCGCCGCTTGAGAGGTCATCGCCGAGAGCGGCGACAAAGTCGTCCCACGCCCACACGTAGTATTTGCCTTCGACGCCTTCTGAGTCGGCATCCTCAGCTGCGTAGAAGCCACCCTCGGGGTGCCGCATATCCCTTGCGAGATACTCGAGGGTCTCGGTGGCGGTGCGGAGTAGCTCGGCGTCGCCGAAGGTCTGCCAGGCCCTGAGGTAGAGCCTGGCCAACAGGGCGTTGTCGTACAGCATCTTCTCGAAGTGGGGGACCAGCCAGATGCGGTCGACGGCGTAGCGAGCGAACCCGCCGGCGATCTGGTCGTAGATCCCGCCGCGGCTCATGCGGTCGAGCGCATGCGTGATGGCAGCTGCCACCTGGGCCTCCTGGCCGTCGACTCTCCCGAGCACGAACGTCCGCAACAGCAGTTCGAGTGTGGTCGGCTGTGGGAACTTGGGTGCACCGCCAAAGCCTGCGTGCTCGTGATCGACGCCGCCGAGGATGGTCGCCACCGCTCGGGTCAGGACGTCGGGGGTGGGGAGGTCGGTCGTCGCAGGGAGCTGGCGTTGGATGGCTGCGGTGAGTTCGGCGGCTTGCTGGTCGAGGTCGGCGCGCTTTGTGTTCCATGCTTCGAGCACCGACCGCATCACCCGCCCGAAAGAGGGATGGTGGCCGCGGTCCTCGGGCGGGAAGTAGGTTCCGGCGAAGAAGGGCCGTCCCTGCGGATCGAGGAAGACGGTCATCGGCCAGCCGCCGTGGCCCGACATCGCCTGGACGGCATCCATGTAGATGCGGTCGACGTCGGGGCGTTCCTCCCGATCAACTTTCACGCTGATGAAGTGCTCGTTCATGTAGGCCGCGGTGGCCTCGTCCTCGAATGACTCATGCGCCATCACGTGGCACCAGTGGCACGCCGAATAGCCGATCGAAAGCACGATGGGTTTGTCGTCTGCTCGCGCTGCGGCGAATGCTTCGTCGCCCCATTCGTACCAGTCCACCGGGTTGTCCTGGTGTTGGAGAAGGTACGGAGAACTGGCGGCAGCAAGACGGTTTGGCATAACCAGAAGCGTAGGCCACCCCTCGCCACTGAATTGAGAGGCTTTTTGCGGACATCAGCGACAGATGTGTCGCTCAGATCCGGAGAAACCCGATTGGCACACGATGAAGGGCTCTTGGGCGATGAACGTCGCCTTGGGGGACCGAGTCGAGGGACGGGTCGACCGCGCCGGGCAAACCGGGAACCACGGGAGCCTTCCGGTGCGTCTGATCTTCGAAATCGAAGGACGTGCCCTGGGTATATCCCAACTCATGCATTGGTTTTTCGCAGACCGCACCTCCGAATTTGGGGGTTCACAAATCTGCGGCCTTGTGTGATAGTGGACCGACCCCCGCCAAAGTGACGGCATCACAATGGGTTTCCCCCATACCCAAGCGGGATATCAGGCGGACGCAGGGCTTTTGCAACCTCGTTGGAGGAATTCTCAATGACAACCGGTGGTAGGACGCGAGACAAGACGCTCACACGAGCGGTGCGTGAACGCGAAGAGGCCAAGGAGCGCATTGCGCGCGACACCTTGACGCGTTCGCGGCGCGATCGTGAGCGGAACAAGCTCACCGACGAGCGGGGACGTCTCACCACCGACTTGGTCAGCCAGTACCTGACGGCGATCGGCGAGTACGAGTTGCTGACGGCGGAAAAGGAAGTCGACTACGCCCAGAAGATCGAGGGTGGCCAAGACGCCTTTGCCAAACTGGAAGCGGGCGACTTCAGCGGCAAGGCCGAAGAGATCGGCCTGCGCCGCAAGATCCGCCACGGCCGCGAGGCCAAGGATGCCTTTCTCACCGCCAACCTGCGCCTCGTTGTCGCCAACGCCCGGCGCTACGCGAATACTTCGGGGATCGACTTCCTCGATCTGATTCAGGAAGGGAACCTGGGTCTGATCCGCGCCGTGGAGAAGTTCGACTGGCGCAAGGGCTTCAAGTTCTCGACGTATGCCACCTGGTGGATCCGGCAGGCGATCACTCGTGCGATCGCCGACAAGTCCCGGACCGTCCGCATCCCGGTTCATCTTCATGACACCCTCGCCGCGGTTCGCGCCGCTCAAGCCAGTCTGAAGGCTGAGTTAGGTCGCGAGCCGAAGCCCGAGGAAATCGCCGAAGAAGCCGGGGTCAACGTCGACAAGGTCGAATTGGCTCTTGGCGTTGCCGACACCGTGTCGCTCGAGCAGCCGGTCGGCGAAGACGGCGCGCAGTTGGGCGACTTCATCGAGGATGAAGACGCGGTCGACCCCGTGCGGGTGACCGAAGAGCTCGATATCGCCAACAGCCTGCGCAAGTCGATCGAGCGTCTCCCCGTGAGGGAGGGCCGCATCCTGGCGCTGCGCTACGGCTTCTACGACGGCGTGCCTCGCACCCTCGAGGAGATCGGCGAGGAATTCAACCTCACCCGGGAGCGAATCCGCCAGTTGGAGAAGCTGGCGCTGTGCCGCCTGCGTCATCCATCATTCGGCATTCGCGAGCAAGACCTGGTCTAGACGGCGACCCGATCAACGCGCTGCGCGCCGCGAGGCGTGTCGTTTTCTGGTCACCGGCCGAGGACCCCTTCCACCCGGCTAGGGTCGATGCCGTAAGGACGAACGGAGGCGCCCCATGCGACTGAGTTCATTGGTGGGTGGTGCGGCAGAGGTAATTGGACGTGAGGCCACTTTGGCCGAGGCTGCCGATCGCATGATCGAGCGCGAAGTCGACTGTCTGGCCGTTGTTGATGGCCGCAATCTGGTCGGTGTCATCACCGAGCGCGATTTGGTCGCCAGCGTCGCCGATGGTGCCGACGCCGAGGCGGCCCTCGTCGACGACTGGATGAGCGAAAGCCCCGACACGTTCTCGCCCGATGTCTCCGTCAAGGAAGCGTCCGCCTGGTTGCTCCAAACCGGCTATCGCCACCTTCCCGTGATGGCGGACGGCGAACTACTCGGCATCGTCGACATCAGGGATCTGGTGTTTGCGCTGCTCCCCGCGGACGAGGCTGCCAAGGAGTAACGGCCCGGTCTGCTACCCGTCTTGGCGGACACCAGCGGCATATGTGTCGCTCAGATCCGCCAAAGCCCTCTCTAGCCCAGGACCGCGGACAGTCGCCGGTTGATGGCGTCGAGGACTGCTTTCACGGTGGCGGCCGACTCGTCGTTGCTGCCCAACAGGGCGCTGCCCACCAGGGGTTCGTTGAGGCCGTTCACCGTGACCTGAGCCATGGCGACCTGGGCGGCTCCCAAGGGAGTGGTCGCGATCGCGGTGAGGCTCAGCTTGAGGTTGTGGTCGGAGACCTCTTCGATGGCGCGCAGGGTTGCTTCACCGACGAGGCGGGGATGGTATGTCCCCTCGGCGGGACCGGTCGCCTCTCCGGTGAACCGCCCATCGTTCCAAGCGAGGGTGATGGCGACGCGAAGCTGGTCGCCTTCTTCGGACTCTGTGATATCGACAATGGCGGGTCGGGTAGTCATGAGGGGGAGCGTAGCGCACGTCGGATCCGCGACCATCAGTCGATCGGCACAAAGGCCCAGTTCGAGCCGTCCGATTGGTCAGCGCTCGACACCGTGCAGCACCATGGATTGAGCGGCGTCTGCCACCTCCGGCACGGGTCTGCCAGCTGCGACGAGTTCACCCGCCCCGCCGAGCAGGTGCAGCGTGAAGCCGGCGGCGGCGTCAACGTCGAGCTCGGAGCGGAGGGCGCCGGCGTGGACGCCATCGACGAGGATGCCCTTGATCATGTCGACGACCTCCCCATGAAGCCGGCGAATGCGCTCCCGGGCGGCAGGCGAGAGGCTGCTCTCGTGGACGGCCCCTTGGTGGCTGTGGGCGACGGCGGCCACTTGGTAACGGATGAATTGGGCCAGCTTGGCAACGGCGCCGCTCGCGGCGGCCAGAACCTGATTCAGGCCCGCGATGTTCGCCTCGTGGTGGAGTTCGTAGGCGGCCACCACGATCGACTCGACGTCGGGGAAGTGGTTGTACAGGGTCTGGCGGGCGACCCCAGCTTGGTCGGCGACGGCCGACATGGTGACCCCGGAGATGCCGCGTTCGGCGCTCAGGGCGAAGGCCGCGGCCATGATGCGTTGCTCTGCGGGTGGGTTCGTGGTCATGGCTTGCGGTACATGCGGACGGCGAGTGGAACGAACATGGCGAGTAGCACGACGATCCACACCAGCGACTGCCAGACGTACTCGCCGGCGGGGACCCCGTTGCTCAGGGCCCTTGCCGCGTTCGATGCCGTCGAGATCGGTTGATACTTGGCGAACCCCTGCAGCCATCCCGGCATGGACTCGACGGGGGCGAAGGCGGTACTGGCAAGCATCAGGGGGAACAGCCAGAACATGCTCAGCATCCCGACCATCTCGGCATTGCGCACCTTGGCGGCGATGGCACCGTTGAGCCACGAGAAGGCGAACCCCATGCCGATCGTGATGGCGATAGCGCCGATGGCGCCGCCGAATGAGGCGAACCGAAACCCCATCAGATAGCCGACGACCGCAACCAGGATGACGGCCACCGTGTTGCGCAGGGAGTCGGCGACGGTGCGGCCGGCGATCACGGCTGCCTGCGACATGGGCAGCGACCGGAAGCGATTGGTCACCCCCTCGGCGAGGTCGAGGGCGACCCCGGTTCCGGTCTGTTGCGCTCCAGTGAGGACCGTGATGACGAAGATCCCGGGAACGAGGTACTGGATGTAGTCGACGCCCGTTCCGGCGCCGATGGCTCCGCCGAACACGTAGTAGAACAGCAGCAGGAAGAACACGCCCATGATGACGCCAAACGTGAGCATCTCCGGTTTGCGGGCCGTGGTGATCAAGTCACGGCGCGCGATCGACCATGAATCCTCGAAGGTCCAGCGAACCCGATCGCTCGTTGTCGGTGGGGTGAGACGGTAGGTGGGCGTCGTCATGCGGACTCCTCCCGATTGGTGCGGTCGGTGAGGGCCAGAAAGACGTCATCGAGTGTCGGCCGTCGGTAGTGGAAGTCGACGATGGGCGCCCCCGAGTCTTCGACTTGGCGCAAGATTGCCAAACCGTCGGCCGAACCACCCGGCACTGGGATGGTCAGCAAGGTCCCATCTGCGCCTTCGATGATGTCCACACCGCAGGCGCGTAGCGCGCCTGCGGCGGTGACTCGGTCGTGCGGAGTCTCGAGGTGAATCTCGAGGACATCTTGTTCGAGGTCGTCCTTGAGTTGTCGGGCGGTCCCGGATGCCGCGATGACGCCTTCGTCGATGACGGCGATCCAGTCGGCGAGCTGGTCGGCCTCGTCGAGGTACTGCGTGGTGAGGACGACGGCGGCGCCCTGGTCGGCCAGGCGCCTGATCTCGCCCCACAGTTCGGTGCGGCTGCGCGGGTCGAGACCGGTCGTCGGTTCGTCGAGGAACAGCGCCGGGGGGTTGGCGATGAGGCTCGCGACAACGTCGAGTCGCCGCCGCTGACCACCTGAGTAGGTGTCGACGGTGCGGTCGGCGTAGTCCGTCATTCGGAAGCGCTCGATGAGCTCGTTGGTGCGTGACTGTCGTTGTGCCTTGCGGATCTTGTAGAGCCGGCCGAACAGGTCGAGGTTCTCGCGGGCGGTCAGCTTCTCGTCGACGGCTGCCGATTGACCAGCCAACCCGATCAGGCCGCGGGCGACATCGGGTTGTGCGGTGACGTCAATGCCGGCAATCGAAGCGCGCCCCTCGTCGATGGGCAGCAGGGTCGTCAGCATGTTGATCGTCGTCGTCTTGCCGGCTCCGTTGGGTCCCAACAGGGCAAGAATGCTGCCCGGGTGGACCTCGAAGCTCAGGTTGTCGACGGCGACGGTGTCGTCGTAGGACTTGGACAGGCCGTCGGCCACGATGACCGGAGCGGCGACCTCTGGTTGGGTTGACACTTGGTGGACCTCCATTGGGGTGGTCTCCACCTTACTAGACAGTGTGTCCAAGAGAAATGACGAACTGTCCAGTGACGATCTGTTCTGGCGTGGCCGAGGTACCAAAAAGCGCGCCGCAGCCACGCAAGAACAGGAAGGGCGCTAGGTGGGGATCCACACCAAGGTGATGTTGTCCACCTGGATGTCGTCCTTCTCCAGGCCGACTTCGAACGGCTCGATCTCGGCCGCAAGGTCCTCCCACCGATCGTTGATCTCCTCGAGTTCCTCGATGAGATCCTGCTCGAGATCGGCCATGTCCTGCCACACGTCGGTGGCCTTCGCTTGTGCCGAACGGAGACGTTCCTCCTTCGACCGCCGGCTCGCCCGCGATCGGGATGAACCGGTGATCGAGCGCGTCGATCGGCGACCGGTGAGGATCCCGATCAGGGCTCCCGCCGAATCGATGAGTTGATCCTGATTGGCTCCGGCCAGGTCGGTCTCGAGCTCAGAGACCTTCCGCTCGGCGCTGTCGAAGCTCTTGCGCAGCCGATCCATCTTCGCCTCGTACTTGTCTCGCAGCTTGGCGGCTTCCTTGTCGGCCCGTTCCTGGGCGACATCGTCGCAGCGGGCGAGGAACACCTCTTCCGATTCGCCAACCCGCGAGTACAACTTCAGCTCCGGGTTCTTGAGCAGGGTGATGTGTTGCTCTCGGTAGAGGTGGTTCTTGATCGCGGTGGCGGCCTGGCTGAAGAACGTCTTGGTGTCGACGCGGGCGTCGGGGATGACATACGTGACGTCGCTCGGTCCCTCGGGGCGGAAGTCGCGGTCGTCGTAGTCGACGGCGACAAAAAGTTCGGCGTCGATCGGGCCCTCGAGGGGGGAGTAGATCGCCTCCCACTCTGCCTGGTGGGTCAGCTTGGCCGTTGTCTCGTCGTAGACCATGTGGACCCGCGCCACCAGCGCAGCCGTGAGGCGCTTCGAGCTCGCGTCGGCGCCGACGGAGCTACCCCACACAGCAGCGGGGTCGAGGTGAGCGACTGGTATCCCGTCGGCAATCTCGGGCATGACGGACATCTCGTCGGCGACGAGTTCCGGTGCGGGCGCGGGAGCGACGGGTTCGGGGCCATCCCCGGGCGCAGTGTTCGGAGCCGACGGCGCCGGCCGGTAATCCTGCATCAGGGTGGAGACCTGCTCGCGGGTCAGCGGGCCGCGCAGATACGAAAGCGCCCACCGTGTTGTGAACACCGCCGGCGCCGGCTCCCGGGTGTTGTGCAGCAGGAACTGCCGCTTGTCGAGGCCCGAGATGGTGGCGTCGAGCGTCTTGACGTCAGTGTCGCCTCGTGCCGATTGGAGGGCCTCGACGATCCGGGCCTTGTCCCGCTCTGTCTGGAGGCGGCCGATGCACCAGGTTCCCGCGTTCGACATGGCCTTGTAGTCGAGATCGACCGGGTTCTGGGTCGACAGCAGAAGACCGACGCCAAACGCCCGGGCTTGCTTCAGCAGAGTGAGGATCGGCTTCTTCGCCGGCGGCTGAGCCGTCGGGGGGACAAAGCCGAAGACCTCGTCCATGTAGACGAGGGCCCGCAGGTCCCCCGTTCCGGCTTGGCGCCGCATCCAAGTGACGACCTTCGAGAGCAGCAGAGTGACGACGAACTGGCGCTCCTCTTCGGAGAGGTGCGCCAGGTAGATGATCGACGCCTGCGGCTTGCCGTCATCTCCCCACAGGACGTAGTCGGCGTAACCGATGCCCTTCTTGTTGGGCATACCCGTGACTTGGTACTCGCGATCCTGTTCCTGATCCAGCAGCCAGCCGGCGCGCCGCAATGCGAGGTCGATTATGAGCTTGCGGGTTTTCTCCTCATTCCAGTCGTGAGTCTCGGGAACCGCTTCATTTTCAGCTTTGATGGCCGCGAGCTTTTCGCGAAGTTGTTCTAGTTCGCTCTCTACTTCCTTGCGGGCTTCTTCCGCCGCATCTCGCTG
>Ga0209567_10001290_pt1 | contig 13094 bp, 14 predicted proteins | sample COG_12_FD_184756 | JGI IMG/M metagenome (GOLD analysis project Ga0209567, IMG submission 184756) | Pelagic marine sediment microbial communities from the LTER site Helgoland, North Sea, for post-phytoplankton bloom and carbon turnover... | ecosystem: Environmental > Aquatic > Marine > Neritic...
ATAAAGGGCCACATATCCTGGCCGCAATTCGCATGCTGGACGATATTCTGCGTCGCATGCAGGCCCGTCAATGCAAGAAATCGGCGCAGCTCAATAAACGGGACTTTGCCGGAGACGAAAACGCGGCCTAGTCGTCCTCCGAAATGCCAAGCCGCTTGTGCATGAGCGGGCTCGTTGTCGTGTACTGCAGACGCACCTTCTTTTCGGGCTCGATTCGTTCCTTGGCGGCAAACGCGGCCAACGCGGCTTCGTGGAAGCCACTCAGGATGAGCTTCTTCTTGCCGGGGTAGAAGTTGATATCGCCGACGGCGTAGATGCCTGGCGTACTGGTCTGGAATTTCTCGGTATCGACGTTGATCGTTTTGCGATTGATATTGAGTCCCCATTCGGCGATAGGGCCGAGTTTGGGCGCAAGACCGTAAAAGACGATCGCCGCATCGCAGGGAACTACGCGTTCTTCTTCCCCGATCGTAACCGTGACAGCGGTAACTCCGTCGTCATCGGCTTTGTAACCTGACACCTTGCCAATGATCGGGTCGATCTTGCCTTTTGCGGCGAGTGCCCGCATTGCATCAACAGTCGCAGGTGCACCGCGATACTCTTCGCGGCGATGTATCAGAGTCAGACCATCGCATTTTGGCGCCAGCTCGACTGCCCAGTCGAGTGCTGAATCGCCGCCCCCAAGCATGGCAATGCGTTTCCCCGCAAATTTCTGCGGATCGCGTACACGGTAGAAGAGTGATTTCTCTTCATACTCATCAATGCCATCGAAACGCAGTCGACGCGGTTGAAACGACCCGACACCACCGGCGATAAAAACAGTGCGTGTGCGAAACTCTGTGTCAGCATCGGTCACTACCTTAAACCAGTCGTCGTCGACGGCTTCGACCTCGGTGACTTCCTCGCCGAGGTGAAAGGCCGGGTTGAACGGTTCGATCTGCACCATCAGGTTTTGGATCAGTTCCTCGCCACTGCAAACAGGGATTCCGGGAATGTCGTAAATCGGCTTGTCCGGATACAGTTCGGCACATTGGCCACCGGCGACGCGCATCGTGTCTATGACATGGGCTTTTACACCCAAAAGGCCAAGTTCAAATACCTGAAACAGGCCGACCGGCCCGGCTCCGACGATCAGGGCGTCGGTCTCGATGACGTTTCTTGACATTGCTGCCTCCCGAAAAGCAGCGCGCATTGTACATCAGGCGACGTGACTACGAATTGTGGGCAATACTTAGGGCCACAGCCGCGAGCGGCGCATAGGTCCGACCCCGCTCGATCGCACGCGGATCGGACGCATTGCCATCAAGTCCGCGCCGCAGGACGCCGGCCAGTATCGCGGCGAGCCGGAACATTGAAAATACGATGTAGTAATCGATGTTCTCGACCGAATCCCGGCGGCTTGCCCCGGCGTAGGCTTCGACAACCGCTGCTTCCGGCGGTATGCCGAGCCCGTCGAGATCAAGCCCTTGCAGGCCCCAGGGCGACGCGGCGGCATCCAGCCGATAAGGCATCAGGAAGTAGCCGAGATCCGCAAGAGGATGGCCGATTGTCGACAGCTCCCAGTCGAGCACGGCCGCGATATCCGGATTATCGTTGTGGAAGATGACATTGCCGGGTCGATAGTCGCCGTGCACGATAGCCGCCTGCTCATCATCGGGGTCGTTTTGCGTCAGCCATTCTATGACGCTGTCCATGGCGTCGCAGTCCTCGACCTTCGACGCTTCGTACTGCTGCGACCAGCGCGCAACCTGGCGCGCGACGTACTTCGAAGGCTTGCCGAAGTCCTCAAGGCCGACTTCGCAATAGTCGACGCGGTGAAGCGCGCCGAGTACGGATGCCATCGAGTGAAACATGGCGGTTCGCTCGCTCGATGAGCAGCCGGGCATCTCTCGTTCAGCCAGAACCCGGCCGGGCACGTAGTCCATGACATAGAACACCTGGCCCAGGACCGTATCGTCTTCACACAAAACACGTGTCCCGGGCACGGGCACACCTGTACCAGCCAGTGCAGAAATGACGCGGTACTCCCGATCGACGGCATGCGCAGACGGCAATAGCCTGCCGGGTGGCTTCTTGCGCAGGACGTAAGTGCCTGACGTGTCTTCTATCAGGTAAGTCGGGTTAGATTGGCCGCCGAGAAACTGCTGAATTGTGCAAGTACCCACGAAGCCTGCGATGTGTTCCTTGAGGTAGGCGACCAGCGCCGCCTCGTTAACCCGGTGCACATCGGCAGGTATGCCGAGTTCTCGGTTGTCGCTCGGTGTCGTCATGGACTATTGGTGGCGCTTCATCTCGAGCCGTGCGATCTGGTCGCGATGAACCTCATCTGGCCCGTCTGCCAAACGAAGCGTGCGTGCGTTGGCGTATGCGTAGGCGAGGCCATAATCGTCGCAGACACCACCCGCGCCATGCATCTGTATGGCCCAATCGATAACCTGGCAGGCCATGAGCGGCGCGGCAACCTTGATCATGCCGATTTCCTTGCGGGCCTCGCGATTGCCAACCTTGTCCATCTTGTCCGCAGCTGCGAGCACGAGTAAGCGCGCCTGGTCGATCAGGATTCTCGATTCGGCAATGCGTTCTCTCGTTACTCCCTGTTCCGCCAGCGGCTTGCCAAACGGATGCCGATCCTGAGCCCGGCGGCACATTTTTTCCAGCGCGACTTCAGCCTGGCCGATGAGGCGCATACAGTGGTGAATGCGTCCCGGGCCGAGGCGGCCCTGGGCTATTTCAAATCCGCGGCCCTCGCCGAGAAGAATGTTCTCCGCGGGTACTCGTACATTCTCGAACAGGATCTCGCCATGGCCATGTGGCGCATCGCTGTAACCAAAAACAGGTAACGAGCGTTTGATGGTGACGCCGGGCGCATCCGCGGGTATCAGGATCATCGATTGCTGCCGGTAGACGTCATCTCCGTCGGGGTCGGTCTTACCCATGAAGATGAACAGTTTGCAACGAGGATCACCGGACCCTGATGACCACCACTTGTGGCCATTGATTACGTAGTCGTCGCCGTCACGCAGTATCGTCGAGCAGATGTTACGTGCATCTGACGAAGCAACGTCGGGTTCGGTCATTGCAAAACAGGAACGGATATCACCTGCGAGCAATGGGTCGAGCCACTCGCGCTTTTGCTCTTCGCTGCCGTAGCGTTCCAGTGTCTCCATATTGCCCGTGTCAGGCGCCGAGCAGTTGAAGACTTCGGGTGCCCAGTGAATGCGGCCCATGATTTCGCACAGTGGCGCGTAATCGAGGTTTGTCAGGCCAGCGCCGAGCGACGAGTCGGGCAGGAACAGGTTCCAGAGACCGGCTTCGCGAGCTTTGGGTTTCAGCTCTTCGATGATGGCCGCAGCAACCCAGTCGTCACCCATTGCCTTGACCTGCTCGTGAAACGTGGACTCGTTTGGATAGACGTGCTCATCCATGAACGCCGTCAGGCGCTGCATCAAGTCTCTGGTTTTGTCGCTGTGATCAAAGTCCATGCGGGACCTGCTTTATTACATCGTCTGGCTCGCGGCCGACGCTAACACTGTCTGAGCGTGTGCAAATTGAGCGCACGCACGGTCGAGATATCGGCTGGCCTCGTCATCATAGTCATCGGCCGCAGCGGACCAGACGCGATTAACGTAACGCTCGCCGGCTGCAAATTCGCTCATGATGTCAGCATAAACTTGCAGCCCATACAGGTGCACCATGCTCTCGCGCGCATCGGCAAAACGCCGCAGATCATTGCGCAATGTGTTGTCGATCCAATGTCGTAATGCCGCTCCCGATGGAGCAGATCCATCCGCCGTGACCTCGCTGAGATCGCGTACGATATTTGCAATCGACTCATTGAGTTCGTTGCGATTGGTTTCGAGGATAGTGTCTGAGCGCGCCGCCGCCGATGCGATACGTTTCGCGATCAAGACGCCGGCAACGGCCGCAGCGGCCGCGACGGCGAACTGGATCCAGTTGACCTGATGTTCATCAAGCGAAGCGACATAAGCGCCGCCCAGAAATCCGACGACGAGCAAAACGTATGCGATATTTATCATGTTTTTGCTCCCCTAACCTGCCAACAACACGGCATGAATTGCGTTGCCGACACCAACCAGCGCCTCGCCAACGATGAGGCCGGCCGCAATCGGTATGCCGACGTTGTCGCTCCAGTCCTTGCCCTTGTAGCGGTCTGCGAGCTCGCGGCCCAGCGTGCCTAGTGAATACGTCAACACGATGTTGAATGGCAGGTAGAAGCCGAGGCCGACTGTAATGCCGAGCCCGCCAATGAATGCGGAGAGTACTCCGCCAAGAACCGCACCCGCGGCATATTTTTGTGTCGGCACATCGCCGCCCATAATACCGTCGATCGTGCTTGCCAGTGCTTGCGCTTGGGGTGCCGGCAGCTTGGTACTGCCAAGCCCGTAAGCTTCATGAAGCACAAAGATCACAAAGATCACGACGATGGGGCCAAGCCATGCGCCAATGAACTGCCCCATTTGCTGCATGCGTGGTGTAGCGCCGACCAGGTAGCCGGTCTTCAGGTCGAGCATCAGGTCGGTTGCCTGCGACATGGCGACACACATTGCGGCGCCGACCATGATGGCGGCAATGATCGAGTCGGTACGGTCGAGCCCGAGTGCCTGCGTAACGACGATCAGCAAGGTGATTCCTACGAGCGTCATACCGGAAAGTGGTGACCAGTTCGTGCGACCAATAGCCTCGGACAGAATAATTCCTGCCATCCAAATCCATAATGTACCCAGCAAGGCCATGGCGATGCCACCACCCAGCCCCATCGACTCAACCGACGTGACCGCCATAACACACAGCAGGATTACCGCGCCGACAACCGCGAAATACAGCATTTTGATCGGCATTTCTTCGCTACCGCTGCCGCCAGCGACTTTGGCTGCTTTCTGCATCGATCGAATGGCGCTCAGGATAAGGGGCGCTGCAAGGATAACCCCCATAATGGCGCCGCCGATTAACATGCCGATGCCAAATGGCCTGTAGAGCATCAGCCGCAGCGCATTTGGATCGGAAATCACCTGGCCTGCCTCATCAATCGGGAAGCCACCGGTTGCCGCCAGCATCGGCGAAAGGAACCAGTACGCGACGAAGCCGCCAATAATAAAAGCGACACCGCCACGCCCGGCGATAAAGGCGACGCCAACTGTCATCAGTGACAGATACCAGATGCCATTCATGAACGCTGGCATGCCGAGTAGTGCGCCGAGATTCCAGTTGTCGTGCCCAGTCTGGATCGTGGCCAAGTGCACGCCCGCGCTGATGAGTGCTGCGACAAACAGGACGACGGCTTTGCGGACACCTGCACCGGGTGACTTGAGGATAGTTGCTACGGCAACGCCACCCGGGTAGGTCAGCCGCTCGTAATCGATCATGTGCTTTCTGAGTGGAATGATGAACGCGATGCCGAGGAATGCTCCTGCAATGCAACCGAAGGTCAGGATGACCGGGTCAAAGCGGTCGCCAAACCCTAGCAGGAAAATTGCAGGAACCGAGAACATCATGCCCGACGACGCGCCGTTCACGCCGCTGGCGATCGTCTGCACGATGTTGTTTTCAATGATGCTCTTGCGCCGCAGGATACCGCGCAGGACGCCGAAGCCGAGGATCGCAGCAAGTTCCGAGCCTTCGATGGAAAAGCCCAGGATCAGTGCTGCATAACCGATTGACACGGCGATGATGACGCCGAGTATCCAGCCGACGATGACCGCGACCCAGGTTAGTTCAGGATAAGGCCTGGTATTAGTGATTGACGAGTCCAATTTGCGCCCCTGCTTTTCTTGTTATGAGACTGGTATCCGCAGTGCGATAAGGTAGCATGTCCAGCCACGAACGTAACGAGCTCAAGGAGAGTTCTTTTGACCAGAATCAAGCTGACAGCTGTGCTGCTCACATTGATTGTTGCCGGTTGCGCGACGATAGCTCCGGAATTGCCGGCGATCACTGACAAACCAACCGGCAGTCACTTTGATGGCAGGATCGTCTGGCACGATTTGCTCACGACGACGCCCGCCGAGTCCCGGAAGTTCTACGGCGAGTTGTTTGGCTGGGAGTTTGAACGTCCGGGATTGAGTATCGGCATCGGTGATGTGGATAGCTACATGTTGATTCGCCATAACGGCGAACTCATCGGCGGCATGCTCGACGCAAATATCATGAACCGCGAGAACAATATCTCGCAGTGGGTCACCGTTATGTCGACGGGGGATCTAGGTGCGGCAGTCGAACGAGTGACAGCGAATGGTGGCGAGATTTTGACGGCGCCGACGGATGTAGGCTCGCGCGGAACACTGGCCGTTGTTGCAGGCCCTGACAAGGCGATCATTGCATTGGTACAAGCCAGGAACGGTGACCCCGCAGAGCGCAAACCGGTTACTAATGGCTGGCTGTGGAACGAACTGTGGACCAACGATGTGGAGCAGGCAACTGGCTTCTACCAGGCTGTTGCGGGCTTTGAGATTGAAGATCATGCAGTGCAAGGCAAGGACCATGATTATCGCGTGCTCAAGTCCGGGGATTCACCGCGTGCGGCAATTTTGCCCAATCCGTTCGAACGTGAGCTGCCCGTATGGGTTAACTACATTCGTGTCGACGATCCGGCAGCAATTACCGCACGGGTCGAAGAACTTGGCGGCATTGTGATTATCGACGCCAGCGCGCGTGCGCTCGGTGGTGAAGTCGCTTTTGTTGCGGGACCGTCCGGTGCGGGCGTTGCTTTGCAAACCTGGCCCCTGGATCGCGAGGAGACCAGGTTATGAAAATCAGAATCAGACGGTTGGTGACCCTGGTCCTTGTGATTGCATTGGCGGGTGCGGTTGCGTCCTGTGAGCCTCCACAAGTTTACGGCAGTGTTGGCTACAGCTCCTACGGCGGCGGTGGGTATTATGGAGGCGGTGGCTACGGCGGCAGCGTCAGAGTTGGTGGGCGGATCTACTAATAGCATCTCCTGCTATCGGGCGAGCGGGAAACCCGCGCGCCGCAACAGGCTGGCACTTCGCTCGAATTCATCCCGGTCGGCATAGATGAGGACGACGGTGAATTCACCGGTGCCTTTGCGAAACCAGTCGAGGCGCAGACCGGGGGAGCGTTGTTCCAGGCCGGCAACAAAAGCCGCGGCACGATAGGGTTCGCCAAAACTGAGCAGTGTTGAACGCCCGAATTCCGAGTACAGGTGATTAGTATCGGGTTCGCTGCCGCGGGAACTGCTTAGTACGAAGTCAAGATGTCGCAGGATGTAGCTGCTGTACCAGCTTGCACCCGACGGAATGTCAGCGCCGTTTCCCGGTATGCGTTCCGGTCCGTAGTTGTACGCCGCAAGCGCAAGATGAATATCGCCATCGTAGCGCCTGATCATTTCTTTCAGGTAGCGCGCGCCCGCATCGATGTTTGTGCACGGTTCGTATAATTCTGACAGGCGGTAAATGCCAAGATGTTGAGCAGTGACTGGCCAGAGAATTTGCATGACACCGTGGGCGTTGGCTTTTGATCGCGCCATCTCGTCAAAGTCGCTTTCACCTCTCGCGACAGCCAGCAGTAGCGTGTAGGGCAGGTCATACTCGAGCGCCGCGACGCGAAAACACGTCTCGTGTGGAAACCTGACTCGGGGTTCGGCCGTGAAACCCTGTTTCGCATAATGCTCCCAGGCAGCCGCGGGATCGACATTGCTGGATGCAATCGCATCTAGCGCTAAGGCGGCCAATACTGCGACAGACATTCTGACGAGAAATCTCACGATCAAGTTCCGGGCAGGTCGAGGCCGGCCGCGGAGGCGATCATCGACAACTTGTCGAGGCGCTCGGATTCATCCGTGTAAGCGAAAGCAACGTCATAAACACCGGTTCCGACTCTCACTACGCGGTAGTCAAAACCCGTCAGGGTTTCAAGACGGCTAACGAATCCATTGGCCGCGATCTGACTGCCGAAGGGGCTCCAGAACGAATGCCATTGCAGCGTAGGCGGGGCGACGGCCTGCTCGATTTCCACAGGCGTCGCTGGCGGCGTTGGCCGACTGGTCGCGACAGCGGGTGGTTCCGGGGTGATCGACTGTATGGGCTCTGGTGTCGGCTCGGGTACTTGTGCAATGTCCGGGCTGTCGGGTTTAAGCCGAATTTCAGGAATGCCAAGCAACAGGAGAATCGCGCCGATTGACACTGCCGAGCCGGTGAGAAATCCCAGGAATTTAATCATCGTTTGCTACCTAGTAGACGTTGCGAACCCGTATGGCCTGCCAGTCGACATGCGATCGCCACTGCGTCATCGTTTGGGCGAACACGCTCATCCAGTTCTGGAGTTTCTCGCCTTCGAGTCCGAATCGAACTGCCGCACTGCAACGTTGTGGCAACTTCTGCAAATGCCGTGACAGGATATGTGCAGCCTTACTGTCATTGACTGCAATTGCGTAGTAGGTATCCGCGTCCGGGTTCACAGACCATTCAGTCGATCTCGACGCCGCGTCCGGCATCAGTGTAAAGAGAGGAAGCAGCTGGCTAATTGTCTCGTGAGCCCGAACAACTCGTGCGTCAGTCTGCGGTCTGCATCCGGGCCCGGACAAGCGTACAAGGCCGTGGTTGACCTGGTGATTGAGAAAGAAAACAACGGCGTCCTCGCCAGTCCTGACCTGCATTGCGACGCACGTCTTGCGAGCTGAATTGCAGGCGCCTGCGCCATTGATACCTGTTAGCCGCGTCGACGATAGCAGCGCGTTCTGCGGCCGTGGGATCCGGACACGATTTGTTATGGCAGTGCCGGTACGCACGTAGGTGCTGGCATTCAGCGCAGGCAGCTCTGATCCAGGCTCGAGTGGCATCACAGTTGCCCAGTACTGATGCAGGTCGGCGTCGATTGTATGTGCCTTGCCAATGAGAACGGCATTCGCCCGGGCCGGGTCCGAAGTGAATTGCAGCGATTGGCCGGCGGCGAGATTATTGCTGATGAGTTCCGCAATTCCGTCGAGAGGCGCGGCAAGGTCACTGTTGTCGTCAAGAAGGACAAGGTACTTGCCAGCCATCTGCCGTAGTGCCGCGCAACCGAGTTCGCGCGCAAGTGATGCCGCGATCATGTCGGATTCGGATGCGGAAAACGGTACGGACCGCTCGCCTAGAAAAGAGGCATCCGCACCTGCCTGATCGAAAGCACGTTGTTGGCTGCGCGACAAAGAACCTTCCCAGAACGGATCGAAACCGGCGACCCAGGCCTGGTCTTCGAGGTCGAGCACGCGCAGGTCGATTCGAAAACGCTCCTTTCCGGTTCTTGAGATCTGCAAACCGACGTAATAATGCGCGTCATTCCGGGTGCAGTCGGTGCCGTCGTCTCTTGAAACAGGTGGTGAAATCCGTATATGAGGCACGGCGATGATCGCATCGGCCAGCTGGTCTCGAAAAGAGATCGCCAACGCGTTGCTAAGCGGCGTTGGTCTGCCGTCGACAAATACGACGACACGCACGGACTCTCCCTTGAATCGCGGGTGCGTCGACAGTTGCGCCGATAAACCAGGAACAGCAGTCTCCGAGATCCAGTCTTCGGCATTCGTTTGTCGCGCGCAGGACGGCCGCGGTGACGCGACCATCGAGACGGCGACCAATATCAGACTCGCGCAGCGTAAGCAGAACGTCACGTCATTGCTCCAGTTGCACATCGCCAAGCGCCGTTATTACCAACGTGCCGCTGTCAGCGGTGTTCATGAAATGTGTCAGTTGAACCTGCATGTCCGAGGGCAAGGTAACTCCCCACTTTACAGATTCGCTCTGGAGGCCCATCGAGCGTCGCAGGGCCAGCATTACGTCTTCAGGAACGGTCGCCGCGTCCATTTCGTGAAACTCACTCGGAATCGATGCGGGCCAGAAACTCAGGCGTCCACGATTGACGCTCATGCGCAAGGACTTCTCAGGGCCAATGGCGTATAGCCCCACCTCATTTCGGGCGACAAGCCGTGTTAAGGCCAGGTCTGTTTCAAACTGTAGTGTGAATCCCCTGGCGGGCTCTGGTGTTGCCGGTTTGGGCGGTGTTGCCACGACAGGTTCAAGCACTTCAGGTTCGGGTACAGGTAAAGGTTCGGGTACAGGTAAAGGTTCGGGTACAGGTAAAGGCTCGGGTACAGGTAAAGGCTCGGCTACGGGTTCGGGGATCGAAACCGGTGCCGGAATGTCTACCGCGGGTATTTCCGGCGCGACCGTACTTACGGGAATGCTCTGCACGAGGGCAAATATTGCTACCAGGCACAGTGCGAGAATTGCCATGAATCTCATGACGTCGGTTTGCAGATCGGCAACGCCGCCAGCCTCGGAGTCCATGCCGCGACTGAGTGGATAGAACAACGGTGAGCGAGTCATGTCGTGACCTCGTCGTCAAGGTCGGCTGGCTTGTCTGGAACCTTGAGATGCTGTTCTATGCGTTGCAGCGACGTTCGCATGCTGGATGTATCGGCGCGTGCTGCTTGATCGTAGTAGCGCTGCAGTAGCGTGCCGAGCGTAACTGCTTTGTACACCCGCATCAGGTAGCCGCCGATACCGCCAAAAATTGTCGTCGACAGGGCCAGCAGAATGCCACCCTCGACCATTCGTTCGAGAACTGCGAATGCACCAAGCTGCACGGTCGACTCAGGATTACCCAGTGCAAACAGGAGGGCGCTGCGCATACCAATCGCGGTCCAGATCACACCGGTACCGAAAAAAAGTGTCGTCCAGATATCGGTCAGATGATCGAGTTGTACGACCCGGTTTGCGGGCTGGTCGTCTTCGAGCAGCCTGCGTAGCCGGCTAAGACTCACAAAAAACGCCATCAGAAGTACAGCAAATACCGGGATCGACGAACCGAGATTCATATAGGCCCAATCGAGCCACCCGCCGAGGCTGGGAATGCGTTCAGACGTGAACGCAATGATCTCGTAGCGGCTTAGCAAGTAGAGCAGCGCGCTACCGCCGATAATCGTGCCAGCCGCGCCTGTAGTGAGGCCGCGCAGAAACCGCCGTCCTTGACTGGCAGACATCGTGGCACGTCCGCCTACTGACCTGCGGAACAGGCTGTGCAGGTTGCCTCAAGGACGAGTTCGACTTCCTGGAACAGTTCGTCGGCGCGATAGTAGCCGTCGTTATCAAGACTGACCTTGAGCAGCCCACGCTCCTTGTCACTGAGTTCACGCTCCATGTCCAGCATGATGCGGTCGCGGCGCGGGCAGGTATGCGAACAATTATTGTAATCGCTCTGCAATGTCATGAACTTCACATTGAAATATCGGTTGTAGTGATCTTTTGCTTGCCGCTGACTGAGCAGCCCTTCGTCGGCAGACCAGACGAGGAACTCACTGAATACTCTTTTGTTACCGGGTTTTGGATCGCCTTCGGCCGTACGCAACAGGTCGTCGTAATAACGATCGAAGTGTGCGGCGCAGCCCGATGACAGCGAGTCTTTTACATCATTGACAGCGGCGCTAAGGTTGCGGGTTTGCGGGCTGTCACATGGCGGCGGCGACGTCGCGCACGAAGCGAGAATCAGGGCCGAAAGTGCGACGAGCAGTCTCATTGTGTTCATGGCTCGGTCTCCAGAATGACTAATCAGTTTTCAAGCGGGCTGCGATAGGCCTGCTCGACATTGCCCGGCGGTGGGCCGGCAATCGGTGCAAGGCTGGTATCGTCGCCGAACAGGATGGATTTCACGCCGCCTACAACTTCCATCATCTCAGGCGTGATCGTGCCGAACGACTGGTTGAGTTGTTCAATCAGCGTCGCACGGGCGATTTCCTCACGTGTGCGGGCAATCAGCAGGCTCGTCTCTTCCATGTCGAGATAGATATCGGATGCAAGCACGGCCAGTGACTGGTCAGTCTGGCTGCTCGATGAGGCGACCAATTTGTAATACTGACTGAATCGTTCGCTGAGTCGCATGCCTGAGCGGCCGCGCAGGCTTGGTGTCGGTGCCGACGTGTCTTTGGGTGGATTGCCACCGAGCAAGGTCTCCTGCAGCGTCCATGACGTCATTTTATTGCCCAACTCGCTGCGTAATCGTTTCTCCAGGCTCAGGCGAGTGTTGTTGACGGTGTGTTCCATATCCGGCAGTCGATCTTCCATGATGCCGAGCATGTCGAGGTAGGTTGCGCCAATCTGCTTGGCGAGGCGCTGGCACCCAGGGTCGTCCTCCGCACCATCGCACTTGCTCTCGTGGTACAGCTGTTGTTGTTGGTCAAGCTGACCGATAACCTCCTGCAATCCGGATTCCATCTCCCGCGCGACAGAACTCGTCTGACGCAAGTCCTCGACGACGGTCGTCGGAAACAGTCGAATCGTAGGGGAATTCGTGTCGGCAAAGGTCGGGCCGACCAGCATGATCATGGCCAGCGACGGGCACAGGAACGCGATGCGCGTGGCTTTAGAAAAATCCATATCGCCATCTCCCTTGAAGTGTGGCTGCGACGGTTTTCGTTTAGGTCAGCCACTACGCTACCCGGCGGACGCTGAACCAAACCTGAATAAGCTGAAGGAGACGGCTGGGTTGGGGTAGCATTGGCGGCTGCTCTCCGCCGCCCGTTACCGCAACCAAGAGCCGTTATGAAGAACAAGATCTACGTCGCCCCGATGATGGACTGGACCGATCGTCATTGCCGCTACTTCATGCGGCTGTTGAGTCCAGGTGTTTTTCTGTACACGGAAATGGTGACGGCAAACGCCTTGCATTTTGGCGATGCTGAGTCACTGCTCCGATACGACGATTCTGAACACCCAATTGCTGTTCAACTTGGTGGTAGTGACCCGGCGTTAATGGCGGAGGCCGCGGTTCGTGCGGCGACTTCGGGTTACGACGAAATCAACATCAACGTGGGTTGCCCGAGTGACCGTGTGCAAAGCGGCCAGTTTGGTGCCTGCCTGATGGCGCATCCCGGCATTGTTGCCGACTGTTATTCGGCCATGCAGTCAAACATCGATATACCAGTCACGGTCAAGACGCGAATAGGAATCGACGACCGCGACAGCGATGAGTTCGTGATGCGATTCGTGGATGCCTTGTCGACCGCCGGCTGCCAGAAATTCATCGTGCACGCCCGAATTGCGATTCTTGATGGCCTGAGTCCCAAGGAAAACCGAACCGTGCCGCCG
>Ga0209567_10001291_pt1 | contig 13090 bp, 10 predicted proteins | sample COG_12_FD_184756 | JGI IMG/M metagenome (GOLD analysis project Ga0209567, IMG submission 184756) | Pelagic marine sediment microbial communities from the LTER site Helgoland, North Sea, for post-phytoplankton bloom and carbon turnover... | ecosystem: Environmental > Aquatic > Marine > Neritic...
GGTATCGATCACTACCTTGCCCTTGATCAGCGCCGCCAGATCCTTGCCGACTGCGGGCAGTGAGCCGTAAGGAACAGAGATCATCAGCACTTCGCCAAAGGTGGCGGCTTCGCGCGGCGTTCCGGCACCTGCGGTGGCCCCGAGCTTTGCGGCGAGCGCCTTATCATGCTCGATGTGGCGCGATGAAAACATGACTTCGTGCCCGGCTTTCACCCACACACCGCCGATCGCGCCGCCGACTCTGCCCGAGCCGACGATGCCAATCCTCATTTTGTCAGCATTTGCAGCGCGCGCCGTGAGAGGCAGTCCCTCGAGCATCAGTGCCGCCGTGGCGACCCCGGCAACCTGTAAAAATCGGCGACGGCTATGTCTGGTGATGGCTTTCGCTTTCATGGCGGGTCTCCATAGATTGCGGCAAAAAGGTATTGTCGGCGATCGTTAAAGAAGTGTAGGAAGTATAAAGCACATGCTACCTGTTAGAAATGCGTCATTAGTGGCTGGATTGGGTCGGACTCGGAAGCCTGTAATTAGTTGGTGAGCGTTTGTTTCCTCCAAAGGAGACGCTCAACTGGCTTAGCCAGGAGGTAATCTTCGGCCACAATCGGTCGCCCAGTACTATTTTTGATTGATATCAAGTTAATGCCCTCATCAGACTAGCAAAATAGAGCACCTGGGAAGATGTTTCTTCTGTATTACCTGTGTCATGTCTATGCATTCAAATTTGGAAGAGCAAGAAAGCCTTCAGATAAAAGTCTGGGACATTGGTGTTCGCACATTTCACTGGTCATTGGTGTTGTTTTATACAATTGCCTACATCAGTGAAGATATTGAACTTATCCATGTATATGCTGGTTATGTAGTGCTGGGATTAATTATATTTCGTGTGTTGTGGGGGCTGATAGGTACTAAATATGCACGATTCAACAATTTCATATATGGCAAGAAAGTCGCCCTCGTTTATCTCAAATCTTTATTTACAAAGAAACCAAAGCATTATATCGGGCACAATCCAATAGCAGGCTGGATGATATTAGCATTGCTCATAACCATATTCCTGGTCTCCTGGACTGGGCTGCTATTGTATGCAGATGCCGGCAAAGGCCCGCTGGCCGAGGTTAACGTTGAACTAATTTCAGGGGTTTATGCTGATGATGACGGGGAACAATCGGAAAGCATTTGGGAAGAGATACATGAAACTCTGGCCAACCTTACCTTATTGCTGGTTTGTGTTCATGTTGCAGGAGTTCTTTTGTCGAGCATGATTCACGGTGAAAACCTGATCAGATCAATGATTACGGGTTACAAAAAACCGGGATAATGATGAGGAACATGGTAGATCAGATCTTTTAGATCGCTAATTTCGAAGACTTCTGAATGAAAAAAGATAATGACGAAGAGCTCACCCGAGAACATCATCCTGAGCTTATTAGACAACGACTGCAGCAGGCACCCAAATCTCAAAACGTATCTGATGCGGTTCTTGGTGGTATAGACGGATATGTGACTACCTTCGCTGTCGTGTCAGGTGTCGTGGGCGCAGGACTGCCCTCGTCGATCGCGGTGATACCCGGATTTGCGCTTCACCCTGACTGTCAGGAGCAGCCGCCAGGCTGACTACTGGCTCCCAATTGGCGATTTTATACACAGTACCCGTGATAAAAATATCCAGGTTTTTACTACCACTAGCATCTTCATAAACATTCGTCTCCCTTCCCCACGCCGTAATCACGACACTCTTGTTCTGGTCGTTTTACGGGTGGGTAATATTAGTGGGGTCAGGGCAACCCGGTCCACTACCTGGCATTCCTATCAAGCGGGGTTCCAGAACATTTATTCCGGTATAGGTAAAATTGGATTAGTTAACAAGACTTCCCCGGGCGCCGTTCGATGCATTGAAGCGTATGGATAGAGTGGATTAATGAATCGTAGCAACGATATCATTCCTCCATGTCAACTTGCAGATGCATGGTATGTATTCCTTCAGCCAACAGGGAAACGACCGCTTCCACACCCACATCGATACCGTTTCTCGAAGCTACGTGAAATGGGATAGAGAAGTGAATGGGTAGCGACGGTTCGTGATCGGGAATCAATGTAAGCTGGGCCACTTGACCGATCGCCACCAGGGAACCGATGGTTCCTGGCACCGGGTTCTCGTGTTCACCTCTCGATGGACGATCACGGCGATGAAGCACTACATACCCGTCTGGCACGACCCACGATACGTCATCTCCACAAGGCGACTTCAGGTTAAGTCCGGCTTCAAGCTTTAGACCGTGCCAGTCCAGGTAGGTAATCTGATGCTCCTGGTCATGTTCGACTACTCGGGCATTAAAAATGTTACGCATATCGAGCAGGCGAGCTACGCCGGCAGAAACGGGCTTGAGGACGACATCGCTTGGTACACCAATCTGCAACAGGCTGCCGCGATGAACAATGGCGACACGATCAGCTAGCATCATGGCTTCATCGAGGTCGTGGGTGACCAGGACAACCGGCATACTCAGGCTACTGTGGAGATCGGCGATCTCACGGTATAAGCGTTGTCGTGTTGCCCTGTCCACGGCAGAGAACGGTTCATCCAGTAACAGCACCGCAGGGTCTCGAGCCAGGGCGCGGGCTACCGCGATACGCTGCTGTTGCCCCCCTGATAGTGACCCTGGCCGGCGCTTTTCCAGACCGGTGAGATTGACTCGATCAAGGAGCTCGAGTGCACGTTGATTGCGCTCGTCCCGAGGCAGGTGTCCCAGCGCGGCGGCGACATTCTCAAGTGCATTCATGTGGGGAAACAAGGCATAGCTTTGAAACACCATGCCAACGGAACGATTATGGCTCGGAATAAACAGGTCGGCAGCGGCGTCTAACCAGACCTTACCGCCTACGCTGACAAAGCCATGCTCTGGTTTGTATGTACCCGCAATAGCACGCAGTATGGTAGTTTTTCCACTTCCCGATGGGCCGACAAGCGCTAGCACCTCGCCGGCTGCACAATCAAAGTCGACATCCAGCGGGATAGGTAATTCCTGAGAAAGGTTGAGCCGAAGTCCATTCATGGATGACTAGCTATATGACTGACCGGCTCGTCGCGATAGCGTAAAGACCAGTGCGATTACAACCAATGATAGCACTAGCAATAAAGCAGACATTTGCGCAGCCGCAGCATTATCAAACGCCTGCACCCGATCATATATTGAAATTGCGATAGTCCTGGTTTCTCCTGGGATCGAACCGCCCACCATGAGTACAATACCAAATTCACCGAGTGTGTGCGCGAAACTCAATACCATTGCAGTCAAAATGCCCGGCCACGCTAGTGGTAACTCGACCTTGGTGAGCACTGTCCAGGGCGACATGCCGCAACAGGCAGCCGCATCCCGTATATCGGCAGGAATCGATTCGAAACCGCGCTGCATCGGCTGAATCGCGAAAGGCAAATTAAAGATAATCGAAGCAAATAGAAGGCCTTCGAAGCTGAACACGAGCGAGTGATCAAAAATGTTTTGCCAGACCTGGCCAAGGGGTGATGACGCGCCAAAGGAGACGAGTAGATAATAGCCAACTACGGTCGGCGGCAGCACCAGGGGCAGCGCGACAATCGCCTCGACAAAACCTTTGCCACGGAAATCACGATAAGCCAACAGTCTGCCGCAGGTAATACCGATGGGCAGTAACAGCAGGATAGTGATCGTACTTAAGCGTAGCGAAAGCCACAGTGCGGTCCAGTCCATAACTCATTCCCTCGCATGATTTAATTTCAGTTGTTTGAACTTGGTAGCGTAAAACCGTACTGGCGAAAGATAGCACGCACATCGTCGCGCTGGACAAAAGCATAAAACTGTTCTGCGACTGCCCCTGCGTCATTGAGCAGAACCATTCTTTGTCGCAATGTCGAATGGGATTTTTCCGGGATCAGGGCATAACTTCCAAGCGTTGAAACCTTGGGAGAAAGCGCCAACGAATAGGCGATAATTCCACCTTGGGCGCTGGTTGAAGTAGCAAACTGAGCAGCTTGGGAAATGTTCTCGCCGATGACGAGATGCTGAGCTATCTCACTCCAAAGCCCAAAGTGCCTCAGTAGCTCCAGGGCGCGGCGCCCATAGGGAGCGTGCTCAGGATTCGCGATCGCAAATCGAGTGACCTGATCTGTGGTCAACAACCTGCGCAAACCATCCAGGCTGCCATCAACCCTCAAAGTCGAATTATGTGGCGCGAAGATAACGACTCGGCCTGTTCCATAAAGCGTTCCCGGATCACGCGTTAAGCCGTCACGAAACAGTTTGAGGACATAACTTTCGTCGGCGGAAAAGTATATATCAAATGGCGCGCCCTGACGGATTTGACGGGCAAAATTGCCTGAAGAGCCAAACGAGAGTTTTACGGACTGACCGGTCTGGGACTGAAACAACGCCGCGATATCGGTCAGTGCAAATTGTAGATCGGACGCCGCGGCAATTATGGGTGCCTGAGCCGGTTGCACCTGGGTCGGTAAGACCAGCAGCATCAGTATAAGCGACAGGCAAAGGTTACGAACATTTTTCACAGCAAGATTATTTTTGTAGTGAACAAAATGTGCCATGGAATTTGCCAATTTCTTTTGAGTTGCTAGCGAAGTCGATAACTGGGTCAAAACCATCTTTCCTGTTTTCGTGGTTAGCTTAATTCAGCCGCCAGTCATAGACATAAATCGAACTATCTGGTTGGGCTTCTGCTTGAATTCATGCCGTTCGGGTTTTCTCGCAATCGCATCGATAATCGTCTGTTTTAATACGTCGCCCGATATACCGGCGCGCAGCAGGGGTCCTAATTCCACCTTGTCTTCCTGGCCAAGACAGAGATACAGGGTTCCGTCAACCGATATCCTGACCCGATTGCAGGTTGCGCAGAAATGTTGCGAAATCGGTGTTATGAAACCGATCTGAAAGTCGGTGCCATTGATGCGGTAATAACGGGCGGGCCCGCCGCCGGCCATCAGGCCCGGCACCAGATCGTACTGTCGATCGAGTCTCTGCTTGACCTTTTTAAGGCTTAAATACTGTTCGCTGCCATTTCGTCCGGGCGAACCCATTGGCATGGTTTCAATGAAGCGCAGCGTAAAACCGTGCTGCATACAGTACTCCATTACACGCTGATGTTCGTCGATCGGAGTATCCTTCATTACCACCATATTGATCTTGATCGGTTTAAAGCCCACCTCACGGGCTTTTTGCAGACCATTCAAAACACTATCCAGCTTGCCGCCACCGGTGATATCCGCATAGCGGCTCGCATCGATCGTATCCAGGCTGACATTGATGCGCCGAATTCCGGCTGCGTACAGGGCTTCGGCCTGACCTTCCAGCAAGGTGGCGTTGGTCGATAGTGATAAATCCTCGATACCCGGCAGACTCGAAAGCCTGGCACTTAAGCTCGCCAGGTTCTTTCTTACTAATGGTTCACCGCCGGTCAAGCGAATCCGATGCACACCCAGTTCACCGAACGCCTTGATGACTCTTTCGATTTCATCGAAACTGAGCCGGTTGGCCGGGTCTTCAAAGGATTTGAAACCTTTTGGCATACAGTAAAAGCAGCGTAAATTGCATTTGTCGGTAAGCGACAGTCTTACGTATTCGATCTTACGTCCAAACGTATCGATCAAATTCTGTACAGGCTGTTGACTATCCGCTGTATTCATATGCACAAAATCATGGCGCTCAAGCAGCTGCCCCAGTTTTAAAGCTATCCTGCTCGAACTCGAGAAAGTTTTTGGTCAATTCAGCCACTCCCGCATAGAACCGGATATCTGCCTGCTTTATGACCACGTCACAGAATTGGGGTAACCAGATCGACAGGTGCTGGTCGAGAAACATGCGTTGCACTTTCAAACAATACTCCGCATTTTCGCGATCCTGTTGCCGCCATTTATCCGCTTCCCATTCGGTCATTCTCTGCATAAACTCGAGCTCGACACTGACGTGGTCCGGCACCCCGTTAAACTCCGGGTTGTAGTCAAGTCCCGTTGCTTCAATAAAGCTTTTCACGGCAACGGTAGATTTTCCCCAAAGCGCGCTCACGCCATTATCCATTTCTGCAAAAATTGACTCATGGGCTGATATATGGTTACTCGGGCCAATAAATAAGCGAGTAAACTCCTGCGCCAATATTTCAACCAGTTGGTTTTCCGGCGTCGTAAAAAACAATTCGCCGAGGTCTACCCCAAGGTCCGAGAGGGTTCCCCACATGGGGGGATCTCTCAGCTCCCTGATAAGGGCAACGCCTGGCTCCTGGCGAAAAACAGCAGCCAACAGACCATAAATATTGCTACGGTAATTGGCACTTTCGGCCAGCTCTTTGCAGTCGGTTCCCATTTCATCTCTCCTGCTTCACAGTCAAATTACGCCTTGGCAACTCTCACCACGGTATCCATCCATCGCTGCCCACCGCTAATCGGATCCGAACTATTCGGAATGATCGAATTAGGATGGGTTCCGTGCTTATCCCACCACATATTCTTGACATCTGGATCCATTGCCACATCCACGGTTGTCGGGGATTTCTTTCCTGATCCGTAGATACCGGATTGCTGGCGGCCAAAATGGTGTGAGATCGCGACGATACCGGGAATGATGCCTTCGGTAACATGGGCAGTAGTGGTTATTTCGCCCAGATCGCTGGACACCTTAATCGCATCACCGTCCTTGATACCGCGTTCAGCAGCCGTCTTGCTGTTGATCCACGCCGGATTGTCATGCTTGATCTCGGATAGCCACTTGCAATGGGCGGTGCGCGAGTGCGTATGCACGGCAACCTTGTACGTGGTCAGGTGCAGGTCATCCTTGCCCATTTTCTGATGCTCAGGGATGGGCGTGTAGGTCGGAAATGCCGGAAAACCCCTGGCAGCGAAGTTGTCGGAGTAGAAGTCGAGCAAACCGGACTTGGTAAACGACGTATTTGGCGGGTAGGCCTTACGCGGAGTGCCCCCGATGTTCTGGGCGACATACGCATTTTTCGCACCATCAACCCCAAGATAACCTTTACTCTGGGCATCGGCCTTGCTGACCCCGGCCTGTTTGTAATTCCAGTAAACCCCTGTTTTTTCATCCAGAATAACGCCGTCACCGGAAACATCGACTTTGGCCTCATAGAATCCGAAGTTAGGCTTGGCATTCTTGTCATGCCAGACGCCTTTCTTTTTCATGTACTCGAAACCACCGGCTTCCCTGACACCCGGGGTCATCTCGCAGGACTGGCGTACAAACTCTTCCTTGGTTTTATAGGCCAGCTCAATTCCCAGCCGTTGTGCCAGTCCGTAAAAGACTTCACCCTGATCCTTCGACTCGCCAAGAGGCTTGATCAGCGGTTGGCGAATATAATATTCGGCGATCCCGGTTGGCGACACCATATCCTCGTAATCCCAACGCTCGAGATAGGTAACGTCCGGCAGGATGAGGTCGGCGTATTGCGATGATTCGTCGTAAACAATGTTCGAATTCACATAAAAGGGAATCAAGCTCTCGTCCTTCAGGATCTCTTCCGCTTCCTTGTTGTTGCCATTGATAAAGGCCTGATTGTTACAACTGGACCAGTAGACCTGGGGTCGCCCATTTTGGCCGTCCTTAATCATTGGCAGATTCTGCTGACTACATTGATGGGTGGGGAATGCTGCTTCCCCTGGAAAACCGTTGACGATATCAAGACCCTTCTGCACCTTGGCTTTCGGAGAACTGGGATGCTTCCAGCCCGCACCGACACCCATCACCCGACCGCCTTTTCGGTCGAGGTTGTTGGTGATGGCCGAGAGCAGCATCGCCGCGCGTTCCTGGTCTGCACCGTGATGATGCATGACCGTGCCACGATAAGTAATCAGGCAGGCCGAATTTGCCTTCGCATAACCGTGCGCGATCTTCCTGATCTTGTCTGCAGGTACACCACTTTCCTGCTCGGCGAACTCAGGCGTGAACTTGGCCACATGCTGTTTGATGGCGGCAATTTTTTCGTCATCAGTTGCATGGTAGTCCGGCGACACGCGCATATACTTGAGGTGGTCTTTGCGGAACAGATTCTCGTTCATGATCACGTTAACCATAGACAGCATCACCAGACCGTCCATGCCAACTTTGATCGGAACCCACTCGGTGGACTTCGCAGCGGTGTTGGAAAGGCGCACATCAAAGGTGTATAGCGGAACGTTGCGATCGACCATCGCGCTAATCAAACGTTGCGCTGTCGGTATATGGTTGGTGTGAGTCTCGAACTGATTAGACCCGAAATTAACCACAAAGTCGGTATTATCATAGTCCCAGTTATCGTACATGCCACCCCACAGACTTTCCTGCCCGACCCATTTAGGGCCCTCACAAACCGAGGTGTGGGTGCCGATGGTATGGGAGCCGAAGGCGTCCATGAAGTCGTGCATGATGGAGGATTGGCTGCCTTTGTGCCGACCATACTGGTACATAAACAATTCCGGTGTGCCGGCATCAAGCAGCGGTTTGAGCCTGGATGCCATCAGATCCAGAGCCTCGTCCCAGGAAATTCGCTTCCATTTACCCTCACCGCGTTTACCGACCCGTAGCATTGGGTAGAGAATGCGATCCGGAAAATAGACATGGTTAATACCAGCCTGGCCCTTGGCGCAGAGTTTTCCCATGGTGCGAATCGAGTCCGGGTGGCCCTCAAGTTTTACCACGCGACCATTCTCGACAAAACCCATCATCGCGTCGCGGGTGACGCATTGCCAGCAGGCGGTAGGGATAGCCGTTCTTTCCTTGTTCGTTATCGGAGAGAAGCCCTGGCCTCCTTCCTTTAGTTTGACTGTTCCGGCCAACGCACTCTGGCCGGCTCCTAACCCCGTTGCCATTGCGGTGCCGCTAGCGGCAGCTAGTTTCACAAAATCTCGACGATTTAACTTTTTCATATCAATTCCTCACTCAATTTATTCTTCACGGGGTTATGTAATCAGGTCTACAAAGTGATCCAGCTTTTTCTTCTTGCGCTCGGTATAGAGAGTCTTGAGCAAATTATCAGGATCGATATAAAACACGTGTGGCCTGGTTCCTTCTTCCGCAAGCAATACATACTCGTCCCTGGCCTGATTGTGGTCGCCATCCGCCAGATTGTGCTCTTTAACAAGCTTGGACACTTCGCTGTCTGGATCGTTGAGATCGCCGAAGATGCGAGCACGCCCCTGACAGGTATTTACACAAGATGGCTCCAGCCCATTGTCGAGGCGATGCACACACATATCGCATTTGTCTGCGGCCTGTTTGGCAGGATCACCACCGGCTTTGACGAAAGGATCGAATGAACGCACGCCGTAGGGACAGGCATCAATGCATTTACCACAGCCGATGCACTTATCCTTGTCGATCAAAATTAATCCATCGGGTCTTCTGTAAGTGGCGCCCGTGCGATAACGTATGGTCTTGCCGTCGGCCGTTTTGTATTTGACGCGTTTTCCCGGGTATTCAGGACAGGCTGTCACGCAAGGTGGAACACCGTCTTTTTCACTACCTTCGCAGTGATTACACATCAACGGCAGGAACGCCTTTTTGGTGTTAGGAAAGGTACCTACGGTTTTTTCCTGGATAACCGCCCTGAAGCGGCCCAGAGAAACGTTATTTTCCGATTTGCAAGCAACTGTGCAGGCCCTGCAACCGATGCATCGCCTGAGGTCCATGACCATACCCCAGCGCGGAACTTTGGCCTCTGCTGCAGCCTCACTTATACCGGGCGTTGCCAACGCCGCAGTGCTGACGGCCGCCACCCCGGCGCCACCGAGAAATTGACGCCGACTTATACCTGGTAATTTATCTTTGCTCATTTTCTTCACTCCTCTTCATTTCTTCACCTGCTTAATGTTGAGATTCATACAAGTTCGTTTCCTGGCTCTGCTTACCTGGACGCTTCTAGCAGATCAATGCTGTCTTCAAAATTTACAAATGCGCCATCAATAATGCCGATGGCGTACTTCTTGTTATGTACGCCGTTTCCAACGCGTACGATGTTAATCAGTTCGCCACCCCTGGCGATCATCGATTCGACCTGGTTTAATTGTTCCTTGTCCAGGCTATCTCTGAGCTCCGCCAATAATGTCCGGGCTTCCGTCGCAACCTCTTCAACGTCAGCAAGCTCAGTCTCGAGTGACTCGTTCCACTCATCCAGCATCTTCCGGTGCTGTTTGGTGTGGCAGGCGACACAGGTGTCAGCGGATGCTGTCCTGACTTCATGTCCGTTGCTCAGCGTTTTCTTCAAATGGCAACCCATGCAGTTGGTATTCACTTCAAACATCAAGTGCGGATCACCCGATATCTCCGCGTCAACCGCAGCACCGGAAAGCAGTAACTTCTGATACTTGTGCTGATCGACATGGCACAGCAGGCAATCGTTGCGCACGAAGTCGAGATGATCGGTTCGGTTTTGATGTTCGATTACGGTGTGGCAGTCGAAGCAATCGGCTTTATTGGGCACGTGCCTGTCGTGCATCAGCTCGCGGTCGCCTGCGGTCGACAAGAGAGTCTGGCTTCTGTTATGGCAGGTAAGACAGCCGTTGGCTACCACGTTTCCGGTTTCGATCTCGCCACTACCTTTGACGACCTCAAAGTGGCAACTCTCGCAGGTCACACCCGATTCCTGAATCGTCTTATGAGTAATCGGTTTCCTGGTGCTGGCGGGATCGTCAGCGTCTAACTGACCTTGCAATGATCGGGTGGGGATCGTATGGCAAATATCGCAGCGCGAGGCACCCTGGTTAAAATCGATAGCAGGCCTTTTCTCAAAAGAGATCTGCCTGAATTCTCCGTCACTTACCTGCGCTTTATCGAGCGTTGGCTTTTCCAGTTTGAGGTGACAAAGGAAACAAATTTCAGTCGGCACCTCGAAGTGTTTCTTTTCGGAAGTCTTGAAATGACAGGTATCGCAGGTAATCGCGTGCCCGTCGAGGGCCTTATCGGTAAAGTGAACCTCGTGTTTGAAGCGCACCTTTTCGGTGTATTGGATTTCCTTTTGAGCAACTGTTTCGCGATCATGGCAACCGGACTGCAGGCAGGCGCCATCCTTGACTACAGGCCGTATGGGTAGCGGCGCCTCCGGATCGTAAAGATAGGCAGCAAGGTGGCGCAGGCCCTCGTATTTTGCTTTCATCCCATATTTTTCACCCGGCAAAAAATGGCAGTCGATACACTCCGCCTGCATTTCATCCGGATTGTTACTCTGGTGATGATAATCGGCCTGCCAGGCTTCGTACTGTTCAGTCATGGTATGGCAGCTGCCGCCGCAAAATGACGATTGCGCGGTGTAATACTCGGTGCCGCCCCATGCGGTTAATACAAACACAACGATTCCTATAAAAATTAGTGCCGTCAATCGCCAGGCGGGTTTAGAGTTCATACACCAGCCCGACCTTGATTGCGCTTACTCCAGAATATGACTATTGCCATAAATAACTACAGATCTGTCGGTTACTCTAAAGACCAAGGCAATATTCGGGCCAGCTCCCTATCTGCTTGAAATTGCGGAAGATAAATAGTGCTGAGAAATAGATGTCCTGTAATTGTTACCCGCCGGTAACATTTTCAGAATAAGCGTAACTATCGGGTTTTTTGTTATGGTTTCAGGGTGTTAGGTAATTTACAGGCAACCAGGGGTTACCAATCGGTAACATCTGGGATTAATCAGAAAATATAATGCGAAAACCTACTTCTCTCTTGACCCAAATCAAAGAGTTAGCTTAGTGCCCGAGCATGATAAGAGCTGGTTTAATTACCGTTACGGCAACATACAGAGAGTAATTCACCCCTGTTATTTTTTCTGGACTGGGATTTTTGAAACATCAGGACGCTCTGGCGAATAACACATTTGTATCCTGCAGGGGGTGAAAAGATTAAGCCACGATAAGTATTCGCGGCGAATAGATCCTGTCTCTGGATGATTGATTCAAAAAGGAGGCCATGGTGCGATCAGTATTATTTCTGTTGCTTTTCTGGATTACTCCGATCTATGCCGCTGACACGCAGCCTCCGATTCGCTTTGGCTTGACCGCAGTAGTCGTCACCGAAAATCTAAGATTCCTCGACCAGTGGAGTGAGTACCTCGGGCAAAAAATGGGTCGCAAGGTCGAACTGGTGCTCAGAAAATCGTATCGCGAGGTAATGGATTTACTAGACTCGGGTAACATTGATTTCGCGTGGATTTGCGGTTTCCCTTACATTCAGTCGAGAAAACCGGAATCAATTCAGCTCATGACAGTACCCGTCTACAGGGGAGCACCTCGTTACCATTCCTATATTATTGTCCCCGAGAGCAGCGCTCATCAAAACTTTAGCGATCTGAAGGGAAAGGTCTTCGCATTCTCCGACCCTGATTCAAATTCTGGTTTTCTTTATCCCCTGGCATTGATGGTTGAGCAAGATGAAACTCCAGAAACCTTTTTTCGGCAGACCTTTTTCACATTTAATCACGCCGAGACAGTGCAAGCAGTTTCCGAACAGTTTGCCGACGGCGGAGCGGTAGACTCCTATATATGGGAGTACCTTGCGATCTTCAGGCCGGAAATTACTGAGAAGACCCGAATCATAAATAAATCTCCAAGTTTTGGCTTCCCGCCAATTGTTTCGCGATTGGGGGTAAATCCCGATACGGTTAAATTGATGAAAGATACGCTTGAAGGTATGGACGAGGAGGTTAACGGCAAGGCACTACTCGCCCAACTGAAGCTGGACGGCTTTGCTGATTATCCGGGTTCGCTGTTCAATGGCATACGCACCATTGCAAACAAGGTAAACGCGGCCCGTTCAAGTTTCTCCGCAGTAACCGATTAAGTGCAAAATATGAATGCCAATATTTAAATTAAAATCCTGGCCTCTGGCGATAAAGCTGTCACTGACAATCACCGCCGTCGTGACTGTTGTTGGCTTCATGATCGGTACCATCATGGTACTGCAGGAATGGTCACGCTTTCACGAAGAACTGGGCGAAAAAGCGCTGCTGCTATCCGAATCCGTTGCCACCACCGCACCAAAAGCCATGCTGCGCAAGGATTACTGGTCACTCTACCTGAGCCTGAAGAACACGACGTCGCGAAAGCACGAAGTTATTAGCGCTATGATTCTTGATG
>Ga0209567_10001292_pt1 | contig 13083 bp, 11 predicted proteins | sample COG_12_FD_184756 | JGI IMG/M metagenome (GOLD analysis project Ga0209567, IMG submission 184756) | Pelagic marine sediment microbial communities from the LTER site Helgoland, North Sea, for post-phytoplankton bloom and carbon turnover... | ecosystem: Environmental > Aquatic > Marine > Neritic...
CGCACCCAGACGTCCTGGGCAGAGATGAACGTCGCCAGCGGCTGGCCGGCGGCCGCGAAATGGCCTTCCGCCAGTTGCAGGTCGCCCACCACGCCCCGTCCCGGCGCCAGGATCACTGTATTCTCCAGGTCGAACTCGGCCTGCTCGAGGGCGGCGACGGCGGCCTGGATCGCAGGGTTCTCCTCGCCGGCCACGCCAAGAGCCTCGCGCGCCCTCTGCAGCTCGGCCTCAGCGCTCATCAAGCCGGCCTGCGCCTGGTCGAGCTGCGTGGTGGCCCGGTCACGATCGGCCTGAGACAGGGCCCCGGGGTTCGCCTCGTTGATCGTCTCCACACGATCGAAGTAGCGCTGATTCCGGTCGAGTCGCGCCCGCGCGACTCCCACCTGGCCTGCGGCTGCCTCGACGGCGGATACCCCCGCACGAACTTGCTGGCCGGCCAATTCGAGCTGGGCCTGAGCCGAGTTCACCGCGAGTTGGAAGGGAAGAGGGTTGATCCCGAGAATCGTGTCTCCCTCGTTCACGATCTCGTTGAGCACCACGGTTACGCTGGAAACGTAGCCGGATACCTGAGAGGCGATCGGGACGATGTATCCCTCGACTTTGCCCAGCTGCGTGTACGGAGTCGCCCGGTCCGATGCCAGGTGCCAGGCAAAGAGCGCAGCGACAACGATCGAGACTACGATCGTGACCCGGCGGGCCGGGTCCATCGCCCTCACGCGATCACGCAGCCCCGTCGGCGCGGGCTGAGCTTCGAATGGGGCGCCGGGGCCCGCAGTTCCTGCGGCTTCGGTCGGTTCTTCGGTCATGCATCGCCCTTCGCGGGGGCGGCCACTCCGGCTGTCGAGAACATGCCGAGGTCGGCGTCATCCTCGAGCCACGCCATCATGAGCTGGTAGGCCACCGCCAGGACCACGGCCCCTACGAACAGTCCGATTATTCCGGACATGATCATGCCACCGATCGCGCCGAGCAGGATAACGAGCATGGGCACGTCCACACCCCGGCCGAGGAGCAGCGGCTTCAGAAACGTGTCGCTGATGCTCACGAACCCCCCGTACACCAGGAAGATCAAGGCGGCCGTGGTGCTCTGGGTGGCGAACGCCCACACGATGACCGGCGCGATGACCAGCAGAGGAGGCAGCTGCATCACGGCGAGGATCATGACGAGGAGGGCCCACACCATGGCCCCCGGTACGCCGATCGCCAGGAACCCGATGGCTGCCAGTGCGGACTGGATCACGGCGATGCCGAGCACGCCCTGAAACACGCTCCGTATCGTCATCACGGTGAGGCGGACGAAATCCTCCCCCGGCGGCCCCGCCAGGCGGGTGGCGAACTTGACCGAGAACTCTCGTCCCTCGTCGCCTGTCGAAAGGAGTACTCCGGCGATCAGAATGGAGACGACGAACTGGAGTACCGTCCCCGCCAAACCGCCGAGCGATGCCAGCGCCCATTTCCCGAATGCAGCCAGCTCCGGCTTCAGCCGCTCCAGGGTGGCGCCCAGGTTTCGAGACGCGCCGTTCCAGAGTTCGTACGTGCGCTCGCCGATCACGGGCCAGTCCCGGACTCTATCGGGTGGGGGCGGCACCTGAAGCGTCCCGGCTTCGGCCTTCTCGCTTACTTCGCGGGCTTCTTCGACGGTGGCCCCGAAGAACTTCCAGCTCGGCACGAGCAGGATGGCCAGGGCCAGAGCCGTGATCAGGACCGCCGACAGTTTCGTCCGTCCGCCGAGCCGCCCGGCAAGACCCGAGTACAGCGGGTATAGGGCCACAGCGAGGATGATCGCCCACAGAACGATCTGCACGAAGGGCTTGATGATCTGTAGTGACCACAGGAAGATCAGGGCGAGCACGCCGATCCGGATGGCGGCCTCTACGGACAACTTCAGGAACTTCCCGCCCTCGGTATCCACGGTGCTGGCTTCCATGGCCTGCTCCCTGAGTCGCTGGTTCGTGTGTGCCGGCTCTGTTGCTTAGCCGAACTCGGAACGTTCTGATAGTGTCACAAATTAGAGATGAACAGATTCCGGTGCCCGCGAATCCCCGAAAGGGTCTGTACGCGGGAGCAGCGTCGTCCGCTCAGCCCCACCACGCGATGAGCGAGTAGATCACGAACACGACGGGATACAGCAGCCGTCCCGCGCGATCGACCTTCTTCACGGTCGCTTCCTGGTCGTGGCTCACGAGGTAGGAGGTCCCGGCCATTGTGAACAAAGTAAGGACCACCAGAACCGTCGCTCCCAGCATGAACCAGTCGAGACGGGTCAGGTACGAAAGGCGCGGCACGTGGTTGGCCAGCATGAAGCGGTAGGCGATCAGCGTCAGCATGGTCGTCACCACGACGCCCACCCTCGTCGGCACAACGGTCGGCGCGACCCAGAACACGGCGTAGGCCATCATCACGATCGCTATCAGCGGAATCAAGACCTGGATCGTGTAGTAGGTCACCCTGCGGGTCGCCGGGAAGGTGAGCTTGATTCCCGGATTCGAGGGCGCACCGGGAGCAACCTGGAATTCCTGCATGATAAGGGTGGCTTCGCCGACCTCCCAATCGCTGATAGAGAGATGATCGGTTCTGAGCGCGACGATCGACTCGTCCGGGACCAAGGTGACATTGGCTCCAACTCGCGTAGGAGCCACCAACCACACAAAGAATTCCTGCCTGTCTCGTGGAAACTCCCGGAGACTCATGGGCGAGGAGAACTGACCCGTGAACCTCTGCAGATAGGTGACGGTGCCGTCCGGCCTCACCATCACCTCGTTCGGCATCGATTCGGTGACCGACCGCCGGTTGTAGATGAGCAGCGTGGGGTGCCACACATCGTCGTAGTCGAGCGTCCGGATCCCGGCGGAACCATCGCCCAGGTCAGGGTCGTGCCAGGTCGCGATCATGAACACGTCCGCCGAGAACGACTGCTCCGCTCCGTTCACTTCGGTCAGGTCCGTCATCAGGAGGCCGATCTTGACCTCGCGGGGTTCACCGAATGGATCCTGCGCCCTCAGCGGTACGGCCACCAGCAGAAGGACCAGGACCGCGATGCAGAACTGACCCACCGTGTGATAGCCGTCCGAGATCGAATATCGGGGCATGGTTGTCTCTCTTGAGAGTTGGAATCACCTGCGATCGAAACGTAGCGGGCGCCGATTCGAGGAACCATAGAGCGTTCCACTTGCTTTTCTCCGCGAATCTGACGTAATTGGTTGACGCTGCGGTAAGACCTTTCGATTCCGTTCCCGACCGGACAGCAGACGCGCCCCCTGCGCGCCCGGGTCGTGTACGGATCGGGTTCCAGAACTTTCGGAGTGAGGCCATGATCATGGGCCCCCGTGTCTACAGGTGTCTCTCGTTCATGCTGCTGTTTGCCGTGGCTGTGCCGGCGAACTCGCGGTCCCAGGACGCCTCCTCAATCGATCCGACGGTCAGCCAGGACTTGCTCAATTCCGCGGTCCCTGGCGGGGCCACTCGCGATCCGACGACCCAACTCATGATGCTTGACCGCCTCGATGTGATGCTGGCCGGTAGCGAGGCACGGGGACCGGAATCCGGTGAGACGTGGGTGCCTGGCGAGGCGCTGCAGAGGCACGGCGGGGCCCTGTTCCTGGCCACGGACGCCGACGGACAGGCGATCTTGTTCCGGGCCGAGGAGATCGGAGAGTCGGGAGCCGCCCCGCAGGAGGTGAACGTCACGGCCTTCCTGCAGAGCCTCGGAACCTCAACGGGCGAAGCGTTCGAGCTCCACATTCTGAACGGGGCACAGAGTCCGATCAGCTTCAGCGGCGACGGGATCGTGGTCGAGCCTCTGGTGATCAAGGAACAGGCGCAGCAGCTCCTGCAAGACAAGCTCACGGGCCTGGCGAGTCAGAATCCGCTTACCGCGAAACTCAACGCCTACTGCCTCGAGTTCCTCGAGCAGCCTCCGACGTTCGGGCAGCTGTTTCAGATCGCTCAGACCGAGCTCCAGGAGATCTATGCGCCAGCCCGAAACATCCTGGCCGCGGGGCGACAGCTGTTCGAGTCGGGATTGCTGACGGGAGAGGGAGACCCGCTGGAGTACGTTCACTCGATCAAGCAGTGGGCGCTGTGGGCGCACGAGCGTGACTTCACGTTCGATTCCTTTCTGGAAGCGTTTACCGAGCACACGCAGGACAACTTCGCCGCAGCTGGCCAGCCGTGGACCGACCAGGTCCAGGAGCTGATCCAGGGAGTGGCGCCGGACCGTTGGGAACACGTGCAGATGGTGCTCGACCGGGCTACGGAGATCGCCCCGGACCTGTTCCCGACAGGCTGAGGCGACACCTTCGTGAAGCTCCGGCTCTCGCTCGTCGTTTGGCTCTGCGCCCTGCTCATGGCGGGCACGATCTCGGAGGCCTCCGCCCAGGAGGTACCCGTCCAGGAGGTACCCGTCCAGGAGGCACTGCCTGCGGCTCACCACGAGGTCGCGAACCGGGGCAAGCCGTGGGTCCAGGGCAGCAATGGCGGTTCGCCGGCAGACGGACTGGGCCTGCCGGGTGCGAGCCTTCTCGATTCGGGTAAGCCACAGCCCGAGGACGTGGACGAGGGCTGGACCTGGCTGCTGATCAACCTTGGAAAGCCTCCGAAGGAGGACCCGGACGACCCGCCGATCCCGATCGTGCTTCCGCCGCTGGTCAAGGCGGGGCTCGGCGTCACCGCATCGAACTTCCCCACACTCGAGGCCACGGCGTGCGACCAGGTGGGGATCACCGCATGTGAGGCCGACGATTGGGGATACGGCCCGGTGATCTTCGTAGAGGTGAACCCGTTCCGCATTCCGGTCTCTGTAGGGCTACGCGGGGGGTACACGTCGGTTTCCGTCAACCAGTCCTTTTCGGGTCCAGATCTGCCGAACTCGAGCACCATCGATCTCGACATCTGGTCCGCCACGCTCTATGCCACGGGTTCTCTGCCGGTGGCCGAGCGCACCAGCCTGTACGGGACGCTGGGAGCACTTTGGGCGTGGAACAGGGCGACCGTCACCAACGTGTTCACGGACCGTCAGCTGCAGGAGGAGCGAACCGAGAGCGGTCTTCGGTTTGCGATCGGGGCGGGCGTAGAGCAGATGATCGCGAGCCGCACGTGTCTCAGGCTCGAGTACCGGTTCATCAACGGCGATTCGGGCGACGCCGATCGGCAGCACGAGATCGGGCTGTCCGTGGGTTACGGGCTGGTACCATGAACCTGCGTCGCGTCCTTCCCGTTCTTCCGATCCTGATCGCATCGGCGCTCAGTGCGTGTGACTCGAAGAACAGCGAGTTCTTCGAACCCATCGCTGAGGACGGAGCCGGTTTGTTCTCGGACGAGGCGACGGGCGGTGTGTCGGGCCTGGTTACGGTCGACGGCCTTCCCCTGGCAGCCGTTCGGATCGCGCTCGGACATCCCGCGAACCGGGAGGTGACTACGGACGGTGAAGGACGATTCCTGTTCGAGGCTCTCGATCCCGGCTCGTACCCGGTCGAGCTGGAGGACCTTCCCGCGGGAGTTGTGTGTCCGGAAATCGCGGTGAACGTGGTCGTCGTGGCCGGTGAGGTTGCCAGCGTAGACTTCGGGTGCGCGGCCATCGGTGGAGTGCAGGGCATGGTGATGCTCAACGGTGGTGGGTACGCGGGCGTCCAGGTCACGGTCGCGGGTCCCGATACGTTGTGGACCGACACGGGTCCGGACGGCTCGTTCGCCCTCGCAGACCTGCCGGTGGGTTCCTATACCGTCAGCCTGGAATCGCTTCCGTCCGAGGTCGTCTGCACGGAGTACAGCCTCGACCGCACGGTGGAGCAAGCCGGAATGGCGAGTGCCAGTTTTGACTGCACGGACCTGGGGGGCGTGTCAGGAACCGTCATGCTGGACGGCGCTCCGTACGCCGGTGTCCAGGTCAGCCTCTCGGGTGGCGTGTCGGCGGACACGTCCGCGGATCCGGTCGGAGCGTTCGAGTTCGCCGACGTGCGGGCCGGTTCGTATACGGTCAGCCTTCCCGGCCTCCCCGCGAATGTGACCTGCACGGATACGACGATTCCAGTCGTAGTCGTGGCCGACCAGACGACTTCGGCGAACTTCGATTGCGTGGCGGCGACGCCTCCCTCGTTCGACGACATCCTGGGTTTCTACGACGTCGAATACGTGTCCACGCTCACCACGTGCGAGGCGTCGATCGCAGGATTCTCCGTGGTGGGCGAGATGAAGCCTTATCTGGCGGATCCGCCCGGAGTGGACTTCAACCTGCCCAACACCGTGGCTCCGATCTGGGGCTACTACTATGAAGAATCGGGCTCGTTCGTAGGCGATTTCATGTGGCACGATGACGTGCCCGGGGACGAAACCAACGAGTTCTGGGTGGCCACCTTCTTCGTGAACGCGCACGGCGTCGTCGCGTTTACGGGCACGGCGATCGAGATCTTCCGCGACGTGGTGTCGCAGGTGGAGATTTGCCGGCGGGAATACGACGTATCCGGCACAAAGAAGCCGTGAACGGCGGGCACGAGCTGGACTCCCCCCGGCGCTCCCCTCGACAGCCTTCCACGATTCTTCGACATTCCAGGTGACCGGCTTCAACTGGTAACCGGTTACCCGGAGCCTCGATGATTGACGAGCCTGCGAGCGAGATAGTACCCTCCGAAGAAGGGGGAGACACGCCTGAGGCGAACCTTGCGCCGCCTCCGGAGCCGGCCGCCGATACAGGGATCTCCTGGCCGAGGCGCGCCCGGCTGGCAGCCGTTGTCCTGGCCAGCACGCTCGTGCTGTGGCTGCTTTTCACCTGGGTGACCTGGCCCGACGTCGCCTCGCTCCGTTCCGAGAATCCCGAGACCACTGCTTTCATCGAGATGTACCGGGGTGCCCGGCGGGATGCCGGAGAGAACGACGCCGTGGCCTGGCAGATCGTCCCCTACGACCGAATCTCAGTAAATCTCAAGCGGGCCGTGGTGGCCAGCGAAGACACCGAGTTCTTCTTCCACGAGGGTTTCTCGACGCACGAAATGAAGGAAGCACTCAGGAAGGCGATCCGGGAAGGGGAGGCTCCACGTGGCGCTTCCACGATCACACAGCAATTGGCGAAGAACCTGTGGCTCACGCCCAGCCGAACCCTGACGCGCAAGCTTCGCGAGGCGATCCTGACCAGGCAGCTGGAAAAGGAGCTCTCCAAGGACCGGATTCTGGACCTTTACCTCAACGTCGTCGAGTTTGGGCCGGGCATCTACGGGGCCGAGGCGGCCTCGCTCCACTACTTCGGCCTGCCGGCGTCCGATCTCTCGCCCCGCCAGGGAGCGATGCTTGCCGCGGGTCTGCCACGGAAGCGGTGGAATCCGGCCAGCGACAGCGAGTACTACCGCGGGAGCATCGAGCGAATCATGGACGTCCAGGCGCAACTCGAATACCTGGACCGGTTCCTGGGGCCGTCGCGTCCAGGGGCGATAGGCATCGCGCCACCCCAGGTCCCGTTGCCGGCGCCGTGAACCAAACCGGCCCTGCCTGCGTTATCTCCTTTCAGACCGAGATGAGTACCTGAGGCTGAAGGAGTGTCGTGCCCGATGGATCTGACCTGTGAGAGAGTCCGCGAGGTTCTGTGGCCCCTGGACCGGCCCCGCAGCCACGTGCCCGACGAGGAAGCGGCGCGGGAACACCTGACCCGCTGCGACGCCTGCCGGGCGTTCTTTCTGCGTGACACGGAGATCGCACGCCTTCTTTCCCGCCTGGGCGACGGGATATCGGTACCGCCATCCCCGAACTTGCGGTTGTCCGTAGCCCGGATCCTGGCAGAGCCCCGTCCGATGGATTTGCCCGTGCAACGAGGGGCAAGCGCACGCGAGATCGGGCTTCCTGAGCGAAGGTCGAGATTCCGCGGAAGACGCGCGGAACTCGCGGCGGCGGCGATCGCCGTTCTCCTCATGGGTGGCGGGCAACTGCTGGCGAGCCGATCCGGCACTGGCCCGGACACGGCTCGGTTTACCACGGATTTCGTACGCACCGCGGCTGTCGATTTCGATCATCCCGGCCTGGACGTCCGGCAGATCGGGGCATTCTACGAGCGGGAACTCGGCCGCCACATCGAGCCCGTCGCCCTGTACCAGGCGACCGTCACTCGAGCCACGGTTTGCGACCTGCGAGGAGAGCTGGGTTCGATGATCGAGTACGACCTCGACGGAACCCGACTGGTTCACTACCGGATCCCTCTTGACTCCAGTCGGTCGGATTCGCCCGTGGCAGGCGCGCCCGTCTCCATCGATTCGAGGGGTGGAGTGCAGGTGGCGCACTGGGCGGACGGTGACTTCGAGCACGCTCTCGTTTCGAGCGCTCCGGCTGAGCACCTCGAGTGGCTCGCGGAGAACCGGTTCAGCCGTCCGCCGGCCGTGACCAACTATGGATCACCGGCTTCTCGTTCCTGGCGCAGGACGGCAGGGAGAGACTGATATGCAAAAGGGCCCGGCGACTGCCGGACCCTCTGAATAGCGCCGGACCGCGGGTCGCGCTCTACGGCCCGCGAGACCTCTTTCCCGATATCAACGCTTCCTGGATCGGAATCTTGGGCCCGAGGCTGGCGTAGACCGAGTAGCTGAGCCCGAACAGGCCCAGGAACCCGGCCGTCACCGCGGCTTCGATCCAGCCAAGCGGAATGCCTTCGCCGTGCCACGTCGAGGGCACGACCGCCATGTACTTCTCCAGCCAGAAACCGACCAGGATGATCAGGCCGACGAAGTACAGGTGACGGGAGTTCATCTTCGGAACTCTCCACAGCAGAAGCGCGAAGGGAATCGCGAAAACCAGCGCCATCTGCAGATAGAGAAACGGAGCGAACCCGTTGTCCAGTCGCTGCTCGAAGAAGATCGTCTCACGCCCCATGTTCCCGTACCAGATCGGAAGGTACTGGGAGTACCACATGTAGCTCCAGAAGATGACGAAGGCGAACATCAGTTTGCCCAGATCGTGGAACTCGTGTCTGCCCCAGACATCGTCCAGGTGGTAGCGGCCCCGGTAGCGGTGCGCGATGACCGCGACGAGTGCCAGGAGGCACAGCCAGCCGCTGATGAAATACAGCGGTCCCCAGATCACGCTGTAGAAGCCCGGGATCAGCGACATGGTCATGTCGAAGCTCAGGAAGCTGAAGACGAGCACCCACGCCAGGACCAGCACCGGTCCAAGCCACGACATGATGCCCCGGGACCGGGCGGCTTCCTCTTCGTCTCCCCGCCAGCCGCGCGAAATTGCCTCCAGGTACTTCTTCCGCCAGCCGGTCTGCCGCTCGGCCGCCAACGGCGCGTCGGGCCGCAGCGAAACGCGCAGGAAATAGAAACTCAGGGCGTAGAGAGCGAACAGAAGGACTCCGTTTCGCACGAACACGCCGTCGTGCGTGAGCCAATCCCGGTTGATGTGCCCTTCGATGGGCTGCATCCACGGAAAGATGTACTGCGCGCCCCAGTACATCGCGAGAAACACAATGAGTGAGATCGGCAGGAACCCGCCGGTGGCCTCCGCCACCCGCCGAAACGGCTTGCCCCAGTGTCCCTTGGCCGCGACCAGGATGGCGCCGAAGATCACGCCCGCCTGCGCGAGAGCGGTCCAGAACATGAAGTTGATCCACACGGCCTGCCACGCCCGCTGCGGGGCGCTGCGGAGCGCGAAATAGAATCCCACGGCGCCCACGACGATCGCTACGAGCCACAGGGCCCCGGCGAGGCCGCTGACGCGGCCGGAGACCGTGTTGAGGGCCAGCTCCCTCGTCTTATCAGTATCGTGCGAGCTCAAAGTATCGCCCATCCATTCGTGCGTACGGTGTCGGTCCGGTCACTCGGAGGCAGGAGCCTCTTCCTGCAGCTTCCGAACGTATTTCACCAGGTACCACCGGTCGTCGTGCTGCACACGCCGGTACGACGGCATCACGCCGCGTCCGTTCGCGATCATTCCGTAGATGTATCCATCCGACAGGTCCAGGGCGCGATCCGACAGAAGGTTGAGGGTCGGAAGCGGTGGCAATCGGTTGGGTCCGACCACGGGGCCATCTCCCGCCCCGGTCTCGCCGTGGCACATGGCGCAGAACTGAAGGAACAGCACTTCGCCGCGCTCCAGGTCCTCGGCCGTGCCTTCCAGCGGGTTCGCCAGCAGCGTATCCGCCGCCAGCAGGTCGAGGTGCCGGGCTGAGCCGGCGGGGACCGTTCCGGCGACCGGAGCCATGGGCTCCGCCTCGTAGGTCTCGACCGAAGGTTGCGTGGTCATCGTCTCGAACCAGGGTACGTACTTCACCTGGTCGTCACAGGCCGCCACCGCGAGGGCCGCCAGGCTGACGGCGGCCCACCTCGGACTGCCCGTGCCTCCTCGCCGGCTCATCGAATCACCTCCGCCTCGACCGCTCCCTGATCACGCAGCAGCGACTCGATTCCGCTCTGTTCGGCTGCCGCGGCGGCCTCGACGTACACCCCATACCGGTCCACCGAGAATTCTTTCCGGTACTGAGCCGGAAGGCGCCCCGGTTTCCTCGCGTGGTGCAGGACCCCGAGAAATCCGAAGAGCCCGGTGAACAGGATCGTCATCTCGAACATGATGACGAAATACGCCGGCCATGAGAGAATCGGCTTGCCCTGCGTCACCAGGGGGTAGGCGATGGCGGTGAGGCCCGTCAGGGCCATCGCCGTGGCGAAGCCCGTGATGCCCCCGATCAGCGCCCACCGCCGGACGGGACTGGAGACGATGCCCAGAGCTTCTTCCAGCTCCTGCGTCGGGAAGGGCGAGTACACGTCCAGGTCGGAGTGCCCCTCCGCCCGCAAGCGCTCGATCGCCGTCTTGGTTGCGCCCAGGGTATCGAACTGGGCCAGGATGCCGCTCATCAGTGGCCCCCGTGCTCGTGCTCGTGTGCCAGGTGTTCCTTGACCTCCGCGATGCTGATGACGGGCAGCGTCTTCGCGAAGAGCAGGAACCAGAAGAAGAACCAGGCGAAACTGCCGACCATGATCGTCAGCTCCGTCAGAGACGGCGTGTAGACTCCCCAGGCGCTCGGGTCGAACTCGTGAGCGATCGAGGTGACGATGATCACGAACCGCTCGTACCACATCCCGATGTTGACGAACACCGAGATCACGAACAGCGCCTTGAGGCTGTGCCGGGTCTTCTTGAACCACAGGCTCATCGGGACCACGACGTTGCAGAACACCATGATCCAGAACGGGCCGGCGTAGAAGCCGGTACCGCGCCACCGGAAGCTCTCCATCTCGATCGGATCGGCCGAGAACCAGGCCAGGAAGTACTCCATGCCGTACGCGTATCCCACGATCAGGGACGTGAACAGCAGAAGCTTGGACATGTTGTCGAAGTGATACTTCGTGATGTACTTCTCGAGGCCGAAGGCCCAGCGGAGCGGGATGGTGATCGTGATGACCATCGCGATCCCCGAGAAGATCGCGCCCGCCACGAAATAAGGGGCGAAGATCGTCGAGTGCCATCCCGGTACGACGCCCATCGCGAAGTCCCACGACACGACGCTGTGCACGGAGAGCACCAGCGGCGTCGCGATCCCGGCCAGGTACAGGTACAGGCGCCGATAGTGGGCCCAATCCCTGACCGACCCTGTCCAGCCCAGCGCGAACGTCCCGTAGAGCTTCTTCTTGATTCCCGTGAACTTGTCCCTGAGAACCGCGAGGTCCGGGATCAGACCGAGATACCAGAACACCAGGCTGATCGTGAAGTAGGTGCCGATCGCGAACATGTCCCACACCAGGGGCGATCGGAAGTTCGGCCATAGAAGACGGGTCGAGGGGTAGGGAACCAGGTAGTAGAAGTACCACACCCGGCCAAGGTGAATGAGCGGAAACAGTCCAGCCGTCATCACCGCGAAGATCGTCATCGCCTCGGCCGTCCGGTTGATCGTCGTGCGCCAGCCCGATCGGACCAGGTAGAGCACGGCGGAGATCAGCGTGCCGCTATGGGCAATGCCGACCCAGAAGACGAACGTGACGATATATACGCCCCAATTGACCGGGTTGTTGATCCCGGTCCGTCCCATCCCGTCTCGAATCTGTATGGTCCACGCGACGCCCGCAGCCGCAATGAGAACGGCGCAGATTCCGAGCAGCAGCCAGAATCTCTTGTACGGCGTCGAGATCGGCCGGCTGATGTCCCGGTTCGCGTCGGCTAGACTCGGCAGTCCCTCTGTCGGAACTTCGATTTCAGCTGTTGCCATCAGTGCTCCGGCGCCTCTTCCGCCGTCTCTTCGTGGTCCCCGCCAGGTCCGTGCGCGCCCTCGGGCAGCGCGGCGTGGGTCACGCTCTTCAGGTATGTGATCGCCGGCCGGGTATTGAGCTCATCCAGCATGGCGTAGCCGCGAGCGTTCTTGGCCTTCCGCGACACCCGGCTTGCGGGGTCCTTCAGGTTCCCGAAGACGATCGCCTGCGTCGGACACGACTGCATGCACGCGGTCTGGATCTCGCCATCCGCTACCAGTCGCCCTTCGTCCTTCGCATCCATCTTGGCCTTGTTGATTCGCTGAACGCAGAACGTGCACTTCTCCATCACGCCCTTGGACCGGACGGTTACGTCGGGGTTGAGCTGCAGGTTCAGCGGATACGGAAACTCGTACGTGAACCAGTTGAAGCGGCGCACCTTGTACGGGCAGTTGTTGGCGCAGTACCGCGTGCCGACGCAGCGGTTGTAGATCTGGCCGTTGAGGCCTTCCGGTGTGTGATAAGCCGCGTACACCGGGCAAACCGGCTCGCACGGCGCGTCGCCGCACTGTTGGCACAGGGTCGGAAAGTGGACCGCCTGGAATCCTTCCTCCGTCTCCTCGTAGTAGCGCATGATCTGCATCCAGGACATCTCGCGTCCCTGGCCGCACAGATCCTCGCCGACCACGGGGAGGTTGTTCTCGGAGTAGCAGGCCGTGACGCACGCTCCGCAGCCCGTACAGGCGTTCAGGTCGATCGACATGCCCCAGCGATACGGGCTCTGGGGGTCCGAATCGAACGCCGCCTCGACGAGCGTCGTCAGGTCGATCTCGTGCTCCATGGCGTTGGGCACGTCATGGACGTTGATGAGCTCGGCGATTTCTCGGTCGAGGTCGTAGTCGTGACCCTGCATGATCGCGAGCTTGCCCCG
>Ga0209567_10001293_pt1 | contig 13079 bp, 16 predicted proteins | sample COG_12_FD_184756 | JGI IMG/M metagenome (GOLD analysis project Ga0209567, IMG submission 184756) | Pelagic marine sediment microbial communities from the LTER site Helgoland, North Sea, for post-phytoplankton bloom and carbon turnover... | ecosystem: Environmental > Aquatic > Marine > Neritic...
CGTCGGCGGGAGGCTCGCCACCGGCCGGTTGCGAGTAGCTCTCCGCCGACCGATCAGTCATGTCACGCCTCCATCTCCCTCGTTGGCCGTCATCTCCGCAATCCTCACCCTGAACTACGAGGTCCTATACCTCGGCGTAGTACTCGCGGCCGCTCCACGCTCCGGAGGTCCAGGACATCACATCAACGAGAATCCCGAATCCGACGAGAACGTAGTCGAAGCCCGTAATCCCGCCCACGGCCGTGGCCGCCCACATCAGCGTGGTCCACGGCGCAAAGATGAAGCCGAAAAACGCCCACCAGAAGCTCGAGAAGGCAGCCTCCCACCGCGCCGGCTGAATCAGCCACCAGACGAGAATCGCAGCGCGGGGTCCGATAAGCACCAGTGTGGTGAAGAAACAACACATAACGTTCTCGGCCCTCCCGCTCGCGTACCCAACGGAGTCTTCGCTCGGGCTCCGTCTCTGTCCGGTCAATCTAGAACGCAGCACGGTTGAGCGCTAGCCGAAAACGGCACGAAGGGCGCTGCGATGCTGCGATCTCTCCTCGCGGGCTACGTGGGGAAGGGTTCGAGATGACCCACCGCTTCCGGGCAGCAAACCGGTTGGGGCGGAACCGGCTGCCGATCCGGGTCGTTTGGAAGCCGTGCACCAGGGGGCAGGGAGGAAGCGGACCGGCCCTCTTCAGACGGGTCGTGCGCCGAGCATCCGTAGCACCGCGACCGTCGTCCTCGTGGCCACCTCCGATGGCGACCGCGAGCCGGTGAGACCACTCGCCGCAGAGAGCACGCCCGAGGCGAGAGTTGCCGCAACCACGGGATCGAGATCTTGCTGGAAACTGCCGTCGCCGACTCCGTCTGCAATGATCGCGGTGAGTACTTCGGCGGCGACCGATCGATGCTGGTCGAGTTGCCTGCGCGACTCGGGACCGAGAGAAGACCGGAGTGCGTCCGCACTCCCCATCATCTCCTGCGTCGCAATCGCGTGGCGAACGTATAGCTCGATCTTCTCGATGGGCGTCGGCGCCGTGTCGAGTAGCACTCCGACGTGTGACGAGCCCATCTTGTCCTGCCTGTTCAGCATGGCAAGGACGATGGCATCGATGCCCTCGAAATGGTTGTACACGGTCTGTCTGGTGACACCTGCGCTCCTAGCCACAGCCGAAATCGTCACCGCGGCCAATCCCCGCTCCTCGATCAACGTGAGTGCGGCGGCAACGATCCGCTCCTCAGCAGACGTGGTTTGGTCATCAAGCATCGTCATGCCGCCTTGTTGTAAAGCGACGTGCTGAGGGGCACGAACACCAGCAATAGGCCTGCGATCCAGAGCACAGACAGCAGGGTGTCGGTACCCGCCGACTCACCGATGCTGATGGCTCGCACCGCGTCGGACACCACAGACAGCGGCTGGTTCTCCGCGAAGGCCTGCAGCCATCCCGGCATCGCATCGGCCGGCGTGAACACCGTGCTGGCGAACATCAGCGGAAACAGCCAGAACATGCTCGCCATGTTCACCGTCTCGGGGTCGCGCAACTTGACTCCGATCGACGCGCTGATCCACGAAAACGAGTAGCCGAGACCAACGACCAGGAGCATCGAGACCACCGCAGCGCCGAGCGACGCGAACCGGAAGCCAAGCACGTAGCCGAGTGCCACCACGAACAACACTGATACCGCGTTGCGGAACGCATCGCTGGTGGTCCGCCCTGCCACCACGGCGACCCGGCTCATCGGCAACGACCGGAAGCGACGATCGACCCCCTCGGCAAGGTCCACCGCAATGCCGGTACCCGTCATCAGCGAGCCGGTCAACGCCGTGATCACCATGACCCCGGGGACGAGGAACTGCGTGTAGTCGACGCCAGACCCCGCCCCGATGACACCCCCGAACACGTAGTTGAAAAGCAACAGGAAGAACACGCCCATCATGACGGCGAAGGAGGTCATCTCGGCATCGCGCCTGCTGCGAGTCAGGTCCCGCTTCGCCAAGGTGTAGCTGTCCGCCAGGGCCCACCGCACTTTCATGCCGAAGGTTGGTTCCTCGACAACCGGGGCTCGCAGATTCATCGTCCTACCTCCTCCGCGCTATCTCGATGCTGACGGGTCAGCGTCAGGAAGACCTCGTCGAGCGTTGGGCGACGGAGTGCAAAGTCGACCAGCTCGACCCCGGCAGCATCGAGCCGCCGCAAGGTGTCGAGGCTGGACCGCGCCCCTCCGGGCACCGGCGCTGTGAGCACGGTGCGGCCGGCGGTGCTGCGCTGTTCCACATCGGACCCCATCAGCGACGACGCCGTAGCGGCATCGGAGTTCGTCTCCAGATGAACCTCGAGGACGTCCCGTTCAAGATCGTCCTTGAGCTGCGACGCGGAACCCGTGGCGACGGCCGCACCTTCGTCGATGATGACGATCTCGTCTGCCAGCCTGTCCGCCTCTTCGAGGTACTGGGTGGTGAGCACGATGGCGGCGCCATCGTCCGCCAGCTCACGGATGGCCTTCCACAACTCGGTTCGGGACCTAGGGTCGAGCCCGGTCGTCGGCTCGTCGAGAAACAACGCAGGGGGATCGGCAATCAGGCTGGCAACAACATCGAGCCGGCGCCGCTCTCCGCCTGAGTACGTCTCCGCCACCCGATCGGCGAAGTCGGTCATGTCGAAGCGCTCGACGAGTTGGTCGGCTCGCGCGTCTGCGACCGAAGCCGGCATTCGGTAGAGGCGACCGAACAACCGCAAGTTCTCCCGTGCGGTGAGCTTCTCGTCCACCGCAGCCGTCTGTGAAGCCAACCCCACCACTTGGCGAACCAGGAACGGCTGGGTAGCGACGTCGAATCCCGCCACTGAAGCCAGACCGGAGTCGATGGGCAGCAGCGTGGTGAGCATGTTGATCGTGGTGGTCTTGCCGGCGCCGTTCGGTCCGAGCAAGCCGAGCACGCTACCGCGGGCAACCGCGAAGCTCAGATTGTCGACTGCGGTCTGGTCGCCGAATGACTTGCTGAGTCCGTCGGCAATGATCACGTCGTTCATGTCCACCTCTCGGTCCGTCGGTGCAAGCATGCCGGGTTTGACAATCTGTCCACTAGAATAGACAATCTGCCCTTCCATGCAAAACCGAGTGAACGTCGGTACCGCAGAAGATGCCAACATGGGGTAATGGCAGGAGAGGCGCTTCGACAGCGGGTCCGATCAGCCGAGTCCGCGGCGGTCGCGGGCGTGGCATACGCGGTGCTCACGGTGCTCGCACTGTCCTTGCTGCGTCGTTTCCCGAAGGCCGTGCTTTCCAACGAGGAGCTCGTAGCGTGGTTCGACGACTCCAACCGCCAGGCAGCTTCCCTGCTCGGCCTGAACCTCGCATCCGTGTCTGCGATCGCGTTCCTCTGGTTCGTCGCGGTCATCCGCAGGCGGCTCGGCGACCGGGAGGACAGGTTCTTCGGGACCGTCTTCTTCGGTTCGGCGATTCTGTACATAGTGACCTGGCTGATGGCCGCAGTGACCCTCGCATCGGCTGCCGTGGCGTATCAACTATTCGACGGTGCTGCCATGGATCGGGGCGCCGCCACCCTCATCGGCGGGGTGTCGGGGGCACTGCTGCTCGTCGCAGGGCCGCGGATCCAAGCGGTGTTCGTGTTCACCACGTCAACCCTCATCCTGCGGAGCGGCGTGCTTCCCAAGTGGCTGGCCTACTTCGGATATCTCACCGGGTTGATTCTGTTCATCGTTCCGCTCGTCATCCAGCCGGTCGGCATTGGGTTCCCGCTCTGGGTTCTGGTCGTGAGCCTCACGATGCTGATGAGCCGCAAGCGCGCAGGGCCTAACGCGGCAGGCTGACGCAGCTGATGCCGGCTCCCTCGAGGCTAGGCCTCCCGCGGTGCACCAAGGCGCGAGTAGATCACGCCCACCAGCCGCCGCGCCACCATCATCGTGATGATGAGTACGACCACATCGAGGAAGTGGCCGAGTTCGACGTGATCGCCGAACACGATGTTCACGATCTCGAGGATGAGTAACTTCGACGTGAAGAGGATGGCGAAGACGGTGACCGGCCCCGCAATGCGATAGAACGTGCCTTCGCGTGCCTTGAACCAGGCTCGTACCCGGTGTTCGAAGCCGACGAGCACGTCGAGCAGCAACTTGAGCAGCACTGCGGTGAAGATCGAGATGGTGAACGAGTCGATGATGATCGCATCGTTGTACTCGACGAAGAGGTTGAGGACGGTCGTGTATACGAGGACGTCCGCCATGAAGTCGACGAACCGCCACTGGTTGCGCGTGATGGTGATGTCCCTGGATTGCTCGATTGGTCCCGGTTCCATGTAGGTGCTGCCTCCGTCGTGTCGGCAGCGAGGGTACCCGGCGGGGCTCCCGACATCGTCAGGACGCGCGTCAATAACCTGGCTCCCAGGTCGTGACGTTGGACTCTGGACTGGGTGAGAGGGAACGTGCCACGGTCGGGGCATGACCCAGGAAAGCCCCGGCACTGCCCCACCCACCACCCCCGGAACGACGGTTGCGAAACGGCATCACTCGAGTGCCGGCAAACGTGTCGGATACGGCATCGCCATTGCAGTAAACGGCCTGATGCTGTTCGTGGCCAACAACCTCCTCGAATGGGACTGGTTCCCATGGCTCACGGAGGCGTGGAACGACGTACTGCCCCTTGTCAGCTTCTCACTCATCGCATCGATGGTGGTCAATCTCGTCTACATGGCCTTCGACGTTGACTGGTTCAAGTCGCTCACCCAGGCCGTTCTGGCCGGCATTTCACTGTTCGTGACGGTGCGCGTGTTCCAGGTCTTCCCGTTCGACTTCACGGCCTACGAATCCGGATGGGAAACGCTGACGAGGGCGATCCTGATCCTCATGATGATCGGCATCACGATCGGGATGGTGGTCGAGACCGTGAAGTTCATCGTTGCGGTCGTGCGTCGCGCTTCGGTAACGAGTCCGGCCGCCGGATGAGGCTCGCGGGTTAGCGTCGGTAGCATCGTTCCGGATTGGGGACAGATGCGAATCCAGATCTACACCATGCAAGCGGTCGCCGAAGCCGAGCGCGTTGCAGGGCTCGGCGTCGATCACATCGGCGTAACGCCGGCAAACCGCGGCTTACCGGGCGAAGTCGACCCCGCCGTCGCCGCCGACATCTGTGCGGCGATGCGGAGGGTTGCCACTTCGGTGGCACTCAGCATCGAGACTGACCTCACCGTCATCGAAGAGATGGTGCGCACCGTTCAGCCGGAGATTCTCCACCTGTGCGGTCCCCCGGGGGTTCTTGGAGCCACGGCCGTCACCGAGCTGCGGAAGCGCCTACCAGACGTGGCTGTGATGCAGGCCATTGCCGTCACGGGACCAGAGTCCATCGAAGTCGCCCGGTCCTACGAGACCGCGGTCGACTTCCTTCTCCTCGATTCCGTCGACCCCGCCATTCCGGGGGTGGGTGCAGCCGGAGCCATCCACGATTGGGAGGTGAGCGCCGCCATCGTTGCCGCGGTCGGGGTGCCCGTGATCCTGGCCGGCGGATTGTCACCGGACAACGTTGCGGACGCGATTTCGTTGGTCCAGCCTTGGGGAGTTGATTCGCTCACTCACACCAACCGGCCGCTCGCGACGGGTGGGTTCCGCAAGGACCTCGATGCGGTACAACGGTTCGTGGCTGCCGCGAGGGACGTGGCACTCCCGTGACGGTCCTCGTGGTGGGCGACGTCAACGTCGATCTCGAGATCCGTCTGCCGGACGCAATCGGGGCTGGCGACCACGCCAACCCCGACCCCCTCCTATTCGGAGGAGGCACCGCAGCCAACACCGCTGCCGCCCTTTCACGACTTGGCGTGAACTGTGCGTTTGTGGGCGCGGTAGGCGACGACCTGTACGGCAGATTCGCCGTCGACAGCCTGACGGAAGCCGGGGTCGACACGACTGCGGTGCAACACACCAGCGAGGCGCCAACGGTGACGGTGATTGCGGTCGTACAGCCGGACGGTGACCGCCTGATCTACGTGTGGCCCCCAAGCGGAGGAGCTCAAGGCGCGTTGCCACCCGAAAGGGCGGTGGCGGCGGTCGAAGGCGCATCCTGGCTGCATGTGTCGGGCATCTGCCTGCGGGTGTCACCGTCGCGGGAGGCGCTGTTGGCCGCCATGGACGAGGCCAGAGCCAGAGCAATCCCGGTTTCGTTCGATCTGAACCTGCGACTCGAGAACTGGGGATGGGATGGTGGGTTTCGGGCGGTGGTGGAGTCAGCCGTCGAGAGGTCAGACATCGTGATGGGAGCCGCCTCCGACGAGATCGCGACACTGGCAGGAATCGACGATCCGGTCGAGGCTGCGACATCGCTTGCCGGCAGCCGGCGACTGGTGATCGCCCGGCTCGGCGCTGATGGTGCGGTGGCGTCTTCGGTAGCGGGGGTGGTGGCGACACCGGGGTTCGATGTTCCTGTGGTGAACACCCTCGGCGCCGGGGACGCGTTCAACGCCGGGTTCATCGCCGGCCGGATGCAGAGTGCATCGGTGACCGAGGCGCTGCGCTGGGGCAACGCGGTTGCGGCGCTGACCATCAGCCAGCCGGGAGCACGCGCCACGCCGACGCACGCCGAAGCCGCGGCGCTCCTCGGGGAGTAGAGGGACACGCCCCGATCCAGTGCGTCCACGGCGGGTCGTCGTTCGCCCGGTCTACGGTTGGTCCCGAAACGACCGGGGAGAGGAGACCCAGGTGGCGACAAAGGTCGAGACAGGCGGTTTGATCACAGACGCAACCCTGTTGGCATTGAACGCAGGCTATGTGAACGTGGTGATCTTCCAGCCCTGAGGGGTGTTCGGGACTCAGCCGAGCGACTCGATGTAGTCGATCAGCGCATCGATTTCCGCATCGGACAATATGTCGGCAAACGTCTTCACCATCACGTCCGGGAATCCCGCAACGATGACGGCGCCGGGGTCGACAATCGACTCGCGGAGATAGGCGCGATCGGCCAGCACCGAGCCGCCACCCTCGATTGGTCGCTCAGAGCCCGCGGCGCCGAGCCACGTCGGTCCGATGAGTTCGCCGCCGTCCACGCTGTGGCAGGCGATACAGCCGGCGACCTGAGCAAGCTCAGCTCCCTGAGGAGGAGCAATGACGGCCAGACTTGTGGAAGGAGCGCTGGCGACGGCACCAGAATCATCTGCCGCCGCATCCGTGAGCTGGTCCCAGCCAACGACGAGCACGAGGGCGAAGAGCAGCAGCGTCGTAGTCGCCCCCACTGCGGCTCCAAGAGCGAAGCCATCCCATCGCGGGTCGGACGATGTGGGAAGATTCGAGTCGGTCATCTCGCGGCATGTTATCTCTCACCAGCAGAATCCCGCGAAATGGACGGCGGCCATCCCGACGCGCCACCCAGCAATCGGTATGATGTGACACCATCATGACGACCGATCAAGATCAGAAGACTGCCGAGACTGCCTCTTCCAACCGGAAGTATCTGCTGGCCGGTTTCGCGGCCGGGCTGTTCCTGGGTCTCCTCGTTGTCGTCCCGCTTGCCTTCATGATCATCGACTAGCGGAGCGGGGCCGTGTCCCCACTTTTGTCCCAGCCGATGTCGAGGCCCCCGCGATCTTGGAAACTTCGTCCCCAGTCCTGCCGGCAATCACAGTCACCCAGTGGTCACTCGTCAGTGCGGCAGTGGTGCCTTCGGCGTAGCGGTGCGGGCACTAGTGACTGCCGGCGTCGCCTCGGCCCTCATCGCGGCTCGCTCAGCAACAACAGCCCAGATGACGATTGCCGCCATGTAGCCGGCCATGAGCGGAACGAAGACGTCTTCAGTGCGGAAGAAGACGACGATCGCGATGAAGCCACCGATGGCCACGGCCATCCCGACGTCGACCCATACGAGGCTCTTACGTGCCATATCGTTTGACCTCCTGCCTGGTGCTCGTTCTGTAGTCCGGGTGGCCCCATCATCAACGGTCACCTCCAACCTCACTAGGGGCACAAGACCATTCGAGACGGGACGAAGGAGGGCTGCCCGGCACCGCGCTCAACCGATACCGTGATCCACATGGATTTGGTTCGACCCGCCGCGGTTGCCGGCACCTTCTACCCGTCCGATCCAGTCGGACTACGGACCAACGTCGAAACCCTGCTCGCGGCGACTCCGCGTCGGGATCTCGATCTCGAGCCACGGATGGTTATCGCTCCCCATGCCGGCTATGTCTACTCAGGCCCGGTCGCCGCACATGCGTACCAAGCACTCGCCAAACGCCTCGCCTCGGCCCCCAGGGTCCTTCTGCTGGGCCCATCGCACTTCGTGGGCTTTCACGGACTGGCCACCGTCACCGCTCGTGCATTGGAAACACCGCTGGGACAGCTAGCGGTAGACGCCGAGCTCTCCGGCGTAGCCGCGGCGCACGCGATAGTCGGCTCGGATGATGCCGCCCACGCACGAGAGCACAGCCTCGAGGTGCAGCTTCCCTTCCTCCAGGTGACGGAAGGCGACATCTCGGTGGTACCACTCGTGACCGGAACAACCGAACCGGAGGATGTGGCGGATGTACTGGGTGACCTGCTCGAGGTTCCGGCAGTCTCTGCCGTGATCAGCTCGGACCTCTCCCACTTTCTCGACTCCACCACTGCGCAGCGCAGGGACAGCCGAACCGGAGACCTGATCACCACCCTGCATCCTGAAGCGCTCCGCTCGAGTGACGCTTGTGGCTGCACGGCGATCCAGGCTGCACTGCTCGTTGCGCAGCGGCTGAGCTGGGGTTGCCGATTGCTCGACATGCGGAACTCCGCGGACACCGTGGGCGGACGGGAACGGGTCGTCGGCTACGGCGCGTTCGTGATCGGCCCGGTCTGCTGACTCCGGCCGGGCGTGAAGCGGACCAGCTCACGCCGACGTCCCCAGCTCCCTGGGCCCGCGGCGTCGAAGACCCCCGGACAGGGTTCCCCACACTCCAGGCATCTGCCATCATCGTCGAGCCCCCACCGGCCCAGCTGGTACCAGTCTCGCTCGATCACCAGCCGTCCACAGCCGTGGCAAAAGGTGCTTTGGCCTGCCAAATCGTGCACGTTCCCGGTATAGACAAAGCGCAGGCCATTCTCGATGCCGATGCGCCGCGCTCGCACGAGCGTCTCCGGCGGTGTGGGGCGACGATCAAGCAGCTTGAAATCCGGATGGAACGCCGTGAAGTGAAGCGGCACGTCCGGGGCAAGCCGATCTGCGACCCAGGCAGTGAGTTGGTCGAGCTCCCCTGAACTGTCGTTCATGCCGGGGATCAGCAGCGTCGTGATCTCGAGCCACACCCCGGTCTCGTGGTAGAGGTACTCCAATGTCTCGAGTACGGGTTCGAGTCGGCCGAGGCAGGTTCTTCGGTAGAAGTCTTCTGTGAAGCCCTTCAGGTCGACATTGGCTGCATCGATGTGCTGGTAGAACTCGGCGCGCGGTTCCGGCATGACGTAGCCGGCGGTGACGGCAACCGTCTTTACGTCCGCCGCGCGACATGACCTGCTCACGTCGACTGCGTACTCGTGGAAGATGACGGGGTCGTTGTAGGTGAATGCGACGCTCCTGCAGCCCAGGTCCACTGCCCGAGCCGCGATCTGCTCTGGCCAAGCACTATCGGCAAGCGTGTCGTATTCGCGCGACTTCGAAATATCCCAGTTCTGGCAGAAACGGCAAGCCAGATTGCAGCCCGCGGTCCCGAAGGAGAGCACGGCCGTACCCGGCAGGAAATGGTTCAGCGGCTTCTTCTCGATTGGATCGACACAGAATCCACTCGCCCGACCGTAGGTCGTCAGCACGATCTGGTTCTCGTCGCGGGCCCGAACGAAACAGAGCCCTCGTTTGCCCTCCTTCAGCTTGCAGGCGCGAGGGCACAGGTCGCATTGGATACGTCCGTCTGCAAGCTCATGCCAGTAGCGGGTCGCTACGACGGACTCCGGTGGGGCAGGAGAGCTGGCTGCGGCGTTCATGTCGGTTCTGGAGCGCCTCGGGGGGATCCGACGTCAGGCGGCTCCCAGGTACCGCTGCGCAGGTACTCGTCGATCGCGTTCGCAGCGCTTCTCCCTGCTCCCATCGCAAGAATCACGGTGGCGCCTCCGGTGGCGATGTCGCCGCCGGCGAACACACCAAGTTTGGTGGTTCTTCCGGATCCCGGATCCACCACAATGGTGCCTCGCCGATCATGTGCGATGTCCGGAGTGGTCTTGCCGATCAACGGGTTCGGGCTGTTGCCCACCGCGATGATCACCACCGACACCTCCTCCTCGAACTCACTGCCCGGGATCGGCACCGGTCTCGGTCGCCCATCAGGACCTGGCTCGCCCAGCTCCATCCGCTGCAGGCGCACTGCCGTCAAGCGGCCCCCGTCTTCTCCCAGCAGTTCGACCGGTGTGACCAACGTCTGGAACCGCACTCCCTCTTGATGGGCATGCTCGATCTCCTCGCGCCGCGCCGGCATCTCTGATTCGGTCCGCCGGTACATGACGATCGATTCGGCAGCCCCCAACCTGAGCCCGGTACGGACGGCGTCCATGGCGGTATTGCCGCCACCGAAGACGGCCACCCGCTGCCCCACTACATCGAACACGGGTGTCTCGGCGTTGCTGCGATGGGCTTGCATCAAGTTGACTCTGGTGAGAAACTCGTTGGCGCTGTAGACGCCGACGAGGTCCTCGCCTTCGATCCCGAGGAACCTCGGCAGCCCGGCACCCACTCCGAGGAAGACGGCATCAAAGCCCTCCTCTTCGAGCAACTGATCAACCGTATCTGTCATGCCGACGACGGCGTTGGTCACGAACGACACGCCCCGGCTCGCCAGCCCATCGAGCTCACGCTGGAGCACCTCACGCGGCAGTCGATAGTCCGGTATCCCGTACGAGAGCACCCCGCCGAGCTCATGCAGCGCTTCGAAGACCGTCACTCCATGCCCGAGGCGAGCCAGATCCGCCGCACACGCCAGCCCGGCGGGGCCACTGCCCACCACCGCGACCCGCTTGCCCGTCTGGGCAGTCCGCGACTGGGCCGTTGCCTGCGGCTGGGTGTGCTGCCAGTCCGCGACGAACCGCTCCAGATTGCCGATCGCCACTGGGGTGTACTTGCGGGCGAGTACACACACCCCCTCGCATTGGGTTTCCTGCGGACACACCCGTCCGCAGATCGCGGGCAGCAGGTTGTCTCGCTCGATGATGGCCGCGGCTGCTGAGAAATCTCCCGCGGCGACCCTGGGAACGAATTCGTGGATCTGAATCCCGACCGGGCAGCCCGCCACGCATGGAGCCCGTTTGCACTCGATGCACCGTTCCGCCTCGAGCATCGCCTGCTGCGGAGTAAAACCCAGGTTGACCTCGGTGAAGGTTCCGGACCGGACGGCAGCATCCTGCTCAGCAGGCTTCTGCCGGGGAAGCCGCATTCGCTCCCTGCGAGTCCGTTCCGTCATCAGCCGCCACCCAGCTCGATGCCCGTGAGCCGAACGAGTTCGTCCTTCCTGGCCGTTTCGAACTCCGCGTACGAGCGGTTGCGACGCGCCAGGATGTCGAAATCGACCAGATGGGCATCGAACTCAGGACCGTCGACGCACGCAAATCGGGTCTGACCGGCTACCCGCACTCTGCAGCCGCCGCACATCCCCGTGCCATCGACCATGATCGGATTCAGGCTCACGATCGTTGGAATGGCCAGGGGCCGGGTGATTTCGGCGACGGCCCGCATCATCGGGATCGGTCCAATGGCGAGTACCCGGTCCGGAACGTCCGATCCTGTCACCATCGGCGCCAGCACGTCTGTGACAAACCCGGGTGTGCCATGTGAACCGTCGTCTGTGGTGACGTGCACCTCATCGACCCAGGCGCGCATTTCGTCTTCGAGGATGATGTGTTGGCGGGTGCGACCACCGAGGATCGTAACCACGCGGTTGTCCGCCGCCACCAACGCCCGAGCCGTCGGATAGGCAATCGCGGAACCCACTCCGCCGCCGATGACGACCACCGTGCCGAAGTGCTCGATCTCGGACGGCATGCCGAGAGGTCCAACGAGATCCTGCAACTCATCACCAGCCTCGAGGAGGCAGAGCAGACCCGTAGTCCGGCCGACAGCCTGCACGATGAGCGCAATCCACCCGTCGTCTCCGTCACTGATCGTCAAAGGGATGCGCTCACCTTCTGACGTGGCGCGCACGATCACAAACTGGCCGGGTCGGTAGCGCCTGGCGATCTTGGGAGCCTCGACCCGGAGGTACTTGACTGCCGGGGCCAGAGTCCTGGATTCGAGAATCGTCGTCATAGTCTCCCGATCAGGATGTTGCCCGCGAGCACCGTTTCACAGAGTCCAAGGTCACGCCCACCTGGGCCATTCGGCGTAGAGGCATAGCTCCTTTCATACACCACATTCCCGCTGTCGCGGGCGACGATGGAGGAACGAGTCCGCCCCTGCCATTAGACCCTATGACCGAAAACGTGGTTCCGGGTATGGTCTCCACAACGACGAGAGCCCCCTCAACGGCCGGAGCCGGTGACGGGAGCAACACAGAGGATCGATCAGTGAGACACGCGAAACGAGCAGCCAGAAGCTGGTTCATCGTTTTGGCGGCATTCGCATTCGTCGCCGCCGCATGCTCCGGGTCAGACGACTCCGCTACAGACGGTACGTCCGCAGACGCGCCGGAAGAATCGGTCACGGTGACTCCGGACTATGACGGCGGCGAGATCACCGTCAACGTCGTGCTCACGGATGAAGGCTTTGAACCGGAGACCATCTTCCTCCCCGCCGGGCGTCACATCCGCTTGGTGCTGCGCAACCGAGGGAAGGCGGAACACCACTTCCGCGTGGCTCGCCTCGTTCCTGCCGACATGCGCTGGTTCCTGGTGCCAGAGGTCGACGAGGCAGAGGTGGAGTCGCTCGACGAGGCTGAACTCGCCCGTCTCGGCATCACCGACCAGGTCGACGACCTCGAGCACGTGCTGCATCACCTGAATCCGTCTTTCGTTCCGTTTCGGGAAGAATCGAGAGCGGGCATCAAGCCACTCAAGAACGAAGTCCATGGCTATGCCCAGGCAGGCCGAACCGAATTGATGACGTTCTACCCGCTCAACACCGGCAGGTTCGTGGTCGAGGACGTCCTCCAC
>Ga0209567_10001295_pt1 | contig 13051 bp, 15 predicted proteins | sample COG_12_FD_184756 | JGI IMG/M metagenome (GOLD analysis project Ga0209567, IMG submission 184756) | Pelagic marine sediment microbial communities from the LTER site Helgoland, North Sea, for post-phytoplankton bloom and carbon turnover... | ecosystem: Environmental > Aquatic > Marine > Neritic...
ACAAATCAGGAACAGACACGCAACACCCGAGAACATGATACCCCGTGTTTTCCGGGGTTTTCTCAATGATCCTGATCGGTCAATTCAACTGAGACCCATTACCTTGGCGAGCACCACGGTGATGTTGTCCGGCCCGCCTGCTTCATTGGCACTCTCGATGAGCGTGTTTGCCGCGGTCTGCAGGTCTTGATGGGACCCCACGATGCGTTGGATCTCGGCGTCGGTGACCGGGCCGCACAATCCGTCGCTGCAGAGCACGTAGATGTCACCGATTTCCGGACGGTCGAGCACGGTGTCGACTTTGACGGTGGATTTCATCCCAAGTGCTCGAACGATGACGTTCTTCAGCGGGAAGCTTTCGATTTCCTCTTCGGAGAGTCGCTTCATCTTAATGTAGTCGTTCAGCAGCGAGTGGTCGCTCGTGAGCTGCTCCATCTTACCGTCGCGGATTCGGTACACGCGACTGTCGCCAACGTGTCCGATCAGCACACCGTCCTCCACGACGAGGATGGTGCATACGGTCGTGCCCATGCTGTGCATGCGGGGATCTTTTTGTGCCGCCTCGTGAATGCGAAGATTGGCGAGCTTGATTCCGGTGATCAGGCGGTTCTCTTCGTAGCCGCGCGCCTTGTCCATCTTGTACGGCCAGGTTGCCTCGGCGTCGGCACTGGTGGCGCGGAAGAACTCGCGAAGGGTATCGATGGCCATGCCGCTCGCAACTTCGCCCGAAGCGTGCCCGCCCATGCCGTCGGCCACGACGTAGAGGTTATCCTCCTCGGCCAGCATGAAGCTGTCCTCGTTGTGGGTGCGTTTCATCCCCACATGGGTGTCCCCAATTGCCAAGACTCGAGCCCGTGACATCTTCCCCTTCGAATCCCCCTGGATTACGAGATTAGCGACCCGGTGACGGCCAAGTCAACGAAACCGGCCTATACTCGCCCCGAGGTGTCAAGCGAACCCGAAAACGAGCTTGCCTCGCTGATCGCCAGCACGCGCGAGCTTCTGCTCTGGGAGCAAAGCCTGGGCGCCCAAGGTTTTCCAGAGTCGGAGCTGGCCGTGCCGCACGCGAGATCGGCCGGCGGGGCTTCGCCTTCGGAGGCGGTTCAGGACTGCCAGGCTCGCCTCCAGGTGCTTGCCGACGAAGCCGCTGCGTGCTCGCGCTGTGAGCTCAGCAAGGGACGCACCAAGAGTGTCTTCGCGCGAGGGACGCCGGATACCGATCTGGTCTTCGTCGGTGAGGGCCCCGGCTATCACGAGGACCAGGAAGGCCTCCCGTTCGTCGGGCGAGCCGGGCAACTGCTCGACCGGATGATCACCGCGATGGGCTACCCGCGCGACGGTGTCTACATCTGCAACGTGGTGAAATGCCGACCCCCCGAAAACCGGACGCCCCTCCCAAGCGAAGCCGCGGCGTGCGCGCACTTCCTGGTGCCACAGCTCGAGCTCGTGCAGCCGAAAGTGATCGTCGCGCTCGGCCGCTGCGCCGCGGAGAACCTGCAATGCGTGCCACCGGCGGGGCGCTGGCGAGGCGTTTGGGGAGAGTGGCGAGGCGTGCCAGTCATGCCCACGTATCACCCGGCGTTTCTGCTCAGGAGCCCGCAGTTCAAGAAGCCGGTCTGGGAAGACCTGCAGGCGGTGCTCGGCGTGCTCAACCGCGAACTGCCGAAACGTGCCCGCTGATCGCGCCTACTTCCTACGACAGGCGCCAAACGCCTTCGGATCGCTGTACTGCGAGCTGCCGCTGGTCTCTCCGTGCTCGGTCATGCCCGGCCCGACGCTCACCATGACCGGTGGCTGAGGATCAACGTCGGTCCAGAGCGAGCACTGTAGCCAGTACTCGCAGTCGTTTTCGACGAACACGCGGTGCCTATAGTGTGAGCCCATCTTCTGGGCTTCGGCCCAAATACTGTAGCAGCTGCGCGCGCTGGCCTCGTTGCCACCGAGCGGCGGTGCGACGGACGAGAGAAGCGCGAGCACCAAAGCCCCGCTCGAGAACGCGACCACGAGGGTTTTGATCATAGGCCGCAGTCTGCGCCACGCGCGAGGATTGTGCCAGCGTCAGTGCCAGCGCCAGTGCCAGCCCCAGTGCCAGCGTCAGTGCCTGCGTCAGCGTGAGCGCCTGCGGTAGGCGTCCCAGGCGCGGAGCAGCTCCCAGCCGCGCAACGGAACGTAGACGAGCTCACCCGGCCGCATCCGTGCCGTTTCACCAAGGCGCGAGCCGTTTGTGCTGCCGCGTCGAAGGTCCATCAACTCGCGAAACCTGAGCCCAGGGCGAAGCTCGGTCGGCGGCTCACGACCGGCTGCCAAATGCGCAATGGTGGCGCGACCGCACGCTGCGCATCGGCTGCAGGGAGGATCGGTCCCTTCGTAACAGGAGTACGCGTACTCCTCGAGAAGCTTCGGGGGAGTCGCCGCGATCAGCTTGGCCTTGGTCCAGTGGCTGAAAGGTCGGCGAACGCGGTAGCCCACCCCAGGTTGTGCCACGCGCAGGGCCAAGCTCGTCGCGAGAGTGAACGTGAGCCGCTTGTCGGGCGCCCAGTCTGCAGGGGCCGACATGACGATGTCGTCGTAGCCAAGCGCTGCGGCCCGAACGGTCATGACGAGATTGCGAAGCGGTACCCAGCCATCGTCCTGTTCCTGCACGCCGAGCCAACGCATGTCCTGCACCGGAAGAAGCTGGGGAAACGAGGTGCGCAGCTTTTGGTATCGGTTGATTTCAGGGTCGGTGTACTGCGAGCCCACGTCGAAGTAGACCGCGGTCGGACGCCCGAGCTGATGCCATGTGCTTAGGCTGTCGTAGCCCATGCTGAGCAGCACGATGGTGTTCGGCCGCGCTGCTCCGGCCATCGGTCAGTGGCCCCGGTACGAGCACCCGGAGGTGCAGGTTTCGCTCACCTCGATGCAGCTCAGGATGGGCAGCACCGGTTTCAAATGGCGCCAAATCCATTCAGCCAGAACCTCGCTGGTCGGGTTCTCGAGGCCCTCGATCTCGTTTAGGTAGTAGTGGTCCAGGCGATGCCGAATCGGGTCGTACGCCTCTTTGATTTCCGCAAAGTCGACGACCCAGCCAAGCTTCGCATCCGGCTCGCCTTCGACACAGACCCGAACCCGATACGAGTGGCCGTGTAGGCGCTTGCACTTGTGTCCTTCGGGCACGTTGGGAAGCAGGTGTGCCGCTTCGAAGCTGAACTCTTTCCAGATCTCCATCCGACGGGGAGTCTGGGCGCTGTGTCGAGCCTGCGCCAGCGTCAGTGCCGGCGCCGGTGTCAGCGCCAGTGTCAGCGCCAGTGCCAGCGTCAGTGCCAGCGTCAGTGTCGGTGTCAGTGGCCGTGTCGGTGGCCGTAGGGCCGTAGGACCGTGACCGTGGGACCGTGACCGTGGGACCGTGACCGTCGCCGTGGCCGTGAAACTGAGCGATTCATACGGAACTCGTGAGCAATTGGGGGTCCGCCCCTGCACTCGCTATCCTTGAATCAGTAACGTGGCGCACAACTCGGATACTGACTCGGATACGCTCGAGCTCTGCTTGCGGGAAGGGATCGCCGGCAATGAGTATGCCGATCCTCGGGAAGCGCTTGGCTGCGACACCGATACCGACGATGCCGAGGTTGCACGTGCGCTGGTGCGCATCGTTGCGGCTCACGACCTTGCACAAATCGGAATCCAGAGCGTTCAGCCCGAGGCTGCGCGTCATCCATCGGTGCGCCCGCCCACCGAGGTTACGGCGGACCCCTCCTTTCTCGGCCGACTGAGCACGACCGGCGACGAAGGGATCTCGGTCGAGCGGATCGATGACGTCTCGACGCTGCTCGCCGTGCTTCGCGCGGGGTCGAGGCGGCAGCGACGTGCCGCGCTTGCTCGCCTTCGCGAGCGACTCGTGGACCGGCGCTTGCGGCAGAGCGACGAAGTTCGAAAAGCGGTTCAAACGATCTCGAAGCTCCGGGACGTCGAGCTCGGCTACGAGCTCGCGCAGCTGCGGGCCGAGCTTCCGGGCGCCCCCGGCCGCGCGGCACGTCAGGAACACGAGCAGTGGAAACGCTTGGCGCAACGCACGCAATTCGAGATTCGCGCGTTTTGGGACGGCCAATCGAGCGTCGATGCGTTTCGTGGGCTACCGGGCGACCAGCGGGCGCTTCTGCTGATGCGCGTCTCTGAGCTTTCCGACCTGGTCGTTCATCACATCACGGCGATCATCGAAGGCAGTGACGGCTGCGTGCCCTTGGAATCAAGGATTGGGCTCATCACTTCGCTTCGCTACGCCAGGGATCCGCGGCTCGTGCCTGCGCTGGTGGCGGTGCTCGAGGCCGAACGGGGCGAGCTGGTGGCGAGTGCGGCTCGGGTGCTCGGAGGCATGGACGACGCCAGGGCACAGCCGGCGCTCGCGGAGCGCTTCGAACGAAGCTTCGTCGCCGAAGAGCGGATCGCCCTTGCGGGTGCCCTTGGGATGCACGGGGACCTGCGCGGTCTGAGCGAATTACGGAGCTCACTCGGCGAAGACCATCCCAAGCTGCCGCTCCAGGCGCTCGAGGCGATGGAGAGCCTGGGCTCTCCGGACAGCACCGACCTCGTGACCAAGTTTCTCGACCATGCGGACGCGAGCGTTGCCATTCAGGCGGCGCGTACCTGCGCGCGCATCGGTGACGGGCGCGCGCTCGACGAGCTGACCGACCGGTACAACGCCACCGCCGTACCGGCACTTCGCGCCGCGATCGAAGATGCCCTATCCGCGATTGAGGCCCGCATGGAGCTTCGGGGCGAGGAGGCGGCGACAATCGACTGGTCCGAGGTCGGCAACAAGCCTGTGCCTCGGAAGGGCCCGCGCGATAGCCTTCCGGCGATCACCCTAGGCTGGCGGGACTACTTCATGGGGCGCCTGTGGCTCCTGCTTGGGCGCGTCACCTGGGCGATTGCCCGATTCGAATCGGCAGCGGCTCGCCGCGACGACTGGGCCGCGCCGCTGATCGGCATCGGGATGGCCTTCGCACGCCGCGAACAGTACGCCCTCTCATTGCCAGCATTCCGGCGCGCTATCGAAGTCGACCGTCTGCGGATCGAACGAAATCCGATTCTCGTCCGTGCGATGGCGAAGGCGTTCTTGCACCGAGCCGAGCAGGTCGAACGCGAAGGGCGCGACGATGTCGCGCGAGGCCTCGTCGGAGAGGTGCTGACGCTGGATCTTCGGCGCGCGCCGGGCACAGTCCGCTTCGAGCTGAAACGCAAGCACGACGTCTTGAGGCGCGGGGAGCAGGGGAATGTCGACTCGGCTGCGTGACGCTGCAATTCGGCACCTGCGCTCGCTCGGGGCAGCGACCGGCGAGGGAGCGGTTCGTCGACTCACCATGGACATCGAAGTCGAAGGCCGTGTCGAGATGGTCACGCTGAGCCTCCGCGACGGCGAGCTGCAGTGCGTGTCGAGCGACGCTCGGAACGACGGTCCCCACGTTCTCGCGGCCCTCCAATTCGTTACCGGGATGGAGACCCGCGAAGACTCCTCGCCGCCCGGCTCGCTCGTTTCGATCGCGGCCCAGTCACCCGAGAAGAGTCCAGCGAGCGAGCTCGCCGATGCGCTCGACGACCTGCTCACCGCGATCACGCGCATCGGCGTCGACAAGGCGCAGCACGCGCCCTCCGTCGACGCGGCGCTAGAGCGCCTGACCGGCGTGGCGCCGAAACCCACTCCGTCGGGCCTCGGCCGCTTCATCGGCCGCCTTCAACAAGCGATCCGATCGGCTGATCTTCGACGTGTCGCACGACTTCTCGAAGGCGCCTCCCAGCTTGCCGACGCGCTTCGCGCCGTGACGCCAGCCCCGGAAGCGGAGCAGCGTATCGGCGCGTGGCTTGGGGCGCGGCCCGGTTCGAAGCCTGAGGTCGAGCTCTTGTACGACCGGACGATGGTCGAGGTCGGTCGCGAATGGCTGCCGGGGACCGAGCGCGCAAGCCTCGAGCGCCGCTATCTCATCGACACCCACTCGGGCAGCATCTATCGCGAGGACCGCCTGCGAAACGCCAACGCATCGCTTGGCCCGTGCCCGCGCCAGGTTCAAGTCGGCTTGGCCGAGGTCGAGGCGGGACCCAATCCGAGGCGAATCCGCGTGCTGCAATACGAGGTCGAGCCCGACGTCCCCGCGGAGAGCTGGGACCGCCTCCACCAAGTCGCGAGCCAAAGCTTCGTCGAGGTCACGGAGGAATACCGACGGACGCTACAGGCAAGCCCCTCGCTGTCCGAACCGTTCGCGCTCATCGCGCCATTTCGCATCGAGCGCAACGACGTGTTCAAGGCCTTCGACGCCGAGGGGCATCAGCTCGTCCTCGATCGCTCCGAGCGGCGGGGCGCGGTCCTCGCGTTCTACGAGCTGCTCGCCCAGGGAATCGAGCCTTCCTGGCTGGCCGGGCGCCTCACCGACTCCGGCACCACCGTCTGCCTCAGTCCGTTCGCGATGGGGACCTTCGACGGGAAGTACACCCGCCTCTGATTTCTGCTAACGGGATCGCAAGCGGCTGCTAACGTGCCGGCGTCATTCCCGTAGGGCCTCTTGGCTCCCAACGACCGCCAAACCATGTCATCCAACCCGCAACCCCAGGCGATTCCGAGGCGCTCACTTCAGGCTCGGCGCTTGCCCTTGGCCGAGGCCAGCCAGCAGCTCAGGCAGCTCGGCGGGCTGCCCATCGAAGGTGACTTCCAAGAGGCGCTGAGCCGGGAAGGGCTTTGGCCGCTGCAGCCCACCGCGATCGACATCCTTCAGATCAACGTCGGCAAGCTCTGCAACCAGACCTGCCGTCACTGCCACGTCGACGCGGGCCCCGATCGGACCGAGGTCATGTCCCGGGAGACCGCCGAGCTCTGCGTCGAGGCGCTTCGGCGAAACGCGATTCCTACCGTCGACATCACCGGCGGCGCGCCCGAGGTCAATCCGCATTTCCGTTGGCTCGTCGAGCAGTGCGCCGCACTCGATCGGCACGTCATCAACCGCTGCAACCTCACGATCTTGGAGACGGGCCCACACCGAGATTTGCCCGAGTTCTTTGCGCGACACCGCGTCGAGCTCGTTTGCTCGCTGCCTCACTACCAGGCGGCTTGCACCGACACACAGCGAGGGGACGGCGTTTTCGAAAAGAGCCTGCGCGCGCTGCGGCGCCTGAACGAGCTCGGGTACGGGGACGGCCGTTCCGGGCTTCGCCTGGTCCTGGTGACCAACCCGGTTGGCGCGGTGCTTCCGGCCGCGCAAGCGTGTTTGGAGGCCGAGTGGAAACACGAGATGAAGCGCCTCCACGACTTGTCGTTCGACTCGCTGTACACCATCACGAACATGCCGATCAGCCGATACCTGGATTGGCTGCTCGAAACGGGCAATCTCGAAGGTTACATGCGGCGACTGATCGAATCGTTCAACCCGCAGGCGGCGCAGGGCTTGATGTGCCGCACCATGGTTTCAGTTGGTTGGGACGGGCGGCTCTTCGATTGCGACTTCAATCAAATGCTCGACATCCCGGTGTCGGGCAAAGCCCCCCGGCACATTCGCGACTTCGATCTCGCCACGCTCCAGGCCCGTACGATTCAGACCAACAGGCACTGCTACGGCTGCACCGCCGGCTCGGGTTCGAGCTGCACCGGCGTGACCGATGGGTCACAATCCCTTCTATGAACGACGCCTTGGCCGCTACGCCGACCATCGACTGCGACCACGCCGAGGTCGTCGCCTTCGCCAAGGAGCATGCCGGAGCGAGCAACGACCCTCGCACGCAGGCGGTCCAACTCTACTACGCGGTTCGCGACGGCGTTCGCTACGACCCCTATGCGCTGGTCCTGACCATCCCAGGCCTGAAGGCGAGCCGGTCACTGGAGCTCGGCCGGGCGTGGTGCGTGCCCAAGGCGATTTTGCTGGCGGCCGCGTGCCGGGCCCTCGGAATCCCGGCACGGCTCGGCTTTGCCGACGTGAAGAACCACCTCTCTACGGAGCGCATGCGCCAGACGATGAAGACCGACGTGTTCTACTGGCACGGGTACACCGCGATCGAGCTCGGCGGCCAATGGGTGAAGGCCACGCCAGCCTTCAACATCGAGCTTTGCGAGAAGTTCCGGATGAAGCCCTTGGAGTTCGATGGATTCGAGGATTCGATCTACCACCCCTTCGATCTCGATGGCCATCAGCACATGGAGTATCTCCGATTCCACGGCGAGTTCGACGACCTGCCCTTCGACCGGATGATGAACGACTTTGCAACGCACTACACCCAAGAGATGTACGACGGCCCGGTCGGCGACTTCGATCGCGACGTCAACGAAGAGACCCGCGACAAGGCCAGTTAGGCGCGGCGCTCGTCACCGAGCTCGACCCGCGCCGGCGCATGGTCGTCGCCGAGTTCGATGACCGCATCGGCGCGCCCCGGCATCTCTTCCCACATGAAGCGGGTCAGGCGTTCGAAATGCATGACGAAGCGGCGCACTTCGGCCGGCGTCATGACTTCGGGACCACTGCGTTCCGCCCGCAGGCGCGCTTCCTGTTCTTCGCGCCAGGCATACACTTCGTCGAAGCTCGGCGCGCGCAACATGAGAAGCACATCCAGCTCGGCGAAGAGCGCCTGGTAGCGGCGGCCGAGCTCGCGATTCACGTACCAGCGCCAGTCCCCGGTCGGGTCCTCCACGCGCTCGAGCTCGTTGACCGGCGCTTCGAGCTCGTCGGCGCGCTGCGGTCGCGCGCCCATGCACCAGCCCTCGAAAATCACGAGGTCGCAGCGCCCCTCCCAAGGAGACCAGTCGGCCACCCGATGGCGCTCGTCTTTGGCCTTGTCGAACCTCGGCAACGCAATCGGTCGGCCCTCTTGCAGACAGCGAAGCACGCGAATCCCGAGATCCACATCGTGCGTCCCGGGCACACCGCGCGTCGCCAGCAGGGGATGAATCGTCTGCGCGCGCTCGAGCCGCTGCGCCCGCGAAAGGTAGAGGTCATCGAGCGACAGGATCGCCGCGCGCACCCCGTGAACGCGCAAAAGAAGCCTCTGCAGCAGCCGCGCCAGTGTCGACTTCCCGGTCCCTTGCGCCCCATTGAGCCCAAACACCAGCGTCCTATCGTGGACGTGTGCAGCGACCCAGTCGGTCATCGGAACGTAGAAGTCCGCAATCAGCGCGTCGGACGGCCGGGGGATGCCCTCTTCAGCGCACCAAGCTTCGACATCGGCGCGGATGTCGGGAACCCCCGCGTGAATGCTGCCGCCAAAGGACCTGGGCCAAAGCATGCGGCCCCTTATACCATCGCCAGCACCGACACCGGCACCGACACTGGCACTGACACTGTCACCAGCGCTGCCACTGTCACTGGCGCTGTCACTGCCACTGCAGTAAACCTCCCCCAATGTCCGCCCCCAAGATCCGCATTCTCGTCGCGAAGCCGGGGCTCGACGGTCACGATCGCGGGGCTAAGGTCGTCGCGCGCGCGCTGCGCGATGCGGGCTTCGAAGTGGTGTACACGGGGCTTCATCAGACGCCCGAGATGATCGCCGTGGCGGCCGTTCAGGAAGATGTCGACGCCGTAGGGCTCTCGGTGATGTCCGGCGCACACAACACCCTGTTTCCCGCCGTGATGGACGCCCTTTCGGCGCGCGGCGCCGACGACATCCTGGTATTCGGTGGCGGCATCGTCCCGGAGCAAGACCTGGAGGCGCTCCTCGCCAAGGGAGTCGGCGCCATCTTCACCCCCGGCGCACCACTCGATGAAATCGTCCAATGGATTCACAGCAATGTGAAGCCCCGGTCTCTCGATCTCTGAATCTCGCCCTGTCGCCGCCGTCGCCGCCGTAGCGCGTCGGCGTCACCCCGGCGGAAGGCCGTGACCGGGAACGACCAAGGTCTTCTTGTAGCCTTCGTAGTCGAAGAGATCGCTGTGCTGGGTATTGTGACACTGCAGGCAGGTCGACTCGGGCGTGTCTCGAACGACGCCAAACTTCTCCGGGTTCTTCGCATGTGCGGCACCAGGCCCATGACAGCTCTCGCATCCGACGTTCACCAGCGCGAGATCGAGATTGTGGGTCACCGTCGATCCGCCGGGCTGCTCATAGCCGGTCACGTGACATCCCACGCAGTCGAGGTTGTATTCCTTTTTGCGCTCCTGCAGCGTGCGATACGCGTGCCCATGGGCGTGAGTACTCCACCAGTCATAGGCAGGCTGGTGACAAGCGCTGCACGCCGCCGACCCCACGTAGGCGACGTCGTCCGGTCCAAGTGGCGGAGGTTTTAGGTTCGCAAACGCGACGCGATTGGCGTCGTTCACGACCTTGTCGTGCTTGCGCATGAGCGCCTCGACCGCGGGGTCTTTGGGCGCCTTCTTCGGGAGGGGAATCCAAGTGGCATAGAGCGCGTTGCCGTCCGCGGATGGCGCAGGCCCATCCAGAGCCTGCCGCTCTTTTTGAAGGGCGGCCAAGCGGGCACGCTGCGAATCGAGGTCGGCTGCGTCGACATCGCCCGACTTCTCCCAGGCCGCGATCTTGTCCCCGAGGTCCGAGAGCTGCGCATCCAAACGGCGTGCGTGTTCGGCGCGGGACCAGTCGCTTCGATCGACGAAGGCTTCGCCCTTCCTTTTTTGGAACACGTCGACCACCGTGAGCCCTTGGCCCTGCCGGCTCGCGTGCAGGAGCCAGGCGCGCCCCGCCTCGCGCGGAGACACCGGCTCATCCTCGTCGAGCCCGCCCTGAATCACCAAGTCGACGCCGTCGATGGCGCCGATACGATTGGCGTCACGGCGCGACCCGTCGACGAGGGCGATTGTCAACTCAGAGTCTGCCTCCGCCGACGCGACCAGCGGCATGACGACATTTCGGTCCGCGCCGGGACGCACCCCAACGATGGCCAGGCGCAGGTCGCCAGCCTTCACGCGTACCAGCTCGACGTCGCCCTTCATCGCAAGCCAAGGGAAATCGGATGCCGCTTTCAAGGGGTCGAGGGTTCCGGATGGCTGTGCGCGATCGCTGCGGCCGGGCAAAACGGCAGCGACCTCCAAGCCATCGAGAATCCCCGCAAGGGTCCTGGCGTTGCGGCTCGCCTGGTCGACGCGCACCGGCTCGATCGTGGCCGTGTCGAAGAACGTATCTCCGGCGATCAGGAACACCACCGGCGCAGGCCCTTCGCGGAGGGCTCGAATCTGAGCCGCGAGCCGGTCGATGCCTCCAAGCGGATCGCTCGTGCAGCCGCAGGGCTCGAGATAGCCCTTGAGGTCGGTGACGAGCGCGATCCGAACGCTGGGCGTCGTTGCGCCATCCGCGCCCTTCGGCTGGCCCCGGCTGCAGCCCAGGCTGAGGCTGAGGGCCAATACAGTAAGGAAGCAACGCATCCCATTGGTTCTAGCAACCGAGCGCCCAGCCGCAAAAGACCGTCCAGGGCGGCGGCTTGACGGCGAGGCTGGCTCTGACTAGCTTCCGGCGTCTTTCGGGTGGGCTCGACCCGCCGCTTACGAGGAATCCATGGTCAAGGTCCGACTGGCACGCGCCGGCGCCAAGAAGCGTCCCTACTACCACATCGTCGTCACCGATAAGGAAAAGCCCCGCGACGGGCGCTTTATCGAGCAGATCGGCACCTACGATCCAAGCCGCCCCATCGGGGAGGCCAGCGTCAACCAAGCGCGTCTCGACTACTGGGTCGGGGTCGGCGCCCAGGTCAGCGATCGTGTCCGCGACGTGGTGAAAGAGCACAACGAGGCCGTGGCTGCTGCAGCCGCCGCGTCCTAGGCGAGCACCGAAATGGCTGGAGACAAGCTGCAGGACCTGATCGCGTACATCGCGAGCTCACTGGTCGACGACCCCGACGCGGTCGAGGTGAACGTGGTCGAAGAAGACCGCGCCGTCGTTCTCGAGCTGACCGTGGCCCCTGACGACCTCGGAAAGGTCATCGGCAAAGAAGGCCGCACCGCCCGTGCGATGCGCACGCTTCTGGCCGCCACCTCGGCGCGCCTTCGCAAGCGCGCCATCCTCGACATCCTCGAGTAACCCTCTGCCCCAGCGGGGTATGAAAGGCACCTGTGAGCGAACGTGCCGAACCGGTTTCCTGGATCGAGCTGGGTGTCATCGCGCGGCCGCAGGGCGTGAAGGGCGAAATCCGAGTCCACGTGTTCAATCCGGACTCGACCGTGCTCGAAGAGCTGGCCCAGGTCTTCTTGATCGGCGAAGAGGACGAAGAACCGGCGCTCGTCGAAATTCGATCCGCGCGACGCGGTCCGAAAGCATTGATCATGCGCTTGGAGGGCGTGAGCTCGCGCGAAGACGTCGAAGCGCTTCGCGGCTACACCTTGTGCATCCCGCGCGCAGCGTTGCCCGACCTCGAAGACGGCGAGTACTACCACGCAGACCTGATCGGCCTAGAAGCGTTCGAAGGCACCGAATCGATCGGCAGAGTCGTCGATGTCCTCGACTATCCGAGCGCCGAGTGCTTGAAGATCGAGCGTCCAGGTGGTTTCCTCGAGGTGCCGATGCTCCCGAAGTGGCTCGTTCGAGTCGACGTCGAGGCCGGCAAGGTGCTCCTCAAAGACCTCGATGACATTCCCCTGCAGAAGTCTCCCTGATGCGATTTGAGATCGTCACGCTCTTCCCGGAGCTCTTCGATGGCCTGCGTACCGGACTGCTCGGAAAGGCCCAGGAGGCCGGCGTCATCGACATCCAGGCGATCACCCCGCGCGAGTTTACACGCGATCGTCATCGCACCGTCGATGACGCACCGTATGGCGGCGGGAGCGGAATGGTTCTCATGCCAGGCCCGATTGCGGAAACCCTGGACCATCTCGACGAAGCGAGGGGAGGGAAGCCGACGCACCGAGTGCTTCTCACGCCGCAAGGCGCGCGTTTCTCCCAAGCACACGCGCGCGGGTTCTCCGAGCTTGATTCGCTGACGTTGGTCTGCGGCCGCTACGAGGGCTTCGACGAACGCATTCGCGGGCTCGTCGACGAAGAGGTTTCGCTCGGTGATTTCGTCTTGCTCGGCGGCGAGGCGGCCGCACTTGCGGTCATCGAAGCGACCGCACGCCTGCTGCCAGGTGTCCTCGGGAACGAGGAGTCGGCCGCCGACGAATCC